>Ga0068712_1003415_pt1 | contig 14965 bp, 18 predicted proteins | sample MTBAKSrepl1MetaG_FD_62987 | JGI IMG/M metagenome (GOLD analysis project Ga0068712, IMG submission 62987) | Enrichment culture microbial communities from Arthur Kill intertidal strait, New Jersey, USA, that are MTBE-degrading - MTBE-AKS1... | ecosystem: Environmental > Aquatic > Marine >... | reverse complement strand
AACCTTTTCCACTTGAATATTTACGCCATCGATTCTTATTTTGTTATTGCCTTTTGGAAAATATAGATTCCAAGAATAACCTCGATAAAAGAATTCCCACCTCTTTTGTATAATAGAAAAGACGTTTTCAGACGGCATGCCGGCATATATAATTCTGTCCTTACCCAACCCTAAGTGATACGAATCCCCAATCGACAGTGTGACTGAATTATTCATTTTACCCTCCCAGTTAATATCTTGGTTATTATAACGCATCAAATCCATGCCTATTAATGCCACTCAATATAGCCATGCACCCGTATTGGCTTTTTTCTTAAAGGGTTCAAATCCGGTCGCTGCCGCCTTCTCAATGATTAAGAAAAGTAATCTAAAGTATATTTAAGTGATCTTGAAGGCTCTACTAATATTTGATATTGTCTATTAGTGGTACAGATTTGACGTTCTTGGTTAGCATTAGCTAACATTTAGGCAAAGTTACGGACTCGCTTAGAGTTAAAACGGAAAGGATTTATCTTTATGCTTAAGAAGTCTCTGGTCATCACCACAGCATTAATACTTACTATAGCTGTCGCGCCATTAGGAATCTCTGCAAAAAACAGTGATTCACAATTTTATACGCTTGGGGATAGCAATGTACATCGTATCATCGACGGTGTGCCGTTCGAAATCTGGGGATGCGGTATACATGTTGAAAAGACACCTTTCATTGAACCTATCATGGCTGATGATCTCTCATTACCGGCCGTTGGAGCTAGTCATATACATATTCTTCAGTCTTCTGGTCATTCTCCAGCTCTAATGGACGGCACTGTTATTGGACAGATTAATATATTCTATTCAGATACAACATCACTAACAGAAAACCTTGTTATAGGTATTAATACCGCCGAATGGGCTTATGATAGATCAGATGTTTCACCGTACCTGCAACACACTAAGATACCACCAGCTTATTCTTTCCCAGAAGATGATCCAAGTGGTGGTAAATTCAAGGCACATCTTTTCTATATCGGGATTGCAACAGATCCTGCCAAAACTCTGGAAAGAATCGAACTGGTCTTGGACTCTGAATTAAGTGCAACTAGGGACTATCTTGGAGCGGGTATATATGCGATAACAATCGAAACAACTATTGAAGCTGATATTGTTCCTCCCGGCTGGAATGAAGGAAGCAAAGTTGGCTGGGATGGCCTAACGCCGCCTGGTTTAAACAAAAACGAGAAAACTCCTGCTGGTTTTAACAATGGTAACAAAGAGGGCTGGAGTAAATAAAAAATAAGGGGCAGGGTTTAGTCTCTGCCCTTATTTATTAGCGGTTGTTTCAAATCTGATCGCTGCCACTTTTTTTATATTTCCGTTAACTCCCTTTTATCCAAATTTCTACAGTATTTGACTGCCCTGATGAATATTTCCTTTCCAAAGTCACATTGAACGTCTACCGTGATATCACCTTCTGGGCAATCAGAAATGGGATAAATTCGACAAATAAGTGGTCTGCATGAGTATATTTTGCAAAATTTACTCTCTTGAACATAAAACATGCAGGGCAAGGAAATATATCTAGCTCCAACATTGTAAACTGGATTATCGTTGATTTTCGTCATTCTTTTCAAAGCTTTTAAGGAATGTTTTGTATGTTTGCTAATAGTGATAAGTTCTTTGTCATATACCATTACACCGGGATCGTCCAAAGCCTTTTTCCTAGGCATGCAGCATCTACCACACCTTCTACATTTTGATAGGCTTAATAACTTATAAACGTTCTCTGAGTTAAATTTAATACCAGCAATCCTCGGAGCGATATTCTCTATATAATATGCATTGGTCAGTTTTTTTATATCATCATCTGTATAATCTCTTAGCTGTGTTATTTCAAGGTGTTCTAAACCATATTTACTTAGATCAAGTGAAAACATTTTCATATAACTACCTACTATGACAATACTGTAAACTTTTTCAATATTAACAGATTATAATAACACCCTTACGAACACGGTTGATATCTTACACCTAAAACCTCTCCCGCACCCCTATTGACCTTCTCCGATCAAAGACTATACTCGCACGCAATCAAAAGAAGAGGAGAATAGTCCCAATGTCTAATACAAGCGTAAAACAGGCAATCGATGAGTTTCTGCTATCCTGCAAGGTAGAAGGCAGATCCTACGGCACGATAGAATGCTATCAAGACAAACTGAAAGGCTTCCTGTGGTACTGTAAGAACTTCAATCTACCTGATGATATAACAGCCATTGAAACTAACCACCTGAGGCTCTTCCTGGCCTATCTAAGGGAAACACCTCATCGGTTTAACTCTAACTGCCCTAGAGCTAAAAAGCCCATTAATTCCACCACCATTCAGAAGTATTACCGGGCATTATCTGCCCTCATAAATTGGTCATTAGCTGAAGGCATTCTTGAGGTCAATAATCTGGCTAAGATCAAGGTGCCGAGGGCGGAACGCAAGGTTATAAAAGCACTGTCAGCAAGCGAGGTAAATCAGACTATATTAGCGCTTCCTGATACCTTCGAGGGCACCAGAAATAAGGCTATAATCCTCACCATGGTAGATTGCGGACTCCGGTTAGGTGAACTATTAAACCTCAAGCTCATAGATATTAATATGGACCAGCAATTACTGAAGGTAGACGGAAAGACAGGCGAAAGGGTAGTCAGATTCGGTGCTACTACGGCTAAAGCCTTAAAGAAATACCTCAAGTTAAGAGACAGTATCGATGGCCATGTTGATAGCCTGTGGTTAATCGATAAGGGAACGGCATTAAAGGACTCAAGCGTTGAAACCTTATTCATTAACCTGTCAAAGAAGGTTGGAATACATATTAATCCTCACCTGCTCAGGCACACATTCGCTACCCTGTGGCTGAAGAACGGAGGAGATTCACTTATGCTTCAGAGACTACTGGGGCATACAACCCTTATGATGACTAACAGATACTGTCAGGCAGTAGGTTGCTACGATGCTATTGAGGCACACAAGTCGTATTCACCGGTGGATAGGATGAAGTGAAAGACGGTAGATGCCGCAAAGAAAAATGTGAGGTTATTTGATCTAAGTCGCTTTTGTTTCTTCCTCTAACAATATGTGGATTCTCTTCAATATCATTAATAGGGTAAGGATGAACAATATCACTAAATAATAGATGATGTAGGTAAATATAGCGCTAAGGATACAACCCGAAACAAATTGGGAATAGATCAGGGTAATAACGATTGTAGCTACGGATGCTAGTATTGCAAACGAAATATTGTTAAATATTTCTCTAAGGTATGTAAGTCTACCGGTATTCTTCCGCAAGTCATTGCGAGTTATCGCACCATGTACTAATAGTAGTAAATTAAACAACAAAGCTGCAAATATGGACAAAGCTGTAATAAGCAAAGGTATTACACCATCAAGTATTTTAGGGAAGAAATATATGATTGAGCCCGAAATAAGGGCAGGAAATACGTAGAATAATAGAATATCGCTATACCGAACTTTATTACTATCTTGCCTCCTTAAAGTTGAAGTATGTGCTTTGACAATATTGAAACAATTTATCTTGCCTATCATTTATCTAATCCCAGATTCCCTTTTATCATATCAAGTAGTGGTTGAGCAGCTAGGTTCATAGACTCAAATGTGGGGTTCCCATCACTACCTATTTCAATCTCATCTGTTACATCGAAATTGGGTCTAAACCGATCCAATCTAGAAATATTCATGGTACGATAGTGGCCATCAATATCCACTCTTACCTTTACATTATCGTATTGATCAGGAATTTCATACATGGTTTTTACTGTTCTCCGATCTTTGAGGATATCCCTGATACGGTCTGCAACGCTACCTATAAAACCACCAGGAGGCGCACTTATTGTCTGCTTGAACTTGCCACGGGTTATGAAATTCCCTCCGCTATTTGCAATTACATCCTCATAATTATTAGGTATACTTTCTTTGATAAATTCAACTTCTGTAAACCGTCCATCTGTTAAGACTTTATCGATAAGCGCGCTTGGTGTAAGTATATCAATGGTTAACAGCACATTTGGGTAATTATCTATAAAATACTTGAAGAAGTAATTCGAGAATACAGTTTTTATCCCAAACATTCCGTTCCGCTCTAAAAGCAATATCCCTGTCGTGCCGGATTGAGGTACATACACAAGAAAGTAAAAAGGACGAGGCTCGGTTTCGTCTATCTTTCTTCTGTATTTAACCTCATTGGTATCTATATTTACTAAATCAACTTCAATTCCGTAATCACCGCTTTTTACTATTCCTGAAATGTATCTCTGTGTAGTAACATTAAAGAGGTTGATGCCGAAAGACGTTAAGGCGTCGGGATCTTTAATTAAACCTTGTCTTAAAAATCCGAAAATGCGTTCCATTATTGTGAATAAGTCTGTACCTGAATAGAAGTTGTTTAAAGGAAGCGGTGTTGCAGAATTACGGTCTGTTATTCTGATCGAATAGCTAACGAGTTGAATTGCAGGCATTATTCCCTCCTTACAGTTACTATTATGAGTGATACATAATAACATTATACACTTGGAAATCTACCCCGGTTCATTCTAAGCTGAAAATCATCATTAGGTAAAAGCAATTCTGGAAACAAAATAGGGAGGGAATAGGAAATAGCGGAGGGATATTATTCGAGTTGAGAATCTGCTTCAATAAACAAATCTTGCTATTTCATATTAGAGAGTGATTTATTTATATTTCTCGATTTCCTTTAGCTGAATTGCAGCTTCTGCATAGTATTTGCAAGTTATTTTTAGCATACGCAAGGTCAGGATATTTACTTATCGGTCGGATGTGGTCAATGGTAAGATCATCATCTTGGGTAATTAACCTTCGGCATATTGAGCAGATACGATCTCCTTCTTTTATCACCTGCAATCTTAGCTTTGCCCACTCGGGAGATGAATAAATCAATTGCCGTATCTCAATTTCCTTCCTTCGCTCTTCAGCAAGTTCTTGAATTCTGTTTGATACTTTCTCATCCCTTTCTTGTTGTGGTTTGGCAAATATTCTGTCTAATATCACAAAATCGATGAAACTAGGCAAACCTAATCCCCAAAACAACCCAAACAGCCAAAATCCCAGGGAAAAACCATCAAAAATTTGAGGAGTAACAAAGAACGCAGTTACTACGAAAAATATGAAAGCACCCCTGCCAATTCCATTTCTGTAGGCTTCAATACCACTTGGTATTTCTCGCTCTGCCTTCTCTCTTAATCGCTTAAGTACAGCTTCAGTTAGAACTAAATCATCTGTTAATGTCACTAAGTTGTTGGGTAATTTCCTCCGTCGTTTTATTGCACATTTCCGACAGGTATATGTATTTGGGTTATATCGGTAAGGAATATATTTCAGGTGCTGTATTCTGCCACAAACAGAGCACCTTATTTGAAGCCCTTCCGCTAATGGTCTTCTATAATACGACATAGATCTTTTTTATTAATATGGCTGATATACCCGAGAAATCGCGGATGTGGATACTATTCCAGCCGAAACCTTACATAAAGTAGCTCAATAATAACACCGGATTATAGATGTAGCAATTATTTGACGCTATGGCCGATGTCTTCACCTATGCGGAATTCATTGAAATCGTGAAGGTTATCAACCGAGTTAAAACTAGATTGATTCAGAGCGCGCGATTATTGAGGTTTAATTTCTATAAACCTTTCGGAGGATTTCTTTCTCGCTCAAAACATTCAAGGTTATCTTTAAAACCCCATGAAACTGCCAATCTATTAGCCTCATAATCAATCTCTGTATTGGGAAGACAGGGCATACCGTTTTTGAAATGGCAATAAGCGTGGCCGAGTTCGTGTGCTATCACTCCTGAAATAGCTTTATCAGAAAGCGAAGCGCAGTCTTTCTTGTATATACATATATTATTTCCACCTTCGGAATAAGAACCATATACATATCTGCAAGGTTTATTGTTGAGTAAATAATCGGATTCTTCTCTAATAGTTGTTACAAATGCTTCTAAGTCTTTCCTTACTGCTTGTGGTAATCGATTTACAACACTTATTGCAGTATCATTGAATCGTTCACTTAGTTTAATATCCATAGAGTTTTAGCTTAACCACCCATAGTTTTGATATTTAACTTATAGCCTGAAACACTTTAACGAAGGGGCTCTCAAGCCGTTTGCTCTTGTTTTTTAACTTTACCGATTTCCGCGATTAAATGTTTGCAATTTAATTGACCACCAAGATTTAGAGCGCCTTCGAATTTATTATTCAAGCTAGTTATTTTGTCGTTGTCCAACCCTAAGTTGGTTCCAAACATTAGCTTGCTTTTCCAATCCCCTGTACCGATTAGAGCATCAATTGTCGTTTCGTCATAACCAAAACCAAAAAACACAACTACACCAGCTTGAGAAATAAGCCGTTGTGCTTCTTGGAAATCAGGAGAATCATCCAGTCTATCTGAAATAATTTTAATATTTCCGGCTACTTTCTTAAGAACTTCAGGATCGTATGCATTCATACCATAGGGCATACTTGCATAATCTCCAAAGCTACCATGGGCGTGAACAATTCTTATGTTTTTCCTTCTTGTATGGCAAAGATCCAGTTTTTTATCTTGGCAGTTATATTCAATATTCATATTTAAAAAATGCTCAAGGGAACGATCGTAATTCAATGTCACAAAAGATGGGCAAGATTGTTCAGCCGCTTCGTTTTCGAAATCTAGGATTTTGAATAGCTCTCCATACCAATCCCTTTGCGGAAAAAGGAAGTCAGGGTTTTCATGAGGTAGCAAAGCTAATGTGATGAAATATGAACCTATTTCGCGGTACACACTCTTTTTCTCCAAAAAGATATCGAGGGTAGGGTGGTAGCTATATCTCAGCGCTTCACGGAAACCCTTAATAAGATCGTTTTCAAAACCAACTGAATTTAGAATAGCGTTAGTATTCGAATTGCTTATTATTTCTTGCTTGAGTTCAGAACCAAGCGGGAAATTATAAGGCTTGCTTGCGCCAGCCCCTAAAACAAATACTGTATCCGAATTAAAGATATCCTGATAAATCATTGCCATTTTGTAAATATACTATATTCATAATGCACTATTCTGCAAGAATATACTAAAGCTAGAGCAACGAAGGGCGTACTAATCCGTTATTTTTAGTCTTGTTTATTCCACTCTTCAAGTGATATTCTAACCAAAGGAATAAAAGGTATGAGGTTTTTATGCATAAACCCGAGCAAACAATAATCGAACAGCTTGAGGAATTCGAAAAAGATGTGTCAGCTCTATATGTAACAGTGCCTAAAATGGCAAACTTATCTAAGACAGAACAACGGTTCGCGAAAGATCTTTATAGCGGAGTATGTCGAAAAGTAGGATATCTAGGTGGGTTAGTTTCGGAATTGTCCGGAGTAGAAACAGTAAATATAAACGGCAGAAGCGTTAACATTTGGTCGACAGCGCTTGCATTGCCGCTTGGCAAACTAAATCATCAAGCATTAGGTGTTAGTATCCAAGCAATTGGAAGGGCTTTAGGCAAGCTTGAAAATGAAATCAAAAGAGGCTTAAGAAACGAGAAAACAGGCAAATTGATAGAAAAAGTAGATCCCATCCATTCCAAGCCGAAAGAAGTGGCGGATTCACGAAAAATATGGCAAGACATTGATGAAGGATTCGGCATTAATAAAAACAAATTTGGTAGAAGGATTAACTTCATTTCAAATGCTTTTACTAGAAAAATCATTTTCAGAGATATAGAGCAGGCATACACTTTGGCTAAATCCGGATTTTACAAACCAGCGGTTCTTCTTGCTGGTGGCGTAATAGAAGAATTACTCAGGCTTTATCTTGAATTCAAAAACGTAAAGCCTTCCTCTGAAACATTTGATGGTTATATACAAGCATGTATTAGTGCTAGATTATTAAAAAAGGGTATTTCTCAACTGTCGCATTCAGTAAGAGGCTTCAGAAATCTTGTACATCTTTCGAAAGAAGAGAGTAAGAAATATACTATATCAAAGTCAACAGCTATTGGGGCGGTTTCTGCCATTTTTACCATAACTAACGATTTTTAAGTTTATACCTAGTGTGGTTTTTTAAAGTACTATATTGCAACATTATGCCCCTCAAATTTATCCGGCGCGCATTTCTATTCAGAAAACGGCACTTGCAAAGGGGACGAAAAGCCCGGTCAGGTTACAGCGAATGCTACCGGGGTAATTTAGATGCAGAACTACTCTTACATTACGTTTACGGTAATTAAACAAATATGGTTGCCGTTTCGTTCCCATTTACACTTTTCTCAAAGCAAACAGCCGATTTAAAATCTAGACTTTGCAATTATGGACAGCAAGTAGATTACGGGCGTATTATTAAAACCATGACAGACGAAGAGAAACGCCTGGCGAGTGTCCATCTGCGAATAAAAAAGGGTAATTGCTGTATTGAGTGGAAAAATGACAGGGATAGGTTCATCGATTGGTATATTAAACAGCTCAAACTACAAAAAGAAGTTTGCCACTATTGCCATTTGGAAGGGGATACTGAAATCACTTATGGAAGAGGTTTTAGAGAAGGCAGAAGAGGCAAAAACTTAGAAGTTGAACGGAAGGATACAAGCGGACAATATTCACCCGATAACTGTGTTTTAGCATGCTATCCCTGCACAAACGCAAAAAGTGATGTCTTCACTTATGAAGAGTTTCTAGAAATTGGCAAGGTTATTAATAGACTGAAAACCAAAAAAATTTATCCCATTGCTTTCTAATTTCTTATTACCGTTGTTATAGGCTAATAAGATAAATGAGATTTCTCATGATATTCCTTCTCTATATATAGATTAAATATCATAATTTTTCTCATATTTTATTTGTATTTTCTTAACAGCTTGCTAAGGAGCTTTTCGTCGATTTTTACTTTGGGATATCCAGAAGGCCTAACGACCTTAAATCCGAGTCCATGCAACAATTCTTCTATTTGGATAACCTTAAGATTAACATCGAAGTGAGCCCTTAAATCGTCTTTTATGTCCTTGATTAAAACTGCTTGTTCAAATATCTTTCCGGTGCTAAATTTGGCAAGCTTTGTTTTCTCTTTAAATACCATAAGTGTAGCCTGTTCAGGTTCATAGCTCTGCCCGGATTGTAATATTCTAGTGCCAGCTTTCATCTCATGTTCGCTATATTCAAGCCATTCTTTATCTTTAAGATAAGTAGCGACTGCTCTAATGGCCATCCAGTTATTTTCTGTTCTGTGAGAGGTAGGCTTTCCAATTTCCTCTAAATCTATGGTTTGTGCTATTTGACTCAGTTTTTCTTGGATGTTTCTAAACCTAGTTATCTTGTAATCTCCAGGGCAATATTTGGTCTTAACAATGATACTTCTTGATGTTGTTGCCGCATCTTTGAAGGACATTCGTTTTGTAATAATAGTTGCTCCGAATACATCTGTCTTTTTATTAACCCACAATCCTCCTCCCATATTAACCTTATGCTGAATTAGGCTGTTTTCCTTGCTGTACCTATTGATGAGGATCTTTTCGTTAGCCTCGGTGATATCATCGGCATCATCTAATAGGGCAGTAGTGGTTTTACCAAACTTATCTCGCAATGCTGGATAGGTTCTCGCGCCGATTAGTTTAGGTTTATTAACAAACTTGCCGATTTGTTTTAGTAGCTCACTTTTACCAGTACCCTGTGGTCCAATTATGACTAAAATAGGCATGATATCTAATTCATCAGGGAGAAAGTAAGTAGCTATTGCGTAATACAAACAAGTCTTGGCTTGCTCCTTCGTTATCCCCGAAGCCCTCATAAGAGCCGGTATAGCTTTTTTCTCTCCCCAAATGGCCATAGAGTAAATCTCCACTTCATGCAAACTAAGGGCATTTTACCGCCGAGACTACATATAATCAATAACAGTATTAGCTTTTGAGTGGAAATAAGACGGGCAGCACATCCTCGACTTCGAGAGCCTAAGACGGTTTTTATTAAGACACTATTGGTTGCTTTGGTTTGTATGTCGCCTATCTAAAAGCGATTTCATCAGTTTTAAGAAAGGATCTCTAAAAATACAATACGCAAGCCAAAGCATTAAAGGAGAGAAAAATACTAAATTGAATTGCCAACAACTTGCGACTACGACAAAAAATAGAATAACCCAAAAAACAGAAAACCCTAGGGGTATCCAGTATGTATGGGGAGCAATAATAGCACTCTTCAAACTTTTAAAATTATCTCCCAAGAATGTAAACGTTTCCTTGAACATATTAAATACTAGATTAAGCTGATTATTATTTAGTTCTTTGGTCCAGACTTCAATCGTTACAATATCCTCTGCTTCTTTATAAGCTTGAATTGCATTTTTCTTTTCAGAGGAGTCTAATTCATGCCTCTTAATATATTCTATCTTGTGTAAGATGATCCTGGTATTCAAATAGTTGATATATGTAAAAAAGATTGAGAGGTAGAATCCAACAAAACTGATCATATAACCTAGATCGTTAATTATGCCATGCATCTGGCCCTTTGATGCTGCAACTAAAGTGGCAAATGCTGTAACTAGAAAAGCTGAACCTATTAGGAAATAATTCAATCTTTGGAAAAGAAGATTGATTTCCATGTTGATATAGGTAACGAATTTGTCGAATCCTGAACTACTAGCCATATTTGCTATATCCTTACCGTAAATCGATCTATTTGAAGGTCTTTTGACCGCCTATTCTTTCTTCAATCCAACGTAGAAACTTAGTGATTCTGTACCTTTGCCAGCAATATGTCATCACACTGAAGAATATAAAGGCTAATGCTATCAAACCATTGGTCGATGAATTAAAGGGGAGGATAGTTACAATGATGGTTAGAATCGCTAACCAGATCGCGGCTAATATTGACAAAATCGCTAATTGTTTACCATTCAGATATTGTTTATGAGTTCCACTGGCAGATGCCGAAATCCCTACTTTTGCAGAAGCTGTGACTTCAAATCGCCTCTTTAAGCTCCCGCAATTAGGACAAGGCGTACCAGGGTTTAACTCCAATTCTTCACCACATTCTTGGTAAAAAGCCTTGTTAGCCTCTTCAGTCATATTTATTGTCTCGAAAGAGTCATGAGCGATAAAGGGCTACACTGCTTCCCCTTGGGACTCATGAGATTATTATATTTGTAAGAATACATTTACTATATAGTCACTTAACATGTGTCTATCTGGTAATCCTAGCTTCGGTTTTACCTCTGACAATACTTCCTGATATCCTTCTTCACTTTCAGGGCCGTTCTGCTCTTTATCTCCTAGGAAGTATAAAAACACCAGCCATGTTGGTACGTGGGCTATACACCTCAAAAAACAGAGGTGGGCTATGCGATTAGCATGCTGATAAACATCACCCATCCAATCATACTCCCTATCAACTTTCAAGCATGATTTAACTAAATCTAAGGAAGTGCGGATTTTCGTCCTACTGGTCAGTGATTTTGCCTTGCAACGGTATTGAGGGCTGATCACCTCTCCGACATGGCTCTTAGCTTCCAGTAAAATAACACCTTTACTATTATCCTTCCCGATTATTGTTGCTAATCCGTCCCAGACTGGACCGCCTCGAGGCCATAATTCCCTCAGCTGGAGTGAAAATTCCGGGCAGTTTATCTTTTCCAGAAAATGTTTATCTTGATATTCTTCGTAGTTTTCAGTTTCTAAGGGTGATACCCACATAGGGTTGTTGCCAATCCAGGTTTTTAATGAAGGTAAGGCATTCAGAATTACCTGGCTAAGCCTAGATGGCTTCTCGTTAACTAGATTTTGTAAGTGTAACTGGCTGCCTTTTTGGGCTCTACCGGTATGTCTCTTTGGCATATTTATTGTCAGTCCTGTTCTAATACCAATTTATTATGAGTTGTACCTTTTAATTACGGGATTTAACTCTTGAAGTATCAGAGCATAATGTGTAATGAATTCCAATATTTGATTCCTAGCTATGGTTTCAAAATCGTTTAGCTCTTCAGGGAGAAATTGTTTGAAAGCTTTTTTGATAACATATGGATTCTTTCTGCGGTCCATTTCTCCAATTAAACAATCAGATTTTTCATCAAATTCTCTTAATAAATCGTTGACCAAATCAGAACACTGATGTACCCAGACATAGAGAGTCGCGTTTGTATCATCTCCAAACAGACTATTTGGGTTAAAACCCTCAATCCCAATCCAGACTGAATTATTATTCCCTCTTTGCCAGTCTTTTTTTGTAACATAAATTTCTTCTTTGCTTGCGCCAACGAAAACCCAATCGGTATTCCACCAATTTGTTTTTTCAAGATCTTGTTTTAACGAATGAAGGAATCTGCTAATTTCTTCATGTAGTTTTTGTTTCGCTTTTAGAATATCCTGTACCGATTCCCAATTGAAGATTAGTATTCTGCTTGTTTCGGAAAATATTTCCATATTACAGCCCCTAAAAACTTGATATTAAATCAAGCCAATCCTCTATGTAGTATTTTACTTTTTCGTGATTAATATTAGGCAATATATTATTTATCGATTTATGCAATGCTTTATAAGAAACCGGATTCCAATTAGCTATGTCGCCAGTTTGTGGCTTCCTACCTTCTGGTGTTAAAAAAACTGCATATTGATCTTCCGTCCGGATGTTTAGCCTTAACCCAATTCTGCGCATGTCTCTAAATTCCCGATTACACTGGTCAATACCTTCGGGTGAAGAAATTTTGTTTTCTATATAGATTAAGAAGCTGCCTTTTCTGAAAACCATAATATCAATAATGGATTCCATTTCTGCTCTTTCTTTCCACACTCGGTAGCTATCAAGTGATTTAGGAAGTAAATTAATTTCGCAGGCATCAAGGAAGGCTTTAAAAAATACATTACCTTGTGAATGGCTGGCTCTTCTATCTATTAGCCAAGCGATAAATGAGGAATGTAATAACTCATTTGCATCGACATCAAGTATTTTTAATATATTTATTTCATCCTCTGGAATTATGTTTGTTATTTCTTCTAAATTTCCCCAAGTGGACAATAATTCCTTAATTGATTGTGTTTTCTCGTATACACTAACGAGACGCCTTTGGTTGAAGATTTCGATGATTGATTTAATTCGAGATATTTCTGCATTCATCTCAAAGCCATTTTACCCCTGAAAATACCTGATATCAATGGCGAAAAACCTATTGACATGGCAACAATAGTATTTTAATCTCATTCAAATGCCCGCAGTAGGCAGGGTGTTCTTAAAAAGGAGTATTCCTGTGATGAAATATATCGAAACCGCAGTTGACTGGCTAAGCATCGGGACTGAAATAGACATAGATCAGCTTGAAGATTACTTAAACACTTTAGTTAGACAACTCAAACAAATGGCAGACGAGTATGACAGAAAAATAGAATTAGAGGCGAGTAAGATTGAAGATGAGAATGAACAACAAGATTTTTACGAGTTTGCTAGCGAAGATCATTGGAATTTTAGAGATAATTTCCCACGAATATTATTGAATTCGTTCCTTGTTAGCATCTTTAGCTTTCTGGAAACTGAATTAAATTCAGTAGCATCACAGATCGGTAAAAAGCAAAATCAGGTATTTGATGTTGGTGAAATAAGAGGCAAAGATTATCTTGAATCGGCTTGTCTATACATTAAGAAATTGACTAACATCGAATGTAAAACTTTTCAAACTTGGGTTATTTTGATTGAAGGTAGGAGATTACGGAATATTATTACGCATTCAAATGGAGAAGTAACTAAATCAGAAGATATACAAACAGCTAGAAAATATAATGTAATCAACACTAACACAATTGAACTTACTTCAGGCAGGAAGAAATATGAAATATCAATTAATAAGGTGTTTGCTCAAACTTATTTAGTTACCGTGAGGGAATTTTTTAAAGAATTATATAATGCAATTAGAGTAGGCAACTATCTATAGGTTGTATTTGACATGCGATTTACGACTTCTTATATCTATCGATAAATGCCATAGAGAGGTCTCTAAACTCATTATTCCCTTCGAATTCATATTCAGGAAAAGGCTGAAGTCTTATGTGGGCTCCTTTTATATCATGTTCACGGTTGTCGAAGGCTTTCCAGACTTTATTTTTACTATATTCTGGCCAAAGATAATTTACAAAATGTAAATGTGGCCCGTACATCCATTGGTTATTTCTTGTCTCCATTTCATGGTATGTGTAGTAGAAGCAGTGCCATATTTTGCCCTTTTCGAATAGGTGAACCATATAGTTTTTACGCTCTTGAAATATAGATTCGATCTTTTTAAAGAATTTATCAGGTTCTTTGTATATTAAAACCGTTCGGTCTGATTTAGTCAGCCTCCTGTCTTCAGGAACATACTCCGGGAACTTTGATTGATGGGTATACCCAATTTGATTACAGTTGTGTACTAAAAGGACTAGTTCATTCTCAGATATGGTTATTCGCTTGCAATAAGCTTTTAATTTACTCTTCTTAGTATGGCTCAATAAATCTAGGAGCTTACTCGGTATGCCTTCCCTAGATAGCTGCAAGTCATATTCTTCCTGTTGTCGCTTGAAATACTGCAATATATCTTGCTCAATGCTTGGAGTGACTTCAATGCCGTTTGCCTGAAGTGTTACCTTCATCATATCGCAGGACATCTGAATGATTCCCTCGATACTATTCGTTAGGGTTATCGCTCCATGTTTGGACAAGGGGTTGCCGAGCATGAAGTATTTAGAATCCGTCATGCTATAATGTTATCAGCGTGATAGCTGCTGAGTAAATAAGCTAGCTTATTGAATTAGCGCCCTTGGAACTCATAAGCCCTTGGTCACTGGTTCAAATCCAGTCGCTGCCACTTTTGTTATTTACTTATTAGATTTGTATTCTAATCTCCTCAGGAGTAACCTTTTCCACTTGAATATTTACGCCATCGATTCTTATTTTGTTATTGCCTTTTGGAAAATATAGATTCCAAGAATAA
>Ga0068712_1003404_pt1 | contig 15008 bp, 15 predicted proteins | sample MTBAKSrepl1MetaG_FD_62987 | JGI IMG/M metagenome (GOLD analysis project Ga0068712, IMG submission 62987) | Enrichment culture microbial communities from Arthur Kill intertidal strait, New Jersey, USA, that are MTBE-degrading - MTBE-AKS1... | ecosystem: Environmental > Aquatic > Marine >... | reverse complement strand
CCCCTGGCCTGGCGCCACTGGAACCGGATGAGCGTATCATGAGGGCGCAAAACCGGCCTGGGCCTTATCGCCAGACTTTCTGTCACAAAAAACAAGAAGATGAATGTGAGAGGGTGACGTCTTTAATTTGGAATAATGGAAGTATGGAATGATGGATCGAAAACCGGAATGTTGTAATGGTGGCATATTGGAATGATGGGCTTTAACCCTCTGAACCCTGGGCCTTTCCTGGGTGATCCAGGTTCCTTTCCCACCCTTCCATTATTCCAGTATTCCACCATTCCAGATGCCTGGCAACATCGAATCCCCTTGATAATAGGAAGTCTCTCGAGAGCCACTTTGGTTGCGGTTACCCGCTTCAGTTAATTCCTACAATTTTCACACGGCATCCCACCCAGGGCAGCGGCAGATAGACCCGACCGCTGTTGCCGCTCGGCGGCACAATCTTTTCGACCATCTTTTCCCCGCAGATTTGGAGCTTGACTCCCCCTCTTGCAGAGGCCGGAGTGGCGATGCTTTCGTAAACGGGGTCGCCTTTTTCTTGACAGGCTAAAATGGAATATTTTATTATAAAGTATTCTGTGCGATCTGGCGGTGCAAATTCACTTTTTTTGCGCCCAGTTCCGGGTCGTTTTCAGTTGGCTTCGATGAAGAATCAATTCAGCGTTGGAGGTCGACCGATGAAAGACAAGCCTGCCACGGAATATGCCCTGCTCGGGGTGTTGATGGCAGGCCCCAAGCACGGATATGACATCCTCCAGTCCCTGGAGACCGGTCTGGGGCCGGCCTGGAGCGTCAGCACGAGCCAGCTCTATGTGCTTCTCAAACGACTGGAGCAGGAAGGGTGGGTGAGTTCGACCCTTAAAACCCAGGATACACGGCCGTCCAAGCGCATTTTTTTTCTCATGCCCACGGCCAAGGAGAGGTTTTTGAACTGGTTGAAAAGCCCTACCGAACATGTGCGCGACCTGCGCATCGAATTCCTGGCCAAGCTTTTCTTCTTTCGCGAGTTGGGGCTGAAGGGCGGGGATGCCCTGGTGGATGCGCAGATTGCCCTGCTGGAACAGATCAAGGCCGGTCTCACGGAAATGAGAAGGGCAGAGGAGGACGACTATAAGCGGCTCGTTTACGGTTTCAGGATCTCCACGCTTATGGGGTGGCTGAAGTGGCTCAAGAAGGAGGCTGCTTCATTCGTCGGTTAAGAGGGCCGATTGGCCCCTGGTCCAGTCAGATGAGAAGCGTGCTTAACCGCGGCGCGGCAACTTTATACAAGAGAGGATTGACAAGAGGTCGGCAACCTATGGATCGTTTTAATGAACAACTGAAACAGCGCGTTTTTGAATTATGGAAAGAAGAAGGGCTTCTCTCGGAGCGGGTTCAGATTCGGGCTCGGGCCCTCAGCACAACCGAGGCCATCGGCAATCCGGAACATCACGATTTCCCCATCCAAAAGGGGAAAGAGAAGCTCATGCAGGCGACGTTCATGGATGCGGGAGGGCAGGCCTTTACGGACATGTACGGCGATTATGAGGGGACCCTTGAAGAGGTCCTGAACCTGCCCATGGAAAACAACCATCAGCGGGCCGTGTTCGTGGCCTCGCTCAATGCGGTGCTCAGGCGCCTGGGGAGGATCGAGGGCTCCATCCACTGCCGGGACGAGGAGCCTGTTGCCTGCGGTAAAAGCCTGGTCCCTTACCTGAAGGACCATTACAGCGGCGCGAGGATTGCGCAGGTGGGGTTCCAGCCGCGCATGGTGGAGAACCTGGCCCCTGCGCATCCCCTTCGGGTACTGGATATGGACCCGGACAACATCGGCGCCCGGAAATTCGGCGTGATCATTGAACACCCTGACAACACGGCGGATGCCGTCGATTGGGCCGACCTCCTCCTGGTTACGGGGACCACCCTGGCAAATGGCACCCTGACCCCCCTGCTGAACAAAAAACCCATTGTTTTTTACGGCACTACCGTGGCGGGTGTCGCCCATCTGATGGGGTGGGAGCGGTTCTGCCCGTGCAGTCACTAACCATAGGATTTGTGATTGTCGATTGAATAACGGTTTGAAGAAAAGAGGACGCATACCCGGAACCCCAAGACCCTTTTTCTTGAAGGCTATATTACCATGGTCAAACGATTATCCTTGATCCGTCAGATGTTGCTGGCTTCAGGCACCGCGCTCGCCTTGGCTTTCGGCGGGCCCGCAACGGGTTTTTCAGCGGACCTCCTCCTTTTTGCCGGGGCCGGTCTCCGACAGCCTACGGACTCGTTGATTGAAGCATTTCAAAGAGAGACCGGGCACACGGTACGCGTGACCTATGCCGGGAGCGGCCAGCTCATGTCGTCCATCCTGGCCTCGGGTCAGGGCGACCTGTTCATGCCCGGTTCCCTTTTGTATATCGAAAGACTGGCGGGGATGGGCCGCATCCATTCTTTCAAAAAGGTGGTGGCCCATACTGCCGTTATAGGCGTCAACGCCCAAAAGGCAGATCTCATCCGCTCGTTTGACGACCTGGCCCGTCCGGGAGTCCGCCTGGCCCTGGGAGATCCGAAGGCCATGGCTTTGGGCAAGACGGCCGAGAGCATCCTGTCGCGGTCCCCTCTGAAGGAGGCGATCCTGAAGAATGTGGTCGTATATGGAGCCACGGTCAAGCAACTGGCCATGTATGTCTCTCAGGGGGATGTGGACGCCTCTATTATTGGGAGGGCCGATGCCTTTCAATTTCGAGACCATATTCAAATGATCCCGATCCCTCGGGGGTATTTTCAGCCCGAAACCATCGCCATTGCCGTTCTGAAGGGTACAACGCAGCGTGAAGCGGCCTCCCGGTTCCGCGATTTCATGGCATCCAGCCAGGGTATTTCGGTGTTCGAACATTTTGGTTTCCTGCCCGTGCCTGAAGCGGAGTCGCAAGGAACAAGGCCATGAATCGCGTTTTTGTCCTCCCTCTCGCAGTCCTTTTCCTCCTGACGGCCGCTGTTCTGTTTGCCCTCTTTTTCCGTCTGTCTCCAGGTGAGATTTTCGCAGCCCTGGGGTCGGAGGAGACCCGGTTCGCCCTGCGCCTCAGCCTGACGACCTCTATCGGTTCTACGGTTCTGTCTCTGATCCTGGGGGTGCCGACCGGTTATGTCCTGGCCCGAACCGCATTCCCTGGAAAGGCCATACTGGATACATTTTTAGAGATTCCCCTGGTGATCACTCCCTTGATCGCCGGCGTAGGACTTCTCTTCCTGTTTGGGCAGAGTATGCTCGGGACCCGTCTGGGAGAATGGGGCATCACCGTCCTGTTTACCCCCTGGGGAGCGGTCCTTGCCCAGACCTTTGTGGCATGCCCCATTGTCATGCGGAGCAGCCGGGCTGCCTTTGAACGGGTAGATCTCCGGTATGAGTGCGCTGCTGCCAGCCTGGGACTGCGGCCGTCACAGGTGTTTTTCCGGATCAGTCTCCCATTGGCCCGTCAGGGGATACTGGCCGGCACTGTATTGGGCTGGACCCGTGCCATGGGCGAATTCGGGGCCACCCTTATGGTGGCGGGCGCCATACGTTTCAAGACGGAGACCCTCCCCATCGCCGTGTACCTGAACATCTCCAGCGGCGAACTGGGGACGGCCCTGTCCTGTGCCTGGGTCCTGATGGCCGCTGGATTTGTGCTTCTCTTGGCGCTTCGGTGGATCGGACAGGGGCCCCGGTCGGAAATCCTCCCCTTCCGGTAGGCGCCATGGCCCAAATCGTCCTGCAGGATGTCCGGAACCACATCATCAAAGGGATCTCCATGGAGATACGGGACGGAGAACTCCTTGTCCTGGTTGGGCCTTCCGGCGCGGGCAAAACCACCCTGCTCAATATGGTGGCCGGGCTCATTCCCTATGAGGGGAGGATTCTGGTGGACGGAGAGCGCGTGGACGGTCTCCCTCCTTCAAAACGCAATATCGGCTATCTGTTTCAGGACCTGTTCTTATTCCCTCACATGTCCGTGACAAAAAATATCCTCATGGGCCTCAAAAGGCTCTCCATCAGCAGGTCGGAAAAAAATGATCGAATTTCCAGCATGCTGGCGCTTTTTCACCTTTCGTCTTTGGGAGATCGGCTTCCCCATCAGTTGAGCGGCGGTGAAAAGCAGCGGGTGGCCCTGGCGAGGGCACTGGCGGCATTCCCCAAGATCCTCCTGCTGGACGAGCCTTTCAGCAGTCTCGATTTTCGAACCGCGCGATACCTGCGCCTCGAACTCAAGCGGATTCACGCACAGCTCAAGACCACCATGTTGGCCGTGACCCACAATCTGGAGGAGGCCCAGGATGTAGGCGATCGCATGGGAGTCTTGACTGAAGGGAGGCTCGAACAGATCGGCGTGGTTCGCGAGATCATGCTGCAAGGTAGATCCACTGCATCCGGATTCCTGGAAAAGGCCAATGTCCTTCCCTGCACCTCCCGGGAGAGCCTGGGAAACGGATTGATTCAGGTTCAATGGGCTGGGGGTCCCTTGTTTGTGCCGGAAGACGGCAATAGGCCGTTCGACAGTGTGGCCATCCATCCCAGGCATGTCTATATTTCCCCGTATCCTCCCCCGGGTCCCCAGGTGAACCGGTTTCATGGCCGGATCAGGGCAATCCGGCACGTGGGAGGCATGGCCCATCTGGAGATTGCCGTAGGGGATCAACAGATTTTTGCTCAGATGACAACAGAGGAGGCCCAGGCGATCTCAGTGTCTACCGGGGATCCTATTTACGGAATACTCAAGCTTCGCGCCCTTCATGGGTGTTGAAGGCGCGACGACCCTTTCGAGGAGCAATGACATGGCAAACAGGTTCAAGGCGGCAGCCCCAACCATTCCGGTGGAAGCGTCTGTCGGGACCATCCTGGCCCACGACATCACGGAAATCAGGCCCGGCCAGTTCAAGGGCCCGGCCTTTAGAAAGGGGCATATTATCAGAGAGGAGGACGTGGCCCATTTCAAGCGGATCGGCAAGGACCACGTCTATGTGTTGCATCTGGGACCGGAGGAGGTTCATGAGAATGACGCCGCCAGACGCCTTGCAACGGCGCTTGCGGGAGAGGGCGTTTGCTTTGATCCCCATCCGTCGGAGGGAAAGATCCATCTGAAGGCAGCGCATCGCGGATTGCTGAAGATCGATGTGGATGCCCTCACCCGGCTCAATCTTGTTCCAGATATCAGCTGCTCGGCCAGGCACACCCATACCGTGGTGGCAGAAGGGGACATCCTGGCTGGCGTCCGGGCGATCCCCCTCATTATCCATGAGGAAGCGCTTCGAGAGGGAGAGAAAATCGCATCCGAGAAGGGCGGCATATTCTCTGTAAAGCCCTTTATGCGCCCCGGCACCGGGCTTGTCATTACGGGCAACGAGGTCTTTTCAGGGCTCCTCGATGATAAATTCGCTCCGATCATTCGGAAAAAGCTCCAGTTTTTTGATTGCCCTATGAAGGGGATCGCATACGCCCCGGACGACAGGGCGCAGATCGCATCGGAGATCAGAAAATTCCTTGAATCGGGGGCGGAGATGATCGTGGTGACCGGCGGAATGAGCGTGGACCCCGACGATGTGACGCGGCTCGCCATTGGGGATGCGGGCGCAGAAGAGATCGTTTACGGCAGCCCCGTGCTTCCAGGCGCCATGTTCCTTTACGGCCGTTTCGGTGACATCCCCATCCTGGGCCTTCCGGCCGGCGTGCTCTACTACAAGGCGACGGTATTGGACCTCATCCTGCCGAGGGTACTGGCTGGAGAGCGGATTGCAAGGGAAGATCTTGCGGCCCTGGCCCATGGGGGCCTGTGCCTCAATTGCGAGACGTGTCACTACCCCGTTTGCCCGTTTGGAAAATAGAGGCTCATCCCACACGATTTGTAACCGTTCACGGGGTTCCTTGTTTGAGTGTGTTCTCTATTCGTAGTGACGCCGTGAGGCATTTGGAAGGTGGCCCATGCCCTCACGGGCACACTACGAACATACCCGCGTCCCTGAGGTTACTTGATGAAACCTTGTTGTCCGGGGCCAACATTCCATCACTCCGTGAGCGGTTACCATGATTTATTTTAATGGAGCTGAGACCATGTTCAGTGAAAAACAGATTGTCATCAGGGGGGCGGGGGATCTGGCCACCGGGGTGGCCACGCGATTGTGGCGGAGCGGTTTCCCTGTGGTCATGACCGAGGTCGCCCAGCCCCTGACGGTTCGCCGGACCGTTTCGTTCTCCAATGCCGTTTATGAAGGGGAGACAATCGTAGAGGGCATAACGGCACGGCGGGTCCAAGACAAGGCGGAAACCTTGAAGGCCCTGGACGATCGGGTGATTCCGGTCCGGGTGGATCCCGAGGCAAGCATCGTGCGCGAAATGGCCCCCTTTGCCGTAATCGACGCCATTATGGCCAAGAAGAACATCGGCACCCGCATGGGGGATGCGCCTTTTGTGGTTGGCGTGGGACCTGGATTTGCGGCCGGTACGGACGTTCATGCCGTGGTGGAAACCAAGCGGGGACACACCCTGGGCCGGGTGATCTGGGAAGGCTCGGCCATCCCCAATACTGGGAGCCCCGGAGAAGTCCTGGGATTCGGGTCGGAGCGGGTGATCCGGGCGCCTGGGCGCGGCATCTTCAAAGGGGTTCTTTCCATCGGCGATCACGTGGAAAAGGGGGACATCGTGGCCTATGTTGGGGATACGCCAGTTCCAGCGCCCATTTCCGGAATGCTGCGGGGATTGCTTCACGACGGCATCCCTGTGGAAGAAGGTCTGAAAAGCGGCGATGTCGACCCCCGGAATGTCCGCGAGAGCTGCTGGCTCGTCTCGGACAAGGCCCTGGCTATCGGAGGGGGCGTGCTTGAGGCCGTTCTGACGGCCATCCATCAGCGGTCTTTGGAGAAGACCTGATCTGCTTGGTGCTCCTGTTGCCTGGTTTTCCGTCACGAAAAGCAAGAATTCAGCAGGCGCTCACAGGTCCCCTTTCAAGGTCGCTGGTTGCTGGCAAAAGCCTGTGAGCACGACAACCCGCCAACGGCGAACACGGTCCTTGCCGGTCGGCCCGTGGTGCTCAACAAACTCGGCATGACGTCGCCCCTGCAAAGGCAGGAAGAGCTGTTTGCCCTGCTGGACCGGTTTCTCGATTTCTCCCTTCCCAGGGCCTATGTGGCAGAGACCCTGGCCGTTGAACTGGCCAAACGCACCCGATTCATGCGCGACATTGTGATTCAGCAACTCCAGGAAGAAGAGACCCACCCAGGCCCCCTCACCGGATTCTACGAGGCATTTGAGAAATACCTGATCGGCGATCTGGCCCGGGTGGATTTCGCCGACCTCTATGCTCAGACCATCACCTACGGCCTCTTTGCGGCCCGAACACGCGCTCAAAACGGATTCAAGCGGCGGTCGGCCTTTGACAGCATCCCCCATACCATCGGGGTCCTGCGCGATCTGTTTCGCTTCATTGGCCGAAGCCTATGGCACCCAGCCTTCTCCGGAGGAGACCTTCCACTACGTCTATGCCGTGCTCTATGCCCCTGCGGACCGGGAGAAATATGCCGAGTTTCTGCGCATGGACTTGCCGCGCATCCCGTTCACGAGCGACGGGGAGCTCTTTTTGAAGATGGCACAATTGGTCGAGCGGCTGACAGGGCTGCATCTGCTCACATCGCCTGAACTGAACCCGCCCACATGCCGGTTCGAAGGCGATGGGGATGGCCGCGTGGACAAAGGAAAAACCGAGGGGCTGCGATACGATCCGGCTGAGCAGGGGGTGTACATCAATGCGGCGCAGCATTTCGCCCCCGTGCCAGGGGACGTCTGGACCTACCGCATCGGCGGGTATCATGTCTGCGAGGAGTGGCTCAAGGACCGGCGGGAGCGGCATCTGGAACTGGGCGACATCCGCACCTACTGCCGCATCGTCACGGCCCTACAAAAGACCATCGACATTCAAACAGAAATTACCGCCCTCTACCCGGAGATCGAAAAGGGAGTGCTATCGTTGGCCGCCTGAGAAACCGATCTGCCGCAGGAGCCGATCGAATGGGTGTCGTTTATCAGGTGCCCGCCAGCTTATTTTTCTTAATTCGCCATTTGGCGCTAGTCCCGAAGGGGGGGGCCGTTCAGGCACTACCTATCCCACGGTTCTGAGATTAACGGATTTTCAACTTGAACGCCTCGAATCACCTGTCCGTCATTTAGATCTTCGGACCATAGTTTTTCACATTGGGCGCTCTCAGCAGCTACGACAATCAGCGCATCCCAAAACGACAAGCGGTTGATGATGCTGCAATCGATGGCGTCTTTAATGATATCAGGGGTAATGATGACTGTCTCAAATCGTTCGTAAGCGTGCAGAATATCTTTAATCATCAAAGGGTCAGCGCCGAATTTCTTGACTGTTATCACGTAAAATTCCTGCATCACCTGAGTGGATATGACCCCTTGAAAATCGTCAGTCAATATTTTCAGAAGCGAACGGCATTTTTTCTGTTTGATTGGGTCAAATTGATCTATGCTGTATATCAGGATATTCGTATCGACGAAGATTTTAGACATCGTACAGCGCCTCTCTTTGCCATGTTCGTCCCCGGGAGTTGACGTTCGCCCGGTCCATCAGCCGAAAACATTCCTCGAGCCAGATATTGGATGGAGACCTCACGCTTTGTTCGAGTGATGTTCGGATGAGAGCGTTCAGGGATGTCTGATGCTTCTGGGCATAACGTCTTCCGGATTCCAGCAAGTCTTTATCAAGGGAAATGGTAATGTTGGGCATGGTACACCTCCATTCTATGTGTGCACATTATAAGGACACACGGAGTATGTGTCAACCGAAAGGAAATCAGAGCAACAATTTTCATTATGACGGAGACTTGGTGTCAAAGTTCTATGTGAGTGGCATCTTGCCACGATTTTTCGCGGCTCGGAAGCCGCTCCCACATGACTATTTTCCTAACGCTGATACCCGCAACCAAAGTCGTTATCGAGTGGCTGCCTATCATCAAGAGAGTTCGATGTTGCCAGACATCTGGAATGGTGGAATACTGGAATAATGGAAGGCTGGGAAAGGAATCTGGATCACCCAGGAAGGGTTTTTTCCCTTAAACCCATCATTCCATACTTCCATTATTCCAAATTAAAGACATCACCGTCTCACAATCATCTTCTTGCTTTTGTGACAGAAAATCTGACGATAAGGCACTGCTATGAGAATTGCTGAAATCAGAGCTACCTCACCTTGAAAGGATGGATGATTGCACTCTCCCCGGAATAGCGCCGGATTAGGCTGTCCCCCGCCCTTCAGAGTATCCCTCAATATATTGAGGTTCCACCAAATATCGCTCCATTATGCAGCGTGTGATGGATCGAGGCAATGAGAAAAAACGATACGCTTCAACAACATCGACCGGAACGATTTTATCGCCCGATTGGCCAAACTGGCAGAAGATGTAAACACTTTCCTGTTGCTCGCCGGCCATAAGACCTGATAGCATGGCTGTGAATGAAACCCGTCACATATACCCGGCACGCAAAAAGCAGAATGCGGGGGGCATTTAGACCCACAGGAAGTGGCCCTTCTCATTAAGGCCCGACAGATTTTGAAGGCCAAGGGGCTGGATATGGATTCGGACATAGCGAGCATCTGTGAGGCGGGAGGGATCTCCCGAAAGACAGGGTATCAGTGGGCCAGGGACCTGAAGATCAATGATGAGGATAGGGATCTAAAAGATGAACTGGCTCGGATCAAGGCAGAGCATGAGGATCTGAAAAAGCGGTTTGACCGGATGGATTTTGAGAACGAGGGCCGCAAGATTGCATGGGAAATCCACGAGGTAGACGCGCTGTTGGCCGCTAAAAAAACACCATACCGAAGCCCAAAAAGGAAAAACGGTAACGTTTTTGAGGGACAGGGGGTCCCCCCTGCGTGAGGCGGCGTGGGTCCTGAACATATCTTTCAGTGTTCTAAGCCAGTGTAACCAGGGCTTTGATACAGACATGAAGCCTTCCCATGTTCCGGATCGGCGGGGAAAAGATGGGTTGATCACGGTGGAAACCGTCAAAGCGATTGTCAAGGGTAATATCTCAATAACTGGGGGTAACCCGTCTGGATTCCGGCCTTCGCCGGAATCCAGGAAGTCTGTGGAGAAAGTATTCACCCCGGTTTATTGAGAAGATACCAACATTCTTTAAAACACTTAAAAAGGAGGGGAGATGCAAAGGTTAATAACGTTCGTGATAGCCTTGGTTGTGGGGTTTTGTTTTAGTGGTATCGGTTATGCGGAATTAAGTGATGGACTAATTGATTATTATCCTTTTAGCGGAAACGCTAACGATGAGAGTGGGAATGGAAATGGCAGGACCGATACGTCGGTGTACTGGGTGGCCAGCGATATCGACTGGGTCAAGCTGGTAGGGGACGGCTTTACCTATGAGCTTGCAACTCCTACAGGTCAGGCGTCAGCCCCTCAGTTGTCAGTATCGACCTCCGGGCTTACGGTGACGCTGTCATGGACGTCGGAGGCGGCGGTCACTGGGTACACCCTCTACTATGCGCCTTATCCCGATGCACTCTATTGGGGAAGCATTGACATGGGGACCCAGACTGGCGGGTCATTTGTCCTTTCGGAGGGTGCCGCCTTCTATGTGGTGGCGCAGGCACACAACAGCTACGGCAGCAGCGGGTATTCCAATCTCGAATATTTTGTACTCAGCAGTAAACCCTCCACCTACACCAACAGCCTGGGCCAGACCTTTGCGCTAATCCCGGCCGGGACCTTTACCATGGGGAGCCCGTCGGATGAGTCGGGGAGGGAAAGCGATGAGACCCAGCATCAGGTGACTCTCAGCCAGCCCTTTTACATCCAGACGACAGAAGTGACCCAGACCCAGTGGGAGGTGGTGATGGGGAGCAATCCCTCCTATTTTTCTGGATGCCCGACCTGTCCGGTAGAACAGGTCTCGTGGAACGATGTCCAGACCTTTATCAGGATGATGAACATGAGGGGGGAGGGGACCTACAGTCTCCCCACAGATGCCCAGTGGGAATATGCAGCCCGGGCCGGGAGCACCACGGCATTTTATAATGGAGGGATAACACAAACAGGCGGCGCGTATGACCCCAATTTGGACGCCATCGGCTGGTACTGTTATAATTCGGGCGATAGGACCCAACCTGTGGGCCAGAAGGCCCCCAACGCCTGGGGGCTGTATGACATGGCGGGGAATGTGTGGGAGTGGTGTCAGGACTGGTATGGGAGCTATCCTTCGGGGGCGGTAACGGATCCAGCGGGACCATCTGCAGGCTCCGGCCGGGTGAGGCGCGGCGGCAGTTGGGGCTACTACGCCAGGCACTGCCGGTCCGCCTTTCGCTACTTCAATGCGCCCGACACCAGACGCAGCTACCTGGGCCTGCGCCTTGCGAGAACCCCTTAGCTATTCAGGGTGGGGCACGCTTTAAAACTGGCTCCGACGTTGCTATGAAACAGGAGTAGGATTTAATATGGTTAGTGGGTAGACCTTTAGCCTTCTGGATAGGCCCGTGGGCAAATGCAATAAAACTTAAAATCATTAGATGGCTGTTATCCGGGCCACTACATCCCCTCCAGTTTTGTTGATTAACCTGAAAATAGTTCGGCAATAATTAAGAATTCTGGAGTTCCTTGGCGTGGACATCGTTGAGGTATTCGGAATAATAAAGAATTCCAGATAAGAGCCACAACGTCACAACTCTCAAGATTGTCGGGAAAATCTGATAAGCGAAGGGGAATCAGGGCGCTCCGGTTCACGGGCCCCGGGTAATCAGCCCGCTGACCTTCAGCCTGCGAACAACGGGCGGGGCCATCAGTGAACCTGCAGCACCGAACAGAACGCCCACTGACGAAGAGATGGCGGCATGCTGGAGGATTACCGACCAGTCCATCCCAATCACCCATTCCACAACGACAATGGTGACGAAACGGCTTGCCGAGGCGCTGGCCCCGATGATGGCGCAGGCCAGGTAGCTCCCCGGAAATCCTGGGTAGAGGATCCCCCCTAAATCGACAATCAGTCCGGGTACGACGAACTTGAGGAGGATCAGCGGTCCCCCTTTTCCCATCCCCAGGAGCATGGACAGCAATCCTGCCACCAGCCCCGCCAGAGTGGCGGCGCCCATCCTGGGAACGCACCCCCTGGCAAGAATGAGGAAAAACATGGTGAAAAACATGGCATGGCCCGGAATGTTCAAATGAAGGCGCAGCCCTGCACGGGTGATGACGATAAAACTGGCGCAGAAGCCGAGACAGATGGCCTCCTGAAGGGTAAATTGTTTCTTCATGGGCATCAGTGGCGTTCTCCAAAACCCCTCGCTTCAGCGGAGAGGGCTGCTTCCTTGGCGGTCTTGAGCGCTCTGACCATCAGGGGAATCATGAGACAGTTAAAGAGGTCTTTCCAATGGTTCGGTTTCCATACCTGGCGCGGGGCGATGGGCGCCCCTCGAAGTCTCTGGGCCATGGCGATTTCGCGGAATTCGCGGGCAAAGAACGGGAGAAAGCGAAAACTGGTGAAGAGGACAAATGAAAGCCATTCCGGCAGGATCCGCTTCAGGCTCCGCATCATCTGAGATCCCTGGGTGGTCCGAACAAACACCACCCCCGGCAAGAATAAGAGAAGGATCTGGACGCCGGTTCGAATCCCCGGCCAGAGTCCTTCTGCCGGGCCGTATTTCACCACATAGAGGATGACGATAATCGCCGTCTGGATCAGAAAGATACGGATGTCCCGCCACAAGTCCCTGAGGCCCAAACGCGCAGCGAAGTAGTACGCCAGATTGACCGCCAACAGGGCGCCCAAGGCCCATGGGACTCTCGCCGCGACGGCCAGTGCCCCCAGCGCCCCGCACAGGGCCAGTTTCCAACCCGCCCCCAACCGGTGTACAGGGGAGTCTTTTGAGCAGTACTGGAAGGCATATCCTCCCTTCGGCCGGCCTTTTTTGCGTTCAGAGGGCGCCAATTTTTCCATCCTTCAACCTCAGCGTCTGGTCTGCCCAGCCCGAATCCGGCAGATATTCATGGGATGCGATCAGAATCGTGGTATGACGCTCCTTTCTGAGCCGTGACAATATCTCTAAAATACGCCCGCGCTGTCCGAAGTCAAGCCCGGCAAAGGGTTCATCCAACAACAGGACCTCGGGTTGCGGAGCAATGGCCGATGCCATTGCAACGCGGTGCTGCTCCCCGAAACTCAAGGCAAGGGGGGACCGGGCCCTCAAATGGTCTGCCTCACAGAGGGCAAGGGCCTCCAGGACGCGTTCATGAACGACATGGGGGGGAAGCCCCAGCCGCTTGACTGAAAATCCCACCTCCGCGTAAACCGTCTCTTCAAAGAGTTGACGTTCCGGATTCTGGAACATGAAACCCACCTTTCCCAGGAGGGCTTCGGGCCTTAATTTCTTGATACCGGAGATGTGAATCGTCCCTGAATCGGCCTGTGTCAGCCCGGCTATTGACCGTAACAGGGTCGATTTTCCCGCACCGTTCTCCCCTAAGATATGCACGAGGGAGCCTTGGCGGATTTTCAGATCCAGCCCGCGAAGCAGCGGATGACCGTCGGCCCCGGCCAGGTGGAGGTCTTCTATATGGATCAACAAAGGTACGGCCGCGAGTGCGGAGAATCTGTCGCCGGGGCCTTGACCTGGCGGGGTCACCGGTACCATGGGAGGCATCTTATTAAGGGTCTGCCGTAGGCGGCCCCGTTCCATGAGGATAAACCGGTCGGCCAGTTCGCAAAAGGGGGCCAGGTCGTGATCGGCGATCAACAGGGTGTGCCCCTTATTTTTCAACCTCTTCAATATCCTGACCAGCCTCTCCTTTCCGGACGGGTCCAACTGGGCGGTCGGTTCGTCCAGGAGGAGAAACCTGGGCGACATGGAGAGGACGGAAGCGACGGCGAGACGGTGCTTCTCACCGGCTGAAAGGTGTTCCACATTTCGCGTTTCAAATCCGGAGAGGCCCGCCAGCTCCAGGCTCTCCTTCACGCTCTGTTGGATATCCTCTGGGGCACGACCCTGGTTTTCAGGACCAAAGGCGGCCTCATCCTCCACTGTGGTACAGAGGATCTGGGTCTCGGCATTTTGAAAGACCATGCCGCAAGACGATCCCGGCCCCGGACCGGCTATCTGTAGGGAACCTGAAACACGTCCTCCCTTCAGGAGGCCCTTGACTGCCAAAAGGAGGGTGGTTTTCCCTGAACCGGAAGGCCCGTTCAGGCAGACGCATTCGCCCAGGCCCACGGCGAGCGATACGCCCTCCAAGGCAGGTTTCTCTGTCCCCGGATAACAATAGCCGTAGGCCTTGACCTCCAAGACAGGTTGCATCCTCATAAGTCTGTCTTCGGATCCAGGTGCTTCATGCTTGACACGTCGTTGCCATTGCGCATATGATCCCAAGTATTGGAAAAAGGATTTCTGTGGGGATGACGCATAGTTGAACAGTCTCCTGATAGAATCGCTATGGGTTTTTCCCTGCGGCAGGCATTCAGGCTCATGCGACCCCATGGCTGATCATGGGGCTCCGGCCAAAGGGTGACCGGCCCGATCCCGTATCCTTATAAATTGTAGTTCATTTCATGTTGGAGTTAAAGGAAATTTCGTGGTGTGGCTGCGCGGCCCTTGTTTCAATTCCGTGCAGTCGTGGCGTCCATGGCATATGGTGATGCGGTGGCCCGGTAGGAATGGGGATTGGATTTGAGATGTTGATCAGGAAGGGATTCCTGCATTGGATGGCAGACGGGTGGAGCGGCACTGACATGCGCCGATCCCTCCCGATCTCACATCCACTCATGCGCGATTTTTTCAGGCCGCTGCCCCTTCGCCCTCTTTTTCTTTCCCGGCCTTCAAATAGACAATCTCGGCACCGGTAGCCTCGGCCAACTGGGCCAATTCTTTGTTGCGCATATGCTTCACATAAATCTTGAGGTCAATGCCGCTGACCCCCAACACCCTGAAACGGGGCTTTTTTTCACCCTGTTCAATTTTCCGTCTTTCACGGACAAAGATTTT
>Ga0068712_1003401_pt1 | contig 15017 bp, 8 predicted proteins | sample MTBAKSrepl1MetaG_FD_62987 | JGI IMG/M metagenome (GOLD analysis project Ga0068712, IMG submission 62987) | Enrichment culture microbial communities from Arthur Kill intertidal strait, New Jersey, USA, that are MTBE-degrading - MTBE-AKS1... | ecosystem: Environmental > Aquatic > Marine >... | reverse complement strand
GTCATGTCCGCGCCGTAGACCGTTCCCTCGGTGTTTTGCCCGATTGCCCGGTAATGATAGGTGGAGTTGGGAGTCAGGTCGGTACAGGAGGCGCTGACGGCCGTGTCAACGGAACCGCTTGCCGGGCTCTGGTCTGCGGTGATGGTTCTGCCGTAACCGGTGTCCCCGCCGTACTCGAAGATAACGTTGGTGCCGTTGTTGTTGGCATTAACCGTACCTTTGAGAGTGGCCGTCCTGCCGCCTACCGGTGAAGCGGCGTTGGTGGTGACCGTCGGGCCCGTCAAGGTGGTGAAGGTCATGTTGCCGCTGTAATAATAGTTTAAGCCGGAAAATGCCCTGACCCGGTAGTTGTAAAGGGTGTTCGGCGTCAAACCGGTAATGTTTGCGCTGACCGGTGTGTCGCTGTTCCCGGAGACTGAAGTCGGAGTTGCGCTCAATGAGCTGCTGTAGATCAGATCCGTACTGTATTCGAAGTAGATGTTGAACCCCTGCGAATTGGCGTTGACCATTCCATTTAACGTTGCACTGGTGTTCAGCACATTGGTTGCCGGATACGCTGCGACGGCGGGATCAAGCGATGTGGTGAACGTCATGTCCCCGCCGTAGGTGGTGCCCTGGTCATTCTGGCCCACGGCCCGGTAATGATAGGTCTGGTTGAAGGTGAGGCCGGTGATGGTTTTACCGACCGGGACGCCGACTCCGGTCACCGGGCTCTGGTCGGCGGTCACCGTGGTGCCGTAAGCGATGGTCAGGCCGTACTCGAAGGTGACGGTGGTGCCTGCATTATTGGCCGTCACCGTGCCGTTCAGAGTCGCTCCGTTATATAACACCGATGTGGCGGCATCGGTGGTGACGGCTGGCGCGGCCCCTGTCGTGGTGACAAAGGTCCTGTCCCCGCCGAAGGTGGTGCCCCGGGCGTTCTGGCCCACGACCCGGTAATGGTAGATCGTGTCGGCGATGAGACCGGTGACGGCCCTGCTGACGGCCGTGTTCGAGGAACCGGTCACCGGGCTCTGGCCGGCCGTCACGGTGGTGCCGTAGGTGGTGGTCAGTCCGTACTCAAAGGTGACGGTCGTGCTGGTGCCGTTGGCGTTCCCTTCGCCGTTCAGCGTGGCCCCGGAAGAACTCACTCCCGATGCCTCATGGGTCGTGACGGTGGGGGCGGCCAGGGTGGTGAGGGTCCTGTCTTCGCCCTGGGCGGTGCCTCCTGCGTTGATGCCGACGACGCGGAAATGATACGTGGTGTTGGGAATCAAGGCGGAAAGGAGGGCGCTGACGGCCGTCCCGGAGGAACCGGTTACGGTCCCGGGCACGGGGATGGCCGTATGGCCGTAGGCGGTGGTCAGGCCGTATTCAAAGGTGACGGTCGTGCCGGTGCCGTTGGCGTTCACGGTGCCGTTCAGGGTGGCCGCCGTGTCGCCGACCCCGCTTGCCCCGTTGGTGACGGCGTTTGGCGGCATGACTCCCGGTGTAAAGGTCCTGTCCTCGCCGCAGGTGGTTCCGCCGGCATTGACCGCCACAATGCGATAGTGGTAGGACAGGCCGTTGGTCAAACCGGAGATGGCCCGGTTCACCGGGGTATCCGTTGAGCCGTTGACCGGGCTCTGATCGGCCGTCACGGTGGTGCCGTAGGCGGTGGTCAGGCCGTACTCAAAGGTGACGGTCGTGCTGGTGCCGCCGGCGTTGACCGAGCCGTTCAGCGTGGCCGTCGTGGTTCCCACGGAGGACGCCGCTCCGGTGACGGCCGTGGGAGCCGGGGGCAGGGTGGTGAAGGTCATGTCCTCCCCGTTGTCGGAGCCGTTGGCGTTTGCCGCCACCACTTTGAAATGATAGGTCGTTTCGGGCTCAAGTTCGCCGAGGGCCGCACTGACGGCCGCAGCCGTATCTCCGGAAACGGGGCTCTGACTGGCTGTCACGCTTGTGCCGTAAGCTTCCGTCAGGCCATACTCGAACGTGACGGCGGTTTCAGCGCCGCCGGGGTTGACGGCACCGTTCAGAATTGCGGTGGTTGAGTCGGCGGCGGTAGCGCCGGCGGTGGTTGCCGTCGGCACCGTTCCGACCGTTCCGAGGATGAAGGTCATGTCGTTGCCCCGGACGGAGCCGCCGGCGTTTGCCGCCACCACCCTGAAATGATAGATGGTGTTGTCCGCCAATCCTGAAAGAACTGCGTCGACGGGCAAGAGGTAGGTGAGGCTCGTGGTCAGGGGGCTTTGGGCAGCTGCGACGGTGGTGCCATAAGCGGCGGTCGGGCCGTACTCGAAGGTGACCGTTGTCGCCGTGCCCCGAGGATTCACCTGACCGTTCAGGGTGGCGCCGTCCCCCCCGACAGCCGACGCCGGCCACGTCATGGCGGACGGCGGCAGGGGTGGGGTTTCAAAAGTCAAATCGCTGCCGAAGACGGTACCGCTTGCATTTGCGGCTGCCACACGAAAATGATAGGTGGTGTCGGGCTGAAGTTCGCCGATGGCGGCGTTGACGGGGGTGTCGGTCGTTCCGGAAACGGGGCTCTGGCCGGCAAAGGCGGTCTGCCCGTAGCCGGTGTCCAGCCCGTACTCGAATAAGACGGTGGTCGCCGCGTTATGGGGATTGACCATTCCGTTCAATACGGCCCCGCCGGCGATCACCAGCGTAGCGGCCTGAGTGGCGGCGGCCGGGGCGGCCGGGGCGGAGGTGAAAAAGGTCCCGTCCCCGCCGCAGGTGGTGCCCTGGGCGTTCTGGCCCACGGCCCGGTAATGGTAGACCGTGTCGGCGTTCAGGCCGGAGACGGTCACGCTCACGGCCGTATCGGCGGAGCCGTTGACCGGGTTCTGGTCGGCCGTCACGGTGGTGCCGTAGGCGGCGGTCAGGCCGTACTCGAAGGTGACGGTCGTGCTGGTGCCGTTGGCATTGACGGTGCCGTTCAAGGTGGCTCCGGAAGAATTCGGTCCCCATGCCGGATCTGTCGTGACGGTGGGGGCCGCCGGTGTGGTGAAGGTTCTGTCCGCCCCCCGGGCGGTGCCTCCCGAGTTGATGCCGACGACACGGAAATGATACGTTGTGTTGGGAGCCAGTGCGGAAAGGGAGGCGTTGACCGCCGTGCTGGTGAAGCCAGTTACGGTTCCGGGTACGGCAACGGCGGTTTCGCCGTAGGCGGCGGTCGGGCCGTACTCGAAGGTAACGGTCGTTCCGGTGCCGCCGGCGTAGACGGTGCCGTTCAGGGTGGCTGTCGTGGCGCCGATCCCGCTAGCCCCGCCGGTGACGGCGGTCGGCGGCGTCGTCCCCGGTAAGAACGTCATGTCCGCGCCGTATGTGGTTCCGCCGGCGTTCCCCGCCACGACACGATAGTGGTAGGTCAGTCCGGTGGTCAACCCGGAGACGGTCACGCTCACGGCCGTATCGGCGAAACCGTTGACCGGGTTCTGGTCCGCCGTCAGGGTGGTGCCGTAAGCGGCGCTCAGGCCGTACTGGAAGGTGACGGTCGTGCCGGTGCCGTTGGCGTTGACGGTGCCGTTCAGGGTAGCCGTCGTCGTCCCCACGGTCGTGGGGGGTTGGGTGGTCGCCGTCGGGGGCAGGTTCGTCGGGGTGGTGAAGGTCAGGTCACTGCCGTAAGTGGTGCCGACGGTATTCTGGGCCACGACCCGGAAGTGATAGGTCGTGCCGGGGGTCAGGCCCGTAACCCCGGCGCTCACGGCCGTGTCGGCGGAACCGTTGACAGGGCTTGGGCCGGCTGTCGCCATGGTGCCGTAAGCCGTGGTCATTCCATACTGGAAGGCGACGGTCGTACCGCCGCCGTTGGCGTTCACCAGGCCGTTGAGGGTCGCTGACGTGGTGCCGACGTTCGTGGCCGCCCGGGTGTCCGCCGCCGGGGGAAGCGTCGCCTCGCAATAATTAATGATCCCCGTTGCCTGGATCAGGGAACCGCCGTCCTGGATGATCAGAGTCCCGCACTCCGTGATCGTGCCGCTGTCCAGGTCGAAGGTTCCGCCGCTTTCCACGATCAGGTCCCGGCAGTTCAGATCGAGGGTCGTTCCGTTCAGGGTGACAGTGGCACCGTCGTGTACCGTCAACCCTCCGGCAAAAGCGGGGGGAGCGGGGAACAGCAGGGCGGTGAGAAAGAACACCAGCGCCATACGGAAAACAGGCCTTTTCATGATTGTCTCTCCATCATGTCACAGCATCGGGAAGAACGGAAAATCAGAATCACCAGGTTCAAAAAGATCCTGAGATCAACGCCGATCCATCTCTCACAGGGCATTGCCCGTGGACTGACTTCGAGACACGGCTTTGAGTTCTTTTTCAAGGTCGGCGATTTTGCATGACAATTGTTCGATCACCTTCTGCTGTTCCTGGGCGACTTTGGCGAGGACCGCCACGACGTCCATGGCGTTCATGGATTTTCGGCTGTTTGTCGCCACGAGGTCCGGGACCTCCTCGGAGATGAACCCGATGGATTCTTCATCCGGGTCGGTCTTGTAATGAAACCGGACCGGCCGGAGTTCCCTCAGGGTATTCATCGCCTCCCCGGCCTGAAGGGTCTGGATGTTCTCCTTATACTCCCGGCTGCTTCCCACTTCGAGATTTCCCAGAACAAACACGTTTCCTTCCACATGAAGTTTCGCCTGGGGGGACCAGGTTCCGATCCCCACTCTCCCCGTGTCATCCTTTTTCAGGCAAAGCAAGTTGTCCGGCGTGCCGGGCTGAATCCGGAAGGGGAGTCGGTACCCGTTTGTCACGTCACGGATGAAGAAATTACCTTCGTGGCCGCCGACATCCCACGCCTGGGCCGGCCATCCCCACGTGCCGTCCTGGTCGAGCCGCACGGTGGGTGTGTTTCCATACACTATGTGCAGCGGCATCAAAGGAGTCGCGGTTCCCATACCGATGCGGCCGTATTCACTGATGTACAGGGCGTTGGCCCACGCTCCGGCCCTGATCCTGAAGGGCACCCGCCCCGCCGTGGAGTCTTCCACGGCAAAGTAACCGGCCCCGCCGCTGGCGGAGTCGTTGAGGATGATCCGCCAGTCATTGTTGGGGAACCCGGCCGAGGAACTCGTATCGTCGAAATGGATCCTCAGGTTGTTCTCCCGGAGCCGTATCGTATCAAAGCCGAAATCCTGCCCGTTGTAAGAGTCAACCCCGACGCCAAGGCTGTATTGAACAATTACGTCGTCCGTAAAAACCTGGTCCGCGTAAGCGGGCGGCACCAGAAAATCCATGAGCCGCCCCAGGGTCGCCGAGGCCACGGAAAACATGTTCTCGAGGAATCCCGTTTCCTGATCCGCCGGAGGAAGGATGGCGCCGCCCTTGACTTGCACCGTCCCCGACTGCTGCCACGGCCGGGTGCGCTCCGCCGGTTCGGGACTCTTGTCCCTCGTCGTTTTCCGGTCGCTGAAACCGACACGGACCTCCCAGGTGTAAAGGCCGTCCTCCGCCCCTTCGGGCGGTGACCAGCGGATCGGATCCCCGCCGGTACTCTGCTCGCTGATCATGTCCCCCCAGGGGCTGGCAATACGGAGCATCATGAAGGTCACCCCCGAAGTTGCGGCCGTTACCGCAATGCCGTCCGTGTCAATTTCCACGCTGGCCGCCTCCCCGGCAAAGGCTCTCGCGGTCGTACCGGCGTGGATGAGGAGGAAGCCGAAGAGGATCGGCAACAGGGTTATGAATAAACGTCTCCAGTAACACGAACGGGCCATCTTGTTCATGACAGGCTCCTCCTTACGGTTATGTCTCATTGATTTTATTTGCCGTCGGGAATCCAGGATTCTCGACGGGGATCATAGGGCACTCGCAAGGTGATCGTCAATGTTAATCTTCGACAGAAGAAAGATCACAGGAAGGAGGAGATATGGCGGGGGAAAGCGGCTTCTCCGGTTTACGTTCCGTCATGGCGCGTTTCGTCTGTTATCGCTCAACGGCCTGCAGGTGTTGACCGAAAATACGGTCCATCCCCAGCTCGTCGCTCTCTTGGGTTTCACCGTAAAGGTGACTCGACCGTGCACCGTGGCCTCAAAATCGGAATCCCGCAGGCTCGACCGGGCCGTTTTTTGAGATGTGTGTGAAAAGACAACGATATCATCGGCTTTGTCCTTTGGCGACTTGCCCCTTTCTTCCCGGACGTGTATTTCGAAAACCTGATCGTCCGCTTTTTCACTCGATTCCGGCAGGAACAGGCACTTGAAATTCAGCCTGTATTCCTGGTTCTCCGGCAGATCCACCGATACCGATGACCCGCTGTGCACGAAAAGGCCCTGATACGGTTGATCCCCGTCATCGAACTCAACCAGGTGGCGCCTCTTGTCTCCATTCGGATCTTGTTGATAATAAAGCGAATAAATTATTTCCCGTTCATCATTGAAGTCCGGCAGAAACTGGTGTTTCATGACCGTCCCGGCGGGTACGGCGGCCTCTCCGTCCGCATTCCCGAGGAGAGATTCCGTTTTTATAATTTTATTCTGTTTCTGATAATATCTTCCCGTTTCATCCACAATGATGCATCCTATCTGATAATACTTCTCCTTCAGCCAATGCACGGGAATATACAGCTCAAAACCGTGATTATCGATTCCGCCTTCCATTTCAAAGTGTTTCGTGACATCCCGCCGGGAGATGGAATCGTTCCTGACGTCAAAAACCATCGTTTCCTTCGTCCCCTTCAACACAAAGGAGACATTTCTTTTTTCCGTCCGAACCTCTTTTCTGAATACCCATCCCGTGATGTGCAGGGCATCTTTCCAACCCGTTTTCTCCTTTTTGATTCCGTCGATGTGAAATTTCAGATTCCGCGTTTCCATCGGCAGCATGATTCGGGTGATTCTCGCTTCCTGATCCGTCTTCAACAGCACATTGAACAGGTAGTCGGCTGAAAAGAGATATGCGACAAAAGCCGCACATGCAAGAATGTAGACGAGAACCTTTGTCTTGATCATCTACCTGTCCTGAAGCATGTCGTAATTCTCCCCGAAGTATTTATTGAGAATCACCCTCAGTGTGTTTACCGGCGCGATGTTATCGTACAGATCTCCATAATCGCCGTCCGGGAAAAAAACCGCATTGAATACTTGAAAAGCGTTTGTCTTGTCTTTCAGGTAATAGTGATGAGGCCTGGGCCCGTGATCGCTCTGTATTATAAATATGGGATTGTTTTTTTTATTCCTTTGAATATGCGTATCTACGATATCTTTCAGTTCATTCGTCATAAAGATGTATTGGTCCAGGTATGCTTTATTCACGGTGTTGTTCCGGATCACGTAAGGACCTTCACGGGGACGGCTCGGCCTCTGGGAGACGTATTTCCCTTTTTGATCGAAAACATACGGATCATGAGGGCACATGATGTGAGCATAGACGAATTTAGGACTGTCCGTCCGAGCAACCTCATTTTTCAAATAATTTAATATGTATCTTGTTCCGTTGAAATTCCTGTCGCTTATTTTGTCAATCTTGAAGAAACTGTCCAGACTGAAAACCGCGGACTTTCTGATCAACTCCAGGAAAAACGCGTCAACGGCATCAATCGAGCGACTGTAGGCTTCCGTCTTGATATCCTGATAAGACAGGGTGATGTCGGCCTCATGCATATTGATGGCAGCGTAATGTTGGGTAATCCCTTCCAGAAACAGAATCCTGTAACCCTGGTCCTTTAAATATTTCATAAGATAGTTATCGCTCATCATCTGGAAACATGCGCTCTGGGGACGTTTTCCCATTATCTTGATGATATCATGTCCTTTAAGGCTGTCGCGTTCAAAAACGTATTTCAAAAAGGCGTCTTTTTCCACCGGTTCGGTAATATATTCCATATTCAGGAGGCTTGCCATGTTTTCAATTGTTTGAGAATACCTGGCCTCACTGTTTCGGGGGACAAAAAACCCTTTCCCCTTTAAAAATTCGGCAAAAGGACCGTTGTCGTATCCCCATTCCTCCCCTATTGTTTTCAGACTGGCATACTCGTCCAATATTATTAAATAGATATCGGGCCTGTACCGGTCGGTCCGGCCGCGATCTTCAGAACGGCTTACCGGATGACTGCTCCTGAAAGCGAAGCCCTTTTCGAATTCGGCGGGAATAAGGATTGTTAGATTAATAAATATCAACAATATCATTGGGATGAGCAATATCAGGTTAAGGTTGATGAGGGTCTCCCGCTGCTTGATTTCAGCCAGGAAATATAACAGGTGGAAGTAAATAAATATCAACAGGGGCAGTAAATGCCAGTGCTCCAGGTTTGCTATTATGGCGATACCTGAATAAATAAGCATGTAATTCCAGAATATTATCAACAATAACATGGTGGATATGCTTGCCCCTGAATTGGATTTAAGTATTAATCGCGACGCACCGAAACACAGGGACGCCAGGATCAGGGAGAAGATCAGAGGCCAGCAGGCCTGGGTCAGCACTAATTGATCAACATTGTGGGCGTAAAGGGCTAATACCGGATAAACCGCGAAGAGGATCGGACCCAGAAGGGGGATCAGGACCTGCCATATTTTATTTTTGAATGATACCATCCGTTCATCCCGGAAAATCCAGCCGGATCTTTTGAAATGTCCCGTCCACACTTCCCTTCCGCCGGCACAGATGGAGGGTCCTGCCGTTGTCGAGGGTCTCCGAGTCGACAAACCGGAACACCTGTTCAAAGGCCGACCGGAACGCGGCCTCATCGTAGGGAAGGTGCTCCTCTGTCCGGTTACGCAGGAGTTTCCGAACCATCGGATCCTGCGGGGGGACGAACTCCACCAGGACGTGCCCGGCGAGACCGGAGAACCACCGGGCCGCCAACTCGAGGGGGACGTAATTCGAGAGCACCAGGTGATGGACCAGGGCCAGCGCCAGGATAAGATCCGCCGGTCCGCGGTCTCCGAGGCTGAACCGTTCACGGCCGTCCCACCCGAGGCCGGGGGAGGGGTTCGCCAGATCCATGACGAGGGGGAGAATCTTTTTTTCATGGGTGGCGGATATTTTCCCGTAGAGAGATTCCATGCAGGCGGGATCGCTGTCGATGCTTACCACGAAAGCCCCCCGGGAGGCGGCTATCTCTGAAAATTCCCCTGTATTGGCTCCCAGATCCCATATCACACCCGGGTTGACCTGCTCCACCACCCGCTTTACGAATGCGGCCTTGCGAGCCACATCCTCGCTGCCGTAAGTCCGGATGTCACCATACCCTTCCCAGATCGCGGATGATCGCCGCCACCCGATTCCCGACACCGTCCTCCTGAGTGAACGGATCAGGGCGGTCAGGCCATGGTCGCTCAGCTTCGGCTTCTTCGTCCGATCCGGCCTGCCGATATCCTCCCTGCGGTCCGCCGCCGCCTGAAACCGCGCGTGGAGGTGGAGGTGCATGAAAAGCCCCGGCTTGTAACGTCGCCGCCAGGGGATCATCTTCACGGCCAGGTCGAGGGGATAGCCGTCTATATAGGCGCGCCAGAGGGAGAGGGTTCTGACATCGCCGTAGGCCGCAAGGGCGAGGGGGGCCAGAAAATGAGAACAGAACTGTCCGTATGCGACCCAGGGACTCCCGGGGACGCGCCGGCCGATGGAGAGGGTATCGATCAGGCGCAGGCCGTTCCCGTCATACTGGACATTGAAGGCGCTCGCGTCACGCAACCAGAACCCTTCGGGGATGAGGCGTTCCATGATATCGAGGTGCAGGAGGGCCGCATCCTTGAGGAGGGAAAACGGCCACTCCCACGGGTAGCTGATCATGGGGAGGCGGGGGTGGCGCAGGCAGTACACCGTTCCCGGGGGAGCCTCCTCCCCCTCGACTTCCTCATGGGGGATGAGCAGTCCCGCTTCGATGAGCCGTTCGTGGATGCCGGCATCCCGCGCAGCCTCGAAATCCTTCGCTCCCGCCTCGAACACACTCCGATAGATCTGTCCATCCCTGTCGAAGACCCGCCCCGAGGGGTCTCTGAAGGAGCCTGCGTTACTTGCCATCTGAATCCTCTTTACTCCCCCTGCCGAAAAAGGCCCGCAGGCGCTTCCAGAAGAGGCCGAGGGACACGCCGACGGCGGCGAACGCCGCGATCACGGCCTGAATGATCATACTCCCCGTCCCCGGATCGAGATAAGCCCACGCGGGGGCGGTGCAGAACAGGGAGACAAAGAGCGCCGCCGCCGATAAAGCCGACACCTCATATCTGTTCATTCATGTTCCTCCTTGACTGTATTCAATGCGGGCAATCCCTGAAAACCGTGAATTCCCGATTACTTGACGAACTCGTAAAAGTCTGAAAACGATCGTTTTCCGTCATGCCTCAGCCCCCGGAATACGGCACCGGGTCCAGATGTTTTCGGATCCGCGTGAACAGGGCTCCCGTCACGGCTGCCCGGAGGACGTTCTCAAAGGCTGTCATCTGCCGCTGAAAAAGGTATTATCCAAAAATACCGGAAACATGAGAAGGCAAACCTGGAAAGATATAACAGCATTTCGGGTCAGATTCTACAGATATTTTCGAAGGGGGAATTCCATGATGCTGTTATACAACAGAAGAGCGGCAAAGGGGATCAGGGGGACCGGCATCCGGGATCGCTTGACAGATAAAATCCTCTTATAATATACTCCGGCCGCTGAAAAGGAAAGTATTGTCAATTCAATAATGTCAATCGTGCTCCGAAAGGAAGTGTTCCGGGTGTTTCCATCTCGCTTCCCTTCGTTTCGAAATGACCTGGGGAACGCACCTGAAAGGAGGCCATCTCATGAAAATCTCACGGAGGGAATTTCTTCAACGTTCCACCCGGATTTCCGCAGCCGCATTGCTCGGCGGCGCTGTCGGAAGCGGCACTCTCACCGGTTGCCTCTGGGACAGTGATCATGGTGGCGCCGCGCAATCCCATCCGAACATCCTGCTCATCATGGTGGATCAGATGCAGACGCCGCCGGAGGGTTACGGGCCCGATGAGGGTGTGGCCCGGGGATTAAAGGAGATATTCGGTTTCCGGGCCCTTTCCCCGGATAATGAGTACACTCGCTTTTTCCCCGGTCTGCTGCGGTTGCGGCACAACGCCGTCGTCCTGAAAAAACACCATACCGCGTCCTCCGCCTGCGTCCCGAGCCGGGCCTGTATCATGACCGGTCAATATCCGAGCCTGCACGGCGTTAACGATACGGACGGGATGTTCAAGACCGCCGGGGATGTGCCATGGCTTGACCCGAACGGCATCCCGACTGTCGGCGACTGGTTCCGGGCCGTCGGTTACACCACCCATTATTTCGGGAAATGGCATGTGTCGGAAGCCGACGAAAAGACCGATTATCTCGAACCCTGGGGGTTTTCGGAGTGGGAAAAATCCTATCCAGAGGCCCATGGAGGGAGCGCTTACAATTCGGGGACGTTCCGCGATATCGGATGCGCGGATAACGTCGTTGAATTTCTTCGGAACAAGGGAAAGGAAAATTCCGGGGCTCCCTGGTTTGCCGTCGGCTCGATTCTCAATCCCCATGACTGCAGCGTCTGGCCCATCAACTGGCAGGTGCCCAATGACGGCGGCGTTGTCCCCTGGGAAAATTATCCCCCCCCGCCGTCCCTTCCCGACCAGGGGGAGGAAAGCCTCCTCGGGACGGTCTGTCCGGGGACGGACCATGAAAAAACCTTCAGGGTGGACCTGAACCCGGACGGATTTCCCCAGGACAACTGCACGCTGCCGCGAACCTATGCCGAGTCCCTGGAAGACAAACCCCGGTGCCAGAAAGACTATGCCCTCAAGTGGGGGCTCGCCTTCCGGTCGATCACGGATTACACCTTCCTCGAACGGGGTCTGCCCCGCCTGTCGCCCCATCCCTTTCAACTCCGGGGCGATAACGCCGAGGCCTGGTCCCTGAGGTACAACCAGTTCTATTTCTATTGCCATTATCTGGCGGATCTCCAGATCTACAGGATGTTGCAGGCCCTGGACGACAGCGGTCTGGCCGACAACACGGTCGTCGTCTTCCTGTCCGATCACGGCGAAATGACGGGGGCCCACGGCGGCATGATACAGAAGTGGCATAACGCCTATGAAGAAACCGTCAGGGTGCCCATGATTCTGTCGTCCCCCCTGGTGAACAAAAACAAACTGGAAATGAGGGAAGTTCTTCAACCCACCAGCTCGGTCGATTTTGCGCCGACGATACTGGCCCTCGCCGGCTATGACGAAGAAACGGTGCGGGTCCTGATGGAAAACATCCACGGTAAATCGACGGTGAAGGCTTTCGCGGGTGCCGACCTTTCGTCTCATGTCAGAGGGGATGATGCGGGGGATATCCTCGGCCCTGACGGAAAACCGCGGACCGGTGTCTTTTTCATGACCAACGACACGATCACGGATATCGGTGCCAGCCGGGCAAAGGAGGGTCAGTACGACCTCTTCCGCGACGACGTCGACACGGCGATCGGTGAAGGGAATCCCCTGGCCCGCGGGTCGGTTCGACAGCCCAACAGCGTGAGAGCCCTGTGCACCGGGGACTGGAAGATCGTCCGTTATGTGGACCCCAGCGGGGTCGAGCCCGATGAATGGGAACTGTATTGCCTCGCGGCGGACCCCGTAGAGGAGACCAATATCGTCGATTTCAGGACGGGGGAGGTGCGTGACGACGTGACCGTGCCCGGCATGACCATCGGCGAACTGAAGTCGAAAAATTCGGAACTGAAAACGGAACTGGCCCGGCGGGAAGCTTCCCTTCCCGGCTGAACCGTTGGATCGTTTCTGAAGAGGGATCTTTTTTCGCGAGATGGTCCATGACAGGAGAAAAAATCGACAGGCCTCCGGGCCCGGTCATTCCGTGCAGCAGGGCTTTCACCTGATGGCCAAGCCTGCCGGGCCGGCCTGCAATCTCCATTGCGAATACTGCTTTTACCGTGAAAAAGGGAGGTTTTTTCCCGAAGATAAGATATGGCGCATGTCCGATGACGTTCTGGAGGCCTTCACCCGGGAATATATCGAATCCCAGCCCGGACCCTCCGTCACCTTTGAATGGCAGGGGGGAGAACCTGCCCTGGCGGGGTTGGACTTTTTCCGGCGGGCTCTGGATTATCAAAAAAAATTCAATACGGGGAAAAGGATCACCAATTCGTTTCAGACCAACGGGACGATTCTCGACGAGGAATGGTGCGCTTTTCTTTCCAGGAACAACTTCCTGGTCGGCCTGAGCCTGGATGGGCCCGAGGCCGTTCACGACGCCTGTCGCGTGGATCAGGGCGGAGGGCCGACGTTCGGCAGGGTTTTACGTTCCCTTCGGATGATGCAGGAACACGGAGTCGAAGTCAATATTCTTGCCGCCGTGAACAGCGAAAGCTCAAAGCATCCCCTCGAGGTCTACCGTTTCTTCCGGCAGCAGGGCGTGCGGTTCATCCAGTTTCTCCCGATCGTTGAAAGGGAGGCCGATCCCGAAGCGGAAAAGCTGGGAATCCCGCTGGCCGTTCCGCCGTCTCCCAGCCGCGAAGAGAAGTCGACGAACGTGACCCCCTGGAGTGTCGAACCGGAGCAATACGGTGATTTCCTCGTGCGGATCTTCGACGAGTGGGTCAGAAACGACGTGGGCAAAGTCTTTGTCATGAATTTCGAATGGACCCTGGGAGCCTGGGCCGGGGTCGGGCCCGGGGTGTGCTATCTCTCTTTGCGCTGCGGACAGAACCTGATCCTGGAACATAACGGCGATGTTTTTTCCTGCGACCACTTCATGTATCCCGCGTACCGCATCGGAAACATCCTTGAAATCGGGCTTGGTGACATGATTCTGTCGGAAAAACAGATCGCCTTCGGCGCCTTGAAGGAAACCGCCCTTCCCGCCCATTGCCGCCGTTGCGATTTTCTTTTCGCCTGTCGCGGAGGATGCCCGAAACACCGGTTTGCCGGGTCTCCCGACGGGGATCCCGGATTGAACTACCTCTGCCCGGGCTTCAAAAAATTTTATCGTTACGTCGATCCTTTCATGAAATACATGACGGGGCTCATCCAAAGGGGCCTCCCCGTGCAGAAGATCACGGGGCCGACGGATCAGGCCTGAAGGATCCGGGTCAGGCCGGGATCGTCGCCCTGAATGCCGATCATGATGAAGTCGCAAAAAATCCATAAAGGTTCAGTTGCCGTCAAGCATTGTGACTGATGGAATCTTCAACGGCCGTGGAGGATGATCCCCGGCGGCAGGGATTCTCCGAAAACAGCCGTTTCCTCTTCCTCGCTGACGGGGACGACTTCTTCCAGAGGACGGATGAGTTTTTCCGCAACGGCCGCCTTCTTCAGCCAGGCGATGACGGCATGGCGCACGGCCGGATCCAGGTCCCGTTTCCGGTCTCCCGTCAAGCGGGCCATCTGGGTGAGGGCCGGTTCCACCGCTTTGTTATGGGGCCGGGAACGGGCCAGAAGGGTCTCGATCCACCGGACGACTTCTTCCGCGGGAACGACCCGGTCGATGGGTCCGTACAGGGGTTCCCGGGCACCCAGGCGACCCAGGGCCCATCCGTACTGAGGCTGGTTTCCGCAAGAGGCCGGTTCGTTCAGGAGAATCCGTCCCAGCTTTGTTTTTTCCATGATGGGAAGACGTTCTAAATTGGCCGCCGTCATCCACATCTCCATGTGCTCCTGGGGGGGGACCTTTCCCGGCCTGCCCTTCCGGCCCGGGGCCAGGGTCGCCGTCAGGCGGATCATGATCTGGCGCTGCTGAACCTCGCTCAACCCTCCGGCCACGCGACGCCAGAGAATCCACCATTCCGACCGGGCCTGGATCTTCCGGTCGTGTAGGGGGCCCTCGGCGAAAAATTTCCAGAGCCGTTCCATCCGGTGGTCGTCCATGGGGTGGCCGAATCCCGGCCGGAGACAGAACCCGATGAGGTTCATCCAGCGGATCTCGTGTTCCAGGGTCCGGTGCCTGGCGGAGGCCAGGTCAAGCAGCCGATCCGCCATGGCCCGCAGAAGGCCGGGAGGCCACCGGTCCCGGGAGATCTCCAGGGTCTCCCGGAGGGCTCCCGTCAGGGCTTCGGGTTTCAACGGAAACGACGGGTCGGCGAACGCTTTTTCCAGGAGGTCGAGAGTGCGGTCTTCCAGGGCTTTGTCCA
>Ga0068712_1003399_pt1 | contig 15021 bp, 13 predicted proteins | sample MTBAKSrepl1MetaG_FD_62987 | JGI IMG/M metagenome (GOLD analysis project Ga0068712, IMG submission 62987) | Enrichment culture microbial communities from Arthur Kill intertidal strait, New Jersey, USA, that are MTBE-degrading - MTBE-AKS1... | ecosystem: Environmental > Aquatic > Marine >... | reverse complement strand
GGGGACAGGCTACTTTTCCGCAGACGATGTCGCAATGCAAGTTTCCATCAGCGATACAGCGAGCGAGAAAAGTAGCCTGTCCCCTTTCTTGCACATTCCTATTCGAAAATAAAGGCCTGACCCCTTTGTCTGTCTGCTATCTGAGCAGGAATCCGTTGGCGAGCGGGTCGTCGGGGTCGACGAGGAACGTGTGCCGGCCGGTGATGTGCGCAGTCCCCTCGACTTCTGGGACGATCGCCGGATGCGGTCCGAAGACCCTCTCCTCGATCGCCCGGACTGTGAATCGTGTCCCGATCAGGCTCTCGATCACCCTCGGCTCACCGAGGCCGACCTCGCCTCGGGCGAAGTGAAGAGCCATCCGACCACTGACGCCTGTCCCCGTCGGACTCCTGTCCACCTCGCCATCGGCAAAGACGCAGACGTTCCGGCTGTCCGCTCCGTCCCCGACCGGGGGCGCGACGAAGATCGTGCCGTAGAGGAACCCGAGCTCCGGTTCGAACGGGTGCTCGATGGCGCGATCTTTCGCCACCGCGCACTTCACAGCGACGCCCGCCTCGATCAGCGTCCGGAGTTCGTCCGGTGTGCAGCGGAGCCCGAAGTCCGCGGCGCTCACGTACGCGTAGAATGCTCCGCCGAACGCCAGATCGTACCGAATTCGCCCCCAGCCGGGAACGTCGACCGACTGATCGAGTGCGAGCACGAACGACGGGACGTTCCGGAAACGCACGCTCCGCACCCGCTCACGGTCGATGCACGCCACGGACGTCACCCGGCCGGCGGGAGTGTCGATCGCGACCGTCGTCTCTGGCGAGCGGGCAGCGACGATCCCCGTCTCGACTGCCACCGTCGTCACCGCGATGATCCCGTGCCCGCACATCGTGCTCCACCCCTCATTGTGGAGGAAGAGCACGCCGAAGTCTCCGTCGGGGCGCTCCGGTGGCGTGATCACGCAGCCGTACATGTCAGCGTGCCCGCGCGGCTCCCACATCAGCGCCGTCCGCAGGCGGTCGCAGCGCTCCCGGGCGACTCGCCGCCGCTCGACGACGGTCCCGCCCGGGCAGTCCGGGAAACCCGACAGGATCACCCGCAGCGGCTCGCCCGCCGCATGGGCATCGATCGTCTCGATCCGCCGCCAGTTCAGCGGCGCCGTCCACTCGACCGCATTCTTCACCCGCATCCGCTCCCCCTTCGCTCCTTCGGGGTCGTGCCCTCCGCTCTGGGCTCGCCGCACCCACGATTCGCCGATTCCCGCATGGGGAGCGGCCGGCAGGCTCCGGCTCGCCGCCCTATCGAGGCAACCATCTCCCGACATTCGCCTCGATCGCTCGGTCGACGACGATCCGAGCGACGACGACGTCCTCCAGCGCAAGCCCAAGATGGCAAGCCAGCGTCCGTTCGTCCGCCGACGTGCGCCCGGGATGTTCGCCGACGACGAGGTCGGAGAGCTCCGTCCGGATCGGCGGGAGCCCCGTGAAGTACCCCAGTTCCCGGTATCGGTCGAGCTGCGCGACGTCGTCCGTCGTGATCAGGTCGACCTCCTTCAGTGCGCGCGCGTCCCAGTACGCGACGAAGTCGACCGAGATTCCGCACGCTCCGGTCGCGAGCCAGCCCGCCCGCAACGTTCCGTGGGGAATCTTCGTAATCGGCCCGGCGGTGACAACGATATTGCAGTCGCAGACCGCTTCTTCCGGGCGGTCGACGGCGAGGATATCCACGTCGAACGCCCGCGACATCTCCTCAACGAACCACCGACTCGCCGCCGGGGAGACGTCGTAGGCCCGAACGTGCTGCAACGGGAACTCCACCACCATCGCCGCGAGATGGCTTCGCCCCTGGACACCGCAGCCCAGGACGCCCAACGTCGACGCATCGCGTCTCGCCAAGTGGCGGGCGGCAAGCGCTGAGGCCGCTGCCGTTCGCTGGGCTGTCACCCAGGCCGCGTCCATCACCGCGATCGGAAGGCCGGTCCCGGCATCGTTGACGATGATCAGTCCGGCAATCTGCGGAAGACCGCACGCCGCGTTCTCCGGATAGGCCGAGACCCACTTCACTCCGGCCGCACCGACCGACGGCACGTGCGCCGGCATCGCATGGAGGAACGCGTCGTTCCTCGGATGGATGCCCAGCTTCGATGGCATCTCGACGCAGCCCGCCGCCTTCTCGCGAAACATCCGCTCGAGCGCGGCGATCACCTCCGGCATCGACGGCCCGACTCGCGCCACATCTCCGTCCGACAAGTACAGCAGCCGATCGTTCATCGCCCTCATTGTGAAGTCACACTGAACGAGACGCAACCTTTCCAGCCTCCTCCAGCCTCGGGGTCGTGTCTTGCATCCTGCAGCCTCCACAGCTCACACGGGAGAGCCCCGGCAGCTCACTCCGCCGGTCTGGCCGTGGCCGGAATCCCCTCGCGCTGCTGAAAGTACTTGAGGGTCTGGACCCAGAGGACCTTCACGACGTCCGCTCCCTCCGCCTCGTACCCGTGGGGCGTCGTCGCCATGAAGTGGTAGCTGTCCCCCGGACCGAGCGCGTAGGTCTCCTCACCGATCGTCAGGCGCAGCCGCCCCTCGAGCACGTACCCGAACTCCTCCCCCTCGTGGCGCGACGGCGGGTAGTAGTAGCCGGGCGAGATCTCGCCGATCATGATCTCGAACTGGCGGCCCGGGAAATCGCGGCTCAGGAATCGGTACTTGATCGCCGCATCGGAGACGTTGATGACCGGCTGATCATTCGGTTTCAGGACCTGGCTGCGCGGGGGACCGATCGGCGACGGACTGGGTGCACCGCCGGCCCCCTGAAAGAACTCGGCCAGCGTCAGCCCGAGCGCGTGGCAGATGATGTGCAGCGAGGTAATCGAGACTGAGGACAGGCCGCGCTCGACCTGCGAAAGGAAGCTCGTCGAGAGATCGCACCGGTCGGCAAGATCCTTCAGCGTCCAGCCAAGCTGTAAACGAAGTGCGCGGATCCGCTCACCGACCTGATCCATGATCCCTCAGTATAGAACGAGAGATTTGTCCGATCAAGGAGAAGCTCAGCGTTCTTCGGATCCACGAGCCCGTTCAGTGTCACTTGACGCGACCCCGCCGGTCTCGTACCGTGAGCGGACCCGACAGCGAACAGCTGGTGATCGAATTCAAAAAGAAAGATCTGACCCCAGAGGAGGAGGAGCGATGGCGAACGTGTATGCGGAGCGGCGGCGGCGGTTGCTGGAGCGAATCGATGGTGAGGCGTTCCTCGTCTTCGATCTCGACCGGACGATGCCGGCCGGGATCGACCACGTCAGCCTCTCCTATCTCACGGGGTTCCGCGGGGAGGGGGCGCTCGTGCTCAGCGCCGATGCGACCCTGCTGTTCACGGATTCGCGGTACCTGGAGCAGGCGGAGCGGGAGGCGCCGGATCTGACGCTCCTTCACGCAGAGAACGACTACCTCGACGACATCGCTCGTGAGATCCGGGCCCGCGGGATCCGCCGCCTGGCGTACGCCGATTGGCGGACGACTGGCTACGTCGCCGGCGAGCTCCGCCGTCGCGCGGGGATCGAACTCGTCGCGAAACACGACCCCGTGACCACCCTCCGTCTCTCGAAGGACGAAGCGGAGATCGCCCACATCGAGCGGGCGATCGGCATCGCCGAGGAGGCGTTGCTCCGCCTTCTACCGAAGATCAAGGCAGGACTGTGGGAGAAGGAGATCGCGTTCCAATTCGGGCTCCTCCTCCACGAGCTCGGCTCCGAACGCACGACATTCGACATGACCGTCGCCTCAGGCCCGAACGCGTCGCTCCCGCACTACCGCCCGTCCCTCGGCGACCGGGCCATCGAGCCGGGCGACCTGCTCCTGATCGATTTCGTCGCCGTCGCGGGCGGGTACGTCTCCGACATCACCCGGACGTTCGTCGTCGGCGAGCCGACGGAGGAGCAGCGCGCGATCTACGACTGGGTGCGCCGGGCGACCGACGCGGGGCTCGAGGCGCTGCGCGCTGGCGTCCCCGGGCGAGAGGTCCACCGCGCCGCGAGCGCGGTGATCGAGGCGTCCCCGTACCGCGAGCATCGGTTCCTCTCCCCGGTCGGCCACGGGATCGGTCTCGAGGTCCACGAAGAGCCGCGGATGGGCGAAGCGATGGCCGGCCCCGTCGCTGTCGGGTCGGTCGTCACGATCGAGCCGGGGGTCTACATCCCGGGCGTCGGCGGGGTCCGGATCGAGGAGATCGCCGTCGTCACGAAGACCGGCTGCCGGATGCTGACGAGCTTCCCGCGGAACGAACTGATCTCACTCCCCGCGGAACCGCCCGCGCCGGTTCCGTGAGATCGCACGATTTCAGTCTCACTTGAACCGCGCCGGGCTCCGCGCTAGGATGAAAGACGCCTTTCCACTCTAGAGTCAATCGCTCGAAGGACGGAAGGAGGGAGAACGGCGGTGCGTCCGCCCCACTGCCCGGTCGATGAGCAATCACCGGACCCCGCGATCCCGTTTCGCGAACGCCCCTCAATTCACGAGATCGATGCTTCGCTATTCTCCCCTCTCCAAGTGCGGTTCTGAGGAACCGCCATCGGCTCCGCAACCACGAAGGAGGAGACAGATGAGAAACACACGATTCTCCGTCGTCGCCGTCCTGTTGACGGTGGCGCTCGTGGCCGTTGCGCTGCCGCTCGCCGCGCAGACCCGCGGCGGCGCGCTGACAATGGCCTATCAAGCGAACACGGTCCCGGACCCCGACCCCCACAAGACGAGCAACATCGGCGGCCACACGGTCTCGGAGATGATCTCCGACCCGATCGTCCGGTACGACACCGACATCGAGGAGTACGTACCCGTCCTCGCCGAGTCGTGGGAGATCTCTGAGGACGGACTGGTCTACACGTTCCACCTGCGAACCGGCGTTCTGTTCCACAACGGCGTGGAACTGACGGCCGACGCGGTGGTGAAGAGCTACAACCGGATCCGCAACCCCGAGAACCCGCTGCCGGGCGCGGCGCTCCTTTCCCCGGTGAAGGAGCTCGAGGCCGTCGGTCCGTCGACGGTGAAGATCGTCCTCGAGAACGTCTTCCCCGACTTCATGGCGAACCTTGACCGCCTGTGGATCCTCGAACCCGGCTCGTTCACCGACAAGGCCGACGACGCGTTCGTCGCCGGCTGCGGCCCGTTCAAGATCGTCCCGGCGCAGTTCGCGCCCGAGACGCAGATGGTCCTCGAGAAGTTCCCGCAGTACTGGGCCGGAGAGCCGTACCTCGATCGGATCATCATCCGCCTGATCCCCGACATGGGGACCGCGCTCGTCGAACTCGAGCGGGGGACGGTCGACTTCGTCGAGTACGTCTCCGGGAAGGACATCCCACGCCTCCAGGCAGCGGGGTTCCAGCCGTTCATCTTCGGCCGGATCAACTGGGCGAACATCGCGTTCAACATGACGACCGTCACCGACGTCCGTCTGCGAAAGGCGATGTGCTACGCGCTCGACCAGCAGACGGTGATCGACGGCGTCTACGGCGGCCTCGGCGATCCGATGCACCGGATCGGCTATCCGGGGACGTGGCTCGAGAACACCGAGGTCGGGTACGACTACGACCCCGAAGAGGCGAACCGGATCCTCGATGCGGCCGGCTGGTTCGACACCGACGGCGACGGGATCCGCGAGATCGACGGGAAGAACATCAACCTGCACTTCCCGACCCGCAACCAGGACGAGTGGATGCGGGCGACGCAGATGATCCAGCTCATGTACCAGGAGGTCGGGATCGGCAGCTACATCACGATCGCCGAGCGGATGCCGTTCTACGACGGCGTGCGAACGGGCGACTACGATATCGCGTGGTGGCTGTCGAACGACGCCGCCGAGCCGCCGATCGCCCTCTACACCTGGGACATGCGCGAGTACTGGAGCGTCCATCAGGCCGATACCCCCGAGTTCCAGCGGCTGATCGAGCTCGCGGAGTCGGAGATGGACCAGGACCTGCGAGCCGACTACTACAAGGAGCTCCAACGAATCCACTTCGAGGACGCCTACTCGGCGCCTGGGATGTGGACCAAGAGCGTCCACGTCGGGAGCCCAAAGCTCCAGGGATTCCGGATCGGATCGATCGGGATCGCCTACGACTCCCACCTGTGGTGGAAGTCGGCGAACTAGCCGACGAAGAGAACGAGGAAGACGCGAGCGGGGAGGGGCCACCCTCCCCGCTTCAGATCCCGGACCGCCGCTGGCCCTCGCCACCCAGCGAAGGTAGGATGAGGGAGACGGCCGTGCAGCGACCTGGAGTGAAGCGCCCAAAATGATCTCCTACTTGATTCGACGCATCCTGATCGGCGGGTTCGTCGCGCTCGGCGTGGTCACGCTCGTCTTCTTCTCGCTGCATCTCGCCCCGGGCGATCCGATCTCGATGCTCATCCCGCCCGAGACCGGCGGGGCCGCAACAGCGATCGCCGACCAGATCCGGGCGAAGTACGGGCTCGACAAACCGCTCTTCACGCAGTACGTCATCTACCTCGGGAATCTGGTGCGCCTCGATTTCGGACGCTCGATCAACACCGACCGCCCGGTCGTCACCGCGCTCGCCGCCCGCTATCCGGCGACGCTCGAGCTGACGATCGCCGGACTGATCGTCGCACTCGTGATCGCGCTCCCGATCGGGATCGTCTCCGCCGTTCGGCAGAACAGCCTGCTCGACAACGTCAGCCGTGTCTTCGCGCTCGCCGGGATCTCGATCCCGAGCTTCTGGCTCGGGCTCCTGCTGATGCTCCTCTTCTCGTTGCGGCTCGGCTGGCTCCCGGCGTCCGGGCGCGGCGGCCCCGTCTGGACGTGGGAGGGACTCCAGCACATCATCCTCCCCGCCGTGACCCTCGGGGCGATGGCATCGGGCATCCTCATGCGGCTCACCCGCTCGTCGATGCTCGAGGTCCTTCGCGCCGACTACCTGAACACCGCGCGCGCCAAGGGCCTCCCCGAGCGGACCGTCATCTATGCGCACGCGCTGCGCAACGCCCTCATCCCAGTGATCACCGTCCTGGGGCTCCAGATCGGCACACTCCTCGGCGGGACCGTTGTCATCGAGACCGTCTTCGCCTGGCCGGGGATCGGCCGGTACGCGATCCAGGGGATCATGGGGAAGGACTTCCCGGTCGTTCAGGGATCCGTCCTCGCGCTCGCCATCGGGTTCATCTTCGTCAACATCATCGTCGACGTCCTCTACTGCGCGATCGACCCGAGGATCACCTACGACTGATGATGCCGAAAGGGCCTGCGACATGACACGATCGACCGGACCCCTCCAGCAGACCGCCGCCCGCGACCGCCGCGCCTGGCGGTCGATCCGCCGCACCCTCCGGAAGAGCAAGTTGACCGCTGTCTCGATCGTGCTCGTCACCGCGATCTTCGTCATCGCGCTCTTCGCGCCTCAGATCGCCACCCACAACCCGACCAAGGGGAACTTCCGCGCAATGCTCGCCTCGCCGAGCGCGGACCACCTGTTCGGGACCGATGAGCTCGGGCGCGACATCTTCAGCCGCGTCGTCTACGGAGCCCGCATCTCGATCTCGATCGGCCTGCTCGCCCTGATCGTCGGCCTGCTGATCGGCGTCACGATCGGCCTTCTCACCGGCTACTTCGGCGGGATGATCGATCTGATCGGCATGCGGTTCATCGATGTCCTGCTCTCGTTTCCCGGCATTCTGCTCGCGATCCTGATCTCCTCGACGTTCGGCGCCGGCCTCTTCCCCGTCATCTTCGCGATCGGCCTCTACTCCGTCCCCACGTTCTCGCGGATCACCCGAGGCTCCGTCCTCGCGGTCAAGGAGACCGGGTTCGTCGAAGCGGCCCGCGCGATCGGCGCCAGTACGCCCCGGATCCTCTTCCGCCACATTCTCGTCAACATCTTCGGACCGATCCTCGTCTACTCGACGCTTCGGATGGGAAGCGCCGTCCTGACGACCGCGTTCTTGAGCTTCCTCGGCGTCGGTGTCGCCCCGCCGACGCCCGAGTGGGGGCTGATGGTCAACACCGCCCGCAACTTCATGCGCGAAGCCCCACACGTCATCCTCTTCCCGGGGATGGCGATCTTCGTCACCGTGCTCGTCTTCAACCTGCTCGGCGACGGACTGCGCGACCTGCTCGACGTCAAACAGCAGTAGTTGAGAGGAGTTGAGACGCATGCCCGACACCTACGCCGTTCTCGGTGCCACCTTGATCGACGGGACCGGTGCCGATCCGCTGGCCGACGCCGCCGTCGTGGTCGAAGGCGGCCGGATCGCGGCCGCCGGCCGGACCGCCGACATCGCCGTTCCCAGGAGCGCCGAGCGGATCGACGCCGGCGGCCGGTTCCTCCTTCCCGGGCTGATCGACCTGCACGTGCACGTCTTCACCTCCGGGTTCGTCCCGATCCCTCCGAAGGGATCCGAGCTCGCCTACGCCGGCGTCGTGGCGGCCCGGAACCTCCGATCGGCGCTTGCGGCGGGGACGACCACCGTTCGGGACGTCTCGAGCGGACACGTCGGCCTCGCGCTTCGGACCGCGATCGAGCGCGGCCTGACGCTCGGCCCGCGTTGCTACGTCTGCGGGCGCGGCATCTGCATGACCGGAGGGCACGGGTCGCAGGGCGCCGGGATGGGGGTCGGCGTCCACGAGGTCGACGGCGTCACCGCCGTCCGCGCCGCGATCCGCGCAGAGCGCAAGGCCGGCGCCGACCTGATCAAGGTCCTCACATCTCATCGAAGCGAGTACCCCGAGTTCACGCAGGACGAACTGAACGCCGCCGTCGACGAAGCCCACCGGCTCGGGATGACGATCGCCGTCCACGCCGGGAACTTCGTCACGACGCGGATGGCCGCCGAAGCCGGGTTCGACACGATCGAGCACGGCATCGAGATCGACGATGAGACCGCCGCCCGGATGGCCGAGAGACGGATCATGCTCGTCCCGACGCTCTGGGTCCTCCACGACATCTTCGAGGAGACCGGCCGCCGCAAGGAGCGCTACCTCTCGATCGGCGAGTACGAGCGCCAGCCCGATCGCGACTGGATGGAGGAGACGCTCCGCGTCTATCGTCAGATCCTCGCCGCCCTCCCTAAGACGATGGAGACCATCCGCCGGCACCGCGTGCCGATCGCCGCCGGGACCGACAACGTCCGCGCGAGCGTTCCGTTCGCCATGCTCGCCCACGAGATCGAGCACCTGACCCACTACGGGCTCACACCGATGGAATCGATCGTCGCTGCCACCCGTAACGGCGCTCGGGCGCTCCGCCAGGATGACCGGCTCGGCACGATCGAGCCCGGGAAGCTCGCCGACCTGATCCTCGTCGACCGCGACCCGCTTCAGGAGATCACCGCTCTCCGCGCCCCCTCGTGGGTGATGAAGGACGGCCGCCCGATTCCGTAGCCCGGCAGGCGGACCGGCCCCGTAGTCGGAATGTGTTATAATCTTTCGTCGGGACGCAAGCGGGATGTTTTGTGTGTTGATGTTGAATGCGGTGTTCGCGTGGCCGGAGAAGCCCCCATACAAATAGAGATCGGGGCACGTCGCCGGGCGATCCACGCGCGAGTCAGGGAAGGGGCACGCTTGCAGTGCTCAGTGAGAATCAACCGTGACGCCGCGCAGAAGCGCCTTCAGTATTGGAATGCGCTCTTTCGCGGCGAACGCGTGGACCCTGCTGAGATCGACCGAGAGCTGCCTGCATGCGCGAAGGGACTCCCCAAGACCGAACGCCGCGCACTCAGAATCCTCCGGGGGTGCGCCGTGCTCGCCGGGCGGCGGCCCGCTCTCCGCGATGTCGTGCGCGCCGCGGTGGCGTATTGGTTCTCCAACCTCGGGATCGACGGGTTGGCACCCCGTTCGTCGGACGCGGGCCCACCAGACCTGGCCGACATCATCGGCGCGCAGCTCTCGTGGGACGCGGCGGTGAAGCTGACGGCCGGCGGACGCTCGATCGACTCCGCCGCGTACAGACGCTTCCTCGAACTGCTCGAGGCCGAAGTCACCCACGAAAGCGCAATCGAAGAAGAGGCCGACCGCACATCCCGCCCGGGTCGTCGGGCTCACTCCCCCGAGTAAGGAGGCCAGTGAGAGGTCCGGTGGAGGGAGCCCGTCCGCCCCGCGAAGACGTGGCACCGAGCCCGGCCGGGGAACGAGGCCCAGCGGACGAGCGGGCCGGCGAATCGGAGGCGAGCAGAGATGACGGATACAGCAACGACGGAACATGAGATCCTGTCGACACTCTCGCGGGATGCCGTCTTCGCGCTCATGCTCCGGGAGACCCCGCGCGACGGACGGGAGCCCGACCGCCCTCTTTGGTTCGAACTCATCCCGTTCTACATGCTCTCAGAGACGCTCGGCCACTCGAGCGGCGAGATCGGCATCCTCCGCAAGGCACTCGACACCGCTCTTCTCATCCCCGGCGTCGAAGCGGTCGCCTTCCTCCAAGCCGACTCGCGCCAGGTCGCTCGACGCACGCGCGCGCCTTCCTCGCCGACCGGCCGCGGCCGCCTCCGCATGATCCCCGTCACCTTCGACACACCCCAAGCCAGACTCCTGCTGATCCAATTTTCCGATGTCACCGCGAAGGAGACCGCTGAGTCGCTCGTCGGCCAGCTCGCTGCCCACCTCGCCGCGTCGCTTCGCAGAGCCCGTACACTCGCCGACCTTCAAGAGCGCGTCGACGATGTCGAACGATCGACCCTCGACACGCTCCTGCGCCTTCGCGAGTCCGCGACGTCTCTCGCGGGCTGGTTGGAGATCCTGCGCACGGCCGAGCCGACCGTCGAGTCGCCCGGAGCCCGTCGAGCGCTTGAGCAGATCGACCGAGAGATGCGCGAACTCATCACCAGACTGAAGGAGACCACTCTCCCGGAGGTCGACCCGGGCCGCGATTAGTGCCAAGCTCGCGCGTCCGACAGCAATCGATCGACACCCCGCCGAAGCGCACTGATCGCGACTTCCTGCTCGACCGCCGCCGTCCCATCCTGGCAGAGCGCCTCGACCTGTTCGCGAATCGCAACAGCGTGTCCGAACACATCATCGGTCAGCGCCTGGACCACCGCGTGCGTCTTCCTGAGGCTCATGAACGAGCGGACCGTTCGATGCTCCGAAGAGCAGTCCTCGACCAGGACGATCACGAAACCCATTCCCGACACCGGATCCGGGATGAACCGACCGCGAAACTGGAGCTCGCACCCAGCGATCATCGATTCCTTCTCGTAGCGCTCCTGCCGGGCAAACGTCGTCACGACAACCCGCTCGAGTGCACGCTGCATCGACCCCTTCGACAGGCTCTGGATCTTGCGCCCGACGACCCGCCCGTCTCCCGGGCAGACCCAACGGCCAAGCACCGGATCGCTCGCGCGGATCACACCGTCCCCATCGACAAGGATCGCCCAGCACGGACCACGCTCCCCGGAACCTCGCGGGGGCTTCATCGAACAATACATACCTCGCACCTCAGCCCAGAGGGTTCGATACCGATTATAGTCGTTCGTAGGAATTCTTGGCAACTTCTGATGTTTATAAGTATTTACTGTTATGCACTATCACGCAGTGGCTCTACGTTATCTCATGTTCTCACCTCCCAACGCACACCCTCCCCCACCCATCGCACCACCAAAAAGGGGACAGTCCCCTTTTCTTGGGGTTCAATGCGCGGGCGGGGTGTGCGAGATCGAGCGGATCGTGTGCTCGGCACCCGGGGCCGCCAGCGCTGCGACGTGGCCGGCCGGCGCGTCGAGATCGTAGAGGCGGTATCGCGTGCGACCCGCGGGTTCGATCTCTGTCCGGGTCACCTCCGGCGCGCCGCCGATGCGGACCGAGAACCGCGGCAGCCGAACGGGCACGCCTCCACCGAGCGCCTTCAGGTATGCCTCTTTCTGGACCCACGCTCGAAAGAATGCATCGACGCGCGCCGCCGCCGGGAGCGCCCGCAGCTTCGCCGCCTCGTCGGGGGCGAAGAAACGCCCAGCGAGCCGCTCCACATCGGCCCGCGGACGGATCCGCTCGATGTCAAGACCGAGCGGCCCGCACCGCCCGACGGCGATCCACACCTGCCCCGCCGAGTCCGACAGGCTGAACTCGATCTGCGATCGGTGAGCCCCGCCCAGGTGGGGTTTCCCTCGAGGATCTTGCGTGAACTGCAGATCGGCCGGCGCGGCCCCGACGTACTTCGCGAGGATCCCCCGGACGAGAATCCGCTCCCTCAGGAACCGCATCCGCCCGCGGATCGACCGGATCGCGGCCGCTCGCCTCCGTTCGCCCTTCGGGAGGATTCCGTCCCCGTCATCCAGCCAATCGTCTCCCCCCGGGACAGTGAACATCCAGACGTGAACTTCACTTGAATTCAGATCCACTGTTGTTCACCCCGCCCCGCACTCCGCGAGCCGATCGCACGTCGACACCTGCCCGTCTGCCCGCGAAAAAGGGGACAGGCTACTTTTCCCACTCCGTGGTACGCACTTCAGGAAAAAAGGGGACTGTCCCCTTTTCCGCATTCCCCGGCTTACGGTGTCTTCCCGGCGTCAGGGAGAAACGGTCGCATCACAGGGTGGTAGTCGTACTCCCAGAACGTGACCACCGCTCCGGGCTGATCGAGGAATCTCAGCAGATAGGGCGTATCGCCGATCCCGTCTCCGTCGCGATCCTTGCCAGAGTAGTCGCTCCAGTAGTTGCCGACCTTCTCTTCATCGTTCCAGATGTTGAACGACATGCTCAGCGCGGTGCACCCAACGAAGTCGTTGCGGTAGATGCGATTGTTGCCGATCGGTGAGAGGATAGATACCCCAAGACCGCAATTTCGCAGTAGATTCCCGTGAACCCGCACTTCGGTGGAGCCGCTGACGATGCACACACCCACACCACATCGTTCGATCCGGTTGTCCCGGACCTCGATGCGGGGCGAATTCTCGAGATAGACGCCGCATTCAGCCGCCCGGGCGATTCTGTTCCCATCCACGCTTCCCGCCTCAACCGCCCGGAAGATCATCCCGTAGGTAACGCCATCGATGATGCAGTCCCCGACGGTGGCGCCCCGCGCGTTTACGATCTCGACCGCAGTCCGGGCAGATCCCGCAATCGCACACCCCTCGATGCGGAAGGCCATCGTCACATTCGAGACCCGGATTCCGCAGCCCCCGGGCTCCGAGACGATCGCCCATCCCGAGATCGAGAACGGATCAGAGAGCGTCCCCGATCCGCCGACCACTCCGTTCTCTTCTGTAAATCCCTCATCCCCTGCGATCCGGATCGGCCCTCGGGCAACGAGCTCCGCCACTTCTTGCCCGGCGCCCGCCAACATCACAGAGAGGATCGCGGTACCGGCCAGCGCCCATGCACTCCGGCGCATCGTTCTCACCTCCTCCCCCGGCGCCATCGCCGATATGGCAAGGCGATCGCAGAGGCCGATGGAGTCATCATACTCCAACCGTGCCGCACGACGCGTGCCTGCGGCGGAATCAACGCGTCGGCAGCGCAAGCTTGAGGCCGGTCCCCCCCCCGTCATCGGCTCCAGTACCTCGCCGACCAATCCGCACGCCGGACCGATTTGGGGATCCCACTGCATCGCATGCCCCGGCGTCGATGAGACAACGAGCAGGTCGCCGATTTCGATCGGCCCGCCCTCGTCCGTCCCCTTCACCGGCACCGCTCCAAGCAAAGCCAGCAGGGCTTGCTCCTCGTACCTCGCATCTCGAACGTAGAACCCGGACCAGCCCTCCCCCCAGCACGAAACCGGGAGACGTGGAGACAACGCCCGAGGCGTCCGCACACGGACCCGCCGCTCTGCAGTAGGGACCGAGGCGCGTCGGATCGAGAAAAGGGGACAGGCTACTTTTTTTTCGACACTACGGCACGGCCGACTGAAGTCCGTGCCACGGAGTGAGGACAGCAGCCTGGCGAAAAGTAGCCTGTCCCCTTATCGATGCCTGCCCCGCCTGCGGGCGCATCGGGCAGTCAACGGACAGGAATGGACCTCGCGGCGAATTCGTGCTAGAAAGGGAAGGTCAGGAGAGAGATGGTTCTAGAGAAGCGCGAGCTCTACCGGTTCCCATGGTCGAAGAATGACAACCCGATCGCGTGGTTGGAGGTCACCGACGTCTGCGATCTCCGCTGCGAAGGATGCTATCGCCAGCGGCTGACCGGGCACAAGCCGCTCGAGGAGATCAAGGACGAGATCCGATTCTTCAAGCGGTGGAGAAATCCGGACAACGTGTCGATCGCCGGAGGCGAGCCCTTGCTTCATCCGGACATCCTCCACATCGTCTCATTCGTCGCCGAGAACGGGATGAAGCCGATCGTGCTCACCAATGCCCAGAAGCTCACCCCGGCGCTGCTGCACGACCTCAAGAAGGCGGGCCTCGCCGGATTCACGATCCACATCGACAGCCATCAGGCTCGACCTGGCTGGAAGGGGAAGGGCGAAGGGGAGCACAACGAACTGCGCGCTCGCTACGCGGACATGATCGCGGCCGAGCGGGGGCTTCTCGTCGTCTTCAATTCGACCGTCTATCCGTCGACGTACCGTGAGATCCCCGACGTCGTGCGATGGGCTCAGGCAAACGTCGACAAGGTCGACGGCGTCGTGTTCATCACCTACCGCACCCTCGACACCGAAGCGAGCGTCGGTTTCGACGCGCACGGCCGCGAAGTAGACGCCAACCGCTTGAGCTACACGAGTGAAGGATTCGACGAGGCGTTCGTCAGCAGCCCCGAGGTCTACGAGATCATCAAGGCCGAGTTCCCGATGTATGAGCCGTCCGGCTATCTGGGCGGGACCGAGCGCCACGACTCGTTCAAGTGGCTGGCCGGCGCGATGCTCGGCTCCAAGGATCGCATGTACGGCTCGATCGGGAGAAAGACAATGGAGATCGCTCAGGCCGGCCATCACCTGTTCTACGGGACGTATCTCGCCTATCTGCCACGGATGAAAGCGGTCTGGCTCCTCTATCTCATGGCTCCGTGGGACCGGGCGGTGCGCCGTGTGCTCAAGAACCGGTTGGCCGATCTCCTCGTTCACCCGAGCCGGCTGTTCTCTCGACTGCGTCTGCAGACCGTCGG
>Ga0068712_1003396_pt1 | contig 15049 bp, 13 predicted proteins | sample MTBAKSrepl1MetaG_FD_62987 | JGI IMG/M metagenome (GOLD analysis project Ga0068712, IMG submission 62987) | Enrichment culture microbial communities from Arthur Kill intertidal strait, New Jersey, USA, that are MTBE-degrading - MTBE-AKS1... | ecosystem: Environmental > Aquatic > Marine >... | reverse complement strand
CGAACGGTGGCGCTGGGAGTATAATCATGTTCGGCCTCACAGTGCCAAGGGATACAAACCACCGGCTCCAGAGGCTAAAATACTAACTGTGTAGGTGGTAACCTACTTGGGGGCTGGTCAGTCGGCTCTCAAGCTCTTTACCGAAGCGCCTGTATTCCTCAGCTATATTAGTCAGTTCGGCATACAGGCGACTTATCGTTAACTTAGTAAGAATCCATGACTTTGTGGCTTCACATGCTGATTTTAAATCAGACTTAGACGAAGTATATTTTGACTCAGTGAGCGTAATGGTTTCGTTCTCTCTCGGGAACACTTCCTCGTGTGATTTGTCGAAACGAAAAGCAATTAAATCAGTCCCGTGCTCGGGAGCCGCAACAGTTATCTTCCGCCCAAATACCAAGAAGATGTCTTCTTTCGGTATCCCTCTAATATCCTCCTGTGTCATTGCTGCTAAAACCTCAGCAAGGTCACCACGAGCCTTTCTCTCTTTGTCTAATTGCTGAGTCGCGGTAAGAGTCTCTCGGTCGTCTCCTAACTTTGCTGCAATATCAGTAAGACTATACCCTAGTTTGGACAATTCTTGTCTTATCTCTTCTAGCGCCGCTTCTTGTGAAAAAGGCATGCCCCATTTAATTTTGAGCCTTTCCTTGGCTTCATCTATGGTACATTTACGTTCTTCTCCGGACAAATAGTGCAGATTCAGTTTAGTGCCGTTGCCAATCGGAACTACTGTGGGATTGGGATACCAACTGGGTGAATCTGGTGTCATATGTATGCGGTCGTCCCCTTAATTATTCTACAATTTGCCACGACGTTTTCCAAAATCATACATCAAACAAAATGAAATAGAAAGAACAAGGTATTTTAAGTGTGAGTAAGTTTAAATCCATTGCATCACTTATTTGGTGAAGGGAAATCGGAGTATGAGAAACGCTGGTAGTAGTATCTTTACAAGCGTCTATCGAAGACTCACTAACAATTAACAAAACGCTAACCCTTTAGAATCGAACCAAATTAACATTTCATCGGATTGTGTAAAGGATGACCGGAAATATATTAGACGAGCAGCGTAACGATTGAAGGCAAAGGGTCGGAGCGAACAGTTAGGGCGTTGGCCATGCAGATTTTATCGCTTCAGTAGATTGTATTTTGTCTCTATATTAGTTTTCGTGTTAGTATTCATAATATTTGATTTCGATTGGAGAATTCTAAAATTCAAGAAGCTAATCAACACAACACTAGGAATGTATGGGCCTTTTTTTCAATAACATTCATTTTATCATGGTTGCTTTGGCTGCCCTTTGTGCTCGCTGGATTTGAAGTTATTAAACTACCTGAACAGGTATCTTCTTTGATGACTCCTGCGGTTTCCGTTGGGGCATTTGCACCGTTGGTTGCAGCTATTATATTAATAGTTCGTAAAGAAGGATGGGCAGGAGTAAAAACATTCTTCCGCAAAGCCTTGTCATTTCGTATAAAGCCAATATATTATGTGTTGGCTTTATTACTGCCGCTATCAATAACCGCAGTATCACACTATATTGTGAATTTTACAGGTATAGACGTTTTACCTGCCAATCTATTCCCCGAGGATTTAACTATTCCGGTAATAGCCCTCATTATCCCATACTTCCTTTTTATACTTATCGCCGGAGGCGGACAGGAAGAATTTGGATGGCGAGGATATGCCCAAGAACCTTTGCAGCAACGCTTCGGAATTCTTGGAGGTAGTGTTTTATTGGGAATAGTATGGGGTATGTGGCATATTCCACTTTGGTTCATGCCAGGTGAAGGACACACATACTATTCCTTCCTACCATTTTTGATGTTCACTATAAGCATGTCTGTAATTATCGGGTGGTTGTACAATGCTAGCGGCAAAAAGTTGCTCATTCCATTGTTACTGCATACAACTAGTAATGTGTCAGTACCGCTATTTCCAATACTCCACATGGCAGATGCTCCACAACCAGGTTATTGGGTATGGATCGGAGTTAATGTGATTGTGGCCGTATGTATGACAATTTGGTATATGAGGAAGCCTCAGAAGTTTATTGCATAGTGGTAAATGTTTTGCCCCACAAAGGTTCTTTTTAATCCCAGATTTAACGATTCTAAATCAGAGATTACTTAATACGTCAATGTGCGCACCGGGCTAATATGAAGATATACACTATAAGAGTTGTGTGTAGAGTAGAAACAACGATTTAGAATGCACAGTATTCTCTTTTTGAGAGGTTATAATAAGCGCCAATAAATTTAAGCATAAGAAAGCAAATGTGGCTTATCATGGGGTTATAATTGACTTATGAAATATTGAGTTTTTGTTTTGAATTGCGGTGTGTTAGTCGATGCCATGTATTAAGCCATGAACGTTGCCTGCAGACAATCGCCTTTCTATAACGTAAGAAACCGCTTGCTGGCGATTTCTTAGGTTTAGTTTGGTCAAGATATGGGTTAAGTGCCCCTTTACCGTATGGGGAGAAATATTCAACTCTTTTCCGATTTCACTGTTTATGCAGCCTTCAGCTACCAATTCAAGGATCTGAATCTCTCTCTGGCTGAGCAATTCCGTCAGTTTTTCAGCATTCTTATTAATATTTGGTACAATATTACCTATAAATTTGCCGGAGATAACAACATCGCCGGCTATAATGTCTTCAAGTTCAGACATAAAGGTATTTATCGGTTCGTTCATATCTAAAAAACCAGTGATGCCCTCAATGATCCTTTGCACTATGCTTTCATAGCTGTCTTTGTGAAAGGCATCACTGGAAGCCATCAGGGCAACGTGGGCACCCGTTTGCTCGATCATGCAACCGATCGAGCCCTCCTTGCTACACTGTGAATAATGAACCAGAATAAGGTCTGCTCCGGGTTGACATTGTTGTTTGAGATAACTTTCGCAGCTGTCAAAGAGGATAACATTTTTAGCACCGTACTGCTGAAGCAAAACGCCAATCCCACACCTGATTATCTCACAGGGGTGTATTAGTAGTATCCTTGTTTCACCGACAACGTATTTGTTGTTCATATTTATCGAATGACCGGTACATTATTCTGCCTTAATCTTATTTATAGCACCAATAGTATCGATACTCAAGTACTATTCGACTGTTTTCTAGCGATAACTTGTGATTATTACAGTTCAGAATAACGTCCGATGTAAATTCAGTAGCATTGGTTTACCATTTATCAAGTGATATCTCTTCGAGCCTGACCCTCTAAAGGAAACTCCCACGAGGGGCAGGCCGGTAGGGTGGAACTGGAAACGGCGCCGCCTTCCTTGTTAGGAAAGAAGAGCAAGGAGGCGCCCTATTGTCATTTAGTGATCTTACCTTCCTGAAGCACTCTTTCAATGCCGGTTGAGGTCCCCATGAAATCAATCCGAGAAAGCAGGGCGACCATAAGCATCAAGCTATCTACCAAAAAAGCCCTCGACCGTTACCGTGCCCCGGGCCAGTGTTACGACGGCTTTTTGCGTCAGATGATCGCTAACTGGAAACGGTCACAGGGAAATAACTGAAAGCGAAAAGGAGGATTTGTATTACCGAATATCTAAATTTACAGCGAAGGAAGAATATATTGTAGGAGGAAATAGATGGCAGAAAAAGCCAAGGAAATCGGAAGAAGGGATTTTCTTAAAGGTTTAGGCGTCGGCGTCATAGGCAGCGGATTGACGATTGCCGGCGTGTTCACGGGGACCAAAACTGGTATTGTATCAGATATCGGCATTGGTGGAGCCAAGGTTGCTGCCATGCCGGCCAGCGAGGGATATATTGTAGTCGACAGCCAGAAATGTGCCGGCTGCCAGACTTGCATGCTCGCCTGCTCTCTGGTCAACCACGGCACTGGAAATACTTCACTTTCCAGAATCCAGATTCTACAAAATACGTTCGGCCACTTCCCAAATGACGTATCGGTATCCCAATGCCGCCAGTGCGTATATCCTTCTTGTGTTTACGCCTGTCCTACAGGAGCGCTGACCTACGATAGGGAAACAGGCGTCAGGAATATTGACGAAGATTCCTGCCTGGGGTGCCAGCGCTGCGTCCAGGCATGTCCTCAATCCCCCAGTCGAGCTATCTGGAACTTCGAGGACATGCACTCTGAAAAGTGCGACCTATGTGCCAGTGCCCAGTATTTCAGCGAAGACGGCGGCCCGGAAGGTAAACAGGCCTGTGTTGAAGTCTGTCCGATGAAAGCCATCAAGTTCACCTATGCTGTCCCGGTACAAACGGGTACATCGGGTTATAACGTGAATTTGAGAACTGCTAACTGGTCCAACTATGTACCCAACCTTAAAGCATCCGTGGCTCCAGCGCCTAAGGAGGGCACATACTTCAACTATACACCACCGCCTCCGCAGAGCGGAAGTTAGGGACAGGAGAACAAATATGTTTGGATATACAGGAAAAATAGCGCGCGTTAATTTAACCAAAAAGCAAGTTAGTGTTATCGACACGGAAAGCTATATAAGCTGGGGCGGTGGGCATGGAATCGGTTCGGCTATTTTCTGGGACCTTTGCCAAGATAAGACAATAGATGGTTTTAACCCTGGTAACGTGGTAACCCTGATGACTTCACCCCTAGCAGGGACCCTGGCACCGACAACATCTCGAACGGAGGTCCAGGGCATTGGTGTCCAGGCTTATCCGATCGCCTGGTATACCAGGTCCAACTTCGGCGGCCGCTTTGCCAACATGCTCAAGGCTGCCGGGTGGGATGGCGTTGTGATTGAGGGAGCCTCCGACACCCTAGTCTGGATCAATATCATCAATGATAAGGTTACCATAGAAGACGCCTCTACTCTGGCCGGTTTTGACACCTGGGCAACGCAACAGGAGATATGGCGCCGCGTTGGTGGTTCTATAAATTATGATGACTGGTGGGATGTTACCGGTAGCCGGGACTCCGGCCGCACCACCCAACGCCCGGCGGTGCTGGCCAATGGTCCGGCTGGTGAGGTTTTAGCCCGCAACGGAGCACTGGTTCATGATGCTGGCGCCGGCGCCGGTCAGGGCGGTTTCGGTGGCGTCTGGGGATCCAAGAAACTTAAGGCTGTCAGCGTAATCGGTACCGGCAGCGTTAAGGTTGCCAATCCTTCAGCCCTTATGAATCTGCGCCTCTGGCTAGCCAGAAACCATTACCTTAACGTTGACGACACATTGAGAACGCCCAGCACAGGCGGTGCCAGTATGGGCGGTCTCGGTGCCGGCAGGTCAAGCCCTTCGGTTGACAACGAACCTAACCGCGTAACCGGATGTGCTTCTTGTGGATTTCCGTGTAAACGACGCCATGAAAGCGGCACCTTCAACGATTCACAATGCGTCGATCAAATGTATTTTTCGGTATCCGGGGTATCCGCAAGAGACCAGAAGAGGGCCGTAGACATGCTTCAAAAAGCAGGCGTGAATGTGTATGACGTGAGAGGTCTCCATTCATACCTGCTCACCCTTTACAAGAAGGGCAAACTTGGCATAGGTGGCGAAATCGACTCTTCACCGCTTGACCTGAGCCAGTACGCAACCGTTGGCTTTGCCCAGGCTTTCCTTGATGCAATTTGCTCAAGACAAGGTATTGGCAACGACCTGGCCGAGGGGGCTCTACGAGCGGCTAAAAAATGGGGCACCCTGGATGAAGCCCTGGAAAACCGCGAACTAAACTATCCCAACTGGGGTTTTTCAGCCCACTGGTCGTTACCGGAAGTCAGCTGGTGTTATGGATCGATACTAGGCGATCGGGATATCAACGAGCACTGCTTCGTATTCCCGCAGTGGACAGCCGCCTATACTGTCGGCCTCCAGGCTGAAGGGTTGACTGCCGAGAAGTTCGTCAAGCAGGTCACCGGTAAAATGGTTCCCTACCAGGACGATCCTTTCATGCTGGATTACACCTGGCAGGGTGGCAGCGAGGAACAAACGGGCATTTATTCGGACCACCGTGCCAAGTTCATTGCCTGGCACCGGCATCATACGCGCTTCTGGAAGCAGTCCATGCTGTTTTGCGACTGGGCGTTCCCCAATTTCATCAACGCTCAGAACAAAAATCTGGAAGGCTTCACCCCCTATACCGAAGTGGAAGCATATAAAGCAGTGGTCGGTGACAACATTTCATATGCTGATGGAGTTGAGATAGGCCGCAAGATCTGGAACCTTGACCGTTCCATCTGGATACTTCAAGGCCGTCACAGGGATCTGGAAAAGTTCGCGCCTTTCTTCTATAAGCAGTACAACCAGGGTTTTCCGGCGGTTACTGTATACAAGGACAATCAATGGCAATATTCTATGGAACCCAAAATGTTTATTGATGACGCCAAATTCGAGAAATGGAAGACTAAATTCTACAACTTCGAGGGCTGGAATCCGAATTCAGGCTGGCCAAAGCGAACTACTCTGGAGCAACTCGGCTTGAAGAATGTAGCCGATTCTCTCAATAGCGCAGGCAAACTGGGATAAGCCTATATGTATAATCTATCCAGTCCCTCCATAGAAACGGCTGAAAAAATAAACGCCGAGTTAGGCTATGACGAAAAGATAGAGGTCATGGAGCTTGATCCATATTCAGGAGGATCCAACCAGTTTCTTTATTCTTTCAAAGAACTGGTCGATTTTCTGGACGTGGATTTAAGATGCCTGACCGAAATGAGGGGCTTTATGCGCTTTATCGAGCCGGATGAGTTATGCCGATGGATTGACAACACGCTGGGAGACAATGAACTGGCGGATGCCATCAGGGCTATAGTCAACGAACGCGTAATTTCTTCTAATCCGGTCGAAATGCATGTCCAGACCCTAGGGGCTATAAATCCGATCAAAGACCTGTTATCGTTTCGCCTAGCCCAATGCCGGAAGGTCTTGGAGCAGAATTGTAAGGTTCAGGAGGAAATGCATGAGCAATAAATGGTTCATGATCCTTGTAATGGTTAGTGTGCTTGCTGTAGGCATATTTATTGCGGTAAATAGTGCGCAGCTATATGTTTATGAGTCAGGCAACTCTGGGTCATATACTTATACCCTGCTGCTGAATGCTGGATTAGGCATGATGCTTGGTGGTGCGGGTATTGGCATAATCACAGGGGCGATTGTCGGTTTACTGGGTGAGAAATCTGCCAGACCAACCAATAGAAGAGGAGCCGGGGTCCTTTTTGATGACTGGGGTCTATCCTTTACCGCCATGGCTGGTGTAATATTGTTAGTCACCGGAATAATGCTGGGAGGTATCTGGAGCCCCAGGCTGGTAACCAGCCAACAGGCGATTGCTTCTACGATGAACATGCACTTTATCGGGATTGTAATAATGCTGTTTGGTGGTCTTTTTGTCCTTACGCGCATGTTCATCTCAAAAGATTACAGTTTGCTGGCCTCCTTCAAAGACGTTTTGGTGGGTGGTAAGAGCAAACAGTATCTGCCTTCACATGGCTGGGCAGTATGGGCTTTAACTGTCGGTTTTTTCACTCTTTGTCTCAAAGGAGCTTTCCTGCTGGCAGTTCACTGGTTCAGCTGGCCGAATACCATCCTGGTTGTTGTTTCGGGTATTCACGATTTGCTAGCCCTGGGTGGCTTGGTACTGGCAGTGGTAGCCCTGGTCTTTTTCACTATGGAAAATTCTGTTGTTTTCAACAGGTTCGCCCACAAAGTAACCAGGACTCCCGTATAAAGGTTATCAGCAGGATGAAGATAGGGGGCTTAGGTCCCCTATCTTCATCATCTAAAAACAAGGGAGATTTATTGTATTGTTGGACGTTTTACTGGTAAATGCCGCAACCAGCAATCTATCTACTCATTCCAGCTTAAATCCCCCTCTTGGTTTGGGTTATATTGCTTCGGTATTAATACAGAATCGATATCGTGTTTCTGTATTAGACGTCAACGTTACCGGTTATAACCCCCGGCTCTTAGAGGTCATTCTGAAAGAAGATAACCCCTCAATAATAGGTATATCTGCCCATACTGAAACGTATTGTAATGGACTGGCTGTGTCTCAACTAGCCAAGGAGTTGTGCCCAGATATTAAAACAATCATGGGTGGTACGCATCCAAGCATAATGTACGATGAAGTTGCCAAACAACCTTCAATTGACGTTGTTGTTATTGGAGAAGGTGAATACACAATGCTTGATTTATGCAACCACTATCTGCGCAATTCAGGCCAACTTGACAGCATAGAAGGAATAGCATTTAAAAGAAACGGACAAATCACACGCACCCGCGATCGCCCTTTTATAGCCGATCCGGATGAACTGCCTTTTCCGGCAAGAGGTTTATTCCCAATGCCTTTTTATAAATCTCCAGGACAGGTATTGTCCTCTCGAGGCGGTTGTCCATATAATTGCTATTTTTGCGCAGTCAACAATATCTGGAAAGGTGGACGGCGATTCCGTAAACCCGAAAATGTGATAAATGAAATCTTAAATATTTCTCGTGACTTTGATCTAGACGAAATAAGTTTTGCTGACGATGCTTTTACAATGAACCGAAATCATGTTATGCAGATCTGCGAATTATCAAAACAACTCCCTTTTAACTGGCGCTGGAAATGCGCTACCCGTGTTGATCTTGTTGATATAGAGCTCCTAGAAAAAATGCACCAAGCGGGTTGTTATAGTATTACGTTTGGCGTTGAGGCAGGGTCGCAAAAGGTTTTAGATGCCATTGGAAAGAAAATTACACTCAATCAAGTAATGCAGGCTGTAAATATGACAAAAATGGCCGGCATAAGCGTATTGTGTGCTTTTATGTTCCCGCATCCTTATGATACTGAAGATACTATACGCGCCCAGAAAGATTTTATAATCGAACTTAAGAACCTGGGGGTTGTATCTACCATGTCATTTACTACCCCTTTCCCAGGTACTTATTATTATGACAACCGGGAAGAGCTTGGAATTAACATCGAAGCTTCGAGCTGGGACGAATATGACTGCAGACATCTGTTATTTTCTACAAGAATTTTAAGCAAAGACAAGCTTAATTTGTTATTGAGGGAAATGGTAAATGATATCGGGATGACTAGTGAAGATGAATGGAGTTTGTGCTAACTTCTAAATATTGTCGAATTTTCTTTCTGAATCAAAATAACCTACGTTAATTAAACGGACTATAAAATAACATTGACGGTTTTGTTAAGAGTCACGGCCTCAACTTGTGTATTACGATTAACTATGCATACACTCCTGGAAGAGTGTACTGGGTATATATAACAGGCACAAAATTGATACTACAAATGAGCTCAAAAGTCTATCTTGGACGCGTCGAAAACACTATTCCAGAAGTGTATAGCTTTTTACCCGAAAACCTTGTACAGAGAAGTATCGATATCGGCCAGGACAAAAAGGGTCTGCATGGTTTCGATCTCGCTGTCGCTCGGACCCGTGCCCCATATCTGGTAGCCGGTGGCAATACCGACGTAACCGCCTTTGGCAGGGTTGTCGGTAATGGTCCAGATGGAAAACTGCTGAACACGGTAGGTCTGGTTCTGGAATTCGGATAATTCAAGCAGTTTTATCAGGTCGCCGCCGGCGGCTTCTGTTCGCATCACCAAGCCGTCGGTTTCCTCCGGCATATCCAGGCGCATGTTGGCGCAGGCAGCTTCGACGTTGACCTTGACCGAAGCTTCGAAGGGGTGCAGTACCACCGATTCGGGCGCGATGACCACCATTCCCTGGATGCTCGAGGAAATCGAATCGAAGATGATGCCGATGGGGATGGTTATATCCAGTATGCGCTCGCTTTTGGAAGTCAGCGAAAGCACGATTCTTTCCAGGCTGCCGATTCCGGTGGCGCTGACCTCGATCAATCCCTGGTTACGGGCTTGAAGAAGTTCGACAAATATTGCCGTAGTAAGTGCCCGGTACTGCTCCGGATCAAGCCCGGCAGTACTTAACAGGTTTCGCAGCTGTTCTATATCAGCATTGCTGGGGCTGCCCAGTTCAGGACAACCGGCAGTCGGAAAATCCTGCCGCATGGGGTTGTCGGTGATAACCCAGATACCGAATTGCTTTATACGGTAAGGCGCATCCAGGAAATCTTGCAGCAGCATCAGCTGCTCTAACTGCCCGGAGACACCGGACATATGAACTACCATGCCTTCCCCCGCACCCGGTGCCTGTATTCCCATCTCAAGCGAAGCGGTGGCAACATCCACCGTAATCGAGTAATCCCTTACCGGCAGAAAAACCTTCTGTTCCTGTATAACCACCAGGCGGCAGCCCTGGCATTCCGGCATGGGATCGAAGATGGCCCCGCATGGAATGGTGATTTCTATCGAGCCGCTGCTGGTGGAGGTGAGGATGAGTTTTGCTGAATCCGGACTGCCGGTCGATGCCAGGCTGACGACGATAAGTTCAAGGAATTCGGCATTGGCCAGCTCCATATGCAGAGCAGCCTCGGTAGGTGTGACCTGGGAGGTTGTTTGGACAGGTGTCGTGGTGGTAGGAAGGGTGAGGGGAGCAGTCGGTTGGGTTTGTTGGGTCGGCTGGGTCGGATAGGTCGGAGCGGTTGTGACAGGCATGGTTTCGGCGGCTGTGGGTTTAGTGGTGGTGGGGGTAGTGGTTGCCGTCGGCGGATTCATAAGGCTAGTAATGACCCCGATAGCCATTATGATTACGAAAAAACCCCCGGCCACCGCCAGACAGCCAACAACAAACTTATTCATCCCGTCCCTCTCCCCGGTATCCCGCCGAACAAATACTATTAAGGACCGATTTCTGACTTAAATATATTCCTGGTTTAGAACAGTGTCAATACGATTAAAACTGGCTGCATGACTGGGTTTTTATAAAACTTGTTGAGAAATTCATCGCTGCAAATATCAACAAAAGAGAAGATTGTTCAATCTGGACGGTAGCTTTCGTTTAGTACACTTCTCTTAATAGTGTATTGCCTCAGATCAGCCGATTATACAATCCGATGAGTTGTGCAATCTTCTAGTCCTCTTGGACTTATACTATTTTAAGTGTACTTCAACTGATATAATGCAAAGCAAAACAGTGAACACCTATATTTTATATTGGATAGAAATCATCGACAATCTAGGGTTAAACGAATGACAATAACCCCATCTCGAAACTTGCCATCTGTTTTTGTTTCATCAACAATAGCGGAATTTCGAGATCTAAGATCAGCGATAGCTTACACACTTCGCGCACAAGGATTTCGCGTTTTTTTATCTGAAGCAGCTGATTTCGAAGTACGTGGTGACCGCTCCGCTGTTGAAGAATGCTTCGAAAACATTCGTAAGTGTGACTATTTTATATTGATTATAGGTGGCAAACGTGGAAACCTTTTCAAAGACAAGATATCCATTACACGTCAAGAGTACAAAGTTGCGAGAGACAGTTTTTTATCTACGGGACGACCACGTTTATTACTCTACCTACGTGAAACTATAGAACTAGCTTTAAGTAGGAGCCCGAGTTTTCAGGAAGGTGCAGGCATCGATTATCCAGATCACCTATACAGTTTTATTGATGAAATTCAAAAGCCAGACACAACAGATACTCCAAATTATCTTACTCGTTTTCGTGATTTTGAAACGTTAATGACATCACTGGAAATAAAGATGAATCTAGGAAGAAATCTTTCTGAAAGACTCCTACGCCACTCTTTGCTCTCTGAACTGCTAGCAAATCTTACCTGTATGGTTTATAGGAAACGAACAAGTGCTTTTGTGCTTCACGGAGCCATTAGAAAAACCCGTAATGAAGTTATAATCTCAAGAGAGCAAATAACAGAGAATATTTCTATAAATGCTGATCAAGTAATATCATTGGCTTTCGCCCTGGTCGGACGGACAACGGCCGATAACTTAAGAACAAGGTGTATTGATGACACAATTAACCATGGAGTATTTTTAAAGTTCGACCCTTCCGATAACTCGCTTCAGGAATCAAAGCTGCATAAAACGCTTAAGCAGCTTGTCGGAGATATTCGAAGATTACATGAGATAGATTCTGCGAAGGTCTATGGCAAATGGGACGAAAACATTCTTCAAGCAATTACAGTCCGTTGGGGCGGGCGCCCTAACTCACTATCCTTAAGGGTTTTCGAGCTACTTCAATCATTTGCTTACTTTGACGTCATGGAAAACATATATAACGCACACGTGGCAATATGCCAACATCTACTTGGATTATCGAATGAATTACCGACCTTTCAGCGGCAACCAAACACGCCAGTTGCAGGAGAAGAGCAAAAAATTCAGTCAGAACAAGTATTACCCATAGAAATTGCTCACTTGATACAAAACAATATATGGCCTTTTGGAACTAGAATACCGAGGGATATTTATGGACAGGACCGCGAAACTCAAATAACATCTTTGGTCGCAAATTGGCGAAAGGCATTTACCGATATTGGAATGCATGATAAACAGCTAGAGGATATTTTAGCGAAAGCAGCAGAGTCTTATCTTGAAGAGCAAACTGCTTCTCCGGAAGAAGGAATAGAGAACCGCGATGACTAACAGAAAACACCCTTCTCACAAGACTACCATCACTTTATGACAGAGTGTGTAGTGGTCAACAATCTGACGAAATGTTAACCGCCTTTGAAAATGCTTCATTACCGAAAATTTACCCAAATACATATGCCATTGACACCGATTTCACCAGATGTTATTTTAGTGCGTAGATACCCTATGCGCTGATTGTTTATGCTTAAACTAAAAACGAGTAGCTGGTGAGTGTGAATACCAACCAGGTTATTGTAGTTACTGATAGCATTGCCTGCATTCCAAGAGACATGGTGGAACAGCTCAACATCTCCATTGTACCCATAACCATCTATTTCGGCGGCCGGACATATAGAGACTGGATTGATATCACTCCAGATGAAGCTTATGAGATGTTTCTAAAAAACCCGGATGAGTTTAAAACATCACCGGCATCAACCGGTAACTATTTTGAGGCTTATCGGGAAGCCAGTAAACATGCCAGCAGTATTTTGTGTATAACACTCTCCTCAAAACTGAGTACCGGCTTCAACATGGCTTGTCTGGCCAGCGAACAGGCCAAAAAAGACCTTCCTGATATAAATATAGAAGTGCTTGATAGCGAAAACGTTACCGCTTCCGAGGGTTTTGTAGCCCTAGCGGCCGCCCGTGCTGCCGCTCAAGGAGAAGATCTAATCCATGTAATTCAAGCCGCTGAAGAGGTAAAAAGCAAAGCCACTTTTCTGGTAGCGATTGATACAATCAAGCATGTTTACCGCACCGGCCGCATACCAAAAGCTGCCTCCCAGATGGGTGATGCTCTAGGTATCAGGCCGATACTTACCATGTCTTCAGGGGTAGTGCGGTTTGTTGGTGCTGTAAGGAACCATGACCACGGCTTGAACCGGATTGTCCAAATGCTAAAAACAAAGGTCAATAATGATCCGATACATGTTGCTGTAATGCATGCTTACGCCCGGCAAGAGGCAGAAAAACTCAGGGAGCGTATCGCTTCTGAATTTAATTGCGTTGAACTGTGGATTACTGAATTTAGTCCGGTAATCGGTTATGCCTGCGGCACAGGCACGATAGGCTTCGCATTCTATAAGGAGTAGTAACATGTTTGCTGAAATTACAGCTGTGGTACTGGGTTACCTTTTAGGTTCAATTCCGACGGCTTATATCGTCACTCGTATAGCCATCGATAAAGATATCCGTAAGCTAGGTGGCGGTAATGTAGGTGGACTTAACACCTTTAGGGAAGTCGGCTTCTGGCCAGCAGCAGTGGTGGCTTTGGTTGATATAGGCAAAGGAGCACTGGCAGTTTCGATTGCCTTCTGGTTGCTCGATGTTACCGCCCTTTGGGTGCTTCTGGCTGGGTTTGCTTCTGTGGTTGGGCATAATTGGATGCTTTTTCTCAAGTTCAGTGGTGGTAAGGGCATGGCGCCTACCTTCGGCTCTTTAGCGGTGTTGCTACCTGTATACGGCTATCCACTGGGATTACTGATACTGACTATAATAATTTTTATCCCCTATGTAATTACCCGCAATATGGCCCTGTCTATGGGTATAGGGCTCTTAGCGTTGCCATTTATTGTTTGGTTTGGTATGCATTCGGCCATGGGTACTGTTATAGCTGTTATTACAACTGTACTAATAGCACTCAGGTTTATTCCCACAGCTATCAGGGCGCTAGCTAGATCCAAAACAACGAAGGGCTTCATATTCGATCGAGGGTTGAGTAAACCCGAAAATAGCTAGTTAAGTCCGTTATTACATTTGGATAATAAAACAGAGAAGTAGCAAGATTCAGCGTTAGCTTATTCTATTACCCAACAAAACTGACTTTTGTTACCTAATTATCTATTGGTTGGACTGGGGGACAGTTCCTGACACTTGTTTGCGAAGATGGGGCTAATATCTGAGATTCAAAAAATGCTTTTGCACTTTTCAAATGAATAATCGATAAATCAATGCAATAATAACTAAGGCAACTACAATCAGCCAAATACCAATAAGAGGATAGAATAGCTTCATGAAGAATAACTTTCTACCTTTTATCGGGGGTACGTAATGTTTAGGCAATGGTTCTGTGCAGTTTATTATATTACCTTTCGTCTCATCCGAAACAAAATCGAATTTTTCCGCTACTATTTTTCTTATACTTTCATATTTTCCCCGATTTTCTTCTTCACAAAGCTTGTGCCAATTGTCTAACGCCCATATTTTCAACTCCCTTTGCATTCCTAGTTCCACTTCAATTTCCCTCATCCTATCGTTATTACATCTTATGAAATGATTCACACGCTCAAGCCATGCTTTTAAAAACCGAAGAACTATAAGCACAATAAGGCAAAATATTAATAATAATATAATCCAGATTGGGTAAATTTGACCCATACCGCCAGCATTGACGCCGAAAGCGATTACGGCACCGATAACAGCAGTATTGATAGAGATAAAAAATCCAAAAATGGTCCAAAAATTTCGTGAGCTGGTGACCAGCCCCCAAGTAGGTTACCACCTACACAGTTAGTATTTTAGCCTCTGGAGCCGGTGGTTTGTATCCCTTGGCACTGTGAGGCCGAACATGATTATACTCCCAGCGCCACCGTTC
>Ga0068712_1003392_pt1 | contig 15061 bp, 16 predicted proteins | sample MTBAKSrepl1MetaG_FD_62987 | JGI IMG/M metagenome (GOLD analysis project Ga0068712, IMG submission 62987) | Enrichment culture microbial communities from Arthur Kill intertidal strait, New Jersey, USA, that are MTBE-degrading - MTBE-AKS1... | ecosystem: Environmental > Aquatic > Marine >... | reverse complement strand
GACCACGATCCGTCTTCAGGCTGCCGCAACGTTTATATGGGCAAAAAATTTGCCTTGCAGAAGTTCTCAATTTGTGTGAGAAGCCGTGGAAGATTTTTCTTCGAGGTATTAATAAGAATAAAGAGCATACAGACGAGCTTGATGTAGTTTTACAATCATGATGTTAGGAGCAGTTATGGATCATTTAACCGAAATCAAACCGAGCGTATACGTTCTGAACCTTTCAAAATTCGAGGAGAATGAAGTGGCCAAGAGCAAAAAGAAAAGCACCCCGGTTAAGAAGGTCCGTCGATCCACTGATCCCCAGCAAGTGCCAACTGCGCCGGCAGCTGAACAAATTGTGCCGGCAGCTGAACAAACTGTGCCAACAGTCGAAGCAGCTGTGCCGGCAGTCGACGGCCAAACGGTCGTCATTGATCAGACCAAGGTTTCTTACGACGAAGACACGAGATTGTACACCATCGAATTTAAAGGTGAGTTTTGTGACGATAGCCGAGATTTGGATAAAACCATGCGGGTCATCCGTGAGCTTGTACCGGGCGTTACCGAAAAAGAATTGAGTGCGCTCAAGGAATTATGAAGAAGTTCGGCAGGAGCGCTGGTTACAGGTAACATGGACGGGGAGATCGAGGCTGGAATAAAAGGCGATCGCGGACTGCGCCCGCGCGAACAGCCGGTGTTACCTGTAACGATTGTGGCAGCTACTCTCCGACTTCGCCCCGGGCGAGCGAACGCTGATAAGCCTTCCAGCCCGGGCAGATGTAGGTGTGCAATTTCCACAAGATGCCGATAAAGGATCGAGGATGTGCCTCGGCTTTCTTCCTCATCGAACATTCTTCACAGCGCGTTTTTTCATTTTGACTCATAATTTGCTCCTCAAAGCGTGGCTGCCCGCCCATATGTCGCTTGCGTGGTGTTTCCGGAGACCCTCTTCTGTTGATCATAGTTGATCTCGGGCGATGTCACTCGTTCAAGCCATTCGATGTACTCATACGCTTCGTGAAAGGACTCTCCACACATCTCAGGTGAAGCCTTGAAGCCGCTGCAAACGGCGGGGCGCTCCAGCTTGCCATACAGCTTACACCGATTATCCGAAGCCAGTTGCACACAACGAACGCCGGCAGGCTTTCCCCCGGGCATTCCGGGGATCGATGATGAGATGGATATTGCTATGCAACATGCGCCGCAGCCGGCCCTGCATTTCATTATTTATTCTCCAGTTTGCCGTAATCCTTTTTGAGCGGTTTTTTGCGCAACGATCAATTGCCGACAAGCCAATCCAGGGCATCATCTATGTGCCGAAAAATTCAGACCTGTGGCATCGCGGCTATTTGTATGAAAAGCCTACATCATTGCAAGCAAGTGCAATCTAGGGTTTTCTCTTGAACAACAGATTGCCGATGCCCGGCAATGCGATTTCGATCTCGTCAGCCCCGCTGATTTCACCTGCAACGACACCGCCGCCCCTGTAATGAAGCCAAATCTGTTGGTCCCTTTGCTCCCAACGAACGGGCACCTCTTCGTCCTCGAAGTTCCATGAGCCATTGCCGCTGCTCTGGAGCACCAACACCACAACGTGTTTTGAGTCCTGCGGATCGATCGCCTCGTACCTGCCGACCAGAGCAGGCTGCTGCCCGCAAGACCAGAGGACGACCATCAAATGGAGCATTACGACAAAAATGTGAAAGGAACGGTTCATCTTTAGAGATCTCTAACACTTAGAAAGAAATTCTTTTCAATCTGCAGCGCCGAATCAAACGCATAAACATAGCTAGCCAACATCAGCCAAACCAGGTCGCGCATCAAAGTCTTCCAGCTCATCTGCTCTCCCAATGCGTGAAAGCAGCCACATCCAATCGGCAGGTCGCGCATCAGGCTTATTGCGACGGCAATGCTAAACAGTGCCAACAAACCCGTGATGACTGCCGCAGCCGACCTGGCTCTAAAGCCGATTACCAGAAAAAGGCCACAGATCAGCTCGGTCCAAGGCATGACAAGCGCCAGCAGGTTAACCGCCCAGTACGGCACCAACTGATAACTGGCAATTGTCTCGGCGAATTCTCCCGCATAATTGATCTTGTACATGCTGGCATAGATGAACAGGCCCCCTATATACAATCGGACTGCCAACACCAAGTAAGGGTGAGTCAGTAGATCCTTGAGGAGACCGACGGATTTCAATGCGTCGCTGGATAACCTTGCTGTTCCCAAGCTCCCAATCCTCCGGAGAGAATTTTTACCTGCTCATGCTCACGAGCAAGCAGCAGTTCCGCTACCAACTTGTCATAGTGTTTGCTGATATTGCGTCCATACACGATTACAGTGGTTTCCGAATTCAGCAGTCTTGCCAACTTCATTTTGTAGATGATTTCAAACAAGGCAGAGGGTACGTTCACCGAGTCGGCAATATGCTTTTGGTTGTAAAACTCAGGCGGTCTGGCATCGACTATCACCGCCTGCCCGGACTGTTGCAGCGTTCTCGCCGTGACAGCATCGATCTCGGCAATCGGCGCCTGAAAAACTGTCTTCGGGAGAACCGGAATACCGTTCGGATTAGCGTAGTTGAAAGCACAAGCCAAAATCAGTGCGGCAAGCAGAATCAATGAAACATCCAGCACACTCACCCGACCGATTCGATCGGCCTGCCGCTGCAACACACTTTTGAGTGCTGATTTTGCCTTCTCCAACACCTTGATCGTATGCCGCGCTTCGGTGAGGTCCGAGATCGTTTGTCTGAGCTCCTGGTTGGATTGCGTCAGGTCTTCATTGAGACACTGGATGGTCTCAAAGGCGCGAACATTTTTTAAAAAGATCATGAAACTGGAGGCCTGGGCAAACAAGAGCTGCTCTTCTTCGATCGACAGCGGAAGATCAGCCAGGGTCGCTCCGAGACCGACCAGCGCAAGGGCTGATCTGTCGACGACGAGCATGGCGGCAAACTGGACGTTCATGCCAAGCCCGAGGTCGTCGAAAAGTAGTGCCGGATCTTGCAGCCGGGTAACGGTGAGCGGCTCCATCGAGCGCTTTGCGGCTGAGTCCAGGCACTTGTAAAAGAGCTTGTCGGCCTCCTTCGCGGTGATCTGAAGTTGTCGGTTAGTACCACGGGCGGCGCCTTTAACCGTTTGCGCAGATCGCTCATAAACCAGGGCGAATCCCTGACTAATGCCAAATGTCCCCATGATGTTCAACAGGAAAGTCTCTAGAAGCGCCTGCGATTCAGCGATAGGGCTCAATTCTGCTGTGAGCTCGTAGAGGCTTTTAAGATGATATATTCTTCGGTCCAGGTCTGCACGAGCTCGCTGAGCCAGTTCGAGGGTTTCGTTCAAGCTGAGGTTCTTCTGCTGCAACTCGGCATTGAGCTGTTGAATGTTTTTGGTGAATAGGGCATGCGACAATCTACTGATCAAAATATTGATGAGGTTTGAGAGAAGGCTGTAGTCGTCTTCTTCCAAGGGTTCCTCGGATATCTTTCTACCCAGTCCCAATAGTCCACAGTATTCCTGATCGATGCTCCACAGCAGAACAACTTCGGTTTGTCCGGGCAGCGGCGAATAGTCGGGCAGACTGTCGCGGTTTAAAATTTTTGGCGCGGAGGTTGACAGGCCTGCGGATGCTTCCTGCGAGTAGAACTGTTCGTAGATAGGCCACAGATTCCGTTTGAGGTGCATCGCTTCGGATTCCGGGATGCCTCTCTGGACCAGGCTTCCCTGCCGGCTGTTGGTGTTCAGCAACAGTATCAACCCTTCACGTATGCCCAATGAGCCCATTGTCATCAGCAGGAAGGCATCCATAATTCTCTTGGGTTGTATTAAACCGCTCAGCTCCCTTGAAGTCTCCAGAAGAGTCTCCAGGAAAAATACCTTCTTGTCGAGCTCGGTGCGGGTTTTTTGCACCTGTTCAAAAGCGCTTTGCAGTTGTGAAGTATCGGATTGCATGGGTTATTCTGCGAGCTTATTGATCTTTTCATAGAATGGTTCGATATCTTTAATGGTGCCGGGATGCACGTAAAGCAGCTTTCCTTCTTTATCCACCAACAACGTAAAAGGGGTTCGTGGCTCTCCCAGTAACTTGTGAATGATATATTTCGGGTCTTGCACCAGGGGGTAATTGTACTGGCCTTCCTTGCGCAAATGCTCCACCTCCATGGCGGTCCCGCCTGCAGCGATGCCAAACATTTTCACTTTTTCCTTCAGCTTTCCCTTCTGCAGCCGATTGAACAGATTTCTGAACAGGGGAGCTTGCTCGTAACAGTAGGGGCAATAGACACCAATTATTTCAACCACTATCAGATTGGCCTCGATATCCCCAAGTTTGAAAGTGGGCGCTTTCACTCCCAGGTATTGCCGATCGTTTTCCCCAGTTGGAGTGGTAAGCTCCATGTCCGGCAAGGTTTCACCTTCTTTTGGCAAACTTGCACAGAACGCTTGCCGCGCACAAACCGACAGGCACAAAAACGTTAAAACAATGAGCATACATTTGCTCTGCCGATGCGTTTTCATAAGGAACCCTCCTCTGCAGCTCCACTCATGAATGAACTATAATTTTAATTTTAGAGGCAACCAGTGGCGATTTCAGCTTTCGACACCACTCAAGGCCTGCGCCAGAGACTCGTGGGACTTGACCAACCTGGATATGCCGACGATCTCAAACACCTTTTTGAAATTCTCCGACAACCCGGCGATCAGCACTTCCTGTCCCTCTCTTTTGATATCCAGCAGCAGTTGAGTCAGCAGGGCAATGCCGGCGCCGTTTATGGATGCATTCTCGAGAAAATGAAGGATGATTGTCTTCTTATTCATTTCCACTGCTTGTTTATATGCCTCCTGCAACCTCGGCTCCGAGTGCGAAGTTAGATTTCCCTGGATGTGCAGCACTGCACATCCTCCAACCGCTTCCAGAGTAATTTCGTTTTCCTTGTTTATGGCCAGCTGCCATCTTTCTTTTGCTCGTTTGAGGGCTTGTTCGAGAAGATGGCGCTGAATGGGTTTATTGATGAAATCTGTGGCATCAAGATTGAGTGCTTTGATGGCCAGATCCATATCTCCATGCCCCGTAATGACAATCACTTCGGTTCTCGGCTCGATTTCCTTGATGCGCTTCAGCACCTCGATTCCATCCATGCCCGGCATCTTTATGTCCGTGAGGACCAGAGGCGGCCGTTCCCGCTCGAAGACCTCGAGCCCCTCTCTGCCGTTTTCTGCAGTAAACACGGTATATCCATAAGCGTTCAGGGTATGCCGGAACATAACCAGAGTGGGTTTTTCGTCATCTATGATAAGTACTTTGTTCATTCAATCTCCCCGCATCGAGCTCGAATTGTCACAACATGTTTAACGACCTGTTCAACCTGCCGCAGCAAAACTCAGTTTAAAGGTTGTCCCTGCGCCTTCCTGACTCATGACCTGTATGTCTCCGCCGTAATCTTGAACTATGCCGTAGGTGATAGCGAGACCAAGGCCCATATCGTTGCTGGTTTCCTTGGTGCTGAAAAAAGGCTCGAAAATCTTGTCGCGCACCGACTCAGGGATGCCGATACCGGTGTCATGCACTTCCACCACGACCTGGTCGTCGTCCTGATAGGAGCGAATCGTTATCGTCCCTCCAGAAGCTCCGCTCTGCGCTTCCGCCTTTTCATTGATGGCATCGCGCGCATTCGCCGCAAGGTTGAAAAAAATCTGTTGGAGCCTGTTGTCATGAGCAAGAATGGGTGAAATTTTTTCCGTAAGCTGCAGTCGAATAAGGATGTTTTCCAGCTCGAACTGCCTTTTGACAATGGAGACAACTCCTCGGATTGGCTTGTTGATGTCGAGTTTTTCCGTGACGAGCTCCGCCTTTCTGCCGAACGATCGGAGGGTATTGATGATTTCCGCGGCCCTGTCCACCTGGGTGCTGATTTCAGAAACGACCTGATGGACGTGCTCCGTTGGAACTTCTAGATTCTGCTCGCTAATCATCGCCAGAAAATCGCTTCCCATCTTGATTGCGTTCAATGGCTGATTGAGCTCATGGGCGATACCGGCAGACATTTCTCCCAAAGACTTCATCTTGCTGGCTTGAATCAATTGCGCATCTTTTTCGATCATCTCGGTGATGTCGGTAGAAGAGATAATAATGGCCGGCTTTCCTCTATAGCTGATATGACAGGCGTGCAGGCTTACAAAGAATGGTTTGCTTCCCTTGCGGTAGTGCATCACTTTTGGATAGTATACAGACCCTTGACCTCCTCCTTCGTCTTCGAACGAAGCCAGGCAGGAGGCCGTATTTTCCGATCCGAGCTCAAAAAAAGACTTACCGAGCAACTCGCCTTTGGGATAACCATACACCTCTACCGACCGCGGATTGGCATCGAGTATCTCGAAGGTACTGCAGTCTACGACAAAAATCGGGTCCGGACCGCTGTCAAACAAAGATCTGTATTTTTCTTCCGACTCATGCAAACGTCTTCGATACAGTCGGATGCTCCAAATCATGTTGTAGAAAGAATCGGCCAACTGAGCCACTTCGTCACCCCGCTGTCGCCGATAAAACTCGCATTTGCGGCAAATTCGCAATTCCTCATCGGGAGTTTCGGGGTGGCTGATTAAAGGGTCCACCTGGTCAAAATGCCAACAGGGCAAGTCGTTGCTGGCAAAGGCGGGGCAGTTGTGAGGCTCCCATCCTCCTCTCACCTGATGCAAATCCAGTTGAACATCGAAATTTCCTCGGCTTAGCTCGTCAGATATTTTCGTAAGCTTCGAAATGGGCATGGTGATGTACTTGGACAGCCAATGGCTGAGAACAAATATGATTATGATAATGACCGAAAGGTACCCAAGAAAGGCGAATCTCAGTTTTGCCACCAGACTGTCTATATGGCTCTTGTTCAGGCCGACGTGCACCATGCCGATGCGGTATATGCCCTGAGTGATGGGAGTGGCAATGTCGTAGGCAGCCTGATCTCCAACCGCGACAAGCCGCACACTGCGGATTTCGCCGGCTGGGACCGGGTTGGCCTGACGCAGCCCACCAGGGAAAGGACGAGTGAAAGTGTGACTGATTACTTCGTTGTCCTGATCGGTTATGAAGATATATGAAACCAGATGCTGGCGCTCCGTTAGCTTTGCCTCATCGAATATCAAACTCAACAGCTCGGGGTAGTTCTTATCGAGGATGTATCCGCTGCCGCGCTCGGCGATGGTCCGAGCTATGGCTACGCCCCTTAATTCCAGCTCTGTAATGAGGGTCGAGACCAGTATCCAGCGGGCAAGAAAAGCAATGGTGGCGCTTATGATCAGGATCACTACCAGGTTGGCAAAAAAAAACTTAGTCTTCAGGCCAATGTCGGCAAACCGTTTCATGGCTGTTGAGAAACCTCCTTGGATGGTGCCGCATGAAAGTTCCTCGCTGAAATTTCTTGTTTGATTCGTGTCCAATCCTGAACCAAAACGAACTCGCCGTTCTCCAGCAGAGTAAAATAAACTTGATCGAGACCCTGGTGGTCGTTGCCAGCGAAGGAGATTTCGAGATCGGGCCCCAACGAATAATTCTGAATGGATTCGACCGCCGCAATGAAGCCGTCTCTGGTTAAATCGGCTCCAGCCCTTTCCAGTCCTTCAACCAAGACTCGGGCATTGATGTATCCTTCAAAACCCACAAAGTTCGGTTTATCGCCCGGAAAGTATTTCTCCAATAAAGTGACATACCCCGTTTCACCCTCCAACAGCGATTTAGGCTCCCCACCTTCCGGTGGCGGCACCACCTGCGACATGATTACGGTGATATGGGTTTGCAGTGCAAGCCTGCGGGCCAATTCCTCGGCACCGACAAAGGAAACCAGGTAGAAGACCGGGTTATATCCTCGTTCAACGGCGACTCGGATGAACTTTGCACAGGGATCATAAGTCCCAATCATGACTACCGCCTCTGCCCCTGAGCCAATAATCTTGTTGAGCCCTTCCGCAACTTCCAGAGTGCCACGAATGTAAGAACCTCCGGCAACAGGGGCCAGGTTGAATTCCTTTAGAGCCAGCTCGGTTCCTGTGAGTCCATCGAAGCCAAATGCATCGTATTGATAGAAAACGGCGATTTTGCTGAGACCAAGATCCTTGAGCAAGTGCGTTACCGCGGCCCTGGTCTCCTGATAATATGATGCTCGAACATTGATCACGTAAGAATTGAACGGGTCGCGCAGTGCGTTGGCACCTGTGAACATACCCACCAGGGGGATTCTGGCTTCTTCCACCAGAGGCAAAATCTTGACCGTCGTCGGCGTGCCGACGTAACTGAACAGAGCAAACACTTTATCATCGATGATTAATTTCTGAGTATTAGCCACGCACTTTGGCGGATCGTAGCTGTCATCGTATGCGATTATTTTGATTTTGCGGCCATGTATTCCACCGTTATCATTCACATAGTTGATGTAGCACAGGGCTCCTCGCAAGGTCTGAGCTCCCAGGAAGCTGGCGTGCCCTTGCAGCGCCAAAGAAGACCCCAACAGAATTTCCTTTTCGGTAACTCCGGGGGAAACTTTGGGAGTAATCGTATCCACATCGGATTGCTCGCACCCGGGAAGCCATGAAAGCAAGATCAATAAAAGCAGCACATAAGGGCCTCGATTTTTCACCCAAGCCTCCTGTAACTCATAACCGCACGAATTTACTTCTGGAAACAACAGCGAAGAACACTCAAGCGCATCAGCCGGCATCTGTAAGAGGGAAAATGAGATTTCTGGACTCTTTAATTATATGCATTTACGGAACATTTCCACCTAAATTTGAACACCCTTTCCCAGCTTCATCAAGAAGGGAAAGATCCCCTCTGATCCGATACGTTCGACAGCGGTCTTTCTGAATCCGAGCCAAGAGGCATCTTCGGTTAAAATTCGCCTGCGATGTTTGCGAAATAGACACATTTTTTGTTTTTGGGGAAATATTGTGAACCCACTCGGTTCTTTGTTGAGACAATGAGCCGGCAATGCCTCTGAACTTCGGCCCGGCAAAGAGGATCAACTCTTCTTTGCTGAAATCAACCGGGCGAGTGCTCTGCGCACGCCCGCAAGTTGACTCCCGGCAAATCAGCCGGGGATGGGAAGGATTGTTTCAGCGGAGCAAGAACCGAGAACGTTGAGATTGCCCCAATCTGTTAATCTGTACCTCTGGCGCGAGCTCAATTGAACGCTCAGCATGACGGCTCGTACGACTAAATTCAGTTTTTCGAGACGGGACCAATTCGTCTATTTTGCTCATCGGCTCAGCTATTTGTTATGGCTCAATGCGGAATAGTGGGAAGGTTGTCCAAGACACGTTCGCCCTGAGGTATCGAAGGGCGGCTCTACTTGTGTGTGCTTCGATACCTCAGCACGAACGGCCTGCATTATTCCCACTATTCCGCGATGAGCCAAAAAACAAAAAGCGGGGCCGCACCAAGAAAGGCGAGCACCCCGAAAAAGTAACCATTATCGAAGATCGGTTTTCAGTGAAACTTTCCTTTGACCAACTCGCCTTCGAGCAAGCTATCTATCGAGCCGGCTATTATCCTCTGGTCACCAATCAGTCCGCTGAACAACTCAGCCTTGAACAAGCCATGATGGCTCACAAGAATCAGTACAAATGCGAACACCTCAACCGCAGAGCCAAAAGCGGTTATAAGCTTGAGCCCATTTACCTGCATACCCCCGAGCGCATCGAGGCCTTTTTGTTTTTATTCAAAATCGCTCTTCAGATGGTCGTGCTTATCGAGCGCAGCGCCCGCGACAATATCGCTAAAAGGGACCGCGGCCTGGATAATTTCATGCCCAATCGCCGTGATGTTCGCAATCCCCGCACGGAATACCTTCTCACAGCATTTCAGTACGTCGTTCGAGGCCGGATCATCCTTGACGATGGCAGAACCCACGGTTTTGTCTCGGAGCTGACCCCGACTCAAAAGGATATCATAGATGTCCTCGGAGTCCCTCCTCATTACTTCACTTACAGCTACCTCTTTGACACCAGTTGACTCATGATCGTTCATTGGCCACTTGCTTGTTTGGTTGAGTTAAACGAAAATATTCATACGCTCTGTCAGAAAGAGCGAAATCTAAGCTCTATGTACTCAAAACTCAACATTTAGAACTCAAAACTTGTTAACCTGCCCTCTGCCCAACAAAGAACAAAGAACGACGAACAAACCGTCAAGTCAGCACAAAGAAAGGCGCTATTTTCGGTGAAAATCTTGACCCATGCTTTCTTGCGGCATAAAGTTACCGTAACCGTAAATTAGGCGACTGGAGGCAACCATGGAAGCCCTGAGTGAAAGACTGGAAGTCAGGCTCTCTGCAAGAACTCTAGACCTGCTGCGTGAGGAATCGCGGCAAAGGAACCAATCGATAGCGCAACTTGTAAGGGTGGCCATTGAGAAGATGCTGCACGAAGATCGACAACAAAAGCTTGACGCAGCTGAGGCGCTGTTTAAAGTCAACGCGCCGGTGACAGATTGGCCGGCCATGAAAGAAGAGATAGAAGCAGAGTGACACGGAGAAAAATCTGGTGAATAAAGTTTTCATTGACGTAAACATCCCAATGTACGCAGGGGGGGCCGCTCATTCACTCAAGGTGTCGTGCCAGGAAATCATCAAAGCCATCGGCGGCGGCAGACTGGAGGCCTATACCGATGTGGAAGTTTTGGCTCATCGCGGATTACCGTGATTTACGCACTCGGTTCGTGCTGAGGTATCGAAGCACGAACGGATGGGTTGCCCTTCGATACCTCAGGGTAAACGGCTGTAGAGCGACACGATCACGCTAATCCGCGATGAGCCGAAGTTTTTCAGGAGATCCTTTATCGTTACTACCATATCAGGCGCAAGGAGAAGGGGTTAAAGATATTTGATCTCTTTCGACGCATCATGCTGGGACGAATTCTGTCCTTGGACGACGCGGACGTGCAAACGGCAAGGAGTCTGGCCGAGGAATATACCCAGTTAAGTCCCAGGGATTTGATTCATCTCGCCATTATGCTTCTCCATGGTCTGGACACAATCATCACTGCGGATAGAGGTTCAGAGTCAGTCAGAAATATAAGGACAATCAGTTCCGAACATTTCGATTCGGATATCTTGTAATTTATGCTCCGACTTTTCCGCCGCTCTTCCCATTTTCCTACCTTCCGCTCTTCTGCCTTTAAATCACCACCAAGGCGCCAAGACGCCAAGCAAAACCGCATCAAAGAAGGTTCGTCTTCAGCCCTCTGTCCTGCCTCTTCCTACTTTCCAGTTTCTCAGCACTAAGCACTCAGTCGTTTTGCTTTCTTGACTTAACCCTTAAAACTACTTTCAATTCGACATTCGCCTTGCCCTTTGCGCTATGCTCTTTCCATTTTCTTATTCTGCAATCAATTCTTTGACTTCCGAGATGTTCTTGGCGATCTTTACCGCTTCTTTAATTGCGCGAAGCTTTTCCGCATCCTGAATCCTACGGATGGCGGGCATCAGCTTCATGCCTCGAGTGCCGAATTTAATGCCAAGGCCGAGCTCGATTGCATCCAGCAGGCCCTCATGGATACCCTGCTGGATGCCTTGCTGAAGCCCTTGTTGCCTTCCCTCGTTTCTGAGTCTTTCGGCCAGTGTCATAATCAGTTCTCCTTTTTCGGGAGACAAGCTTTGTTCAACCATGGACTTTACATCCTCCGCACTCATGTTTTCGACGGTGCTCAAAACATAGCGCAGTACGGTTTCAATGTATTCCATGGCGGTCTGTTTTTCAAGCAGCATGCGCAGCAATGCGAAGATGCCGGGAAGCCGTTCATGATAATCCGGCCGAAACACATATTTGAAGAGCAGCATGGTCGCCTGAAACATGACCGTGCCTTTGATAGTTTCATCGGGATAGCGAGAAAGATCGTAGAGGAGGTACCTGAAGTCGGGAATATGTGGCAAAAACCGCTTCTTCGTTTCTCCGAACAGATGCAGAAGGTTATTTCCCGCCGTCCACTGTTCCATGCCGTGGTAGAGCACCATCGCAACGACTACCGGCAACGGCGGGGATTCCTGCTTGAGATGCAGGTTCCAGATACTTTGCTGATAAGACAAAAGCTGAAGGGCAACCCGCTTTTCGGGGTGGCTTTTATGTTCAAACAGAAAATAAAGATATCCGCGCCTTCCGCTTAGTGTGGTCTTATAGAGCAAATCGGAGAAATACTCCTTCAAGTCTTCCTCAACAAAGCTGTCCTTGCAAACCTCAAGGTTATCCAGATCGATGGATGAAAGCAGATAGTCGGGTAGAAAGTTGCGCAGAAAACTCCGAGCATTTTCCCTGCGGCTCCAGGTCTCCTTGAATAATCGGTCATGCGGATTCGGGAGATATTCCATTTATAATGTGATTTAAAAGAGAATGTAGAATGTCGAATATCCAATTTCGAATGTCGAAGGTATATTCACTTCAAAATTCTGCGGTTTAGTATTCTGCTGTTCTGCGGTTCTCCTTTCCAACTTCTGCCCTCAGTCCTTTTGCTCTTTTACTTAAAACTTAAAACTACTTTCAGTTCGATATTCGCTCTGCCCTATGCGCTATGCTCTCTGCACTTTCAAGTACTTCCCAAATCCTCTCCGCCGCTTTACCATCCCACAACGGCGGCACCCGGCACCTCCTGCTCTTTAGCGCCCGCGTGTCCGGAGTTGCGGAGTTCGACCTGGCGAGCCCTTCAAAATTCGACATTCGATGTTCGATATTCGATATTCGCTTTTCTTGCTTCCTCCCCAGACTCTCCCGATAAGCCTTAAGTATCGACTCCCTCTTCACTCCCCCCAGCACATTACCGCCCATCTCAATCGTAATCGGCCGTTCGGTATCTTCCCTCAATGTCCACGCACCGGACTGCGAGCGCCGTCGTTTCCTCCTGCAGACCGCCGCTGTCGGTCATGACCATGACGGCATCCTTCCAAAGACAAAGAGACTCCTTGAACCCCAATGGCGACAGCAGATGAATCCGTGGCGACAATCGCACGCCGTGCACCTCCATCATTTTCCTGGTGCGGGGATGAACCGGAAAGATGACGGGATATTCTTCTGATATCTCATTCAAGGTCCCCGCTATTTCAGAAAAGCTTTCTTTGCTGTCGACATTGGCCGGCCGGTGGAGAGTGAGGAAAATGTATTCCTGTAAATCGTTCTTTAGACTCGACGTCGCAAAATCGAGCGTTGCCCCGTTTTCCAGTTTTTTCAACTGGTAGAGCAGATTGTCGATCATCACGTGCCCGACGAAATGAATGCGATCCTTGGGCTTTCCTTCTTTTGTGAGGTTGTCGATGGCGCTCTGCTCGGTGACGAGGAAATAGTCTGTAATGGAATCCGTCACCATCCGGTTGATTTCCTCGGGCATCGCCAAATCAAAGCTTCTCAAGCCCGCTTCCACATGGGCCACATGGATCAAAAGCTTCTTCGCCACAATGCTGAAGGCCAAGGTTGAATTCACATCGCCCACCACCATGATAAGATCCGGCTTTTCATTGACGCAAACTTGCTCGAAGGCCACCATGATTTTAGCCGTTTGTTCCGCGTGCGAACCCGACCCCGCATTCAAGAAGAAATGCGGCTCCGGAATCTCCAGGTCTTCAAAGAACGCTTGGGACATTTCATAATCATAATGCTGTCCTGTATGCACCAACCTGCAGTCCATATTTTGGTTTGCCTGCCGACCTCCATGTTGGAGCTGTGCACGTGGTGGGGAAATGAATGGACGGCAGGGCTGACAAAAAGTACTTGGAGCATGTCCTGAGGTAATTCTCTGATTCACTGCTGAATTTTGCAAGCCAGCATCTTGGCAATCGTATGAGAGATGAGAGCGTCATCTCCGTGTTTCCTTATGAATTCCTCCAAATACTTGACTCTCGCTAGAGTCTTGCACACAGTTTCTCACTCCTCAGTCAATTGGTCTACCCGGAAGCCATCAATTAGCGTCCGCAAAATAAGCTTGATGATTCCAACACCGGTCTGATTTTGCCATGTGAGGTTGGATTATTCAACAGGACACAGCGCGGCCAAGGGCCGCAACCAATTTTGAGTTTTGAGTTTTCAGTTTGAAAATCTTCGCAAAAAACAAGAAACTCAGCGTAGTATCACAGAGCTTTTGTTAGCCATTGAAACGAAAGATTATGATAGAAAGGTCGGAAATCAATCCTAATTTAACCACCTGCTCTTCCGCTTTTCTTGCTCCTGTCTCCTGGCTTTCCCATCTCCGTTCGCGCCCTCAACTTAAACCTTAAACCTACAACTTGACTTTCCAAAGCAAAAAGGTCATCTTGACTATAAGCACATTCAACGAGGAGATACAAGTGAGCGAGCAAACTATGAATATAGCAGAAGCCAAGAAGCATTTTTCTGAAATTCTCGGACGGGTCGCGTACGGCCGTGAACAAATTATCATTACCAAAAGGGGCAACCCCCTGGCTAAACTTGTGCCAATAGATGAGAAAGTCGAGCATTTGGCAGATGCCAAGGGATGGCTGGACGAAGACGACCAATTTTTTACCGTGTTGGATAAAATTATTCATGATCGAAGCACTCATTTGCCAAGAGTCCTATTCGCTGGGCCTGAAGATGAGATATCTGCTTGATACCAACATATTAAGTCAATTGATGAAGAAGCGCCCTTTACCCCATTTGAAGAGCAGACTGGCGGCTGAAGATCCACATTCCCTGATAACATCCTGCATATGCGCCATGGAACTCCGCTACGGCAGTGCATTGCGTGAGGATTTTGAAAGCTTCTGGGAGAAGATACTGCAAGAGATCCTGTCCAGGGTCAAAATTTTGCCATTAGGATATGAAGAGGTCTTGATTGCAGGAGAAATTCTCGCCAATTTACAGAAAGCCGGGCAACCGATCGGTATTGAAGATGTCCTCATCGCCTCAACTGCGCTGCATCACGGATGCACCCTTGTCAGTGCCAACATCCGTCATTTTCAGAGAATAGACGGTTTGAACATTGAAAACTGGCTACAATAGGAGCCACTCTCCTGAAACCTATCTCTCCGCGCCCTCTGCGCGCTCTGTGAGAGACAAAAAAGGCATCTCACAGAGTTCACAAAGGCCACAGAGTTCTT
>Ga0068712_1003380_pt1 | contig 15121 bp, 20 predicted proteins | sample MTBAKSrepl1MetaG_FD_62987 | JGI IMG/M metagenome (GOLD analysis project Ga0068712, IMG submission 62987) | Enrichment culture microbial communities from Arthur Kill intertidal strait, New Jersey, USA, that are MTBE-degrading - MTBE-AKS1... | ecosystem: Environmental > Aquatic > Marine >... | reverse complement strand
CGATAACACCACACACGATCACGCAGACTAGCTCCTTGCTTTTCATTTCACACCCTCCTTATTGTGCGTAGTTTAGCACGCACGAAGGAAGACGGACAACACATCAAGTGATTCGGGCGAGATACTCAGGAAGATGATGATCAGCGCCACGGGAACACGGAAACGTGAGTTGAAGCTGACGGGTCATGCGTAAGCAAGTATGAACACTCCTCGGTCCGTCGTGGTCTTAGGGGGCGAAGGGGTCGCGTCTTCGCTTCTTGTATTTGGTGGCGCATTTGTTCCGCGAGTATCGGGGAAGTTCCACGAAAGCTACAGGGGAAGCCTATCGCCTGAATTCCGGTCCGTGTACTGCGACTCTTCACGAGCCAATTTCGGCAAGCCTGAACACCGTCTTGATCCCGCCCAGTTCATGCGTGCCGGGTTCTGTGGACAGACTACGGATCTCCGATGGCTTGAAGGCCGCGCGAGTGCCTATTGAGTATTGCGTCCCCGGAACTCCCGCTTCCTCGTCCGTCTTCTTCCCGTCGAGGAATCGCGAGTCTTCGAGATAGCGCAAGCGGTTCTTGAGCAGGCTGATGCAGGTCTCGTAGCCAACCGATGCCTCGAGACAGTGGATGACCGCACCCATCGCGCCAGAGTTTTTGCTGTTGCGCGAGCCAAGCGGCGGGATCTCGATGCCCTCGAAGATCTGATTGCGGACGTCTTCTCCCTGCTCGTCCCCGAGCTTCGCATGCAGCGTTTCGGGCGCCTCGGCGCCGCCGATGAGCTCGATGGCGGCCATGAAGACGGCGTCATTACCGATGAAGCGCTCGCAGCAGAACAGCGCAACGTGGCTGTCGCGCGTGTTGATCGCGCGCTTGATCAGCTTCTCCGAGAACGTGAGCGTGGTTTCTGTAGCCACAGCGGGCGGTTCGATTGGACGTCCGCTCTCCGCGAGGAAGCCTTCGAAAGCTCCAGCAATCGCGAGGGTCTCTTTGGCCTGTTGGTCACGGCAGTCGCGCTCCTGAAGGCACGCTGTGAAGCCATTCTTGTACATTCCGCGCCTCGCCTTCCCGAGTCCCCTCGCGGGCAGTCCGTCCCGCCGAATAGGAGTGTCGTCGGGCACCGTCTCGCCGTCGTCTTGCACCAATAACCTGGGAGTCGAGGGAACACATGCGCTATCCCGATTGGCCCGGCCTATGGAGACCAGGTATGTGTCCCCTGATTCACAGGTATGTATCCCCTGATTCATGTATCGCTTGATTCACGAAATCCCGCCGCTTGGCGTACATCATCGTGCATGCTAGAGTATAGGTATGTCTCTCTCGACGCGTGTGAGGTCGTTCATCGCTGTAGCGGGTGGCCTTGCGGGCATCGCGACTCTTCTGTTCAGTCTGATGGCTGCGCTCCCGAGTCGGTATGGTGTTCTGCGGGATGGAGTCCACTGTGAGCCTGGCGTTTTCTCAATCGAACGGCTGAGCACGTCTTCCGGTGTGCGGATCGTCGATGATTGCTCAGAACGTGAGGACGTCTCGTGGACGCTGGGATTGCTCGGAGGCAGCAGTACCCTTAGCGCGTCTGGAGAAGTGCTGGATGAGTCCTCGCTCCACATCTGGATTGTCCTTGTTGACTGCTACGATCGCGCGTATCTGCAGTATCCACCTGCAAGGCTCTCCGGTTCCCGCTGGAGCATGAACAACATTCGCGTGGGGCGCGAGATCGCCAGCATTGAGTTTTGGGGACTGGATGAGGCAGAGCATCGCTCAATCCAGCGGCTGGCCGACGGCATGATCAAGGATCGGAGATGGCCAGCGCAGACGCTGGAGGACCTACCTGCACACCATCTGCTTGGCAGCGTTGATCTTCTGTACAAGGCGGGCTTTCTTTCGTCCATCTTCTAGGAGAATGGATTCCAGGCAGCGGGTCAGATGTGGACTACAACTCGCTTGCGAGGACAGCGAAGGTGCTGCTCTGCCAAGATGCTTTCGGTCCATAGAGCTCCTTTGGATCCCGCAGTATCACGAAGTTGGCAGAAGGAGATGACATCCACATACTGATGTCTGTGCCATGAGACCTCTCAGATGCCATCGCGTCTCCGATATGCCTGAGAAGGGGATCTCCGCACAATTCACACGGCCTGCCACAGACAGCGCCTGATTCGTGAGAACGCAAGAGAGGAGCTCAGACGGATGTGCGGGGTCAGGACGCCCTGGCACCAACCCTGCTTCCTGCAGCAAGAGACAAGGGCTGGCCCCGGGAAGTAGTCAGTAGTCGGTTGGGACGGAGCGTGATCGCGAGACATGCGGCGTCGAGGAGGAGGGAAATGGCGAGTCAGAGGCGGATCCGCATCTCGGGAAGACCATTATCTGTGGTGAACCCGAGATCCTTGTAGAGCTCCCGCCCGTCGCTCGATGCGTGCAGACTTGCGACGGGGACGCGCTCCGCGCGGAGGATGTCAAGGACGTGCGTGAGCAGAGCGCGGGCGATCCCGCGACGTCGCCAGTCGGGGAGGGTGACAAGGTTCATGATGTAGCCTTCCCTGCCGGCGAGGTTGGCCGGACTCGGCGGGACGCTATGGACGACGAGGCCGATGCTCCCGATCGGCTCGTCGTTGACGGCGGCGACCCAAACGCGGAACGTGCCGGTCGGCATCCGCTCAGCGAAGTAGTCGCGACTCGCGCCGCAGACGCGATCGAGGGTTCCGCGATCCGTATAACCGATTCCTTCGAACAACGTGCGCCGGAGGGCGACGAGTCGGTCGATCTCGTCGATCCTCCCCGCCCGGATGGTCCAGGTCATTCGCCGGGTCCCTTCCGGGCGATGTAGAGGCCGCGGTCGGTCAGTCCGGTGGCGTCGTAGTGCACTTCGAGTGCGGCGGCTCGGAACGCGGCGGTCATCTCATCGATCGTGTAGAGGCCGAGTTCGTGGTGCTCGACGAAGTGTTCGGTCCCCTTCGGCGTGCCGACCAGGTGGTGCAGGTCGAAGACGGAGATGCGCCCCTCGGTGAAGCTGGTGTTGACCCGGGCGATCTTGAGGTCGGGCTCGTCGATGAACAGAGCGTGCACAGTATTTGCTCGCCATGCCTCAGGAGTGAGCCAGGGCTCGACGAGCAGAAGGCCGCCGGGAACGAGATGCGCCGCCATTCGAGCGGTCGTCCGGTGCAGATCCTCGAGCGTCGTCATGTAGCCGATCGAGCTGAACAGGCACGTGATGATGTCGTACCGGGCACCGAGCGCGAACGATCGCATGTCGGCGCAGTGGAAGTCGAGTTCGGGATTCCGCTTCCGCGCAACGTCGAGGATCTCCGGCGAGACATCGAGCCCCTCTGCGGCGAAACGTGTCTTGAGATACGACAGGTGCAGGCCCGTCCCACAGGCGATGTCGAGGAGCCGTCGCTCGTCGGTGCGAAGCTCCCGATTGGCGACGGCGACGATCTTGTGAGCCTCGCCAGCGTAATCCTTGAACGCGTAGATCCGATCGTAGTGAGGTGCTGACTTCGCATACATGGGGAGCGATTGTAACCGATGAGTCGGTCCGAGTGCGGACAAGTGCAATTGGGCGCCCGGCTTGCTCGGGGGACGGGATCGGTATTCGGGCCGGAGGGAGGACAAGGGATGGGTGAGCGGATGATTGCCTACTGCGGGATCACGTGCACGAACTGCGATGCGTACAAGGCGATGCAGGCGGGCGATATGGAGGCGTTGGAGCGGATGGCGAAGAAGACGTCGGAGGACTTCGGTCTGGAGTTGACGCCGGCCGACGCGATGTGCGACGGGTGTTTGATGCGGGGGGGGGGGACACAAACCCCATTTCGGAGAAATGGGGTTTGTGTCCCTGGGTTTACCCGGTCGATCTCATCCGGACGACCATGATGGGCGGGATCTCCGGCATATCAACCCAGCGGACTCCCGTGCTGTGTCTCTCCGACTCGGGAAAACCCGGCTCCTCCATCCCGTCCATGACGAACCCCGCCTCGAAGCCGACCTGAAGGAGCCGGCTGATCGATCGGTGGAACAGCCACTGAGGTTCCGGTTGGCCGACGATCCCCTCGGTCTTCCTCGCGATCGGGGACAGGTAGGACGACACCTTGACCCCGGCGCGGACGATCTGCCGACCGGTTTTGTCCTCGGAGACCTCAGCGAAGTGCTGTGTCTCCGCGGAATGAAAGCAGGGGTGCGTAACGGAGAAGATGAATCTTCCACCGGGCTTCAGCATCTGGGGCAATGCAGCGAACAGTGGCACAATCTCCGGCATGTCCATCAGGGCCATCATGCAGACGGCCTTGTCGAATCGGCTTAGGCCGAGAGATAGAAGGGATTTGGCGTTCGCAGCATCGAGAAGGTGGTACTCGATCGTCGCGCCTTCGGGAGTGCGCGCGCGAGCTCGTGCGATGAACTCCGCGCTCTGATCGAACGCGACGATGCGAGCCCCGAGTTCGGCCATCCGCCGGGCGAACCGGCCGGCACCACAGGCGATGTCCAGGATCGTCTCCCCGGAGGTAACGTCCAAGAGCCGTTCAGTGGCGGGCTCGATCAGGAGCGCCTGGAAATCGTTGCCGTCGCCGATCCGGTCATCCCACCAGCGGGCATTGGCATCCCATATTCGACGATTCTCGCCGGTTCGTTCGCGAAACTCGCCGCTCGGGCGGTTGCGAGTCATGTCCCGAAGCCAGGCGTCTGCGCTGCGAGGACGCTCGTTGACAGGAAGAGCGAAGGAGGGCCGATGTGCCCCTCTTCAATGACCAGGTCTGTCGGCAGCGGGGGAGAACAACGAGTCCAGGCAATTGCCATCTCCGGCCCCCGTCCGCAATTTCGTTGTCTCGCTTTCCGCATGCTCACTCCGTTATCGGCGCGTGATCCTACAACCCGGACGCTACTTGATCAAATCCGACAGGCGCAGCCGGGCGACGCAGCGCTCCGGGCTTGGCTGTGATACTCCGGTTCTGTTCGGCGAGCGCGTCGGGTGCCGGTCAAGCTTTGGGGCTGAGGCGATCGGTCGCGGGTTTCGGCTCGCCACCCCTTGACAGACGGGCTCCCAGGTATATACTCTGTGACCGAACTAGGCGAATAGTCGCAGGACGAGAGCCATGCCCAGAGCGTTTACCGATGCAGAGAGAGAGGCGATCCGCGAGAGACTGACAGCGGCGGGGCGGGAATGCTTCCTCCGCTTCGGGCTGAAGAAGACGACGATCGAGGATCTCGTCCGGCCGGCGGGGATCGCGAAGGCGAGCTTCTACCTGTTCTTCGAGTCGAAAGAGGCGCTCTTCGTCGAGGTGTACATGCGGGAGATGCCGGCGATGATGGATCGGCTGCTGGACGGGTCGTTCCGGGCGGCGGGCGATGCCCGCGAGGCGTTCATTCGATTGATGCAGGGGATCGTTCGCGAGATCGAGACGGACGAAATGTCGCGCATCCTCCTCGACGATCCGGCGGAGCTGCAGCGCCTGGCGGGCGGCGTGGACTACGAGCGGATCCTCGAGCGCTCGGCGGCGTTCTTTGCGCCGCTGATCGAGGAGATCGCAGCAGCGCAGGCGCGCGGTGAGGTAATCGAGGGGGATCCATTTCAGATCGTCTGCACCCTTGGGCTAGTGAAGCTCTTGCCGCTCAACCGGGATCGCGTCCCGCCAGCGCTCTACCGAGCGATGCTCGACCTCGCGCCACGGGTCATCGCCGACGGGTTGACGTGCCCGGCGCGAAGAGGGGCGGAGAGGGGAGCGGAGGGACCGTGAAGACGACGATGCTTCGGATGGCGTGGCGCAACCTCTGGCGGCACCCGCAGCGAACGCTCTTGATGACGGCGATCGTTGCGTTTGGAAGCTGCGTGATCCTGCTGATGTTCGGGATTACCGACGGGTTTGTCGGATCGATGACGGCGTCACAGGTCGCCGAGAACCAGGGGAGCTTTCAGGTGCGGGCCGCCGGATACGCCGACGACCCGACGCCGGAGAACGGGCTCTCCGCGGAGCAGGTGGCCGCGGTGCGAGCGGCGCTATCGGGGATTCGGGTCGCCGGGATCGCGCCGCGAGTCGAGGCGGTCGGGATGCTGCGAAGCGCCTATGGGACGGATGGGGTGAACCTGCGGGGGATCGATCCGGTCGCGGAGGCCTCGGTGACGCGGATCGCTGAGCTGGTGACCGAGGGGCGTTACCTGGCAGCGAGCGGCGAGATCCTCCTGCCGACCGCGCTGGCCGAGGCGCTCGACGTGCGTGTCGGGGAACGGGTTGTCGTTCTGGCGAGCGGCGGCGGGCGGACGACCTCGCGGGCGTTCACGGCGGTCGGCCTGTTCCGGTCGACGGTCGTCGAGATGGAACGGGTGGCGATCGCGCCGATTGACGATCTGCGGGCGATGATGGGGATCGGCGGGGCGACCGCTCTTGCGGTCGGTCTCTCGCGGGGGGCGTCGGCGAACCGAGTGGTCGCGGAGGCGCGGGCGAGGCTCGCCGATCGGCCGGACATCGAGGTTGCCGGGTACTTTGACCTGAATCCGTTGGCGCGGGTGATGATCTCCGGATCGACGATCAAGCTGATCCCGTTTGTGATCATGATCAGCCTGATGGCTGGGTTCGGGGTGGCGAACACCGCGTTCTATTCCGTCCTCGAGCGCACGCGTGAGTTCGGGGTGATGACGGCGGTCGGGATGAGTCGCAGGATGCTCGCCGGCGTTGTGCTCCTCGAATCGACGCTCGTTGGGGCGCTCGGGTTCGCGGCCGGCGGCGGGGTTGGGTACGCGGGGCTCCTGTACCTCGGCGCAGTCGGGATCGATTTTTCCGCGTTCATGCAAGGCGTGGGGGCACTCGGGATGCCGACAGTGATCTACGCGGCGACGTCGGGCTGGTATTGGGTCGCGGCGTTCAGCGTCGTCGTCTTCACGGCGATCGTCGCTGCGTGGTACCCGGCTCGGCGGGCGAACCGGCTCGAGCCGGTGACGGCGATCCGCGAAGGGTAGGGGAGGGGAAGATGACGCGACGAATCCAGGTGTTGGCCTGCGGGTGCGCCTGCGCACTCGCCGTGAGCGGCGTCTTGGCGAGCGCGGCGGACGATCCGTTCAGCGCCGCTGCGATTCTCGAGCGGGTCCGCTCGGGCTGGCAGGGCGAGAGCTTCCACGCAACGGTCGAACTGGAGGTGACCCTGTCGGGGGCGATGAAGCGCCACATGCTGGAGGTCTGGACGCTCGGCGAGGACCACGCGCTCCTGCGGGTCATCGAGCCGGCCGCTGACGCGGGATCGGGGTACCTACAGGTCGGCGATGAGCTGTGGTACTACAGCCCATCGGTCGGGGTCTCGATCGCGCTCCCGACGATGGGGTTGACCGACGCGCTATTCGGCGCGGGCCCGTCGATTGGCGACCTCTCGCAAGGGACGCTCTCCAGTGACTACGACGCTCAGGCTGAAGAGATCGTCGACCCGGATGGCGGGCAACTCGGGTACCTCCTGACCCTCGTCCCTCGGGCCGACGCGCCGGTCGTGTACGGGAAGCTCGAGGTCTCGGTGACGGTCGAGTTTGTGTTGACCGAGATCGTCTACTACGACCAACGGGGCGGCGTCATCCGGACAGCGACGTTCGGCGAGACGATCCTCCTCGGGGGGACGGCGTTCCCGACGGAGATCGTGGTCGTCGATGAGAGCGGAGACCGGACCGTCCAGCGGATTCTCGATCCGGAATTCGACGTCGAGATCGACGCGGCGTTCTTCACCCTCGAGCGGTTGGAGGCGGGCGAATGAAAGCGGCGCTGCGGCACCTGGCGCGAGACCGGCGACGAACACTGTTGACGCTCCTCGCCGTCCTGATCCCGGTCTACTTCCTCGTCTTCATGTTCGGGTTCGCCAACGCGAACCTGCGAGACATGTTCGAGACGGCGACGCGGTTCGACACGGGACACGCGCAGATCCGCGCCGAGCAGAAGAAGGCGACAGGGTCGGCGATCCCTCTGATGCGCGATCCGTCCGACGCGCTGGCGGCGCTCGCCGAGACCGACGGGATCGAGTGGTCGACGGTCCGGCTCGACCTGCCGGCGCTCGCGAGCGTCGGCGAGCGGTCGCGGACGATCTACGTGCGCGGCGTGGTCCCCGAGCAGATCGACCCGATCGGGAAGATGACCGAGCGGATCGTCGCGGGGGCGTTCCTGGAGACCGGCGTCGACGGTGTCGTCGTCGGCGAGGAGCTCGCGGGGCTGCTGAGGGTGGAGGTCGGCGACGAGATGGTCCTGCTCGGCGCACACCCGGAGGCGGGCCTCAGCGCGATCCGGGCGCCGGTCATCGGCATCTATCGCGCACCGGAGGCGACGCTTGGGCGCACAGTGATCTACGCTGACCTCGGGACGGCGCGACGGCTGGCGCGAAGCGAGACCGCGGCGACCGCGATCGTGATCCGCGTCGCCGGCATCACCGGCCCGCGGGACCGGGGTGCGCTCGATGGCGCGGTCGGCGAGTTGCGGGCGATGCTTCCGGCGGGGTACAAGGTGCAGGACTGGGTGGAGCTCGTCCCGATGGTGGCGACCTATATGGGGATCCTGACGCCGGTGCTCGCGATTGTCGCGGCGATCTTCTTCGCACTCGGCGGGCTCGTGGTGCTGAACACGATCTACTTGTCGGTCCTAGAGCGCACACGCGAGCTCGGGCTCGTTCTCTCGCTCGGCGCGTCGCGCGGCCGAGTCATGCGGATGATCCTCGTCGAGGCGGGGCTGATCGCCTTTGCCGGTGCGGCGAGCGGCGCGTTGGTCGGGATCGGCCTGATCCTGATCGTAGAGGCGTTCGGCGGAATTCCGCTGTGGGGCGCAGCGGCGGAGATGATGCGGGAGATCGGGATGTCGCCGGTGCTTCACCTGAGCGTGAATCCGGGGCAGGCGGCGCTCTCATCGGCGGCGATGGCGATCGTCGCGGTTGTCGCCGCTTGGTGGCCGGCTCGCCGCGCGTCAAGACTGGAACCGGTGGAGGCGATGAGGTATGTCGAGTAGCGCGGTGATGCGGACGGAGAACCTGCGGAAAGTCTACCGGACCGGGACGATCGAGACGCCGGCGCTCCGGGGTGTCGATCTCGAGCTGCACGAGCGGGAGTTCACGGCGGTCGCCGGCCCGTCGGGGTCCGGGAAGTCGACGCTTCTGCACTTGCTCGGCGGACTCGATCAGCCGACCGATGGGGAAATCTACCTCGACGGCCGGGCGATGTCGGGCCTTTCGAAGGATGAGCTCGCGCGGCTGCGGCTGACGCGGATCGGATTCGTCTTCCAGGCGTACAACCTGATCCCGGTCCTGACGGTCCTCGAGAACACCGCGTTCGTCCTCGAGCTGCGGGGGATGCTGCGCTCGGAGCGAGTCGCGCGAGCGCGCGCGTTGCTCGCCGAGCTCGGGATCGATGAGTACGCGGACCGCTACCCGAGCCGGATCTCGGGCGGGCAGCAACAGCGCGTCGCCGTTGCCCGGGCGGTCGTCGCCGAGCCGTCAATCGTCCTCGCCGATGAGCCGACGGCGAACCTCGACACCGCGTCGAGCCTTGACCTGATCGACCTGATGCGCCGGCTGAACGAGGAGAAGGGTGCAACATTCCTGTTCGCCACGCACGACGGACGGCTCCTCGACCGCGTGAATCGGCTGATCACGTTGGTCGACGGGCGCGTTACGCAGGATGTGGTGCAGCGCGACGGCGGCTGACCGACTGCCGGGCGCGCGTGCGTAGGAACGATCAGGCTGTGGATTCCGCCCGTGCCCTCAGCGCATCGACGTGCGAAAGCGGGAGTCGAATGCGACCGAGCGTCTCTTTCGATGAACCGGGGCCGTGATCGTCGGAACCGCCTGTTAGGAGGAGGCCGCGTTCTCTGGCGAGGGCGACGAGTCGATGCGGGTCGATCGTGAGGGCTCCAGCGGAGCGCTCGTAAGGGTAGAACGCCTCGATCGCCGATAGGCCGGCGTCGGCCGTCCAGTCGAGAAAGCGGGCCCAATCATCGACCTTCATCAGACAGGGGTGCGCGAGGGAAGCGACGCCGCCGCTCTCGCGAACGGCGAGCAGCGCCTCTCGGACGTCGGGTTTCTCGATCGGGGCATAGCACGGCCGGCCCCGGGAAATGTAGCGGGCGAACGCATCGTCGAACGATGCGGCCGCGCCGGCCTCGATCAGGAGGCCGGCGAGATGGGGTCGGCCGAGATTCCCCTGGGCGATCCGGCGGACGTGTTCGAGTCGAAGCTCGAGCCCTGTCACCTCACGGCACCGTTCGAGCATCCGCTCCATTCGGGCGTTGCGGGCGCGCCGCATCCGCTCGAGCAGCCGCCGGAGCCTTGGGCAGGCGGGGTCAACGAAGTAGCCAAGGATCTCACCGCTCACGCCGTCAAAATCGGCCTTCAGCTCGACGCCGGCGATCACCTCAACGCCGAAGCGCGTCGTCGAGCGGCGATCGACCTCGGGAGAGATGGTGTCATGATCAGTGACAGCAATCGTGGTGAGACGGCAGGCGCGGCACCGGCCGACGAGCTCGTTGAGTGTCTGGGTGCCGTCGGACGCGACGGTATGAAGGTGGAGATCGGCGAATCCTTGGCGCGGCATTGGGATCACTTGTTCGCGTGCTCGGCGGCGGCGGCGACGTTCTCCATCACAAGTGTTGTCGTCAATGGGCCGACGCCGCCGGGGACGGGACTGACGGCGGCGGCGACGGCCGACACGGCACCGACATCGACGTCGCCGACGAGGCGGCCGTCGACGGAGTTCGTTGCGATGTCGACGACGATGGCGCCGGGGCGGATCATCGCGCCGGTGAGAAGGCCAGGCCGACCGGCGGCGACGCAGACGATATCGGCGTGAGTCGTCTGCTCGGCGAGATCGGCGGTCCGAGAGTGGCAGATGGTCACGGTCGCGTCACGTCGCAGCAGGAGCAGGGAGAGCGGGCGGCCGACGACGAGGCTCCGGCCGACGACGACGACGCGTCGGCCTGCGATCTCGATTGCGTGGCCGTCGAGGAGCACGAGGACGGCGGCGGCCGTCGCGGGGACGAACCCGGGCAAGCCGACGAGCAAACGTCCCATCGATTCGACCCCGGCGCCGTCGACGTCCTTGGCGGCCGGGATCGCATCGCAGACTGCCCGCGCGTCGATGCATTCGGGAACCGGCGATTCGATCAGAACCCCCGAGACGGAGGGATCCTCGGCGAGCTGGGCGATCCGTCCAATCAAGCCGGCGGTCGTCGGCGATTCGACGTGGATCGGGTCGACGACAATACCGAGTCGCTCGCCGAGCCGTTGTTTTGCCCGAAGATACGCGGCGGAGGCGCGGTCGACGGTCGGCACGATGACGCAGAGGCGCGGGATGATCCCCCGCGCCCGGAGCCTCTCGACCCGGCTAGCGAGGGCGCGGCGCCGCGCGTCGGCGAGCGGGCGACCGCTAAGGATCCTTGCGGGCATCGGTCTCCTTCCAGATTCGATCGAGGATCCCGTTGATGAACGCCCGGGCCGGCTCCGTCCCGTAGGCCTTGGCGAGCTCGACTGCTTCGTCGATCGCGACTTCGCCGGGAACCTCGGGGAGGTAGAGGATCTCGTATACGCCAATCCGGAGGATGTTGCGGTCGAGAAGGGCGAGGCGCTCGAATCGCCAGCCGATCGTCCGCTCTCCGATCAGCCGGTCGATCTCGGCGCGGCGGTTGAGGACGCCGTGGAACACCTGCTCGATGTACGGCCGCTGTTCCCCGGGATCGCCTCCCTCGAGCATGTCGTCGAGGGAGGCGTCGGTGAACTCACGTCGGTAGAGCGCGGTGAGCACGAACTCACGGGCCTCCCGACGCTGCATCAGGATCGACCGGCCGCGCGGCGCCCGGGCGCACAACTACGCGTCGACGACATCGTCATCGGAGAGGGCGTCAGACGCCTCCTCTCGGCGGCGGATGCTGCGGACGTGGACGGAGACTTCGCGGACGTCGATTCCCGTCCGCTCCGTGACTTGCTGGGCGAGCACCCGTTGAATCCGGTTGCTGACGTCAGAAACACGCTGCTCCGGCGTGACAGCGGTGCGCACGGTGACAGCGACACCATCGTCGCGGTGTCGAAGATGTACGCGGAATCGTTCGAGTCCGATCTCGGTCTGAAGGATGCCCGAGATGAACTCCTCGACCGCGTGGGGTGACAACTCGATTCGCCCCCACTCGCCCTGCTGGGAGAACAGCGCTGCCTCCTGTCGGTTGCGGACGGCGAGGAGAACGAAGTGGGCGGCGACGCCGAGCAGGGCGGCGCCGACGACGAGAAGGACGATCATCCCTGCTAACTCATCTATGAAGCTGGACAGAGAGGAGAACGAGAGAACCCCGACCCCGCCGAGGATCAGCCCAACGCCGACCGCGGCAGTGACGATGAACGCGAGCAGGCTGCCGACGAACACGGCCGTCTTCATTCGAGATCACCTTCTGCTTCCTCGTATGGCTCCTCCGGCTGGATGAGCCGTTGAACATCGACGTTGACGGCGCTGACCCGGAGCCCCGTCATTCGCTCGATCTCGTGCTTCACGCGGGTTTGAACTTGCTTCGCGACCTTGTGGATTGGGTTGCCGTACACGGCCGTGATTCGAACGGTGACCGTGACGATGTCCCCTTCTACGGTGGTGTCGACGTATCGCTTCATCCCGTCCCCGCGGCGGAAGATCCCGTCGCCCGGGCGGAGGTTCGCGATCCCGTCGACCTCCGAGACGGCGATCCCGGCGATGGCGGTCACGACGTCACGGGAGATTCCGACATTCCCCTTCTCGGCCTCTGGCATGTCGCCCTCCTTGTCTACTGCTCCTCCGCCTCGAGACTGTGAGTGTGGGGAGGAACGACCTTCTTGACGTACACGTCGACGCTCGAGACGGGCACGCCGGCCAACTGACCGATGTCGGCTTGCACGTTCTGTTGCACGCCCCGTGCGACTTCGTGAACGGGGTATCCGTACTCGACGGCGATTCGCAGCTCGACCCGGACGTCCTCGCCCGACAGCTCGGTCTTGATGTTCGGGGCCACGTCCTCGCCGCCGAAGATGCTCATCAGACCCCCGGAGGCGGTGCTCCCGGGACGAGCGATTCCGTCGACCTTCTCGGCCGCGATGCGGGCGATCGCAGTGATGACGTCTTCGACGATCGTGATCCGGCCGTCCTCATCGACGATCTCGACTCTGCGCTCGGCCATATCTCCTCCTTACAGGCGCTCTATGTAGGTGCCGGTTCGCGTATCGATCTTCAGGCGGTCCCCCTCTTTGACGAACAGGGGGACGGATACGACGGCGCCGGTCTCCAGCGTCGCCGGCTTCTCAACGTTCGACACCGTATCGCCCTTCACGCCCGGCTCGGTGTGGACGACCTTCAGTTCAACGAAGTTCGGCAAATGCACCGTGACAAGCTCGTTTCGATAGTAACATCCGATGACGTTCGTCCCCTCGACGAGGTAGTCGGCTTGTGGGCCGAGAACCTCGTTTTGAATCGGAAACTGATCGAACCCCTCGGTGTCCATGAAGACGAGATTCGTTCCGTCGTGATATAGGTACTGCAGATCTCGGGATTCCAGGAAGACGGCGGCGGTGTTCTCCGCTCCCTTGAACGTCTCGGAGACGACCCGCCCTGTCTTGAGATGACGTAGCTTCGTGCGGGCGACCGCCCCTCCCCGGCCGCGCTTGGAGTGCTCGTACTCCACGATCTCGTACAGCTCGTTCTCGTACAGTATGGCCATCCCACGCCGCATATCACTGACAGAAAGGCCCATCGCCCACGGCTCCCTTCTCCTCGCTCCTCGTCCGAGCGGCCGGCGCCGCGCCGGTCCGGAGCGAGTATAGGCGGACGTCGTGGTCCTCACAACTTGGCCTTTCGCGACCGGCGAAACACGCAGGCGGAGGCAAGGCGGTCGACCAGCACGTGCGTCAGATTCGGGAGGTACATCCCGGCGACCGCCGCGCCGATCGACGGCCACGGGATCGGCGACGTCGCGGCGGGACGATGGCCCAGGATCCGCAGGAGGCCGAGCACAAGGGCGGTCAGCAACAGGAGGTAGGCGATCCGGGTCAGTGGCCCGAGAACGAGATGATGCGAGAGCCGCCGATGACGGAAGAACGCGGAATACGGGAGCCAGAGGACAGAGGCGACTCCCCATCGGCGCGTCGGCCGGCTTCGCCGCAGGTCGAGGTCCGGGCTGAGAAGGAGCATCGAGACGACGTAGCCAACCAGGAATGCGCCGACGGTGCCGCTGCCGACGAGCCCGCGCCGGAGGAGGACGAACGCGAAGGCAGCCCAGACAGCGAGAGCGGCGGTCTCGATCCGCAGGTGGACCCGTCCGGAGGGCATCGTATCGTCTACTATAGGGGAACGAGCCGGCCGCGCAACCGTGGGCTCCTTGACGCGCCCGGAGGGCGGCGATACAATGATTAGCAGGCTCAGCGCCTAAGTGCTAATCACCCCTTATAAGGAGGAGTCACGATGACGATCAAGCCGTTGGGAAAGCGAATCCTCGCGAAGAAGGTGGAACTGGAGGAGCGGCGGTCGGCCGGAGGAATCGTCCTTCCCGATAGCGCGAAGAGCGAGAAGGTGGTTCGGGCGAAGGTCATGGCGGTCGGAACCGACGAGAAGTTCGAGGTGAAGGTGGGCGACGAGATCCTCGTCGGTAGCTTTGCCGGAACCGAGATCGAGCAAGGAGAGGACAAGCTGCTGCTGGTCAAGGAGAGCGACGTCCTGGCCATCATCGAGTAAGCGGAACCAACAAAAGGGGGAAACTAGCGATGGCGAAAGAAGTCATTTTTGGGGAAGAAGCGCGCCGCCGGATGAAGGGCGGGATCGACAAGCTCACGGACGCCGTGCGGATCACGCTGGGCCCTCGAGGCCGAAACGTCATCATCGACAAGAAATTCGGAAGCCCCGATATCACGAACGATGGCGTGACGATCGCGCAGGAGCAGGAGTACAAGGACGAGTTCGAGAACATGGGCGCGCAGCTCGTCAAGGAGGTCGCGTCCAAGACGAATGACATCGCGGGAGACGGGACGACGACGGCGACGATCCTCGCGCACTCGATGATCGAGGAAGGGTTCAAGAACCTTGCCGCTGGCGCGAACCCGATGGAGCTGAAGCGCGGGCTGGAGAAGGGGTCAGCGGCGGTCGTCGAAGAGCTCCGGAAGATCAGCCGGGAGCTGAAGACGAAGGAAGAGACGGCGCAGGT
>Ga0068712_1003373_pt1 | contig 15145 bp, 14 predicted proteins | sample MTBAKSrepl1MetaG_FD_62987 | JGI IMG/M metagenome (GOLD analysis project Ga0068712, IMG submission 62987) | Enrichment culture microbial communities from Arthur Kill intertidal strait, New Jersey, USA, that are MTBE-degrading - MTBE-AKS1... | ecosystem: Environmental > Aquatic > Marine >... | reverse complement strand
GGATATTATTTATTGTCTGGTGCCTCCAATAACCTCTTTGCAATAGTGGGGAATTTTGGTTGCAATAATGGGGAATTTTATTTGCAATTTCGTCCTATTTTATTCTGCAACAAACAATTTGGTCGAAGAAGCTCACCCCTATGGGGCAACCGATTACATTGTCGCACATGTTTTTAAGGTGCACCAACAGCCATCAGATGCACTCAGCTTTGCCGCAGGTGATGCTATTCACAACCTGCGAGCCACATTGGACAATCTCATGTGGTCCAGTGGGCAAGTTTTTGCTAATACGAAACAAGAACGGCAATCCCTTAACAATCTCTCCCTCGAATTCAGAAAAAGTGAGGTTGACTTTCTCACCGAATACTTACCGAGGCTTACTAGATTCCCGAAGGATATTCAAGACTGGGTTGCGAGTATACAGTCTTACAACCGACCTAGCCAGAAACACGTCCTTAACATCCTCAATGCGCTCTGGAATAGAGATAAACACAAATTGCCTCTTATCTTGACCGCTCGTGTGGGTACCATCACCTTCAGCAGGCAGCCAGGTGTGATACAAGCTCAAATCAAAGGATTTACTCGCCCCAATCCCGTGTTCGGTGGGGGCTTTCTCAAAGATGGCGAAAAAGCAACCGAATATATCACGCCAGCGCAAGATATAGGTAAGCTCCACGTAGATTTCACTACTGACATAGCGTTTGGCCAAAATACCCCTGCGAAGGACACGGTCGTTCGCCAATTCCTTCGGGATGTATATAATAATATCGCTACCGAGGTCTTGCCCAAGTTTGAGGCATTTTTTCGTTGATAAATTATCCATAAATTCCCCCGTTTATATCAAGGTGGGATAATCACCATATTTATTTTTCCCATTGTTCTGCATTATTTGATAGTTACCTTAATGGATTATTCCGCTCGCTCTATCGCCGGCTAGCCACCCATTAATGCTGCCTGTACACTACTAGAATAGTGTTTTGGACGCATAGAAATACGATTGGTCCGAGCTCAAAATTAGTATTAAAGTTGAGAAGTATTGAAATACTAAAATGAAATGTAAATAGCTATTGATTGTAAATATTTATCAGCTTGCAGGCTTGCCATATATATTATATTCTTACAATATTTGGATTGTGGTCTTTTGACACTATTAATATATCTATATAAAATATTTTTCGTGGGAGATTTAAAGAATAATAGTAAAGCTAGCCAAAAATGTTACATGACCTCACAAGAATGGGCAGATGCTAACGGATTAAGTCGCAAATATGTAACCAGCCTTCTAAGGCAAGGAAGAATGTTAGGGTTAAAACAGGGGAGAGATTGGCTTATTCCGATTAATAATAGTGGGAATTTTGAATTGTTGACTGCTAAAAAATTTGCTGAAATACACGAATACTCACATTGTCATGTTTGTTATTTGCTAAGAAAAGGATTCATTAATGGTAAAAAATTAGGCAGAGATTGGGTTATAGAACATAAAGGAGATATGAATCTTGATTTGAAGCGGAGGAGAAAGCGACCCAGATAAAAGGGAGTGCTTTCATTTTTAAACGTAGTAAACAGGATATATTTTATTGCATAAATGGCGGCATTAAATACGTGATTTACTGTTATGCCTAAAGAAGACCTTCTATATTAGATATTAACAGCTCAAATGGAAAATGTTTAGTCAATATGAGAAAATATGGTAGTTCTCTGACAAATAGGGAAAACTATATAAAATAGATTAAACATTTTCGAGTACTTGCCTTAAAAGTTTTGGCTGTGATTTTAATTTTTTGAGAAGGATTGCCTATACATCTTGCGGAAGGCAATTTTTTAGGATACTATTTTTCTGAACTAATACTCACCACGATTGAAAAATATAGGAGTTCTGGGATACACTTTCCTTATGTCGTCTATTAACGGAGACTGGTTCCATTCCAGGAGCAGCTCGAACATGGAGGAGCTGTTAGCTGTTAGGCTTCTTGTGCTTGAAAGTCAGAAGCCGGAGTACGCAGGCTTTGGTTGGTCTGGAGGTCGCCATAATAATCCGAAGGTGTATCAATTCTCATCTGTAATTAATGTTCAGCCATCCACCATGCAAACTAAGATTCGCACAATGATTAGGCACGGATTCTTGAAAGAAGGAAACACCTGCCCATTACATTGGACCCCAATGGGAGACCTATGGAATAACCTTCATTCAATAGGGAACTATGATGCAGCCAAGCATGTATATGAATTAACCTTGGCGATTTCTTTAGCTCTTTATGCCTTTAATAATTCTGTAGACCAATTTAGTATTAATCCACATAGAGGCGAAATGCCTTTGAAATTTCTCCTTAGTATCTTAGATAAACGACAATCTATCTCACTCAGTGAATTTGAAATACTGGTAGATGGCAGTACTACCAGGATTGGAACCAACGCTTCGTATTGGAAAGCTGACCTTATTAATTCTGGGCTTTTCCAAGAAGAGAGAGGGCGATTAGTCTATACTGGTAAGTACCCGAATTTTATACGGGAACTTAATAATTTAACCCCAAATCCTTTATTGGAAGACCATGACTGGAGAGCGATTCGTGAAAACCCGATAATCGAAATATCTCCTTTCAAAGATTCCGTCTTAAAAATATTTGAACAACTGGCTATACAACAAAATATCAGGGGTCAAATTAATGATGGAATATTGACCGAGCCCCTAGTTAATGTTGTGGCGAGGCAAAAAGAAATCCGAATTCCCGAGATTGACATATTAAGCACTGATTTAAGATTTTCAGAGAGCCCAAGGAGAATTAGAAATGCAACTTGGGGATTACGTATAAAAAGGGATTATGATTATCTCTGTTCAGTCCCTAATTGTGATGTTATAGGGTCAATATTTGTTGAGGCTGCCCATATTAAACCAGACAATGTACTTGAGGGCGATACGCCGCACAGAGCTCATATTCTCAATGGCCTCTGCCTTTGCAGAAATTGTCATATCGCCTTTGATAAAGGTTACTTTTCTTTGACAGATGACCATAATGTTATAATTTCAAGCAAATTCGACGCAATTCCTGAGCAGCATTTAAAAACAGTAATTCTATCAAGCGCTAATACGAAAATTAAAAGTAGAAACGATAGTAGATACCCTTTAGCTGAGTTCATACAGTATCATAGGATGAACTCTTTTCAGGCTTAATGGTTAGTATAGATGCCGAAGATGAAATATGGAATATAAAGAAAAACTAATTTTTGATGGATTTGAAGTTAATCACATATTAAAGGAAGCATCATACCAAAATATACTACTAGAAAGTGAACTCAAAGAGACTCAATCAAAACAGTCAAAAATCTTTCTTGAACTGGAAAAGGGGTTAAACTTATATAACGGTAATGTATTCAATGGTCAAGTACATTTCCAATCCGCCTCGAGAACACCCGTTCAAAGGTGGTACCCATATAGGGAAGGATACTCAACTAGGCTAGTTAATGCTTTTATTAAGGAACTCAATGTAACATCAACTACTTTTGACCCTTTCGCTGGTAGTGGGACAACTCTATTAGCTTCTAGGATGAATAATCTCAAATCTTATGGAATTGACGTTAACCCCATTTCAGTTTTAGTATCTCAGGCTGAAAACGAACAATACACTGAAGATGATATTGACGAGTTTTGTAGAGAAGTTGATAGGTTTAAAACTCTCGAGAAGTCTGAAAATGAATTGAATACGGCCTTTTGTCTAGCTGACAAGGTATTTAATAAAGATATTTTGGGGTCGCTGCTGCTGTTTAAGAATCACGTACAAAATATTGAAGATGAAAAGGTGAGACGACTCTTTTTTGTCGCTTGGCTATCTATAATAGAAAATGTTTCTAACATTAAAAAAGAGGGAAACGGGATAAAATATAAAAACAGGAGAAGGACGCCAACCGGGTATATAAGCATTGCCAAGGAAACGTGGGAAAATAAAAACTTCCCGGGAGAAAAATTCGATTTTGTAAAGATGAAAATTCTTGGCCAACTAAGGATTATTGCTGAAGACTTAAAGTTTAACTATGGGTCTAATTTAATAAAGCCGGAAATATTTCTGGGGAATTCCCTAGAATTCGATAGATACTTTTCTGATGATATTGAATTTAGTTTTTTTTCGCCACCTTATTGTAATTGCTTCGATTATTTTGAGATACACAAGGTAGAATTATGGCTTGGTGATTTCGTGAAAAGCAATAAAGAGGTTCGGTGTTTAAGAACTAATGGTTTTCGCTCTAATACAAACGCTCTTGGTAACAAACCGATTAATTACAGAAGTGAATATCTTGAAAACTTAATTAGTTTATTTGATTCTGAAAATCTTTGGAATAAAAAGATTCCAAGTGTAGTAAGGGGTTATTTTGATGACATGCACACGCTCTTGAATAAACTTTTCGAACGCATGTGCCAAAGAGGTTTTGTAGGTATAGTTGTTGGTAACTCTGCTTATTCAGGTGTAATAATCCCAACTGATTTACTAATATCAAGAATTGCGGAGGAGATAGGATTCAAGAAGCAAAGTATATTTTTGGCGAGACACTTAACTACGAGCTCGCAACAAAAGAATGAATTAAAACCTTTAAAAAACTACTTAAGGGAAAGCATAGTCTTGTTAGAAAAATGACTTATAAACAAAATAATGTCCGAATAAATGGCGAAATCCCTATTGATATTGAACAAAATACTATATTTAATATCGTAACGAATTCAGTTACTAGTTCTACCCATGGTTTCCATAAATACCCTGCAAAGTTCATTCCAAATATTCCAAGATGGGCTATATTAAAGTATTTAGATGGGCAAAAGGGAAGATTAGTGTTCGACCCTTTTTGTGGCTCAGGCACAACACTTGTTGAGGGGCTATTAGCGGGACAAAACGTAATAGGCATTGATATTGACCCCCTCTCTTGTTTAATTGCAAAAGTAAAAACGACCCCAATTGACTTGGAAAAATTGGAAGCTATAACTAAATGGTTATTATCAGAATTAGAAAATACAACACGGTTGGGGTCTTTTCAACCAGAATGTGCCAGTATAGACCATTGGTTTACAGATGATGCTATTAACAAACTATCCTTAATAAGAACTTTATTAGATAATATACCGAAGCGTTTTGGGCAAAGCCAAACAAATGCAGATATTTACGACTTGTTAATAGTCTGCTTTTCTTCAATAATAAGGCGTGCTTCAAATGCGGATAATGAGTCCCAAAAAACGTATGTTTCCCATACTAAAATTAAAATTCCAGAAGAAACCCTTCAGCTTTTTCTAAAACAACTTAGTTACTTTAAACTGAGGATTGCCGAGTTCTCTAATCTTTTTAATAGAAGCTTAAATGCTCAAGTCTTATGCTCTTCAAGCACTGAAGACTTGAAAACTAAGATTGAGAAAAATGCGGTAGATTTAATAATAACATCACCGCCTTATATTAAAGCAATAGATTATATTTATAATCAGATGGTGGAGTTATTCTGGATTGGCGATTTGTTTGATATGCAAACTCAAACTAAACAAAACTCCAAGAAAGAGCACTATGTTGGAACCAAGCACATACCACAGAGGAAATATGTTGAATTTACCCCTTTTAAGACGACATTGGGTATTAAGGAACTCGATACAGTTTTACAAACAGTATACGAAGCAGACCATAAAAATGGGCACAAACACTCATATATCGCTTATAGCTATTTTTATAATATGGAGAAACACTTTTCCGAAGTTGGAAAGTGTTTAAACCCAGGTTCACATTATGTCATGGTCGTCGGTGATTGCTCAATAAGTGGAGTAAAATTTGAAAGCCCCGAATTTCTGACTATCATAGCATCTAGAAATGGATACAAGCTCATAAATAAATGGGGGTACCAGATAAAGAACAGATATATGAGATTCGATAGGAAGGGCAGGGGCGGAATAATAGGCGTAGATTGGGTTTTAGACTTTGTAAAAGAATAGAGCTAATACGCAATTATATTAGTCCTCGGCACTATAAGGAGCTAAACAGGGTACCTGGAAAGCCTGATAGGATGGAAACTAGGAGCGGCCCTTACTATTGTTATTCAGAAAAGAGACTGAAGCTACTTTCCCCAACGCAAACCTGGTCGAAAATGACAGCCCTATATTTATCAGAAATATGCCACTTTACAGTTCAAACTTCACAACTTCACAACTTCACACTTCACTACTTCACAGTTTACTTCACTTTTTACTATCCGTAGGTCCTTGAAACTGTGAAGTAAACTGTGAAGTGATTCCTGAAGTAAAACAGTGAAGTTCGCCAAAATATTTAAGACATTTTCCATTTTCCTGCTTTCCAATCATTCAGCCGGTCCCCCTCGGGGAAGAGCTGAATCAGGGTGTTCCATGAAAGAACAAACGGACCGGCATCGTCATGGTTACGAAATCAAACCGGCACAACAAACGACCCCTAAAAACACGACGTCCCATGACGGGTCATCCCAGTCGTAGTCGTGGTAGTCATAGGACGGGTCGTTAGGTAAATCAGCCCGAGGGTATGATGTATGACGTATGATAATGACCCCGACTACGACCCACGACTACGACTGGGAGAACGACTGGGACGAGGACCGGGAGAACGACTATACGTACGACTGGGTCCTTATACAGATGCGGTCTTGAACCGGTTATTTGAACATTTTCGTCTCGTCGCCGTCTTCGGCATCGGTCTATGGCAGGATGACACCTATGACAACAGATAAATATTTACTTGTCTCAAGGCTTGGCATTGGTGTTAAAATAGGTGTATGGCTATCCTCACTATTGTCTTTCGTACGATTATTACGATGCTCTCGATTGGAGGGTGGACAATGGCAATAATCGGAGGATGGCTGGACCTTCAGCAAGGCTTGGATGCCCCAACGGTCTTTGGAATAAATATATGGTTTCTTGGGATATGCGCTGCCTTTATTGGTAACGCTGCAATTATCGGTCAGTTATATTGGAAAATAAGGGAGTATCAGAATCATAGCGTAGAATTCGATGTATATCCACGGAACGAACATGGATTAGGAATTTCGATAGATTTAATGGTTCACAATAAAACTCAATTTCCTGCAAATGTAAGCGCAACGCTATCTTGTGTTTTTGATATGGATGGTGTTTTTAGTAATCTAAAACAAAGCGATTTAATGGAAGTGCCTATGGTTTGGGAGGCAACTGGTAAACATGTAGAGGAAATCGGAGCTGATACCACAAAAGCTCTAAAATTATGCGAATCATATAAATCACAACCGGCTGGTGTTCCTTTAAGAGAAATCAAGTTTTTTAAGGCTAAATTTGGTAAGGTGGTTGGGGTTTCTTCAATAAAGCATGGTGCTGAACAACAGAAATTAAAGGCGAAAATTAAAATTGGTTTAGATGCCAATCTGCCCATAAAAGGCAACAGGGATTGGTATTATCAATTAGAGTATGTTCCCAATAATGCAATGCTCGTTATTACTAAAGAGATTAACCCTTGTTGGAAATCAACTTTGGGTACCCAAGGTTCGGAGAAGCAATAAAGTTTTATATAGTGTCTGTAAATAGGTACGAGTTTTCTCGATTGTTAAACCACCACTCTGGTTTTTAGACGTGCGAGCAAGGAGGCTTTAAGATTTAGCCACTAAACCTCTAATGTTAGCATGACCCAGTCCATAGCAGTCCTCGGCATCGCCCGGGAGCCAGGAATCGATTCTGGAGGGGCTGGTAAGGCGGAAACCGAGAGAGGTCCGGTCCTCATCATTGGGTTTATTGACACCGGTGATTTCGGGAGTATAATCACCAGAGATTCTCAAGAAACAAAGAGTAGGTATGAATCTGTGAAAACTGGTGAGACATTTAATTTAATAGTTAGACAACAAAAAGAGTGGGCAAGCAAAAGAGCTATTCAATCTGAAACTACCGGCTCATGGGAAACGCATACCAAAACACTAAATGCGAATCTGTTTCAGGAGCTATTTGCTGAATCAAGAGCAGAATTTGAAGCAGGGGCGGGCAAGGAACTTGATAAGCATATGCTTGTCCTTTGGTCATCATCTGCCTTGGTGGTGAATATCTTTGATTATTGGCGCAGACACAACCGAATTGCAGAGATTGCTACAGCTTGCGGTGCACCAAGTTCAATGAACGATATGGCCTATGAAAAAAGATACAAGATAGGAAGACATGGTATCGCTCATTTAGATATTGAATTTACGGGTGGAAATTCGAGATTTGCCATTGAGGCAAAATTCACCGAGCCATATCGTTATGAGTTCAATATGAACAAATACCTGGCTGTAGATGATTATTGGCAGAATCTTCCACGGTGCAAGAAACTGGCAGAAGAAATCGTTCAACGTGAACAGTGCCAGCCTGGTTATAAACATCTAAATGCAACCCAGTTAGTAAAACATATATTGGGTTTATCCTATCGTCAAAATGAAGACAGGAATTTCGCATTACTCTATCTTTGGTATGATGCTAATTGTCTAGAGGCAGACGAACACCGAGAAGAAATCCGATATTTCACCGATATGGTTAAAGGCGACATTGACTTCAAGAGCATGACGTATCAACAGTTATTCGCAAACATTCAAAATATTCCCAACGTTAGCCCCGAGTATCTTGATTACTTAAAGGGCAGATATTTTCGTTAAACGAATGCCACCCGTAAATTGTTGATAATTCGATAATACTGCCTCAAAGGCTATTGCATAGCTCATCGATGGATTGCCTTTGATACTTATCGTCATCATCAAACACCAAGGTATTGCAATCATGGAGACTTGATGGAGCACAAGCCAGGCGTGGTCCGCATTTATTGCTCATTACACTGGCTGGGTATAATAGCCTGGGTATGGAAGCCTTTTAATTGCTTCAATTTTAGTATTTCACAGTTTCAGAGTTTAGAGTTTACATTTTACATTTTAGAGTTTACATTTTAGAGTTTTCTTTAGTATTTATTACACGTAGGTCCTTGATACTCTGAAATAAACTCTGAAATAATTTCTGTGAAAAACAGTGAAATTCACAGTGAAATATTTCTCTTTTTCAAGGGAAAGTTTCTTGGTTTATCCTTTTCGATAGTTTAGCCGATACGGCTCTGAAATGACATGAATCAGGGTGCTCTGTGGCAGAACAGACGGAACGGTGCCGTCATGGCTAGAGACTGGTAGCGCAGAAGCAGACGTGGTCCGTTTTCTTTTAATGCACACAGCACCGGCTGAAAATGACAGCCTTATATTTATCTGGAATATGCCACTTCACAGTTAGCACTTCGCACTTCGCACTTCGCTGCTTCGGTACTTCGCAGTTTCGGTATTTACTTCGGTGTTTACTTCGTTTTTTACTACACGTAGGTCCTCGAAACTCCGAAGTTAATTGCGAAGTAATTCCCGAAGTAAAACAGCGAAGTTCGCAGTGAAATATTTCTGTTTATCTCGGGAAAGTAACCTGTTTTCCAGGGATATAGCCAGTCCGACTCGGGAAAGAGGGAAGAGCCGAATCAGGGTGTTCCCTGAAAGAACAAACGGTCCGGCATTATCAGGGTTACAACATTAAAGCAGCACAATAAACGACTTCTAAAACATGACGTCCTATGACTAGTCATCAGTTAATTCAGGCAGAGAGTATGACCTATGACTACGACCCCGACGATGACCCCGACAACGACTATACGTAGGACTGGGTCCTTATATAAACCGGTCGTTGACAGGTTATTTGAACATCGGTCGTCGGGTCGCCGTCTGTGGCAATATGGTAACGACAACAATAGAGCCCACCAGGTAATCTGTTACGACATAGATAAGGCTGGACTTTAACACTGTGTCAGCACAAGGGTACTTTTATTGGGGTAGGAGCTTGCCAAGTATATTATTTGCTATCGTGAAACTCGATTATGGCAATACCAAGCCAAGGATATAGGTTCTTGAATACATCTACTCTCACTGACGATAATAGCAGAGGCCGTTTATCGGTGCGCCATCTTTCCGTATAGGTGTCAAGGTATAGTTGCAAGGAAGAAATATTGTCTGGCTCGATTAGGTAATAATCCATTGTATACCAAGCTGATATTTGAGGTACTATTTTGAACAAATAATCGGCCTTGCTCCGTTCGATTAAAGGGTAAGAAGAGGCTGTAAGGTTCAAATCTACCATTGACGTCGTATTTGAATCTCGCTCAAATATCGATTGAGTACCTTTTATTTGATTAAGAGGTAGACCCTTGCCTTTCCAAAGGTATATTGGTGCCTGATTTTGTGATGGGTCGGATTCACCCAGGGTCTTCATTTCCAATAAATTTGATTTCCCCTTGTCGATTTTCCAAGTAGCTTGCTTTAATTTTCCTCTGATTAGTTTGATATGAATGACACCTGTGCCATGATAAGACGTTTTTAAGTCTATTCCCAATTTATTTTTTTCATGGGTAGTAGGGATAAAATAAAGCTCATTATTGCCAAAAACGATTTTCGTGATTCTGTGTAGGCCATCAGCTAATTCGACGGCTATATCGATGGTTAACTCGTTTGGTTTTCTTTGCCCCGGGTTCAGTATTTCGATGTTGTACATCTGTATTATTGTACTAAACTCAATAAGATTCTGCTATTTAACCCCTCCAGTCTGCCGGACCCAATCCATAGGAGTCCTCGGCAACGCTCGGGACCCAGCAATCGATTCTGTGAAGGGTGGTAAGGCGGGAACAGATGCCGGACTAGTCCAAATATCATTGCCTTATTGACACCGGGTATTTCAGATGTATAATCAACCAACAGGGGCTATAAAGTGAATATACCTCCAAAAGTTAATAGTACGGAACTATTACTTGATAAACTGGGAATCATCGGAGCGGTAAAAGCCAATTTGCCTATGACAACGAAAGCTTTGTTGAACGGCCTTGGTCTTTATGTACAACTTCGTTATATAGCGGGCAAAGGATATTTGCAGTCAGGAGGGGAATTTAGGAGTTACTTCATAGCTTCTGGCATAGAAGGAGAACCCATAACTAATTTTAAGGTAGAAAGTTTCGATAACAAAACCTGGGACAATCGTTTTGCTCGTTTAGTATGGCCAACATACGAAATTGCGCTATATATCGGCGGACCATTGCTTTGGGGCTCTTCTGTTGTTCTTCCAGATGGAAGATTGAGCAAGTTGAATGAAATAACAGACCCCATTCTCTATGAACAAGTAAATAATTTAATGGTTAATAGAGTAGAAGTAGCCGTAGAAAAGTACAAAGGCAACGGTGACTGGTTGGGAGTAGCATATTTCTGTTGTGAAAAATGCAACAGAAGTCTCTACATATGGGAAATTCAAAACAAAGTATGTCCATGTTGCAATGCACTGCTTATCAGCCATAGGCAATCATAGGCATTTCCGAATCTTGGTGAGCTTGTACAAAATCCTGTCTATTTTTTTTGCTTCCTCTGCTTGGGGGATAAGCCAGTAATTATACCTAATCGTATCTATTTGAGGTATTTCACTGGAGAAATATTCATAATAATCTGGGATTAGGTCAGCAATTTTCCTGTCAGCTTCATTGTATAGAGAAGCAACTTTTTCCCGTATATCAATATCATAGGATTTTTCGGGACCGATTTTATTTCGTAATTCTTCAGATTTGCTTATCCATTGGTCTATTAACAATCTAGCCTCTTTAATTGTTTTCTTATTATATTGTGGTTTTTTTGAAGGGAACAAGCTAGTGTGTTGTTCGGGTTTGAGACCAGACTCAATTTGCGTCTGTAGCTTAAACAACATGCCACTTAAAGCTATGACGAAAAAGGTTACTCCAACCGTCAACCAAATCCAATTTGGCAGACCTAAAAACATAATATCTCTTGCTGTAAAATAAGTGCCAAGTACGAAAAGCGCCCCAGTTATCAGGTTAAGCGGAAGACCAAATATCTTTTTAAGATTTTTGCCCCAATTCAACATAGATTAATTCTACCATAGAATTAGGCACAACATGTGGGGTTTATGATGGGTATGGCTATCACCAGATAGATGCTATTTGTCAAGTAGTTTTTGAATTCAACGACCGATTTCAAAAAATATTCTTGCTATTCTATTTGCAATTATTTGTTAATCACCATTAGTCGAAATCAAACGTAATTTGCTATTATGGCATGGTAACCAAAGGTAGTTATTTATAGCTAAATCGGCTTGATTTAAGGCATTCGTAACCTTACCCTTTTTCTAGCACTACCTGCTTTTCAATAGTTGCGATTACATTCTGCACGGGCACGGGTTCATAGCTCCAACCAGCATGAAATTGGAAGGAAATGACAGGCTGCCTCTGGCCCGGCTGATGGTTACCACTTTGTCTTCGAGAGGCTGGCGCAGCAGTTCGAGCCTGGCCTGGCCGAATTCAGGCAGTTCATCCAGAAACAGCACTCCACGGTGGCTAAGGCTTATTTCTCCCGGTTTCGGCCACGAACCTCCGCCAACCAGCCCGGCGTTGGAAATAGTGTAATGCGGAGACCTGAAAGGCCGGTTGAAAACCAGCGGGGTTTCCGGCGGCAGCAGCCCACTTACCGAATATATTTTGGTAACTTCCAGGGATTCGCCCCTGGTCATGGGAGGCAATATGGTCGGGAGGGCGCGGGCCAGCAGTGTTTTTCCACTGCCCGGCGGGCCGGTCATAACCAGGTTGTGCGCGCCGGCGGCGGCTACTTCGAGCGCGCGCTTGATATGTTCCTGGCCTTTGACATATGCCAGGTCGGCGATGTTTTCAACCGCCGGAGCGGCAGGGACATGCGCCGGCGGTTCGTAGTACGCTATGGGTTCGGGGCTGGATAAAGCTGTAACTATCTGGCGCAGGGAGGCAAATGCGCCGATTTTGACATTTTCAACCAGCCCGGCTTCGGCAGCATTTACTTCGGGCACGATGACGCGGGGTATTCCCCTGTCCCGGGCAAAAGCCACCATGGGCAGTATGCCGTTGGTTTGCCTCAGGCTGCCGTCCAGGGAAAGTTCACCCAGCAGCAGCGCATCAGATACGTCACCCTGGCACTGGCCGGACCCGAGCAGGACAGCCAGGGCGATAGGAAGGTCGTACGACGGGCCGGCTTTTTTTAAATCAGCAGGGGCGAGGTTAACGGTGATGCGCCGGCATGGGAAGGAAAAACCGGAGTTACGGATGGCGGCCCGTACGCGTTCCCTGGCTTCCTGGACTGCAGTATCCCCCAGGCCGACAATGGTGAAAGAAGGCAGCCCCGGGGAGATATCCACTTCTACTTCGACAATTGCGCCCTCAAGCCCGACGAGGGCGCAACTAAAGGCCTTGGCAAGCATGATACATTTGTTATGGTAACCTTAACCTCAAGGTTGTGTCAATCATTACCGGCAAATGCTTGCAATTTTCATGCGGGCTGTGCTATATTTATGCTACAAGCGAATACTTCTATTAAGTGGGACTCCAAAAGCCCACTTTTTTATTGTCAAGGAGTTTTAAGGCTGGAGGAAAAGTAGAACGGTATGAAGAGCGACTTCATGCTAGCCATTACGCAGCTTTCGGCAGAGAAAAATCTCTCCAGAGAGGTGGTTCTGGGCGCGGTGGAATCGGCTCTGGTTTCAGCATATCGGAAAAACAACTTTGCGCTTAACCAGAACGTAAGTGTAAAAATAAACCCGTCCACCGGGGAAGTTTCCGTCTGGGCTCAGAAGACGGTGGTCGAAAAGGTAACCGACCCCCGCCAGGAGATCAGCCTTGTCGATGCCCGGCGCCTGGATAAAAAAGCAGCTGTCGACGACCAGATAATGGTCGAAGATACACCCAACAATGCCGGCAGGATTGCTGCCCAGACTGCCAAACAGGTAATCCTGCAGCGCCTCCACGATGCCGAGCATTCAGCCATATATGCCGAGTATGCCGACAAAGTCGGCGATATCATAACCGGTACAGTCCGCCGTGTTGACTCGAGGCAGGTTTACATCGACCTGGGCAGGGCCGAAGCTATTCTGGCAGGTCAGGACCAGGCCCCCAATGAACGCTACCGGGTTGGCCAGCGGTTAAAGGTCTACCTGGTGGAAGTCGCCGAGACCGCCCGGGGTCCGCAGTTGATTGCATCCAGAGCCCATTCGGGCCTGTTGAGAAGGCTGTTCGAACTCGAAGTGCCGGAAATATTCAACGGTACCGTTGAAATTAAAAGCGTTGCCCGCGAGGCGGGGGCACGCAGCAAAGTTGCTGTAGCGGCACGCCAGAGCGGTGTGGACCCGGTAGGATGCTGTGTGGGCTTAAGGGGAATTCGTATCCAGAATATCGTCAATGAACTCAACGGCGAAAAAATCGATGTGATATCCTGGAACGAGGAGCCGGGTGTTTATATTACCAATGCGCTCAGCCCGGCACACGTAACCGAAGTAAGAATCAACCGCAATGAAAAGGCGGCTGAAGTAATTATTCCAGATAAACAGCTTTCGCTGGCTATCGGCAAGGAAGGCCAGAATGTACGGCTGGCTGTCAAACTTACCGGCTGGAAAATCGACATCAAGAGCCAGACACAGGCGGATGAAGATAGAGTCGAGTACGAAGCCAGGCGCGCCGCTCAAGCGGCCCGGGAAGCCGAAGAAGCGCTGGCGCGCGGTGTTGAACAGGTAGAAGCTCCCCGGGAAGCTGAAGCAGTTGCAGAAGAAACCGGAGAACTGGTACCCATTGCCGGTTCAGCCGGCGGGGAAACTGCAGAAAAAACCGGCCCGCGTCCCTCTTTGAGGTTTGCCGAGGATGTTCTGATCCCGCCTCCTGCCAAACCTGAGCCCAAGAAAAAGAAGAAGAAATCAACACGGCGCGAGCAGGCTGAAGACGGTATCCGTTTGAGGCGGCAGAAGCGCGATGTGATGTTAGCCGAAGATGAGGATGAGTACTTCTAAACATGTACCGGAACGCACCTGCATTGCCTGCCGCAGGGTTGCGCCCAAGCGTGACCTTGTACGTATAGTGGCTTCCCCGGAAGGGGTCATGGTGGATGAAGCCGGACGCAAGAAAGGCCGCGGCGCTTATATCTGCCCTTCCGCGGGATGCTGGGAGGAAGCCGTCAGAAAAGACAGGCTGGCACATGCGCTGCGCACCCGTCCTGACCAGGCAGAGAAGGATAATATTTGCCAGTATATAGATAAGTTGAAGGGGAGTGTTTAAGAATTGGCACTGGCTAAAGAATCAGACAGCAA
>Ga0068712_1003369_pt1 | contig 15170 bp, 12 predicted proteins | sample MTBAKSrepl1MetaG_FD_62987 | JGI IMG/M metagenome (GOLD analysis project Ga0068712, IMG submission 62987) | Enrichment culture microbial communities from Arthur Kill intertidal strait, New Jersey, USA, that are MTBE-degrading - MTBE-AKS1... | ecosystem: Environmental > Aquatic > Marine >... | reverse complement strand
GGTAAGCGGTGCTGGGAGCGAGGGATTTTGAGGGGAGTTTGGCGAGGGCTTATCGGTTGGTTTTCTGCTGAGGAGTAGGAGGAGAGGAGATGGCGAAGAAGAAATTTGAGAGGACGAAGCCGCATTTGAATGTGGGTACGATAGGGCATATTGATCATGGGAAGACGACGCTGACGGCTGCGATCACGAAGCATCTGGAGAAGAAGGGTTGGGCTCAGTTTATTCCGTTTGATCAGATTGACAAGGCGCCGGAGGAGAAGGCGAGGGGGATTACGATAGCGACTGCGCATGTGGAATATGAGACGCCGAACCGTCATTATGCGCATGTGGACTGTCCTGGGCACGCGGACTATATCAAGAACATGATTACAGGTGCGGCGCAGATGGACGGTGCGATTTTGGTGGTAGGTGCTGATGATGGTCCGATGCCGCAGACCCGGGAGCACATTTTATTGGCGCGTCAGGTGGGGGTGCCGAGCATTGTGGTATTTTTGAACAAATGCGACATGGTGGACGATGAAGAGCTGATTGAGCTGGTGGAGTTGGAGCTGAGGGAATTGCTGTCGAAGTATGAGTTTCCTGGGGATGACATTCCGATTATTCGTGGGAGTGCGTTGAAGGCGTTGGAGAGTGATGATCCTGATTCGGAGGAAGTGAAGCCGATATTTGAGTTGATGGATGCGATTGACAGTTATATTCCGGAGCCTGTACGAGACACGGACAAGCCGTTTTTGATGCCGATAGAGGATGTATTCAGCATTTCTGGTCGGGGGACGGTGGTTACGGGCCGTGTGGAGCGTGGTGTGATCAAGGTTGGAGATGAGGTGGAGCTGGTAGGGATCCGGCCGACGATCAAGACGGTGTGTACGGGAGTGGAGATGTTCCGTAAGATCCTGGATCAGGGTCAGGCTGGAGACAACATTGGGGTATTGATACGCGGGACGAAGCGGGACGAGGTGGAGCGTGGACAGGTGGTAGCGAAGCCTGGTAGCATCACGCCGCACACGAAGTTCAAGGCTGAGGCGTACATACTGACGAAAGAGGAAGGTGGTCGGCACACGCCGTTTTTCAATGGATATCGGCCGCAGTTTTATTTTCGGACGACGGATGTGACGGGTGTGGTGACGCTGCCTGAGGGAGTGGAGATGGTGATGCCTGGGGACAATGTATCGATGGAGGTATCGCTGATTACGCCGATCGCGATGGAGAAGGAGCTGCGGTTTGCGATTCGCGAGGGCGGAAGGACGGTTGGCGCTGGCGTCATCAGTGAGATCATCGAGTAGGAGAAGGATATGCGCGATATTGTCACCCTATCCTGTGAGCAGTGCAAGAACAGGAACTATACGACAACCAAGAACAAGCGAAAGACTCCGGACAAACTGACATTTAAAAAATATTGCCCTTTTTGCATGACCCATACCCTTCACAAAGAAACCAAATAGGTTGGGCAATAGAATGCAGGCCAGTAGCTCTAACGGTTAGAGCACCGGACTCCAAATCCGGGTGATGGGGGTTCGAATCCCTCCTGGCCTGCCATTTTCATTGGTGGGTCTGCCGAATCTGTCTCCAGTGATAATGGTGTGCAGTGGATTAGGGCCTGTGATGCTGGCGGTGCTGTTTTGGCCAAGTTTGGGAACCGATATTACCGATGAAAAAACAGAGTCAGAAAACAAAAGGCAAAAACGTCCCCAAAAAGAATGAGCCGGGCTCTGCCAAAAATGACGGGGCAGCCAAGCGGCGAGAAAAGAATGGAGACAACCCGACGTCCAACGGGAAGCCCTTGCGCACGGTCCAGAAAACGCCGAAGAAGAGTCCAGAGACAGGCCGTGCCGCTGTGGGAAGATGGATTGGCAGGGCAGGACAATTTTTGCGGGAAGCCAAGGTGGAATTGAAAAAGGTCAAATGGCCCACACGGAAGGAACTGCTGGCGTCCACGGCCGTTGTCATTGTCCTGACGCTTCTCGTGGCCTTTTATCTGGGACTGGTGGACTTCGGTCTTATCAAGATCATTCGAAGTGTTGTGGGGTAGGGTACCTGAGTGGAACTAAAATGGTACATTGTCCATGTTTATTCCGGGTTTGAGGACAAGGTGAAAAAGAGCCTGGAGGAGCGGATCGAAGCCCTTGGACAGAAGGAGTACTTCGGCAAGATCCTTGTGCCCACGGAAAAGGTGGTGGAACTGAGGAAGGGCCAGAAAAAGACCTCTTCACGAAAATTCTATCCCGGCTACATACTGGTTCAGATGGCCCTGAACAAAGACACCTGGCACACGGTGAAAAATACGTCAAAGATTACTGGGTTTGTGGGAGGCGAGGTCAACCCGACCCCCATTTCTGATGAAGAAGCCGAACAGATTCTCCGGCAGATGGAGGAAGGGTTCAGTCGGCCGAAGCCGAGATACAGCTTTGAAGAGGGAGACGAAGTGAGGGTCGTTGACGGGCCGTTCACCAATTTCCAGGGGGTGGTAGAGGAAGTAAAACCTGACAAGGAAAAATTGAGGGTTTCCATCACCATATTTGGACGGCCTACGCCTGTGGAACTGGATTTTATTCAGGTCAACAAGATGTAAGGAAGGAGGGATCAGGCCCGGTGATGCAGCCGTGCCTGCGCATCCTGTGCCTCCTTAAAAGACAGTTATATCGACTGAAAAAGACGGATTGAACGTGAAAGAGGGTTGTCATGGCGAAGAAGATTATCGGTTCTGTTAAACTTCAAGTGAAGGGGGGGCAGGCCAATCCATCCCCTCCCATCGGCCCGGCGCTGGGTCAACACGGGGTGAATATTGCGGAGTTTTGCAAGGCATTTAATGCCAGGACCCAGGATCAGCTCGGGACTGTCATTCCGGTCATTATTACCATCTATGCGGACAGGTCTTTCTCATTTGTGACAAAGACGCCGCCTGCCCCAGTCCTGTTGAAGCAGGCCGCCAAGATTGCGAAGGGATCGCCTGAACCGAACCGGCAAAAGGTCGGGTCTGTCACCCGCAAACAGATCGAAGAGATTGCAAAGGTCAAATTTGATGATCTGAATGCCATTGATTTGGCCGGTGCAATGAAGATTATTGAGGGAACCGCAAGAAGCATGGGGATTAGCGTGACCTGACCCCAGATCGCGCAAGTGGGAGTTGAGGCCTGTTGGCAGTGCGTTAAGCACAGCTCCTGTACGCGGCTAATGTTGTATTGCGTTATCGGAGCTGGCTGGTACGCCGAATTTGTTGAAATGACGTCTCATGTCAAAAAGTCCTATGGTATGAGTTCAATATTCAGGGGGTAAAACCCTGAGGGGTAAATTCCGGAGTTTAGCCTTTTATCCCGGGTTTTGGTCCGATTCGCGAGGCTCTCCGGATTGATGATATGTTTTAAGTATTACGACCATCAAATAAGGAAATGAGATATGGCCAGGAAAGGCAAAAAATATAGGGAAGCGGTTCAGAAGGTCGACAAGCTGAAACGATACACCTTCCAGGAGGCGGTCCAGTTGGCGATTGATTGCGCCTATGCCAAGTTTGATGAAAGCATGGAGCTGGCGGTCCGGTTAGGAGTGGATCCCAGGCATGCGGACCAGATGGTGAGAGGTACGGTGGTCCTCCCAAACGGTGTGGGAAAAACAGTCCGGGTAGCTGTTTTCGCAAAGGGCGAAAAAGAAAAAGAGGCCTTGGATGCAGGTGCGGATTATGCCGGTTCCGAAGAGCTTGTGGAGAAAATCCAGAAAGGGTGGCTTGAGTTCGATAAGGCCATTGCAACGCCTGATATGATGGGGTCGGTAGGAAAGCTGGGCCGTATTTTAGGTCCGCGCGGGATGATGCCGAATGCAAAGTTAGGGACTGTTACCTTTGATGTGGCGAGGGCCGTAAACGAAATCAAGGCCGGCAAGATCGATTTCAAGGTTGAAAAGGCAGGCATTGTGCATGCCTCGATGGGGAAAGTTTCTTTCGGCCTTGAAAAGCTTTTGCAGAATATGGGCGCTTTTATCGAAACCCTCCAGCGACTGAAGCCTTCTACGAGCAAGGGGACGTATTTTAAGGCCATAGCCGTCTCTTCCACCATGGGACCGGGGATCAAGATAGACCCTATCTATGTGAAGGAACTCTTAAGCCGATAGGCATTGGCAGCGCTCGATCCGGAATGGGCGCAACAGCGGCCGTTGCGGAAGGGTGAGGATCTTTCTGATCAGGAAGGATGCGCCAATCCCTGAAGCGGCCGTGCTGCAAAAAATCATTTTCATCCAACAATTCCAGGCAGAACCCGTTTCAGGACGGGCCAATAAGTCGAGATGGAGATGCCGATCCAGGATCATGTGCTCCGGGATCGTTTCAGGTCAAAGACAGTAGGCGCCCCGGGGATCAAGCGGGAAATATCGCTTGTTTCCTATTGCGGGGCTTAATTGCGCAAGCCTGCCGAGACTGCATTCATTACAATTAAATGCAAGCCCGCACCTTTTGTCTTTGGCGATTTTAATGGTCGTTCAGAGAGGAGGTGAATATGAATAGAGACGAAAAAAAGCAGTTTATTGACGATCTTCATGGTCGCCTCGAAAAGGCAGAGGGGGCCTTTCTCGTCGATTATCAGGGGCTCAATGTTGCAGAGCTGAATCGGCTGAGAGGCGAACTCAGAAAGGCAAATGCCGAATTCGAGGTGGTGAAAAACAGGTTGCTCAAGCTGGCCAGCAAAGGCACGGGCGCCGAAACCATTGTGGATCACATGCGCGGACCGTCGGCCATTGCCCTGACCTACGGGGATGTGGTGAGCCCTGCCAAGGCCCTGGTTGATTTTGCAAAGGAGGTCAAAAAGCTCAAGATCAAAATGGGGCAGATATCGGGGAAGGCGATCAATGAAGAAAGCATCAAGAGCCTGGCGGCGTTGCCGGGTCGCGAGGTGTTGCTGGCGCAGACCCTGTCTGTCATGCAGGCTGTCCCGACATCTTTTGTAAGGGCCTTGAGCGGCGTTCTGACCAACTTGATGAATGTGCTGAGGGCCGTTAGAGAGCAAAAAGAAGGAATGCAATAATCAATCCATGCGGAGGTGAAAATATACTGATGGCAGAGAATATTACCAAACAAGACGTGATAGATTTCATAGCCAATATGACGGTCTTGGAGCTGTCCGAGCTTGTAAAAGAGATGGAAGAGAAATTCGGCGTAAGCGCGGCCGCGCCTGTGGCGGTTGCCGCCGCACCGGCCGGCGGGGAGAGCAAGGAAGAGGCTGCTGAGCAGACCGAGTTCGATGTGGTCTTGACAGGTGTGGGCGATAAGAAGATCCAGGTGATTAAGGTCGTTCGCGCCATTACCGGCCTGGGCCTCAAGGAAGCGAAGGCCGTGGTAGACGGCGTCCCCAGCCCGGTGAAGGAAGGCGTTCCCAAGGAAGAAGCGGAGAGCATCAAGGCGCAGCTTGAAGAGGCCGGAGCTGCGGTGGAGATCAAGTGACGGCCCTGAAGACCAGGGTTCGGCAAGGGCCGAGAAAGTTTCCTGCAATGGTCTGGCTGTTTTCGATTGTCGTTTGTGGACAAGGCGCGATCGCGAACAGTCAGTCGTTATTCATTAGGCAGAAGGAAATGCCATGTTAAGAACGGACGGCGTCAGAAGGCGGATCAGGAAGAATTTCGGGAAGATCGAGAAGATTATGGAACCCCCGAATCTGATCGATATGCAGAAGAATTCCTATGAACGATTTCTGCAAAAGGATGTTCCCCCGGAGGAGCGGGAGGAAATCGGGTTGCAGGCTGCCTTTAAAGGCGTTTTCCCCATACATGATTTTGCCGGCACCTCTTCCCTCGAGTTCGTCAAATACATGTTTGAGGATGTCAAGCACAGTGAGGAAGAGTGTCTCAGCAAAGGGATGACCTATGAGGCCCCCCTGAGATTGACCGTACGGCTGGTGGTCTTTGATGCAGATGCCGTGGGTGAGTCGAGGAGCATTCGAGACATCAAAGAGCAGGAAATCTATTTCGGCACCCTTCCAATGATGACCGACCGGGGAACTTTTATCATAAACGGCACGGAACGGGCCGTTGTGAGTCAGCTCCACCGATCTCCGGGGGCCTTTTTCGATCACGACAAGGGAAAGACCCATTCCAGCGGGAAACTGCTCTATTCGGCGCGCATCATCCCGTTGAGGGGTTCCTGGCTCGATTTTGAATTCGATCCCAAGGATTTTCTGTATGTTCGCATCGACAGACGAAGAAAATTTCCTGCCACCATCCTCTTAAAGGCCCTCGGGCATTCGGATAAGGATATCCTGCGTCATTTTTATGAAACCGAGATGGTGTCCCTGGGGGAAAGCGGGGGCTGGCGGGAGTGCAGGCCAACGCAGTTGGTCCAGGAGAAGGTATCGCGGGATATCGTGGACCCTGACACGGGAGAGGTTGTGGCCAAGCAAGGGGGCAAATATACCCAGCGTCTCCTTAAGGTCCTCCGGTCCTACGACATGAGCCGGCCGCGCATTCCATTTCGCAGGTCCCTGTTGCCAGACCTGAAAGGTACAGAAGGATTCATTGTGTCGGGTGATGTCAAGGCGCCGGAATCAGAAGAGGTTCTGGCGCACGACGGTCAGCCGCTTACCCGCGAACTCATAGATCTTCTGAAGGGAAGAGGGATTCAGGAAATTAAATGCCTCGATCCTGAACGGATCCGCATCCCTGTAGACGATGAAGAGATTGAGGGCCGGGTAATGGCTCAAGATGTCCTTGATCCGGAGACAGGGGAGATCATCCTGGAGGCAAACCAGCCCATCTTGGGCGATGTCCTGGATGTGCTGAGGGCGAGGGGGATGACGGTTCTGGAAGTCCTTGTCCTCACCGGACAGGGGGTCAGCACGAGCATCAGAGAGACCCTGCTGGCAGACCGGATCAACAGCCCGGATGAGGCAATTCTGGATATCTATCGCAAGATGAGGCCCAGCAGTCCGCCGACCCAGGAGGTGGCGGAGAGTTTTTTTGATAAGCTTTTTTTCAACCTCGACACCTATGATCTGTCCAAGGTGGGGAGATTGAAATTGAATTATCGTCTCAATCTGGACGTGCCCCTGGACGAGCGCACCCTGCGAAAAGAGGACATCCTGGCAGTGGTCAAGGAGCTGGTTCGGTTGAAGAGTTTTGAGTCCGCTGTAGACGACATCGACAACCTCGGGAACCGGCGGGTGAGGGCAGTAGGCGAACTTCTGGAAAATCAATACCGCATCGGGCTGGTCAGGATGGAAAGGGCCATCAAGGAAAGGATGAGTCTCCAAGAGGTAGAGACATTGATGCCTCATGATCTGATCAATTCCAAGCCTGCCTCGGCCGTGGTGAAGGAGTTTTTCGGGACCAGCCAGCTTTCCCAGTTCATGGACCAGACCAACCCCTTGTCTGAGGTGACGCATAAGCGACGGCTGAGCGCCCTGGGCCCGGGCGGTCTGACCCGGGAAAGGGCAGGGTTTGAGGTTCGGGATGTCCATCCTACCCATTATGGAAGGATCTGCCCGATTGAAACGCCGGAAGGGCCTAATATCGGCCTGATCGTTTCTTTGAGCACGTATGCGAGGGTCAACGAATTCGGGTTTATTGAAACGCCCTACCGGCAGGTGGAAGACAAGCGGGCCACGACCAAGATTGAATACCTTTCGGTCCTGGATGAGGGAGATTTTCCGATCGCTCAGGCCAATGCCCCTCTGGACAGCCAGGGCCGTTTTATACGGGAAGAGGCTGCGGTGCGCATTGCAGGGGAGGCGGACAAGAGACCAATCGAGGAGGTCAGGTATATGGATGTATCGCCCGATCAGCTTGTCAGCATCTCGGCCTCTCTGATCCCTTTTCTGGAGCACGACGATGCCAACAGGGCCTTGATGGGGTCCAACATGCAGCGCCAGGCCGTTCCTTTATTGAAGGCCCAGGCCCCTCTGGTGGGGACAGGGGTAGAGGCCATTGTGGCGAGGGATTCCGGGGTTTCGGTGATCGCCAAGAGAGATGGGGTGGTGGAGGATGTGGATGCCAGCCGCATCGTTATTCGATCCAGCGCTTCTGAGGAAAATGATGAGCCTGAGGTGGAGATCTACAAGCTTATCAAGTTCAAGAAATCCAACCAAAATAGCTGCTATACCCAGAAACCCATCGTGCAAAAGGGCGATTTTGTAAAAAAGGGTCAGGTGATCGCCGACGGCCCTTCCACTGAATTGGGCGAACTTGCCCTGGGCCGGAATGTGATGGTCGCCTTTATGTCATGGGGTGGATATAATTTTGAGGATTCCATCCTCATCAGCGAGCGGGTTGTCAAGGAAGACATCTATACGTCCATCCATATCGAGGAATTCGAAGTTGTGTCGCGAGACACCAAGCTGGGCAAGGAAGAGATCACAAGAGATATTCCCAACGTGGGCGAAGACGCCCTCAGAAATCTGGATGAAAGCGGGATCGTCAAGATCGGCGCCGAGATACAGCCCGGGGATATCCTGGTGGGGAAAATCACCCCCAAGGGCGAGACCCAGTTGTCTCCTGAAGAAAAGCTCTTAAGGGCCATATTTGGCGATAAGGCAGGCGATGTCAAGGATACCTCCATGAAGGCGCCTCCGGGGGTGAGCGGCATTGTCATTGATGCCAAGGTCTTTTCCAGGGGAGGCGTTGAAAAGGATGAGCGAAGTCTCGCTATTGAGGCTCAGGAGGCCCAGCAGCTCAGAAAGGACTTGGAAGATGAGGTGGACGGCATTGTTCGAAGCGCCAAGGAAAATCTGGCGCGGATCCTCCCGGGGAAAAAGCTGAAGACCGATCTGCGGGATAAGAAGACAGGCGAGATCCTGCTTCGGGCCAAGCAGCCGATCACCGCCGAACACATTGAGGATCTGTCTGTGGAGGCATGGGCCGGCGCGGATTTCAAGGCCTCGATGGATGAAATCGAGAGGATCGAGGCGATTGTAGAAAATTGTGCCTCCAAGATCGCCCATGCCGCTGAGCTCTGCGAAGAGAAAATAGAAAATTTCGGTCTTGGGGATGAATTAGCCCCAGGCGTCATCAAGATGGTCAAGGTCTTCGTGGCGGTAAAGCGAAAGCTGTCCGTGGGCGACAAGATGGCCGGTCGGCACGGGAATAAGGGGGTCTTATCCAGGATACTGCCGGTGGAGGATATGCCCTATTTTGCCGATGGAACCCCTGTGGACATTGTGCTTAACCCCCTGGGCGTTCCTTCGCGCATGAACGTGGGCCAGGTGCTGGAGACGCATCTGGGATGGGCCTCCTATGAATTGGGGCGGCAGATCGGTCAGCTCGTGGACAAGATGGCAAGCGGTCATGATCTGAGAGAAAAGCTTGCAAGGGTGTTATCCGGCAAGGAGTATGGGGCCTATGTCGAAAATGCGCCGGACGACGAGCTGGTAGAAAGGGCGAGACTCCTTTCAGGAGGCCTGCCCGTGGCCACGCCGGTGTTCGATGGGGCAGACGAGGAAGAGATCAAGCTTTTCCTTGATGAGGCCGGGTTGCCGATTACCGGTCAGACGACCCTGTACGATGGTCGGACAGGAGAGCCTTTTGATCAGCAGATAACCGTGGGGATGATGTATATCATGAAGCTGCATCATCTGGTGGATGATAAGCTCCATGCCCGGTCTATTGGACCCTATTCGCTCGTCACCCAGCAGCCGTTGGGCGGAAAGGCCCAGTTCGGGGGTCAGAGGCTGGGGGAGATGGAGGTGTGGGCCATGGAAGCCTATGGGGCGGCCTATACCCTCCAGGAATTTCTGACGGTGAAATCTGACGATGTAGCAGGCCGCACCCGGATGTACGAAAGGATCGTCAAGGGGAACAATACCCTGGAGGCAGGGCTTCCAGAGTCGTTCAAGGTCCTGATGAAGGAGCTGCAAGGCCTCGGCCTTGAAATAGAGCTCTTTGAGGACAGCCAGATATAAACGCGGACCATGGTCGATTGAAAGACCCGCAGCACGCAACCGGAGAAGGCAATGGAAGAGTTGTTTAATTTTTTCGCAAAACCGAAGGATCCATCCAGCTTCAATGCGGTGAGGATATCCCTGGCCTCGCCGGAAAAGATCCTGGAATGGTCCTATGGCGAGGTCAAGAAGCCGGAAACGATCAATTACCGGACGTTTAAGCCGGAGCGGGACGGCCTCTTCTGTTCCAAGATATTCGGCCCGATCAAGGACTTCGAGTGCAACTGCGGGAAATACAAGCGCATGAAGCACAGGGGCATTGTGTGCGAGAAATGCGGGGTGGAAGTGATCCAGAGCAAGGTGCGTCGTGAACGGATGGGTCATATCACCCTTGCCGCCCCTGTTGCCCACATCTGGTTCCTGAAGGCCCTCCCGTCCAAGGTGGGCAATCTCCTGGATATGACCCTGAAAGACCTGGAAAGGGTCCTTTATTTTGAGGCGCATATTGTCATTGATCCGAAAGATACGCCCCTCGCCAAAGGCGATGTACTGACAGACGAGCAGTTGCAGCAGGCCAGAGAGGACTACGGAGACCGTTTTGAGACGGGTATCGGCGCAGAGGCTATTCAGGTTATGCTCAAGAATTTGGATCTGGAATCGCTTTCTGAAGAACTCCGAAAGGAGATGACAGAGACCAAGTCCGAGGCAAAACGGAAGAAATTGATCAAGCGGCTCAAGATCATCGATGCCTTCAGAGAATCCAAGAACCGGCCGGAATGGACCATCTTAAACGTGGTGCCTGTCCTGCCGCCCGATTTGAGGCCCCTGGTTCCCCTGGATGGGGGTCGCTTCGCCACATCGGATCTGAATGATTTGTATCGACGCGTCATCAATCGAAACAACCGGCTCAAGAGGCTTCTGGAGCTGAATGCCCCTGACATCATTGTGAGAAACGAGAAGCGAATGCTCCAGGAGGCGGTAGATGTCCTCTTCGATAACGGGAGAAGGGGAAAGGTGGTTACCGGCGCCAATAAGCGGCCTTTTAAGTCTCTGAGCGACATGCTGAAAGGAAAGCAGGGTAGGTTTCGGCAGAACCTTCTTGGCAAAAGGGTGGATTATTCGGGCCGTTCGGTGATCGTTGTGGGGCCGGATCTTCGTCTTCATCAATGCGGGCTTCCCAAGAAAATGGCATTGGAGCTCTTCAAGCCGTTTATCTACAACCGGTTGGATGAAAAGGGCTTGGTGACGACCATCAAGAGCGCCAAGAAGATGGTGGAAAGAGAGACCCCGGAGGTCTGGGACGCCCTGGATGAAGTGGTCCGTGAATATTGCATCATCTTGAACCGCGCTCCTACCCTGCACCGTCTGGGGATGCAGGCCTTTGAGCCCATTCTGATCGAGGGAAAGGCGATTCAGCTTCATCCGCTCGTCTGCACGGCCTTTAACGCCGATTTCGACGGGGACCAGATGGCCGTTCACATCCCCCTGTCGCTTGAGGCCCAAGTCGAGGCCAGGGTCTTGATGATGTCCACCAACAATATCCTGTCTCCGGCCAACGGGGATCCCATTATCGTACCGAGTCAGGACATCGTATTGGGCATCTATTATATGACGCGGGAAAAGCCGTTTGCAAAGGGGGAGGGGAAGATCTTTTCCAGCCCCCAAGAAGTGAGGATCGCCTATGATGCAGGAGAATTGGACCTCCATGCGGCCATCCGGGTGAGGATCGATGGAAAGCTGTATCCTACCACCACCGGGAGAATCCTTTTGTACGAGATTATACCGGAGAAAACGATCCCCTTCGAACTGGTCAACAAGGTCATGACCAAAAAGGAGCTCAGGTTCCTCATCAATGAATCGCACCGCAAGGCGGGGATTAAGGCGACGGTTATCCTGGGGGACCGGCTCAAGGATATTGGATACAAATATGCGACCTTGTCAGGCATATCCATCTCCATGAAGGACATGGTTATCCCCTCGGCCAAGGAGAGGATTATCCAGGAGGCCGAAAAAGAGGTCAAGCGGATTGAAGAGCAGTATATAGACGGTCTGATTACCGACGGGGAGAAATACAACAAGGTGGTAGACATCTGGGCCAAGTCCACGGAAAGCGTGGCGGCCGAGATGATGAAAGAGATGGAGATGGAGGAGGTGGAAGGCCCCGGCGGCCAAAAGAAGGTGGTGAGCGGCTTTAACCCCGTATACATGATGTCCGATTCGGGGGCCAGGGGAAGCAAGGACCAGATGCGGCAGCTGGCGGGAATGAGAGGCCTCATGGCAAAGCCTTCCGGAGAGATCATCGAGACGCCGATTACCTCCAATTTCAGGGAAGGGCTGACGGTTCTGCAATACTTTATCTCCACGCACGGGGCCAGAAAAGGACTTGCGGACACCGCCCTTAAGACAGCCAATTCGGGTTATCTGACGCGCAGGCTTGTGGATGTCTCTCAGGAGGCGATCATTACCGAGGAAGACTGCGGGACCATGGATGGCATCTGGGTGGAGGCCCTTGTGGAGGGGGGCGAAATCCTCCAGCGTGTGGGAGAGAGGATCCTCGGCCGCTGGTCCATTGAGGACATTTATGATCCTGTGACCGGTGAACTGCTGGTCAGGGCCAATGAGGAGATCGGCGAGGAAGAGGTCGAGAAGATAGAATATGCAGGAATTGAAAGGGTAAAGATTCGATCAGTCCTGACATGCGAGGCCAAGCGCGGGGTATGCCGGGCATGCTACGGAAGGGATTTGGCCCATGGGCACCAAGTGAACCTGGGAGAGGCGGTGGGCGTTATCGCTGCCCAGTCAATCGGAGAGCCCGGCACACAGCTTACTATGCGGACCTTTCATATCGGCGGCACCGCGAGCAAACGGGTGGAGCAGTCCACGGTCCAGCCCCGGAATGGGGGCCAGATCAAATTCATTGGTCTGAAGACAGTGGAGACCGGCGACGGGAGCCTCGTGGTCATGAATCGAAACGGCGAGATTGCCATTATGGGCAAGGGCCAGAGAGAGGTGGAACGGTATCCGATAATCTACGGGGCCAAGCTGAGGGTGCGCGACGGTCAGGAGGTAAAGTCGGGCGAGGTACTGGCTGAATGGGATCCATTTACCATACCGATTATTACGGAAGTTTCTGGCGCTGTGAAATTCGGAGATGTCTTAGAAGGGCGAACCATGCAGGAAAAACGGGACATGGTAACCGGCAAGATCAGCCGGGTGATCGTGGAGTCTCGCGATGTCGACGTCAGGCCCCGTATCTCCATTAAAGACGAAAGTGGAAAGACTGCCGGTCTCTCGGACAGCAAGAAGGCCAAGGCCCGCTATTACCTGCCCGTGGGCGCCATCATCATGGTGAACGAGGGGGATCGCGTGGGTCCTGGGGCAGTCCTGGGAAAAATCCCGAGAGAGACCACGAAAACAAAAGACATCACCGGCGGGTTGCCTCGGGTCGCTGAGCTGTTTGAGGTCAGAAAGCCGAAAGAGACGGCTATTATCAGCGAGATCGACGGGGTGGTTTCATTTGGGAAATATACCAAGGGGAAGCGGAAAATGACCATTACGCCGGAGGTGGGCGAGGCGGTCAGCTATTTTGTACCCAGGGGAAAGCACGTGAGCGTTCTGGAGGGGGATTATGTGAGGGCTGGCGAGGCATTGATGGACGGCTCGGCCGATCCCCACGACATCCTCAAGATCCGGGGCCTCAAAGAACTGGCAAAGTATCTGGTCAACGAGGTGCAGGAGGTCTATCGTCTCCAGGGCGTTAAGATCAACGACAAGCATATCGAGGTTATTGTCAGACAGATGGTGCGGCAGGTCAGCGTGACCGATCCCGGCGATTCCCAGTTTCTGTTGGGGGACAGCGTAGAAAAATGGCGGTTTGAGCAAGAAAACCGCAAGATCATCGAGAAGGGGGGCCGGCCAGCCGTTGCACAGCCCCTCTTGTTGGGCATCACCAAGGCCTCTCTTAACACGGAAAGCTTCATCTCTGCGGCCTCGTTCCAGGAGACCACCAAGGTCCTGTCCGATGCGAGCATCGCAGGGAAGATCGATTACCTGAGGGGCCTGAAGGAAAACGTGATCATGGGCCGTCTCATTCCGGCAGGCACCGGGCTCAGGGCCTATCGAAACGTGGAAATCGGGGTCAAGAATTAAAATTGGGATTGGGATGAAGATTTGCCTTGACAATTTGAGAGAAAAGAAATATAAAAACGAGTTTTATACTTTCCGGTTCGTCGGGAGGTGACGGTGATGGATATACTTGTACAAAGGAGAGCCCATGGCAACGATTAACCAACTTGTGCGCAAAGGTCGTCGCAGGCCCAAGAAGAAGGTGGCCACTCGTGCCCTTCAGGGCGCCCCCCAAAAGAGGGGTGTCTGTGTGCGCGTATATACCTCGACGCCCAAGAAGCCGAATTCCGCACTTCGGAAGGTGGCAAGGGTTCGGTTGACGAACGGGATTGAGGTGACTTCCTATATCCCGGGGATGGGTCACAATCTTCAGGAGCATTCGGTGGTCCTTATCCGGGGAGGCCGTGTGAAAGATTTGCCCGGCGTCAGATATCACATTATCCGGGGCGCCATGGACACCACAGGTGTCGATGATCGACGTCAGGGGCGTTCCAAATATGGTGCGAAACGGCCAAAGGGACTCCGGTCGCACGGTTCCTAACAAAAGTGCAGCGACACAAAAACCAGGCCCGTTGAGGGCTTGGATTTTTTAATTTCTGCTTTGGAGAGATCATATGTCCAGGAAAAGGGTGGCTGTTAAGCGGAAAATAACCCCAGACCCAAAGTATAAGAGCGTGCTGGTTTCCAAATTCATCAACAATCTGATGAAAAAGGGCAAAAAGAGCACCGCTCAATCGATTCTCTACAGCGCGTTTGACATCATAGAAGAAAGAACGAAGAAGGATCCATTGTCTGCCTTTCAATCTGCCGTTGAGAACGTGAGGCCTGCGGTGGAGGTGAAGTCGCGGCGGGTTGGCGGTTCTACATATCAGGTGCCCACAGAGGTAAGACCGGCAAGGAGGCAGGCCTTGAGCATGAGATGGATTATAGGGTTTGCCAAGGCGAGGGGTGAAAAGACGATGGCCGCCAAATTGGCCGGGGAGCTGATTGACGCCTCCAATGAAAGGGGCGCCGCCATAAAGAAAAAGGAAGACACGCACAGAATGGCGGAGGCAAACAAGGCCTTTGCACACTACCGGTGGTAAGCGGTGCTGGGAGCGAGGGATTTTGAGGGGAGTTTGGCGAGGGCTTATCGGTTGGTTTTCTGCTGAGGAGTAGGAGGAGAGGAGATGGCGAAGAAGAAATTTGAGAGGACGAAGC
>Ga0068712_1003360_pt1 | contig 15238 bp, 11 predicted proteins | sample MTBAKSrepl1MetaG_FD_62987 | JGI IMG/M metagenome (GOLD analysis project Ga0068712, IMG submission 62987) | Enrichment culture microbial communities from Arthur Kill intertidal strait, New Jersey, USA, that are MTBE-degrading - MTBE-AKS1... | ecosystem: Environmental > Aquatic > Marine >... | reverse complement strand
TTCTTATTGAACCATCCCGCATATCCGGTGAGCAAGCGGCTCATCAACACAGAAACCGGGACCAAACCGGTTCTCAACAATAAATGGGCATGATTTGGAATCAATGCCCATGCAAAACAACCGGTCTGCGTTTCGGTAATCAACTCCCCGATACGATTCACGAAATTGTTACGATCGTAATCGGATCGAAAAATTTTCCCCCGTTCGATCCCCCTGACAATCACATGATGAAGCGCACCCGGTGCATCTATTCGAGCTTTTCTTGGCATGATTAAAACCTACCACACCCAGCCATCAATAAAAAGCATAAAATCATAGACGTCCCCATTCCTTCGCTAATTAAATTGTCGAAGAGCGCCGTCACGAATCCCTTGCAAGGACATCAGCGTCATTCTACACATCCTTGAGCTGCTCCCTTTCGGCCCCCTTTCCAAGGGGAGAACCGTCTGGATCTTTCCGATTCAGTTCCTTTCGAACCATGACCGAAAGGGTCTGGGTGGAGTAGGGCTTTTTGAGGTAGCCTCCTGCGCCACTCCGTTGCGCCGCATGGACACGCTCGTTTTCGGAAAATCCACTCGCGATCAGGACCTTCTGCCTGGGCACCTCCTTTTTGATCTCGAGATATGTTTCGAGGCCGTCCATTCCCGGATCCATGATCATGTCCAGGATAACCAGATCGACCTGATGGTCCTTGAGAAGGCGCAGGGCCGCCTCCCCGCTCTCGACCGTTTCAACGGCATAACCGAGTTGGCCCAGCATCAAGGAGGCGAGGGTGCGCTGCTCGGCCATATCGTCAACCACCAGAATGGTCTCTCCCTTTCCCTGGCATAGTTCCTCCCCGACCGGTTCGGATGGTGATTCTGACTTCCTGTCGGTAACCGGGAGGTAGAGGGTAACGGTGGTGCCGACCCCTTCTGCACTTTCTATATCGATATATCCCCGATGGTCTTTTACGGTTCCCCAAACCACGGCCATGCCGAGTCCGGTTCCACTTCTGCCCATGTGTTTTTTGGTGTAAAAGGGTTCGAAAATTCTGGCTTGATCCTTTTCCGGTATGCCGACCCCCGCGTCGGAGATGGCCAACCTCACGTATCGGCCTGCCTTCACCTCCTCGTGGCCCTTGATCGGCTGGGTGATGTGGGTTGTGCTGGTTCGGATGTGGACAGGTCCGCCGTCCGGCATGGCTTCAGCCGCGTTGATGACCAGATTCATGATGGTTTTGGACAGATGGAGCGAAGATCCCATGATATTGGGGAGGTTTTCATCCAGATGGGCGGTCACACGGAGACGTGGGTGTGAAGCATACAATCTGGCGTACTCCTGGCTGCCCAGGTATTCGGAGACCACGGTATTGAGACAAACCACTTCATTGGCGGGAACGCCACGCCTTGCCAGTGTCAGCAGGTCCTGAACGACGTCCGCTGCCTTCTTGCCGGATCGGCGTATGGTCTGAAGAGGCCGGCTCAGGGGACTGTCAGCGGGAATCTGCGTGAGCAGCAAATCCGGATAGCTTACGATGCCCGACAGGATGTTGTTCAGGTCATGGGCTACGCCACCGGCCAGGGTTCCGATGGCCTCCATTTTCTGGGCGCGCTGCAGCCGGTCGTGGAGTCGTGCCCTTTCCGCCTCGTCCTGTTTCCGGCCTGTGATATCCCGAACAATGCCCACTGCATGCCGGTGACCCTTGAGGGAAAGACTGGAAACGGACAGCTCGATGGGAAACTCGGTTCCGTCTTCTTTGAGGGCTGAAAGCTCCATGGTTTTGCCGATCACCGGGCCTGCCCCGGTCATGATAAATTCGGCAAATCGTTGCATATACTCCGGGTGGTATCTCCGGGGCACCAAGACGGTGTGGAGTTCCTTTCCCAGAATTTCCCCTTCCTTATAGCCGAACATGGTCTCCGCGGCACGGTTCCAGAGGGAGATCTTCCCCTCCGGATCGATCATGATAATGCCGTCCAGGGCGTTGTCGCTGATGCCGCGGAATTTTTCCTCGCTGTCGCGAAGCGCCGCTTCAGAGCGCTTGCTCTCGGTGATGTCCCGCAGGCAGACCAGCAATCCCACGAGCCGGTCCTTGCGGGAGAGAAGTGGAGATACCTGAAGATGATAATCTTTCCTCCTCCCCTCCGGGCCCAATTGGATCTCAGACTCATTCCGTTCCTGCTCCTTTAGTTTCCGGACCTCGTTGAGGATCACGGAAAGCACCCCGAAGGTTCCTTGGGGAGTGACTCTGCCCAATCCGTTTTCGATCAGACGGTCGGCCTCGGAGTTCTTATCCACAATACGATCCTGCATGTCCAGCACCAGGACCGCATCGCCGATCGCCTCCAGAAGAGCCTCCCGGGCGATGGGCACGATATCCAGGAGCTGGAACCAAAATAGCCCGAAGCATAGGATGATGCCGGAAACGGTAAAGGCAAAGGGCGTCAGATCCAATCCGGGGACAGGACTGCGTCCGAATACATACAGGGCGTTGCTCAGCCACGGTACGGCGATGCCCAGGAGAATGATGCCGGCCTGCCTCCGGTAACTGCCCACGGACCGGCGGTAGAATTGGAGCAAAATCAGGGTTGCGGCCAGCAGCAATGCATAGGCGTATGCGGTTATTGTCCAGAATGCGACGCCCCTCACATATGCCACTACCGGCGTCGACAGGCGCATATCCAGCCACGCCTTCTCCCACATCAGTCCATGGTATTCATTGGTAAAGGCCAGAAGAGGAAATGCAACGGGTATGACGGCCAGATACCAAAGCCGGCCCGGGGTAAGCCATTTTTTCCTCTCGGTGATGGCAAGGGTGAAAAGGAGGCAGAGAAACCCGACCCAGCTCGCGCCGACATATTCTACCTTGACCCACCACAGTTTATCTGCGAGGCTGGGGCTTCGGAACTCCATGGCATAGGCAATGGACCACAAGGCAATTGCCGCCATGGACAGGGCCAGGGGTTTAGCCCCGCGCTGCTGCCGGTGAGCAAAGAGGTAAATGGCGATAAATGCACAGATACATCCGGCCGAAAGGGGCAGCAAGCAATAGACGGTGTTAGATGAAATTGAATCTCCGGTCACATAACCCTTTCTAAACTCATATGGAACCCATCCCTTGGAGGCGCAGGCAATGGATGGGGGTTTCCCTTTTCTGATGCAAGAAAAACCTGGTTTGCGGGATCAGGTCAGGCTTGTTTGGCCATGCCCCTTTGAGTTGAGGGGCAACCCACACCCTCTCCCCCTGAACCCGGATATCTGGTCTTTATCGGCATGTTTCCGTCAAATCTTTACCCAAGAGATCCCCTTCAATTGGTTCAGATCCAAGAAAATGGAAGAAAGGGAAGGGAGGGGCAAGTGTCTTTTTTTTTGACGCGGGCATCTTTATCAAAAAAGGAAAAGGATTGCAAGTTGTCCATTGGAGATGAGGGGCGTTCAGATGTCTCCCCATAAAGGCACTGCTATGCCCCCAATAGGGAACCGATCCAGGTCGCCCGTAAAGGATGGGTGAAGGACGACTATGATTTTATGCTTTATATGTTCGATATCTTGTCCGGGCCAATCGCCTTTTGTCGGAAAATAGACCATAAACATAGTCCACATCCTGCCACGCCTGCTTTGTTTTATTCATAAGCACGCTGTGACCGCACCATGGGTGGTTATCCAGCGCCTTCATATCCTCAACACGTCCTGCCCTCAATGGATTCAAATGGATATAGCGAACCAGCTCTTTTAGATAGGGATCTTCTTGACACAAGATCGATTTATAACGGTTTTGAAAAAGTTGACCGTGCCGCCGGTATTTCTTATTGAACCATCCCGCATATCCGGTGAGCAAGCGGCTCATCAACACCGAAACCGGAACCAAACCGGTTCTTAACAATAAATGGGCATGATTTGGAATCAATGCCCATGCAAAACAATCGGTCTGCGTCTCTGCAATCAAATCTCCGATACGATTCACGAAACTCATACGATCGTAATCGGATCGAAAAATCTTCCCCCGTTCGATCCCCCTGACAATCACATGATGAAGCGCACCTGGTGCATCTATTCGAGCTTTTCTTGGCATGATTAAAACCTACCACACCCAGCCACCAATAAAAAGCATAAAATCATAGACGTCCCCATTCCTTGCTTACCATGTCGAATCTCAAGAGTGTCTCTTTTAGCGGAATCCCTTCCTTCGGGTCCAGGCCCATGAGTTCGTAAAATCGTTCCTTCATGCCGGCCAGGTCCATTTCGACCCCCTCCGGCTCCCCGTCCCTTGCGGGTTCAAGCATCCTCGGCGTGAGATCGTCGTCCACGGCCCTGAAACCGAACCGGTGGTTGAGGAGTCTTTTCAAGTAGAATATTCTTCTGCCCGCCCGCATCATATCCGGAATTTCCCATCCGTAACCGGCAACGGCGTTAAACAGATCCACCCATTCGGTTAGGGTGATCTGCCGATCGGCAAACTGGCAGTAGCACGCGCTGTTTTCGATGTTGCCCAACTCCACCGCAACCACCGCAACCTCGGGTTTCAGCTCGCCGGTCATGGGTTCAAGATCATAATCAAAGCCTATTTCGGGGTAATAGCACGCTCCTGACTCCATGAAATGCATGGTCGTGGAAACATGACACGCCCCCCTCGGGCTTACGGCATAGGCAAGGGCCTTGCCGTGGCCGCCGCCCCTGGGATCATGCATGGGGGCCTCCAGGCCCTTGCTCTGGGCGGTATAGGCTATGGAATCTTTGCCGATCTTTTTGGCTGCCCATAAACTGCCCCGCGAAAGCAGTTCCCCGATCTTTCCCTCCCTTTTTGCGATCATGGGCAGGAGGTCGATCACCCTCTCCATAGCCCCCCATTTGAGGTCCATTCCCCCCGCATCCGCCAACGTGAGGTCTCCCCTGTCAAATGCCTCCATGGCCCAGGCGATGGTTGCCCCTGCGGATATGGTGTCCATCCCCAGATCGTTGCACAATCTCCCTGCCTTGCAGGTTGCGGCGAGATCCATGGCGCCCAAGAGGGCGCCAAAGCTTACAATGGTCTCATATTCAGGTCCGGGTCCCTCGGGAATGGCAAAAGGCCCTTCCTTGACCGCCACGACCCGCTTGCAGGCGATGGCGCAGTGGGCGCAGGTGGCCCGCCTGATGAGATATTTTTCCTCCAGGGTGCTCCCAGTAAGGGCCTCCGCCATCTCTTCCCAAAAGTTGGAGGTCCAGTTTTTGATGGGGACATCACCATCGTAGACGTGCCCCTCCAGGCTCCCCGCCGTGCCGAAGTCGTGGAGCACCTCGGAGATGAGTCCTTCCCGGATCCTTGGGTTCAGCTCGGCCCGCAGTTCTTCAAACCGCTTGGGGTCGGCCATTTTTACGGACCGCTTTGTTCCATTTACCACAACGGCCTTTAAGTTCTTGGCGCCCATGACGGCCCCAAAACCGGTGCGCCCGAATGCGTGATGGGCTTCATTCAGGATATTGGCGAAAGGGACGCGGTTTTCTCCTGCCGGACCGATCACAAGCGTCCTGAACTTCTTGCCGTATTGGTCCTTCAACGATCGGGTTGTTTCCTCGACCCCACGCCCCCAATAGCCGCGTGCATCCACGAGTTCAACCTGATCATCCCTTATCAAAAGGAGCGAAGGCGTGGGTGATGCGCCCGTTATGATGACCCCGTCAAAGCCCGCGTATCGCAATTCAGGGGCAAAATAGCCGCCACAGGAGGATTCGGAAAATCCCCGTGTCAGCGGCGAGCGTCCCGCAACACTGCTTCTGCTGGTTCCGGAAAGCTTCAGCCCGGCAAAGGGACCGTTCATGAAGAGGAGCATGGCTTGGGGGGATAGCGGGTCGGCATCAAAGTCTCCCCGGTCCCAGAAGAGCCTTGCCCCGAGACCGCTCCCGCCCACATATCTTGTGAAATAGTCTTCCGGCAGGTGCGTTATCCCGATATCGCCTTTGGTAAGATCAACCTCGATGATTTTTCCGGTATTGCCGTTCACGGTCTTTACACCTTTCGTTTACACTTTTCGCTCTTGACCCTCCCAATACTTGGCCCGCAGTTCGCGTTTGAGAATCTTGCCCGTAGGCGTACGCGGTATCTTGGATACAAACTCGATTTTTTTGGGTTTCTTGTAATCAGCTAGATTCTGTTTCATAAATCGAAGTATCTCCTCTTCATCCGCGCTCATCCCCTTGCCCAACACTATCTGGGCACAGACCGCCTCTCCCCATTTTTCATCCGGAATGCCGAAGACCGCTGCATCCACAATGGCCGGATGTTCCTGAAGGACGCTCTCCACCTCGTACGGATAGACGTTGAAGCCGCCGCTTATGATCATATCCTTTTTTCGGTCTTTTATGAAAATATACCCTTCCGCATCCACGGTACACAGATCGCCGGTAAAAAACCTGCCGTCCTTCAGTGTGCGGGCGGTTTCACCGGGCATTTTCCAGTATCCCCTCATGACCATGTCGCCCTTGGTGGTCAGTTCTCCGATCTCGCCGGGTTTCACCTCTTTTTCCGCTTCATTCAGGACCTTTACGCTGACCCCGGGAAGGGGCTTGCCGCAGGAGGCGAGCCGTGCCACCTTTTCAGGCGGACCGTCGAGCACGTGATCCTTGATGTCCAGGACCGTCAGGACCCCGGCCTCTGAAGCGCCATAGTCCTGCATGAATATGGGCCCGATTTTCTCCATGCCCTGTCTCAGGAGTTCCGGGGGCATGGGCGCCGCGCCGTAGGAAATACAGGTCAGGCTGCTGAGGTCGTATTTTCCAAAATCGGGGGAATGCAGGAGAAAATTCAGGATGACCGGAACGATGTGAATATCCGTTATCCGGTGTTTTTCCGTGAGTGCCATCATCTCCGTTGGATTGAAGCTCTCCATGATCACCGTCAACGCCCCGATCCACTGATACATGATATCGAACCCGATGGCCGAAAAGGAATAGGAAGGGAGCACCTGAAGCACCCGTGTGTCGCTTCCGAAATGAATAATATCCTGTATGGCGTCATATCCGATATCCACGTACGCGCCGGCGGTGCGATGGGTGAGCATGGCGCCTTTCGGGAGCCCGGTGGTACCGCTGGTGTATTGAAACCAGAGGAGATCGTCCCCGGTGAGAGGCACCTCGTGGGGATCAGAGGGGTATTGATTGCGCAGATCCCCGAGAGAGGTATAGCCCTCAAGGCCCGGATCAACGCTGTAAAACCGATCCACATGGGTGAAATTGTCCTTTATCTGTGAAACGACATCTGCCAGTTCCTCAGAGATCACGAGGCATTTTGCCTCCGAGTCGTTGATGATATGGAGGACCTCTCTCGGCGCCAGCCTGCCGCTGACAGGGATCAAGACGAATCCGCCCTTGCCCGCCACCCAGAACATCTCCCTGTAGTGGTGGCAGTTTCCCATAAAAAGGGCGATTTTATCCCCCTTTTTAAGACCGGAATCCATAAAACCTGCAATAATGGCGTTGCTGGACCTGTCCAGATCGTTATGGGTCACTCCTTCGGGTCTTCTTCTGTCAATCACGGCGACCCTGTCCCCGTGCCGCTCTACCATCTGATCAATCATTTCCCTGTAAAACATGGAATGCCTCCCGTGGATGTTCTTAATGCAAACCTCTTGGATGTTGCTTCATCGCTTTGTTACGATAAGATCTTCATACCCCAGATCCTTCAATATGACCGGGAAGACCTTGAATGAGGGTCTTACCACCGGCAGAAGTTTCAACATGGCCGTGATTTTTCCGCCCTGTTTCACCTTTCCCTTGGCCACCGAGGCCACGGGATTCTCAAACCCGTGCCAGAACCGGTGGGAATGATCCGCAGACTGTTTGGACCAGACATCCTCTTTGACACCGCATGGGCCTAAATAAAAGGTCCCGTAATACCCTTCCCTTGAAGGTTTGTTCTTGAGATCGATGGTGATTTCGCCATCGGGATCGGTATAGATAAATTTTATGATGATACCCGATTTGGCCATCTTCGGCCCGATCTTACTATCACTGAGCACCCTATCCATAAGACACCCATAGATCTCATACAGATGGTCAATATCCCTGTAATACTGTCCCATTTTAACCTCCCGTGAAGCTTTATTAGTATTCCGACTGGGGTTGAGTCCTATCTACGCTGATCAAACCGCTTGCCGAATAGCATGCCGGCAATGGTGATCTTGAGCATCTGAAGCGTTCCGCCGGCGATACCCCATGCCCTTCCGTCCCGGAGCATTCTCTCTATGGGGAATTCCTTGCTGTAACCATACCCACCGAAGACCTCCATGGCCTTGTTGGTGACCTCCACAACCATCTCATTGGCAAAGCATTTTCCAAGGGACGCCTCGTAGATGGAGGGGAGCCCTTTTCCCGCTCCCGTTGCCGCACGATAAACCAGGAGTCTCGCGGCATCCACCTTCATGGCCATCTCCACCACCAGGAACTGGATGGCCTGGAATTCGCAGATGGGCCTGCCAAAGGCCTCACGTTCCGTGGCGTATCGCTTTGCCGCCTCCAGCGCCCCGCCCGCTATGCCGAGGCACATGGCGGCATTCCCGCAGCGTTCAATATCGAATGTCATCATGAGTTTTTTAAAGTCACCCGGTTGGATGATCACGTTTTCCCTGGGAATCTTGACGTCCTCAAATATCAGGTCGCATGAAGGCATGCCCCTGAGCCCCATGAACGCTTCCTGTTTACCGAAACTGAATCCGGGAGTTCCCTTCTCGAGGATCACCGCGCCGATCCCCTTGTATCCGGGCACGTCCCCGAAGCGCGTATAAACCAGATAATGGCTGGCTTCACCACCACCGCTGATAAAGGTCTTCCGGCCGTTCAGAACAAGATGACCCCCTTTGTCCACCGTCTTCGTGGAAAGGGACGTAAGGTCCGATCCGGAATTGGGTTCCGTCATGCCCACGGACACACTGAACTCGCCCTTGCAGACCCCGGGGATGATGGAACGCTTCTGCGCCTCGGTGCCGAACATGTCGATCACCCGGACAGGCCCCACGTTTGCCTCAAATACGGGCATGGCAATAACAGCGCTGTATTTTGCCAGTTCTTCGATGGCAAGGACCGCGGTGAGAGATGGGAGCCCGCCGCCGCCGTATTCGGTGGAAAGGGCCATGCCCAAAAGCCCCATGTCAGCGAATTTCTCCACCAAGTGAAAGGGGAACTCACCACTCTCATCGATGCGGGCCGCCAACTCCCTGAAATTCTCACGATCTCCCATTTTGTGAATGGTATTGATTATTAACTGCTGTTCTTCGGACAAAACAAAATCCATAAAGCCTCCTATCCACCGGTTGACGTCTCTTTCAACCCTTATTTCCCATTAAAGTGCGTATTGGAAGCGGTTGATGATCTCATCCTGCGCCGTATCGCTTAAACCCGTAAAGAGTGCCGAATATCCGCTCACCCTCACGATGAGGTCGCCATATTGCTCGGGGTTTTCCTGCGCATCCCGCAGCGTATCCGAGTCCACCATGTTAAATTGCACCTGAACGCCCCCCTTTTCAAAATAGCCTTTTATCAGAGAGAGGAGGTTCGTGGTCTTTGTCCTGTGCCCCGGGAAACGCATATTCAGATTCACGCCGTTATGGACGCGTTTTAAGGGCAGTTTTGTAACGGAGTTCATCAATGCGGTGGGACCTGCGAGGGCACGGCCCTCACTGGGGGTGATGCCGTTTCCCAGAATATCCCCGGCAAACCTTCCGTCGGGGGTGGCGCCCGTGAAGGCGCCGAAGGCGAGGTGAAATCCCACAGAAAATATGCCGGGCCAGAATGCGCCTCCCCGGAAGTTCTTATGGCTTGCCAGGACATCGCAAAAATGATCCATGACCCTGGCGGCCATGGCATCTACCCCGTCCTGGTCATTGCCGTATTTGGGGACCTTGTTCAGAAAGAAAACCTGTTTGTCCTCGGCATCCATCCAGTCATCCGCCATCCATGTGGAAATCTGCTCCATTGTGAATTTCTTGTCCTCAAAAATGACCTTTTTCACGGCATAGAGGCTGTCGGCCACATTGGAAAACCCCATGAATTGAACCCCCGTGGAATTGTACAGGGCGCCCCCTTTTGTGAGATCCTTCCCCTTTTCAAGGGGGCCCTCGATCATGGCGGAAGCAAAAGGAGAGGGAACCCTTTCCGCGATAGACCTGTCCAGGCACGCCATTCCCTTTACCAATTGGGAAGTGAAGTGTCGCATTTGCACGTCATATGCGGTCCACACCTCTTCAAAGGAGGCGAACCCCGCGGGGTCGCCCGTCTCAATCCCCGACTGATACCCGAAAATATTGTCCACGCCGTTACTCATGGCAAATTCCAGACATTTTATTCCGTTGAACTGGTCCGCAAAGGTCGATCCGAATGTCTTGCCCTGTGCGTTTGGCTCAAGGCATCCAACCACCCCGTAATCCCTTGCATCCTCCAGCGAATGCCCCGCATCCGTGAGGGATGTTACAATGATCTCGTCGTTGAAGAAATGCATGAGGACGCCGTCTTTTGCAAAGTCCACCGCCTTGCGGAAGAAATCATCGGCGGTTTTATCGCTGATGCGCACCCCGAAATTGGGTTGAACCGTCCGGATATCCGCGTAGGCCTCAAGCCCGAGGAAACTTAACGCATTCGTGGCGTCTTCTCCGTCCGTCCCGATTCCGCCCACCACAACGTTCTGGGTGGTTTTCCCCTCGGTCCCCTCTCCTCCGGGGATAAAGGCCTCTTCCAGCACGTTCCATATCTCATTGGTTTTTATGAAGAGGAGCGACAGCAGTTCCTGTGCCCTTTCCGGCGTAATTCTTTTTTCCGCGAGATCCCTCTTGTAGCAGGGATAGAGGTACTGATCGATGCGACCCAGGGATATGGAATTACCCCCCGATTCTATCTGAGAGATGAGATGCACGAAATAGACACTTTGTACCGCTTCCTGGAAGGTTTCCGGCGGATGCTCGGGAACCCTGCTGCATACCCTCGCGATCTCCCTTAATTCCTCTGCCCGGACCGGGTCGGGCTCATCCTCGGCCATGGTCTCCGCCAGTTTCGCGTACCGGTTGGCAAAAAGGACGGCTGCCTTGAGGGATCGGATGACGGCGTCGTAGAAAAGGCCCGTTTCATTTCTTCTTTCCTCCTCGGGGAGGCGCCCGTATCGCTCCTGTGCTTCTTTGATGATGCCGGCCAACCCTTGGGAGAGCAATCTTTCGTAATTCATGGTGAAATGGCCGATGCCGTAGGTGATCTCCAGCATCATGGTGAAGATGTATTTGTCCATGTCTTCATCCACATCAGGGGGGAGGATCTCTACGAAACGGTCTTCAACCGTCTTTCCCTCCCAGAAAGGAAGGATCACCTCCTTCAGTTCCCGTTTTTCTTCCTCCGAGATGAGCGCCCTTTGGAGGACCCGCTTGTCGAAATTGTCCGTGTCCCCTTCAATCCATTTTGATTTGTTTTCGGGAAAGAGGGGCGCCCCTTTCAGCTTACTGGTGCGGCACCCGACGATGAGTTCATCATCCCTTATGACGACGCTGATCTTTTTCAGGATATTTTCAAGGGCCTTGCTCATCCGCGTGAGTGGTTCATCATCCCAGTGATCCGCCATGGCTTCCGTCAGATACCTGGCGCGTTCCACACAAACCTCCTGGGGAGCCGCCATAACCCGTTCTCTCAGCCGTTTGACCCGCGATGGGGGTTTTGAAATCGAAACAACCTTCGCTGGCATTTGAAACTCCTTTCCGTTCGGGCATGGTTTTGGGGCATCAGGCCTTGGGAACCTTGATATCCATATGGTTGATCAGGATCCTGTCTCTGATCTTCATGGGGAGAATCCGGTTCAGGAAGAGGAAAAAGGTACTCATGAAGTCCACCTGGTTGAATCGGCAGGGGTTCTTTTGATGGATCAACTTGACGATCTTTTGAGCGGCCTGGATGGGCGTGGGCGCCGTCTTGATGAGTTCGTTATCCTTGTCGATAAAGCGTTTGACGCGTTCCCGGTACGGGGACCCTTCATCCGGGAGATAGTGGATCTTGGCCGCGAAATCGGTTGAAACCTGGGCCGGCTGAACAATGGCGACGCGGATACCGAACGGTTCCACCTCGAATTTGATGGACTGCACAAGACCCTCCACCGCGAATTTTGATGCGCTGTATATGGATTCGAAGGGAAAGGGGATCTGCCCCACGAGGGATGACATGCAGATGATCTTTCCGGACTTGTTCTTGCGCATTGAGGGGATGAAGGCCTGGAGAAGCGCTGCCGTACCGATGACATTGATCTCCAGGCACTTCAAGGCCTTTTCCAGATCGATTTCTTCAAAAGGGCCGAAAAAACCGATGCCCACGTTGGAAAGCACCGTGTCGACCTTGCCGTATTGCTCCAGGACCCTGTCCCTGAAGGTCAAAATCCCTTTGCGATCCGTAATGTCCATTGTGGTGAGATAATGTTTTCCACCGGAAGCGGAGAGTTCTTCGGTAAGCGTGGATATCCCCTCTTCGTCGATGTCGAAACCCGCCACATGGTGTCCTTCCGCAGCCAGAAGTTTGGCAACTTCCCTTCCGATACCCTGGGCCAGTCCTGTAATCACCACCACCTGTTTCATGGCACCTATCCTTTCTTTGAAAGTTTTCCCAACTCCCTCATCGAAACGCGGAAGTCGGGGTACTTAAGCTTAAAACCTGTTTTTAGCAGCTTTGAATTATCGACCACATAATCATCATACAGGTACTTGACCGCATCAACCTCAAGATCGGGTATCCGGCCTTTCAGGCGGGATATAAAACCGTCCACACGGGCCACGGCTTTGACCAGGGCCAGGGGAAGATGGCGCGTGGGCGGCCTCGTGTCGAAGGTCTCTGCCGCCAGGAGCAATGCCTCTTCCAGTGTGGGATGGGTTTCTTCCGACAGATTGTAGATCTCACCCACGGACGCATCCCGAAACGCCAGGAAGTAGAGGGCGGCCGCCACATCCTCTGCGCGAATATTTGAAAGGAGCTGTCTGCCCCCGCCCGGGATGGCCGTTATGGAAGTGGGACGGGAAAAGGCCTTCCCGGCCCCGTCGGCGCATCTGGGGCCGTAAACGGTGCAGGGTCTGGCGATGATGGCGGGAAGCCCCTCCTTCAAACGCCCAAGGACAATGTCTTCCCCCTCCTTCTTGCTCTTCCCATAATCGTCGCGTGGGTTCCTCGGGCTCTCTTCCACAAAGGGAGTCCCCTGGTAATACCCGTACACACTGGTGGAGGTCACATGGACAAAGCGCTTTACTCCGGCCTTCAAGGCCAGCCCGGTTATCCGTCTCACCCCCTCCACATTGGTGGGATAAAGCTTCTTGAAGGGTGTGGAGAAGTTACAGATCGCCCCTAAGTGAAAGACACAGTCAACCGAACCCTCGAAGAGCGGTGGAAGGGTTTCCGGCCTGGTTAGATCGGATGCGATGAACTGGACACCCAACCCGTCAAAAAAAGTCGTCTCTTTCCTCGGGCGGGAGGTTGCCCTGACCTTCACCCCTTTTCGCACCAGGTATTCAACCAGATGGCTCCCCATAAACCCGGCTGCCCCGGTCACCAGGCTGATGTTGTTATACTCCATTTTCCTTCCATAAACGGCGCGAACTGGATGCAGTTGGGTCTTTCATTGACTTTCCTATCTCTTTACGCGATCGCTCAAGCCACTCCAAAAGCAGTTCGTTCATACTGACCCCCAACTCGGCCATCAGACGGACGTAGATATCATGATGCTGCAGACGCTCAAGATTCTCCCGCCTCTTTTTCATCTGGGCCTTATAGAGATTTATCTGGTCTTCAACGATTTCAATGGAATGTTTCTTGTCTCCAAAGCCAAAGAAGACAAAGCGCATGAGAAAGGGATCCCTGAGGATCATATTTTTTTCGGGCAGGCTCTCCAGCCATTCAAGAAAGACCTGATTCCCCTTGCCGGTGATGGAGTACATTTTTCGGCTGGGCCCTTTTTCGCCATGGTTCGCGTCTTCGATCATGGTCACGAGGCCTTCGTCCTTGAGCTTTTTCAGGTTGGGATAGATCTGACCATAGTTGATGGTCCACATGTGCCCGAATTGGTCTTCTATGGTTTTCTTGATTTGATAACCATGCATATCCCTGTATTGGAGCAATCCCAGAATTGAATATTTTAAAGACATAAGCCTCTCGCTTGCGATGATAATATATACAAACTTTATATATACATAGTATATATCATGATTAACTGTCCGGTCAATAAGAAATCTTAACTTTTTTCGGTCTTGGGGACGTTGTTGACCAGGGGACTGAAGAATGGGGACTATGCCTTTATGCCTTTCTTTGAGGGTTGAACGGGTTATGTGAATCCTGTGACGCTGTTAACCTTTTAACTTGACAGGTAAAACTGTCGGTGAAGGTAACGATACCTGATGCAAAGGAGATCTCGAACAGATGCGGCAGGCGCCCTGCACTATAGCATGGTCAGGGGAATCGAAAAGGGAGGATGTGGAGCAGTCTGTCCGGGACTATTATGATGAGAGGGGCTGGAAGGGGGGATGGGTGGAGGGGGTCTGACGGAAAAAAGGATAGGCGGCGATCCCGGATATCCTGACCCATGGCGGCCTTAAAAGAGCCGCTGTTTCTCCTTCAGGATCATCTGGTGCAATTGATCAAAATCATCTGCAGGGAGGTCCCCTCTTTTATCCGGTCGTATTTTCAGTCTTGCGGCCCCCGTGGGACACCTGGATACGCATACGCCGCAACCGATGCACCACCGGGTGTCGATCCGGGGCAGATCGTCTGTCATGACCACGGCGTCCACCGGGCAGATGTCCGCACATTCACCGCAGCCCGTACATGCATCGTCATCCGTCTCCCTGACAAAATAGACGGCCATGAGGATATCCCTCGGGATCTTTCTTCTCTTAATGGCCCCCACGTTCCAGCACGCGCAGCCGCAGCAGTTGCAATTGTGCTTGATCTTTCCCTTTGTATTGTCAACAAAATGTACCAACCCTGCGGCTTCGCTCTGTTTGATGAGCTCCAGGGCCTCTTCCCGCGATATTTGTCTGCCTAAGTCTCTGTCGATCACATACCCGGCCATTTCATCGAATTTAATGCAGACCTCTGTCGGATGGTCGCACGGACGGCCCCTCAGCCGGGCGATCATACGGCATGAACAGTGGCATACGGCAAAGTCGGCCACATCTTTCAGCACGCTCTCCATGGTATGATGGGGATAGACCGCCTGTATGGAGGCCTCCACCGTGCCCGACACCGGGACATACCGGTACGCATCCGTCTCGCTGCCGTA
>Ga0068712_1003353_pt1 | contig 15264 bp, 16 predicted proteins | sample MTBAKSrepl1MetaG_FD_62987 | JGI IMG/M metagenome (GOLD analysis project Ga0068712, IMG submission 62987) | Enrichment culture microbial communities from Arthur Kill intertidal strait, New Jersey, USA, that are MTBE-degrading - MTBE-AKS1... | ecosystem: Environmental > Aquatic > Marine >... | reverse complement strand
GAGGTGGTCCTCTGCGGTGTGCATCTCGGCTGCTACGGCCTGGATCTCACGCCGCCAACCAGTCTCTTTGAAATATTAAGGCGGGTGGATGACGACGCACTTGTCGACCGCGTCAGACTCAGCTCCATTGAGCCCCGGGAAATTTCCGATAACATCATCACCCTTGTGGCCGCTTCAAAGCATATCTGCCATCATTTTCACATACCGCTGCAAAGCGGGGACGATGGCGTCCTGGAACGCATGCGTCGTCCATATTCTCGGAGTCTTTTCAGGGAATTGGTGCTGAAAATCCGAGCCGCCATGCCGGATGCAGCCATGGGAGTGGATGTTCTGGTCGGGTTTCCGGGTGAAACCGAAACCGCCTTCCAGAACACGGTTGACCTGATCCAGGAATTGCCGGTGGCCTACCTGCACGTATTCCCATTTTCCGCCCGCAAGGGCACCCCGGCCGACCGCTTTCCCGACAAGGTTTCTTCATCGATCATAAAATCCAGGTGCGCCCATATGCGTCTGCTGGGCGCCGCCAAAAAAAAAGCTTTTTACAGCCGGTTCGTCGGCCGGACCCTGACGGTGCTGATCGAAGCCCGGCGGGATGTATCCGGCCGGCTCAAGGGATTTACCGCCAACTATCTGCCGGTCTGTTTAAACGGTGGGGATAATCTGAAAAACACAATCGCCGCTATCCGGATCGAGTCTATCAAACAGAATCATACCCTTAGCGGCACCCTCTCAAATGGAAGATCAAACCGATGAAATTTTTCAAAAAAACTACCGATTTTTTTGAGATTTTCGACTCTATGGGCGACAATCTTGTCAAAGCAGCCGAAGCCCTGGTTGTTTTTTTTCACGATTTCAGCGATATGCCCGCCAAAATCAGGCATATTAAAGACCTGGAGCATGATAACGATCTGCTGACCCATGAAATCATTCGGAATCTGAACCAGACATTTATCACGCCCATCGACCGGGAGGATATTCATCTGCTGGCGTCAAGAATGGATGATATTCTGGACATGATGTGGAGCGCAGTCGAAAGATCCCAGATATTCAATCTGAAATCGTCAACCCCGGAAGCGGTCGCTCTGGCAAAAACCCTGACGGCAACGACCGACCTGATTGACCGCGCCATAACCCGTCTGAAGAAAAAAGAATATGCATATATTCAGGATTTGTGCATCCAGATACACGGCCTTGAGAATCAGAATGACCGTATATTTAGAGAAGCGCTTGGAAAATTATTCGACGAAATTCAAGACCCGATCATGATCATCAAGTGGAAAGACATTTATCAAAACCTTGAAAATGCCACCGACCGATGTGAAGACGTCGCCAACACACTGGAGTCAATCGTTCTGAAATATGCTTGAAATCATTCTGATAATTGTCACCCTGGCAGTATTTTTCGACATCAGCAACGGATGGAACGATTCGGCCAACGCCATTGCCACGGTTGTTTCTACCCGGGTGCTGTCCCCGCTGCAAGCGGTTATCATGGCCGCCATCATGAATGTCCTGGGTGCTTTTGTTTTTACGGCGGTGGCCAAAACCATCGGATCGGGAATCGTGAGCCCCACCGCTGTGACTGATACCGTGGTCATCGCCGCCCTTGCGACCGCGATCCTGTGGAACACGGTGATGACGAAATTCGGCATGCCCATCAGTTGCTCGCATGCACTCATCGGCGGGCTGATCGGCGCGTCCATCGCTTATGGCGGTACCGGAATTCTGAACGTCAGCGGAATTACCAAAATTTTTTTGTCCCTGCTGATTTCCCCCTTTATCGGGCTGCTGCTGGGATATGTGTTCATGAAACTCCTGATAATGGTTTTCGGACAATTTTCTCCGGGCAAGCTGAACCGTCATTTTGGAAGACTGCAGATCCTCTCTTCAGCATGCATGGCTTTCAGCCATGGTTCCAATGACGCCCAGAAAGCCATGGGCATCATCACTCTGGCGCTTGTCAGCGGCGGCCTGCTGCAGTCTCTGGTCGTCCCCTTCTGGGTTATCCTGACATGCGCCCTTGCCATGGGAACCGGGACCGCCCTGGGCGGATGGCGCGTCATCAAGACCCTGGGCGTCAACATGCTGAAGCTCGAGCCGATTCACGGCTTTGCCGCCGAAACATCCGCTGCCGCCACCATCATCACCTCAAGCATATTCGCCCTGCCTGTCAGCACCACCCATGTGGTAACCACTTCCATCATGGGGGTCGGCTCCACTAGAAGATTTTCCGCTGTTCGCTGGGGTCTGGCCGGCAAAATTCTCACGGCATGGATTTTTACGCTGCCAATCTGCTTTGCAGCCGGATGGCTGATAGCCGAAATCTTCCTGATAGTTCGGTGAGACCGTTTTTCCGTCGCATGTTCACCCCAATCGCCACCCCTTCCCCTTTCCTGAGAATTGTAAAAATTTTGTCATTTCGCGTTTTTGCTTTGCAATTTCAAGAATATTTCATTATTCTTTTTTATTTATTTTTCGCGTGGATGTCTCGGATCTAAACGGGTGCGGGCGAAAACCATCCTTCGTCTTTAAACGATGCAACTCTTCGACGCACATATAACCAAGGAGAGCAAATTTGAATTTCCCACCCTTGAAAATAAATGGCTTGATCTGCCGCATACCCATTATCCAGGGCGGCATGGGAGTCGGCATTTCCATGGCCGGTCTGGCTTCTGCCGTGGCAAATGAGGGAGGCGTAGGCGTCATCGCCACCGCCATGATCGGTATCAATGAACCGGATGTCGCCAGCAATCCAGTTGCGGCCAATATAAGGGCCTTAAAACGCGAAATCAGCAATGCCCGGAAGTTGACCCGCGGGATTATCGGCGTGAACATCATGGTCGCCTTGACCAATTATGCTGATCTTGTCAAAACCGCCTTGGAAGAATCGGTCGATATCATTTTTTCAGGAGCTGGCCTTCCCCTCGATCTGCCCGTCTATCTTAAAAATGGGGCCAAAACCAAACTCGTTCCGATTGTATCATCCGCCCGTGCGGCGATATTGATCTGTAAAAAATGGCTGGCCAGAAATAACTATCTGCCGGATGCCTTTGTGGTCGAAGGTCCCAAAGCTGGCGGACACCTGGGGTTCAAGAAGGAGCAGATAGACGATCCTGACTTTACCCTGGAAAAACTGTTGCAAGAAGTGGTCGCCGCCATAAAACCTCTGGCGGCCGAGCGGGGCGCCACTATCCCGGTGATCGCGGCCGGCGGCATCTATACCGGCCGGGATATTCGAGATATCATTGAGCTTGGGGCATCCGGCGTTCAGATGGGAACCCGTTTTGCGGTTACCACTGAATGCGATGCCTCCCCCGGCTTTAAGCAGGCCCTGCTTCTCGCTAAAAAAGAAGACTTGATCGTCATCAACAGCCCGGTGGGCATGCCCGGCCGGGCGGTCCGCAACCACTTCCTGGATGAAGTTGAGAACGGCAAAAAAAAGCCTTTCAACTGCCCGTATAAATGTCTCAAAACCTGCAGTCAGGCCGAAAGCCCCTATTGCATCGCGCTGGCCCTTGCGGCCGCCAAAAAAGGAAAACTTAAAAACGGTTTCGCATTTGCCGGCAGTAATGCCTACCGGGTCAACGAAATCCTTTCGGTAAAGGTGCTGATCGAATCCCTCCAGCAGGAGTTTTCCCAGACGTATGCTTGACTTTTTCGTCATCCCGGCATTATTTAGTCAACTACCATGAGATACGCCGTAAAAGATGATCTGCCTGAAATTGTCGCCATATATAATTCGGCAGTTACGACACGCCTGTCCACTGCCGACACGGAAAAGGCAACCATTGCGGCGAAGGCGGAATGGTTCCAAAAACACACTCCCCACAAGCGGCCCATATGCGTTCATGAAGTCGACGGCAGAATTGCCGCGTGGGTAAGTTTTGAATCGTTTTATGGCCGTCCTGCTTACGACCACACCGCTGAAATCAGTATTTACGTCATCCCTCGGCACCAGGGTAAAGGGTTGGGGCGTCAGCTTCTGCAAAATGCTATTGATATGACACCGAAACTTGGCATTAACACCCTGTTGGGATTTATTTTCTCGCACAATGAGCCGAGTCTCAGGTTATTTAAATCATGTGGATTCAGGCAATGGGGCGAACTTCCGGACATCGCCGAGATGGACGGCAGAAGCTACGGCCTTTCGATACTTGGAAAACGAGTCAATCCTGGCCGTCAATAGTTGGCGCCGATATGACATATCCCTGTTGATTATTTCAGCGTAAAGTCGGGAGGAGATTTTTTCAATGACACTGTATTCGGATCGGACCTTCTTTATCGGTACGGAAAATGCTTTTAAAATCGGCCCGCATATTGCCAAGATCGAGGCGCAGGGGCACCCCGTTGCCAAGCTGAATTTAGGAGAACCCGATTTCAACGCACCCCCGTGGGTCAAGGATGAAGTTATCCGCCAGATCGAAAAAGACAATATCCATTACTGTGACCCCAAGGGGATTCTTTCCTTTCGAAAGGCCGTGGCCGACCAGATAAACGCAACCCGTGGATTACATGTCAGCCCGGATCAGGTTTGCGTTTTTCCCGGCGGCAAACCCTCCATCGGCTTTTCCCAGCAGATTTATTGCAATCCCGGTGACGAAGTCATCTATCCCAGCCCCGGCTTTCCGATTTACGAATCGTTCATCCGTTACTTCGGCTCAGTCCCGGTTCCGCTGTATCTAAACGAGGAACAGAATTTTACCTTTACACCCCGGGAACTCGAACGGTTGATTACGCCGAATACCAAACTCATCTTCCTGAACTTTCCTTCCAACCCCACCGGCGGGGTGGCCACCGAAGAACAACTGCATGCCATTGCCGATGTAATCATGTCAAAATGCGGACCGGATGTACGCATATATTCCGACGAAATATATGAAAACATCGTTTTTGACGGTCAACGGCAGCATTCTATCGCTTCGGTCCGCGGCATGGAAAAACGAACCGTTATCAGCAGCGGCTTGTCTAAATCATTTGCCTGGACCGGCGGTCGTATCGGTTATGTGGTGACGCCAACGGTTTCGGAAGCGGATACATTTAAAAATATGAATATCAACTATTTTTCGTGTGTTCCGCCCTATAACCAGGAGGGAGCCCGGGAGGCGCTGCAAAACCCCCGGTCCGGCCCCTGGATTGCCCAGATGACGCAAACATTTCAGCAGCGCCGGGATGTCATCACAGATGCCCTGAATCGCATCGACGGTGTTTCCTGTCAGAAGGCCGGCGGTGCCTTTTATCTCTTTCCCAATATCAGCAGACTGTGCGAACGGCTGGGCGTTTTTACCGCCTTCAACAGACTGCCGGACGCAGTCCAACGGAGGACCTCGCCTGCAACCCTGTTCCAGATGTTCGCCCTCTACCATCACAAGGTAGCGGTAATGGACCGGCGATCCTTCGGCGCCATCGGCGCCGAAGACATGCATTTCCTGCGGCTTTCGATTGCGGCAAATCTTGAAACCCTGAAAGAGGGCGTCCGGCGAATTGCCGCTGCCGGTGATGATATGGAGGGATTTCAGCGTTACATCAGAACAGCTGAAAACCTCTTTTGAGACCGGATCACCAGACATTCTGAAAGCGCCGGTGAAGCCCGGCGATATTCCGCAACCGTTATAATCCCCTATCATCCCCTGCCCGACCTAAAACGTCTGCTGATTCATTCATTTGAGAAGGCCCAAAGCACCCGTATTTATATTTATCGCTCATATTTGATAATTATTTTAATTTTAAACCAATAAATATTTTTAGATTCTATTTAGCTCGTTATAACTTTTTTTAGTTAAAAATACTCATAATATGTTATTTAAGCTTATTATATATTTTTATTGACATTTAAACTCAATATCGCTATATAAATCAATAATCGCTCGTTATAAATTTATCCGATCAAAATGAACAGGAATGTTGAATATCTGAATGACGCCCATTCCAAAAAACAAAAAGGTTTACACGGTAAGCGAATTTTCCATAGAGCTGGACGTTCCGCAGTCCTCGGTGCGGCGGTGGCTGAAAACCGGAGAGTTGCGGGGTACCAAGATGGGAAAAAAATGGCTGATACCTGCTTCCGAAATTGAGAGGCTGGTAAACCCGCCCAGGAGAAGGCGTTCGCAATCAACCGGTGCAGCATAAGGCAGAATCAATTGAAAGGAGGAAAACCGATGGCTAGGTGCAGGGAGTGCAACTTTTTCGAAGAAGATGATGGATGCTGTTCATGCAATCACCCCTATTATCAGCCGAGTTTGTTCGGCTTCGATATCCCTGAAGAAATCGATTGCGACGGATTTGAGCGGTTTTATCTTCATGAGGAATCGGTAATGGATATAAACAGAAGCCTCGACATCGACCGGTTTTTGTATTCGCGGGGGTATCGATAGGAATTTATCGCCTTCGGTGTTCCATATACTTTCAGAATAAATATTCATCAGGCCCCTTTCGAGCGTGAATGCAACGGATGATAATTTTTTTAATCCGGCCGAATCGGTTTAAAACATTTTCATTTTTCATCTGAAAAAAAATCCTTTGACATGCCAGCGCCTTTGACATAAGTTATACACGGAACTCAAATTAAAATCTTGACTTTGGCGTCCTGCTGGTTCCAACTGCTGGTATTTTCCCCTATTGTTTGGCTGAGTGTAGTTTTGAATACTGTCGCAAACGCTCAATAAAAACAAGCTGTACTTTTGTTGCGAACAGGCGTGGAACGACGGAAGATTTTTTTGACGATCATGCCATAGAGATTGACCCAAGCTGCTTCTCGGTTGCAGGATCAAACGGTTCCGTTTTCCACGCTTGTTTTAATTTTGGCAGGTGAAAAATTTCCCGGCACTGTTTATCGAAATTTATTCAACAAATACTCATCACCTTCCCGCCCTTTCATGCAAGACTCACATAACTAAAAAAAATCGATGCCGCTCCGGCACTGCCGTCAGTATGTTGTCATAGGATATGCATGTTTATAAATGAATAATAATTCATTTATTTAGAAACACTTGAAATTCTTTTAAAAGACCGCCATGAGGTTTCATATAATCCCATAAAATTTATAACTATATGTATTTACAAGTTAATTAATTTAAAAAGGGTTTAGTTAAACATCGTTGCTTTTCTCTTGACGGTTGACGCCATCTCTGTTAATTGAATGAATATTCATTCATAAACTAACTTTACATTCGGCGGGAGGTTTATTATGCGAAGGATCAAGAAAGCGGCTGTCATCGGCTCCGGCGTGATGGGCGGCGGTATTGCTGCGCTGCTGGCTAGCACCGGAATAAACACATTGCTCTTGGACATCGTTCCATCCGATTTAAATGCCGACCAGAAAAATGATAAAACCGCCAGAAATAAAATTGTCAAAGCCGGTCTGGACACCCTTCTCAGATCAAGCCCTGCCCTGATCATGCACCCCCGGGACGCAGACCGAATCACCATCGGAAACCTTGAAGATGATTTTAACCATCTGTCCGGCTGCGACTGGATTGTCGAAGTGGTCGTGGAAAACCTGAAAATAAAGCAGGAACTTTTCAAGCGGATTGAACCGGTCAGAAAAATAGACGCCATTGTCTCCTCCAACACCTCGGGCATTCCGTTGAATAGAATGTCTGAAGGCCTTAGCAGACCCTTCCGGCAGCACTTTCTCGGCACCCACTTTTTTAACCCGGTTCGGTATATGAAACTGCTGGAAATTATCCCGGGAGAAGATACTCTGCCGGAAATCCTTGATTTCATGTCCGACTTTGGCGAAAGAATCCTCGGCAAAGGAATCGTCTGGGCTAAGGACACACCCAATTTTATCGGAAACCGCATCGGGGTCTTCGGTATGGTCCGGGCCATGCAGCTCATGCTGGAAGACGGGCTGACCATACCGGAGGTCGATGCCATTTTCGGGCCGGCCATGGGAAGGCCCAAAACAGCCATGTTCCGAACCGCCGATCTGGTGGGGCTGGATACCCTCGGACACGTTGCCAGAAACACCTATGAACTGGTCGTGGAGGATGAACAGCGCGACAGTTTCGTCATCCCTGAATTTGTCGAAAAGATGATCGCTAAAAAACTTCTCGGCAATAAAACTCAAAGCGGTTTCTATAAGACCGATCTGACCCCGGAGTGGAAAAAGATATACAAGGTCATTGATCCGGCCACCCTGGAATACGCCGAATATCCGCCGCCGGATTTCCCCTCCCTGACAGATGCCGCCAAGGCCAGAAAGCTCCCGGACAAAATAAAGGCAATCATTTACGGCGACGACAAGGGGGCTCGCTTTGCCTGGAAAGTGGTTGCCCACGGGCTGATTTATGCGGCCGAGCGCATCCCGGAAATCGCCGACACCATCGTTGAAATCGATAACGCCATGAAGTGGGGGTACAATTTCGAAATGGGCCCCTTTGAGACCTGGGACGCCATCGACCTGTCCCGATCCGTCGATAAGATGAAAAGAGACGGTTTCAAGGTGCCAGAAAATGTTCTGGATATGATCGCCGCCGGCAACACTTCTTTTTACAGATTTGAAAACGGCAAAACTTTTTTCTATGATTTCGCTGCCGCCGATTACAAAGAGCTGGTGGTGAGTGAAAACATTGTTATGCTGAAAGCCCTCAAAGGCGCCGGACGGACGGTTGAAACCTGCAAGTCCGCCTCCCTGGTGGATCTCGGCGACGGCGTGTACTGCTGCGAATTTCACACCAAGATGAATGCCCTCAATGGAGAAATCCTTGAATTTCTAAACAAGTCGCTTGATTACGTGGATAGCAACGGCGCCGGTCTTGTGATCGGCAATCAGGCCGGTGGAATGCCCAGCGCGTTTTCAGCCGGCGCCGATCTGATGATGATGGGCAATCTGGCCAAAGAAAAAAATTATGCCTTGATTGAAACCGCCTCAAAAACACTGCAGGACTTGCTGCAGCGGGCTCGTTATGAAACCTTCCCGGTGGTAGCCGCGCCGCACGGACTGGCCCTTGGCGGCGGCTGTGAGGTATGCCTGGCGGCGGATAAAATCGTCGCCCATGCCGAGTTGTACATCGGTCTGGTGGAAATCGGCGTGGGCCTGCTGCCGGCCGGCGGCGGCTGCTTGAATCTGTGGAAAAACTACCTGACTTCCATTCCAACCTCTGTCGGCGATGCCGAACTTTCCAAATTCTTCCTGCCGGTCTTTATGAATATCGCCATGGCCAGGGTATCGACGTCGGCGGCCGATGCCAGGGCCAACGGATTTCTGAAGCCCACCGACCGGATTGTCTTTAACCGCGACTACCTCATCGGCGAAGCCAAGAAGGAAGTCCTGAAGATGGTAGCGGATGGATACGCACCGCCGGTCAAACGCCATATCAAGGTGCTCGGGCAAGCCGCTCAAGGGATGGTCCATGCGGAAATACTGAATATGCTGAAAGGGAAATTTATTTCAGAATATGATGCGTTCCTGGCCAAACGGATTGCCTTTGTTATCAGCGGCGGGGATGTCAGAGAGAACAGCGAAATCTCTGAAGACGTCATCCTTAAACTTGAGAGAGGGGCCTTCATGGACTTCTGGAAAGAAGAAAAAACGCTGGCGCGGGTCGAACACATGCTCAAGACCGGAAAACCGCTTAGAAATTAGAGTTTTTTATATCGACAAATGATCTTCATCAGTTCATATAAGGAGGCGTCATGAGAGATGCATATATCGTAACTTCCATCAGGACCCCCGGCTGCAAGCGCAGCAAAGGGGCCTTCAAAGATACCCGTCCCGAAGACCTGCTGTCTTTTATTCTCAATGCTGCGGTTGAAAAGACTGCCAATCTGGAAAAAAAGGATGTGGAGGACGTCATGGTCGGATGTGCTTTTCCGGAAGCCGAACAGGGCCTCAACATCGGCCGGATAGCATCACAGATGGCGGGCTTTCCCGTTGAAGTGTCCGGCGCTACCGTCAACCGCTTCTGTTCATCGGGCCTGGAGGCCATCGCTCTGGCTTCGCTGCGGGTGATGGCCGGCTGGTCGGATATCGTCATCGGCGGGGGGATCGAATCCATGAGTTATGTCACCATACCGGGAAACATGCCCCGGCCTCATCCCGAATATTCCCGCAACCATGCGGAAATTTATATATCCATGGGCATCACGGCCGAAATCGTTGCCAAGCGTTACGGAATCACGCGGGAAGCCCAGGATGAATTCGCCTTCCATTCCCAGCGCAAAGCGGCTGAAGCCAAAGCCGGCGGCCTGTATACCGAACTGGTGCCGACCCCGGCAACCCGTTTTGTGATTCAACCCGGAGGCACCTATAAACGCGAAACCTTCATCCAGGACTTTGACGACGGCATCCGCGAAGGAACCACCCAGGCAGGACTGGCCGGCCTGATGCCGGTTTTTGCCGCCGGCGGCACCGTCACCGCCGGAAACTCTTCCCAGACGACTGACGGCGCTGCCGCCACGGTCATCATGAGTGAATTAAAAGTTAAGGAACTCGGGCTGAAACCGATCGCAAAATTAAAATCATATACCACCGTGGGCTGCAAGCCGGACGAAATGGGCGTCGGTCCGCGCTATGCCATTCCCAAACTACTGAAACAGGCCGGGATGGACTTAACGGATATCGGCCTCTTTGAAATCAATGAGGCCTTTGCTTCCCAGGCCCTTTACTGTTTCCGGGAACTTGGGCTCGACAAGGATAAAGTCAATATTCACGGCGGGGCTATTGCGCTGGGACACCCCCTTGGCTGCACCGGCGCAAAACTTTGCGCCACGCTCCTGGCCGCCATGCGGCAAAAGGGCGTCAAGTTCGGCGTCGAAGCCATGTGTATCGGCGGCGGTATGGGCGCGGCGGCGTTGTTTGAACTTTGCGAATAAAATATTTTCTAAACATCACCTATACAACCTGCCTCCGGGAGAATAATATGTGTATATTACTTCTCCGGAGAACTATTTTGGTTTAACCAGTTGCTAAAATTACCAGCAAAAAAATTATTAAGCAAACCTCATCAGCCCTTGGCTGGGAAAATTCATTCTTAGAGGAGGCGTTGCGATCCAAAGGTTTCATGTTTCCATGATGATCTTGTTGTTGGCCGGTATTTTTGTAATGATGGGGTGTGGCGGCGACAAGTATAAAGGCGTTGAGATTCCCCGGCCGTTTCGCAAAGATGCCGACGGTTCTCCCATAAAAGCAATCCAGATCGATAGTGTATGGGCCAAAAAAGTGGGCGGCCAAACTCATTGGTATCTCAAGACCAAACCTAATTTATATGCGACGGTAAAACCCAACCAAATTCAATTTCTGATTGTCTTTCGGGAAAGGAAGCATCAGCACTGTCATCAGGAAGACCCTTACTCCCAGCGTATCAGTTATATTGATCCGAATTCGCCATTCGGCGGTACCGTAACGAATCGGGAAGAAATCAAGCCCGGCGAAAGCCTCACCCTGACCGGCGTATTTGATGAGAGCACCGCGAAACCGCATCTGCCCAAATATATGGATCGGGGGATTGTCAAAAACGCTTTTTTAAATATTGAAAAATGGGCGGAACTGGACCCAGCATTCTTCTATCCGAATTATGACAAATGTTCCGATTAATGTCTTAAGGAAATGCATCTAAAGGGCAAAAATTTTCAATTCTAGTGAGATCAAATCATAGACCAGATGCATACCCAAGTGCTCGAAAAACCGGCTTGAACCGTAAAGGACATTCCATCGGGTCCGGTCCAGGTCGAAGTGCGCTTCGATACTTACCGAGCCGTCCTCGTTTCGGCTTACTGTGGCCGGAAATCCGATATCCGCTTTGACTCCCCGAAGCTCGAGGGTTCCCGCCACGTCGAAGTGGGGGGAGCCCAGCTCCGGTGATTCCATTGGCTTTGCCGCAGTGAGCATAAAAGCGGCTGTAGGGAATAACTTCACGAAGAAGAAGTCGTCCGACATGAGATGGTTGATCAACATGGACTGCAGAGGATCTCCTTCAAGGTCCTTATTCTTAATCGACGTCATGTCGATCTCGAAGGCACCGTCAATGTCTCCCTTTCTAACCCGGATTTCACCCCTTAAGAGTCTCAATGTGCCGTAATGCCTCCCGTTCCCGTTGCGGCCTGTCCACCAGATCACGCTCTTGCCCGTATTGACGGCATAGATGTGGTCCACGAGTGCAGCGGTTTGCCCGAGGCGCTCGGGCGGACAAACATTCTCTCCTTCAAAGGGGTACCCTGACTTCATCCATTCATCTAAGCCGCCGTAGAGTGCATAAACTTTCTTATACCCGAGTCGCAAAAGTTTCTCCGCCGCCACTGCAGCATCGAGGGACTTGGCGCTCGAGCCATACAAAACGATTTCTCCCTCCTTGTCCGTGCTTATGGCGGCTACCTGCTCAGGAAAGCTCACTTCATATACGCAGGCATTCAGAGCCCCTGAAAGGCGCCTCTTACCGTATATTTCTTTCGGAAGCACGTCGATAAGGATGAAGGGTTTGCCTTTCTTCATCCACTCGCCTAGTTCAGACGGATACAAAGTCCTACCTGCTTTATCCCATATCATGGGTTGCCCTCCTGATGTTAAACGAAGAACATTCTTTTAAAATACAATGCCGGATTTTAGAAGAAGTCCCGAATATCTGATTTCTTAAAAACCTTGTTTCAGCTCCAAAAACATCATTACAGGACCAAAAATGAACCCTCTTTGTGGTTCTATCCCTTGACTGGTGTGTGTTTAGCGCGGCCCGACCTAATGCCGTTGGAGTATGGCCGTTTCGGATCAAAAGAAAAACCATGTAATCATACCCGGAAAGGAAGTACACGTGCGCGCGAACGATACGGATCAATTGTTATAAGAGCACCTTTCCATGATCTGATAAGAATTGCACCCACCGGGGCGGCAGATTCATATCGAGAAGAAACTTCATCAGTTCACCATGGAAATCTCTTTTTCCTCTGCCCGCCAGGCAGCATAGGAAAGGGCTTCCATTACATCTTCACGTTCCAGGTATGAGTATTCCGCAAGGACATCTTCAACAGATTTACCGCTGGCAATGAGGCCGACGATGGTGCCTACGGTGATCCGCATGCCTCGGATGCAGGGTTTTCCCCCCATAACTTCGGGGGCGATAGTTATTCTTGTCAATGGTTCCATGGTACCCTCAATATTACATATTTAGTTGATCTGGACTGAGCTGCTTGCTGATCAAATTAGCATTTTTTTCAGAATCGTTACGGCTTGATAAGACCTGCTTAAGCAGACCGGGCACCCCCCTGACATTGAAAAAAAAGGATTTCAGTTCGGGATAGATGAGAAATACGGGGTTTAGCTGGAAGTATTTAAGATTGCCTGATTTGCCGCTGGTCAGAAGCCCGATGGACTCAAGACTCCTCAATTCGGTGCTGACGTTTTTATAGTCCTCGCCTGTGATCCTTTCCAACTCCCGGAGGTAAAACGATTTTTCCGGGTGCAAAAAGAAGGCGATCAACAGCTCTATCCGGACTTTTGAGTAAAACAGTTTATGTAGCATGGCCATCTCCAATGATGGTTATTATACATCAATTGATGGCTATATTACATCAATATTTTACCAGAGGAATATTTTCACGCATCATTAGACAGCAACCGCTGGTTCCAACTCAATGAAACGAGCGTTCAGCCCGAGATACATTGCCGTCACCTCGCCATAGCTTAAAGCCTTTAAATAGCCCTCTCTACGAATTGTTCAGGCAAAGTAACACATTTCGTTACTTTAGTTGAGCAATACCTTCCGCCTGCATCCGACACCATCCGCTCAAGAGCATCGTTTGCCGCCTCCATGAACTCAGGGACATTCCTCGGCTGTTCGGATTCTATGTCCTCATCCAAGAGCTTCAGCTCTTTTTCACCGGCAATTTTCCGACCTCTTGCCACACATTCACCCACCGTCGATGGAACAAAATACTTTTTTTTCTGATAGCTCAACGGCGCTCATCCATAGTTCCCGCGTTTCCCAATATTAAGGCTTTATAGGCATGTCGTCCATATATCTGAAATTATTTATATATAAACCGAATATCCGAGGAATGTCCCCAAAACTTCGCAAAACTTCCGATAGATTTATATGATCCAAGGAAGCATATCGTTGATTTTTGACTATTTATTGGATATGATGAAACATAAATTTATTCGAGGAATTACGTGATAAAAACCGTGAAAATATATGCTCTGGGGAAAGAGCCGAAAGAAAGAGATTATTGGCTCACCAGACCGGCCGTTGAAAGATTTCAAGCGCTCGAACAACTGAGGCAAAGCTTCTATGACAACGCTTCCGAAGGATTTCAAAGAGTTTATCGAATTATTAAACAAGAATACCGTTAGATATATCATAATTGGTGGTTATGCCGTCGTCTATCACGGTTATGTCAGATCAACAAATGACATAGACATATGGGTTGATATCCACAGCGATAATATCAAAAAGGTATTAAAGACACTTGACGAGTTCGGTTTTTCGTCATTAAACATCAAAGAAGACGATTTTTCAGCTAATCAAATCATTCAGTTGGGTTTCCCACCCAACCGGATTGACCTCATCACCACTCCTGCCGGAATTGACTTTGAATCGTGTTACGAATCCAGAGAACAGGTTGTCATTGATAAAATTCCACTTAATGTCATTGATTTAGAAAGCCTGATAAAGTCAAAACAGGCAAGCGGCCGTACCAGAGACCTCGCTGACGTTGAGGAACTCACCTGAACGCCTCGAATCATAGTAACCAAGCCCTTTGATTTGAGGGTTGAAATCGGCAACTCATAGAAATTTCAAAACTCAAGGGCGCAAATTGACGGTATCGCGTGCGACCTGCCGGATCGTTTTGCCGTAAACACGATGTGCCGTTCGAATGTACTCATATTGATCCACCTTCAGCATGCTCCTTTCCCCTCCTGTAAGCAGTGTCTTTATTAAAACACCTCTTGCAGAGGTTGCTTTGGGTGGGTCAATTTTCGATTGCCACAAACCCTATGGTGGGTCAATTTTGCATTACCACAACCACCGCTCAAGCATTTCAATGAAAAAATATATACCCATCCCGCTGTCCATTCATATGGACATAAAAATAATTATTTTCTTGTTGTAAATTTTTAATTTACTGTTATTATTGCGATTAAATCTTATAAAAGGTGGACAATCATGCGGACATACGAGAGTACACATCCTTGGCTAAAATTCTCTATAGACATTCGAAAAGCCGATTATGAGTTTTGGATGTCCCTTGGAGAAGCCCAATCTAAATGTGAGCATATCGCCAATGTTCCGTTAAAACCAGCAACAGCAGATAAGTTGCATCAAGTTTATCTTG
>Ga0068712_1003350_pt1 | contig 15289 bp, 13 predicted proteins | sample MTBAKSrepl1MetaG_FD_62987 | JGI IMG/M metagenome (GOLD analysis project Ga0068712, IMG submission 62987) | Enrichment culture microbial communities from Arthur Kill intertidal strait, New Jersey, USA, that are MTBE-degrading - MTBE-AKS1... | ecosystem: Environmental > Aquatic > Marine >... | reverse complement strand
CCGACATGCCGGGCAAGAAAGTCCTCCAGGACGTCTTCCGGGCCGCCCGGGATCCCGCTTTCGGCGGCCGGGTGGCCTTTGTCGAGGACTACGGGGAGCGCCTGGCCCAGTACATGGTCCACGGGGTGGACGTCTGGCTCAACACCCCCCTGCCGCCCCTGGAGGCCAGCGGCACCAGCGGCATGAAGGCCGCCCTGAACGGGGTGCCCCAGCTCAGCGTCCCGGACGGCTGGTGGCTGGAGGGGTTCAACGGCCGCAACGGCTGGGCCGCGGGCCGGGCCGAGGGAGGCGGCGACCGGGACGGGGCCGACGCCGAGGCGGTCTACCGGCTCCTGGAGGAAGAGATAGTCCCGCTCTACTACAAGACGGCCGACGACGACGTCCCCCACGACTGGGTCAGGGTGATGAAGGAGGCCATCAAGAGCGTCGCGCCCGGATTCTCGGCCCGGCGGATGGTCAAGGAATACGCCCTCAAGTTCTACGCCCGGGCGCTCCGGGAGGGGGCTTGAGGCCGGTTTGAGGCCGGGCCCGGGAGTCCCGGCCGTTCTGTTTCACGAGACCGATTCAGCTGACGGGTGACAGCCATGCCGCAGGAACATGTCCGTATCGACTGGGAAGACAGGGAACAGGTCAAACGCGAGATCGACCGGGTCTTCTCCATGTTCAAGCACCTCAACGAATGCGCCGCCTCCGACGGAAACATCTGCCCCGTCTGCGGCTCTTCCAGGGTTGAGCTGCTGGACGAAAAGGAGCACTACGCCAACGTCATCAAGATGCGCCACTGCCCGGACTGCAACAAGGGTTACACCCAGTACCTGGTGAGTTTCGAGCAGGCGGACAAGTGGGCTTCGGAGTGGCGACCGCCCGTGGTCAGCTACTCCATTGAAGAGTACCCCTATTTCATCTACTTCAAGCCGGGGACTCACGTCTGTGAAGGCATCGGGCCCAACGTCTTCCCCTGGGAGAAATAGCCCCGCCGCGGCCGGGCGGCTTACTTACCGCTCTTCTTCTTGGTCCAGACGAAAAACTTTTCCTCCTGGCCGGGCATCTTCCAGACCCCTCTTATCTCTCCGTCGTCGAAGAAGTGCCCCCGATGATCGATCCGGTTCGACCTGACGGCCGAGCCCGAGCCTTTCTGGTAGAGGGTGATGGAGCCTTCGATGCTTCCGTCGGGAAGCACGCGCAGATCGGCCGAGGCGTCATCGGTGGACTCGACCCCGAGGGACTTGTACTCCACCAGACTGCCGAAGGAATTGAACTTCAGCACGGCGACGCGGTTCCACTTGCCGCTGGGGGTGGGGACGAAAATCTCCCAGGTGCCGGTCAGGTTGCTGGCCGAGAACGCGGGGCAGGGCGGAATCCAGGTGTGGCGATCGGTGAAGCCCCACATTGTGAAGGCATTGCATTTGCTGGGATTCTTGCATCCGGCGTTGCTCTCCCAGAGGCATTCCAGGACGCCCCGGTAGAGCTGGGCCTGCTGGGCCTCTGTTCCGAGGCAGTTCTGGAACCTGACGTCCATCTCCGTGACGTGCACGATCAGGTTCCGCCGGGCCAGCCGGTCGATGATCTGCCGGAGAATCCCGGGCACGTCCAGCGTGGCGGCGTGGATCGGCTTGAGGTGCATCTGCAGGCCGAGCCCGTGAATCGGCGTTCCGGAGTCGGCCAGCCATTCCACCAGCTCCAGAACGGCCGCCTGCTTGGCCGGGCTGGTTACGACGTCGAAGTCGTTGTAGAAGAGCAGGGCCTCGGGATCGGCCCGGTGAGCTTCGGCGAACATCTCCTTGATGAATTGCTTCTTGTCGTCGTCGTTGCGGAATTTGCTCCAGATGCCGTAGTCCCGCAGTTTTTCGCCGCTGTCGTGCACGGCTTCGTTGACCACGTCCCAGACAAAGACCGCCTTGGTTCCGTCAGCCTGCTTGGCCTCCCGGAAGTGCGAGACCACGGTCCGGGTGTGCTGGCGGAATATGTTCACCAGTTGGTCCCGCTTGGCCTTCAGCACCCACTCGGGCATCCCCACGTGCCAGACCAGGGTGTGGCCCCGAACTCTCATCCTCTTCTGGGCGGCGAACTCGACGATCCGGTCGGCCTCTCCGAAGTCGTAGCTACTGGCGTTCCCGGGATCGCCGGCCGAGCCCCGGGTGTGAACCCCGGCGAACTTCATGGCGTTTTCCGGGGTCAGCATGTTGAATTCAAAGGCCAGGGTCCGCCGGTACCGCTCGCCATCGGAGCCGGGGGGATTGAGGCCGACCGCGGCCGAACCGATCAGGATGCGGCCCTCGGCCAGGTCCCTCAAGCCCAGGCGGGCGCTCGACTGGGTCCAACCCAGGGCCCTGACCAGCTCGTGGTAGGCGGGCTTGCGGTTGTAGTCCCGGTCGAAAACCAGCGGCCCCGGCCAGCCGGGCTGGCCGCAGGTGCAGTTGAGGGCATGCCCCGATGGAAGGCCGGCCAGCAGCAGCCAGCCCAGGCCCGCCAGCAGCCCAGTCCCCAGTCGCAACGCATTTCTCATGGACAAGGTCGCCTCCGGATCAGACGCCTGGCCTTGTTCAGGGCTTCGATTCAGCGAGTCACCATCGCCTGATCCAGTCTAGGCGAGGCTTCGGCCGGGTGTCAACCGCAAGACCGAGGCTTCTTCAAGGTTACCCGGCCGCGCCGCTCGGCCCGGAACGCGTCCCTCAGCCGAAGAGGTGGCAGGCCGCCAGATGATCCCTCTCCAGGGATCTCAGGGCCGGCCTCTCCCGTCGGCAGACGTCCATGACCCGCAGGCAGCGCGGGTGGAAGGGGCAGCCCAGGGGCAGGTCGATGGGCGTCGGCACCTCGCCCTCGATGGCCGGGGCGTCCTTGAACTCCAGGTTGTCCAGGGAGGGGATGGCCGAGAAGAGAAGCTGGGTGTAAGGGTGGAGCGGCCGGCTGAAGATTTCCTCGGTCTCGGCCGTCTCGACGATGAAGCCCAGGTACATCACCGCCACCCTGAGGCTGATGTGCTTGACCACGCTCAGGTCGTGGGAGACGAAGAGGTAGGTCAGGTTGAACTCTTCCTGCATGTCCAGGAGGAGGTTGAGTATCTGGGCCTGGATGGACACGTCCAGGGCCGAGATGGGCTCGTCGGCGATGACCAGCTCCGGCTCGGCGGCCAGGGCCCGGGCGATGCCGATGCGCTGGCGCTGGCCGCCGGAAAACTGGTGGGGGTAGCGGCCGGCGTAAACCGGGTCCAGGCCGACCTTGGCTAGCAGCTCCAGGACCCTCTCCCGGCGCTCACCCCCCCTGGCCAGACCGTGGATGCTCAGAGGCTGGCCGATGATGTCCATGATCTTCTTGCGAGGGTTGAGAGACGAGAAGGGGTCCTGAAAGATGATCTGGATCCTCTTCTGGAAGGGCCGGCGCTTGGCCCCCCTGAGGCGGCTGATCTCCTGGCCCTGATAGAATATCCGGCCGGCCGTGGGCTGATGGAGACCCAGGATTGTCTTGGCCAGGGTGGACTTGCCGCAGCCGCTCTCGCCGACCAGGGCCAGGGTTTCGCCCGGCCTGATCTCCAGGCTGACCTGGTTGACGGCGTGGACCACCTGGTTGAGCAAGCGCAGTCGCCCGCCCTTGAGGGCGATCTTCTCGAAGACGCTCTTCTGGACCGGGAAGTGCTTGCTCAGCCCCTCGATCCTCAACAGGGGCGCCTGGCCGGCCGGCTGGCTCATGGGCTTCTCCTAGAGCAGGCGACCAGGTGGCCGGGCGAGGCCTCCTCCATTTCGGGCCTCTCCTGGCAGACGGCCGAGGCCCGCTCGCAGCGCGGGGCAAAGGGGCAGCCCGGCGGCATGTCGATCAGGTTGGGCATCATGCCCGGGATCTGGTCCAGCCTCTTGCGCCTGGTCTGGCGGCCGGGGATGGAGCGGATCAGGCCCTGGGTGTAGGGGTGGAGGGGGTTGGTGATTATCTCCCGCTTGGGACCCTTCTCGACCAGGTGGCCGGCGTACATGACGCAGATGAAGTCGCAGAACTGGCCGACCAGGGCGATGTCGTGGGTGATCAGGATCAGGGCCGTCTGCTTCTGTCGGACCAGGTTCCTCATCATGGACAGGACCTGGGCCTGGATGGTCACGTCCAGGGCGGTGCTGGGCTCGTCGGCGATGATCAGGGCCGGGTTGGAGGACATGGCGATGGCGATGGCCACCCGCTGGCGCATGCCGCCCGAGAACTGATGGGGGTAGTCGCTGATCCGCTCCTCGGGCGAGGGGATGTTGACGCTGCGCAGAAGGCTGATGGCCAGCTGGTGGGCCTGGTGCCGGGAAAGGCCCTGGTGGAGGGTCAGGGCCTCGCTGATCTGGTAGCCGATGGTGAAGACCGGATCCAGGGAGGTCTGGGGGTCTTGGAAGACCATGCTGATCCGGTTGCCCCGGATTTTCTCCATCTCCGCTTCCGGCTTGTCTAGCAGGTTCTCGCCCTCAAAGACGATCTGGCCGGCCACGATCCGGCCGGGCTCGTCGATCAGGCCCAGGATGGAGAAGCCGGTGATGGACTTGCCCGCCCCGGACTCGCCGACCAGGCCCAGAATCTGGCCCTGGTCCAGCGAGAAGCTGACCCCGTCCACGGCCTTGACCACGCCCCGCCGGGTGAAGAAATGGGTCTTGAGACCCCTGATGCTCAATACCTCCCTGGGCCGGCTCATCGCTTCAGCCTCGGGTTGAGGACGTCCCGGAGTCTGTCGCCCAGGAGGTTTATCCCCAGGACGATGAACATCAGGCCCAGGCCGGGCAGGACCGAGATCCACCAGTAGCCGCTGAAGAGGACCTGGTAGCCCTCGGAGATGAGCGAGCCCAGGGAAGGCTCGGTGATGGGCACGCCCAGGCCCAGGAAGCTCAAGGTCGCCTCCAGGATGATGGCGTTGGCGATGCGGACCGTGCCGATGACGATGATCGGGGCGACGATGTTGGGCAGGATCTCCCGGAACATGATCACCGCCGGGGAGACGCCCACGGCCCTGGCCGAGTCGACGTAGTCCTTCTCCCGCTCGGACAGGGTGCTCCCCCGGGCCGTCCGGGCGTAGAAGACCCAGTTGACCACGCTGATGGCGATGATGATCTTGAACAGCCCCGGCCCCCAGATGGCCATGATCACCAGGGCGATGAGAATGGCCGGGAAGGAGAGCTGGATGTCGGCCACGCGCATGATCAGGGCGTCGGTCTTGCCGCCGGTGTAACCGGCGATGACGCCGACCAGGGTGCCGAAGGCGGCCGAGAGAAAGGTGCTCATCAGGCCGACGTAGAGGGAGATCCTCAGGCCGTAGAGGATGGCCGAGAACATGCAGCGGCCCTGGCCGTCCGAGCCCAGGAGGAAGGGCTGGTAGGCCCAGGTCTGGAACAGCTCGGGCGGCTTGTAGCTGTTCTGGAGGAAGAGCTGCTTCAGGTCGTAGGGGTTCTGGGGGGCGATGAGCGGAGCCAGGAGGGCGGCCAGGAGAAAGACCAGGGTCATGGCCGCGCCGATGAGGCCGATGTTGCTCTCCCGGAACTCCTGCCACCATTCGGCTTGCCTGAAGCCAAGGACCGCGCCCAGCCGGCTCATCCGCCCCTCACTTGAGTCTGATTCTGGGGTCGAGGAAGGTGTAGACCAGGTCGACCGCGAAGTTGAGAAAGACGAAGAGCAAGGAGACGATCAGGAGATAGGCCACCACCACCGGCCGGTCCAGGTTGTGGATGGAGTCGATGACCAGCTTGCCCATGCCCGGCCAGGCGAAGATGGTCTCGGTGACGATGGCGAAGGCGATGATGTTGCCCAGCTGCAGCCCGATGATGGTCACCACCGGGATGAGGATGTTCTTCAGGGCGTGGATGAAGATGACCCGCCGTTCGGACAGGCCCTTGGCCTTGAGGAACTTGACGAAGTCCTGGAGCAGGACCTCCATCATCCCGGCCCTGACCAGGCGGATGATCAGGGCCAGTTGGAAGATGGCAATGGTCACGGCCGGGAGGATGAGGTGGCGGAACCCGTTCCAGGTCAGGAAGCCCAGGCGCAGACCCCCGACGATCACCGTCTCACCCCGGCCCGAGGAGGGCAGCCAGCCCAGGGCCACCGAGAAGATCATGACCAGCATGATGCCCAGCCAGAAGACCGGCAGGGAGATGCCTAAGAGCGAGCCGGACAGGATCAGCTTGCTCAGGGCCGCCTTGGGCCTGATCGCGGCGATGATCCCGGCCGGGATGCCCATGAGCACGGCCAGGAACATGGCCGAGAGGGCCAGCTCCAGGGTGGCCGGGACCCGCTCGACCACCAGTTGGATGGCCGGCTGGTTGAAGATGAAAGAGGTGCCCAGGTCGCCCCGGAGGGCGTTCCTTAAAAAGGTGAGGTACTGGGCGTGGAAAGGCCGGTCCAGGCCCAGATGGTGCCTCAGCTGCTCGGCCTGCTGGACGGTGGCGTCGGGCGGCAGGAGCAGCTCGACCGGGTCGCCGGTGTAGTACATGATCAGAAAGACGACCAGGGTGACGCAGAGGACGACGACGACGCTCTGCAGGATTCTTTTGATCAGGTAGCCGAGCATGGCCTCGGGTCGACCGGGGCGGACCGGGCCGGGGGGGCTGGCCCCCGGCCCGGCCTCCGCCTATTTGGCGAAGCTGATTTCGTAGTATTGGAAGTAGTGATCCGCCCTGGCCTCAAATTTGACCTTGTTGGAGGCGGCGTAGAGGTCCACCTGGAAGTGGAGCGGTAAAAAGGCGAAGTCCTCCAAGAAAATGATTCGTTGGGCCTCGACCATGGCCTTGAGCCTCTCGTCCTGGTTGACCGTGGCCGAGGCGGCCTCGATGAGCTTGTCCGCCTTGGGGTTGGAGTAGCGGCCCCGGTTGTAGCGGCCGAAGCCCTTTTCCTTGTCAAAAGTGTGGGCGATGCTGTCCAGGAAGGCGCTGGCGTCGCCGTCGCCGCAGGACCAGCCCAGCAGGAAGAAGCTGCTCTCCCGGCGGTCGGTCATGGGGAAGAAGGTCGCCTTGGGGATGGCGTTGACCTTGACCGTCAGGCCGATCTTGGCCAGGCTGGCCGCCACGGCCTGGGCGATTTTCTCGTCGTTGACGTAGCGGTCGTTGGGCGAGTCCAGGGTCACGGTGAAGCCGTTGGGGTAGCCGGCCTCGGCCAGGAGGGCCTTGGCCTTGGCCGGGTCAAAGGCCGGCCGCTTGATCGTCTCGTCGAAGCCGAAGACCGCGCTGGGGTAGAACTGGCTGGCCGAGAAGGCGAAGCCGTTCATGACGTGCTTGACGATGGCGTCCTCGTCGATGCCCAGAAAGATGGCCTGCCTGACCCGGGGGTCCATGAAGGGGTTCTTTCCGGTCGGGCTCTCGATCTTGGGGCTGTCGGGCCGGTCCTGGTCCATCTGGAGATAGATCAGCCGCAGGCCCGGCCGGGAGACGAGGCTGACGTCCTTGTTGGCTTTGATCCGATCCACGTCTCTGACCGGCAGGTCATCGACGATGTGGACCTCGCCGCTCAGGATGGCCGCGGTCCTGGTGGCGTCGTTGGTCAGGGGCCGCAGGGTCACGGTCTTGATGGCCGGCGGGCCGGCCCAGTAGCTCTCGTTGGCGGCCAGGGTGAGGTGGTCGCCCTTGACCCACTCCTTGAGCACGTAGGGGCCGGTGCCGTTCTCGTGGGTGGCCAGGTAGTCGGCGCCGTTCTGCTCGGCGAACTTCTTGGACATGATCATCACCTGGGCCAGCTTGCGGGGCAGGATTCCGAAGGGCTCCTTGGTGGTGATCTTGGCAGTGAGGGGATCAACCACCTCCACCTTGTCCACCGCGGCGACCCCGGACTTGAACCCGGACTTCTCCCAGGTCTTGCAGCGCTCGATGGAGAACTTGACGTCCTCGGCGGTGAAGGGGTCGCCGTTGTGGAACTTGACCCCCTGGCGCAGGTGGAAGACCCAGGTCAGGTTGTCCGGGTTCTCCCACTTCTCGGCCAGACCGGGCAGGACCTTCAGCTCCGGGTCAAAGGCGGTCAGGCAGTCGTGGGTGTTTCGGTTCAGGGCGTTGGTCGGGGTTTCGTTGTGAAAATAAGGGTCCATGGACCGGGGCTCAGAGGAGCTGCCGATGACCAGGACCTGTTCCGCCGAGGCGGCCAGTCCGGGCACGACCAGTCCTAGCCCCAGAGCCAGGATTAGGAAAAGAACGCTCAACCTGCTTGCCTTCATCCTGATCCTCCTTGTGCCACGAGTTTTAAAAGTCGCTTCGGCCTTTACCCGGCCGCCGGGCCTCGTCTCTCAGCTTGGCCGAGAGCGGCCCCAGGTCAGCCGCCAGGATCTGGCCGATGAACCGGCAGCGCTCGAAGAGGCTTTCCGTGTAGATGAACTCCCGCTCGCTGTGGGCGTGGTTGCCGTGGGGTCCCAGGCCGTCCACCGTGGGCAGGCCGGCCCTGGAGGTGAAATTGGCGTCGCCGACCCCTGAGTTGTGGCCCTGCCTCAAACGCCAGCCGTTCTGGGCGGCCAGATTCTTAAGGAAGGCGAAGAGTTCCTGGGTGGCCGGCGTCGAGATCATGGGCGGCCGGCCGCTGCCCCCCCGGAGCCTGGTCCGGGCTCCGGGCAGGAATGAGGTCCGGGCCACTTCCTCGATGCGGCGCCTCAGATCGGCCCCGTCCTCATTGGTCCTGAACCTGAGATCAATCGTCGCGTGGGCCAGGGGCGGGACCATGTTGCGGGCCACGCCGCCGTTAACCAGGCCGACCGTGACCAGGGTCTCCCGCTCCAGATCGGTCAGCTGCTCCAGGGCCAGGATCTTGTGGGCCAGTTCGTGGACGGCGCTGACCCCCTTCTGGCGGCGGCAGACGTGGGCCGCCCGGCCGCGGACGGTCAAACCGTAGCGGGCGCTGCCGCCTCTGGAGGTGACCACCCGCCAGCGGCCCAGGGCCGGCTCCATGATCAGGCCCAGATCCGCTTTTTTGGCCTCGGTCTCGATGAAGGGCCGCGACGAGGGCGAGCCGACCTCCTCGTCGGCGTTGATGATGACCGTCAGCTGGTTGTCCAGACGCCCCTTGATCCGGAGCAGGGCCTTGAGCCCGTGGATCAGACAGATCAGGCCGGCCTTCATGTCAAAGACGCCCGGGCCGAAGCACTTGGCCTCCCTGGAGGCGAAGGTGCGCCGGGGCTCGTCCGGGCCGAAAACAGTGTCGGCGTGGCCGATGACCAGTATCCTGGCCCCCTTGGCCGGCCGGCTCCGGGCGACCAGGTGGGCGCCGAAGTTCTTCTGGGGTTTTCTCTGGCCGACCACCCCGAGCGGCTCCAGGGCTTCCTGGCACCAGTCGATCACCCGGTTGACCCCGGCCGGGTTGGTCGTGCCGCTCTGGATGTTGACCAGCCTGGCCAGGTCGCCGAGGATATCACGTCGCGATTGATCGATCAGTCGCTTGATCTCGTCGCGGAGCAAGAAGCTCTCCTTATTTCTCAGCCCCGGGTCCTTGGCGGCGAATCGGCTCGCCGCCGCCCGCCCGAGATTGCCCTGGCCGCGGCTCCCCGGAGCTCGGCAGACCTCAACCGAGCCTCGGCCCTGCTCCCCGGCGGCTCTTTACTTCCGGGATTACTCGCTGGCGAGCAGGTCCGCCCACTTTCCGGCCGGCCCTCCCCACAGCCGGGGCCGCTCCGACTTCTCATCCAACGGCAGGGAGAGGCGCTCTCGCTCAAGGGTTTTTCTGGCCAGCCCGACTCGAGGCCGAAGAACTTGACCCGCGCCAGGGCCGCGATTCGGCGCCAGGAGCAGCCTCATTATTAGACGAGCCCGTCCGGCATGTCCATTATTTCTTGACGGCGGCTAAACTTTGCCGGGGGCGGCAGGCGGAGCCGGCTCGGACCGGCTCCGCCCCGCAACTTCACCGAGCCTAGTTCCCGTGAACCTCCACCTCGGCCACGGAGAAGGTGCCGAATCTCTTGCTGCCCATGATCTTGACGTAACGGGCCTTGGTCTCGACCGAAAGCACTCGGGTCTCGAAGCCGTGGCCCGGCACCTTGGGCACCGGCAGGATGATCGGCCAGACGGTGCCGTCCTCCGAGAGGAAGACCAGGTACTCGTCGTCGGCGTCGGCCTGGACCTTCACCCGGACAACGCTCTTGACCTCGCCCAGGTCGATGGTGGCGAAGGACTTCTCGTCCTGGAGCTGGGTGCTGGGCTGGACCCGGACGTCGGTTCCCGGCGGGAAGGTCTGGCCGTCGGTCAGGGCGCTGGGCACGCCGCTCAGCCCGCGGCCCCAGACCGGCTTGCCCCTGGCCAGGTTGAAGTCACTCGGCCGTGGGGCCGGCTGCTCCACGGGTTTGGCCGCGGGTTCGACCTTGTTGGGCAGGACCTTGAGCGAAGAGACCTTGTCGTTGCCCACGTGGCTGAGGCGCAGGTCGGGCGCGTCCCGGCTGAAGGTCTCCGAGACCCCGCCGTAGTTGACCAGCTGATAGAGGGTCGCCTGGCAGTCGATCAGCCTCACGGACGAGGCCTGGTCGTCGCCCAGATGGGTTCCCTCCAGGCTGGAGACGTCGTTCTCGAAGACCTGACTCACCCCGCCGAAGTCGGCCTCCTCGTACAGGATGAGGTAGTGGCCGGAGGTGAAGAGCATGAACGACTGAATGTTGTCGTTGCCCACTCGGGTGTAGCCCATGTCGTCCGTGTCGCTGATCAAGGTGGCCACCCGTCCCTGGTAGTCCTTTTTCTGGAACACGGTGACCACGGCGCCGCCGTGGAGCCTGATCGAGGAGATGCCCCAGTTGGGCAGATTGCGCTCATTGCCGGTGTAGGTCATCTGCTGGCCTTGGAAGCCGGCGTGCTCGTAAAGGGTGACGGCCGGAGTTTCCTGGGCCGGGGCCGGACAAGGAAGGCCGATCAGCCCGACCAGCACCAGCCCGGCCAAAAGGGCCGTTATCAAGCGCGACATAGTCTTCTCCTTGTCTCTTTGGGCTAATGGACTTCCGGGAGTTAGGGCTCTAGGTATTATGGCCTGGGATTGGTGTCAAGGGTCTACTCCCCGGCCGGGCCAGAGGAATGGCCTTGGGGTTACGGCCCAAGTGTGGTAAGCAACGTCTGCCGGGCCGGGCTTGACCCGGCCGTTGAGGCTGCCATGGCTCCTCGCCCCAGAATGGTCCTCTTCGCCGCCGCCGGGCTGCTGGCCGCCCTGGTCTGGCTGGCCCCGGCCGCCCGGGCCGGCGGCCCGGCCGAGCTGGTCCTGGGCCAGGGTCCCTCCACCGAGCAGGCGCTCCTGGGCGGGATGATGGCCGCCCTGCTGGAAGCCCAGGGCTTCAAGTGCCGCCGGGAGACCGGCCTGATAAAACCGGAGCTGGCCCGGCAGGCCCTCCAGGCCGGCCTGATCGACCTCTACCTCGATTCGACCGGCCCGGCCTTCAGGCGCCTGCTCAAGGGCCGGAAACCGCCGGTCCGGGCCGAGGGCCTCTGGGCCGTCCTGAGCCGGGCCGAAAAGGCCGGCGGCCTGGCCTGGCCAGTCCGGCTGGCGGCGGACGTTGGGCCAGCCCTGCTGATGAGGCGGGAGGCAGCCGAGAAACTCGGCCTCAGAACCGTCTCCGACCTGGCCGACCTGCTCCGGGCCCGGGTCGAGGCCGGGAAGCGGCCCTTCAATCTGGGCCTGGGCGCCGCGGCCCTGGCCGACCCGGAGGGCTACCCGGCTTTCAAGGACGCCTACGGGCTGGCCCTCAACGAAAAGAGCCTCCTGGTCATGGACCCCGGACTAGTCTACCAGGCCCTGGGCGAGAGCCGGATCGAGGTCGGCCTGGGCCGGGCCGTCGACGGCCGGGTGAGCGCCTTTGACCTCCTGGCCCTGAGTGACGACAAGCAAGTCTTCCCGGCCGACAACCCGGCCCCGGTGCTCCGCCAGGAGACGCTGGCCGGCCGCCCCGAACTGGCCCAGATTTTGTCAGCGCCAGCGGCGGCCCTGACCAGCGCCGAGCTGTCGCGGCTGGTCTATCAGGTCGAAGTCAGGCACCTCGACCCGGACCAGGTGGCCCGGGACTGGCTCAGGTCCAAGGGACTGCTCGACTGAAACCTGATCGTCCTCCTCTACCCGGAAGCCGCCCCGGGAGAGATCGAATCCGTAGGATTTTTCTGGCCCCGCTCAGTCCGCTCGGTCTTGACTCCGCTTCCACAACAGAGTTAGACTTAGCCCGGCTTTTACCAGGTTTCCCTCGAAGGGCCTGGCCATAAAAAAGGCGGGAACTTTACAAATTTCGGGCAGCAAATATTCGCGACGCGGCCGCGCCAGCGACCTGGACACGGGACGAGAATCGCTGTCTGAAGCCCGCTCAGGAGTGCACGATGCCTAAAGACGACGTTGCCAATGCCAATCCGGTTAAAATTGAGGATTTAACTCTTCGTGACGGGCACCAATCGCTACTGGCCACCCGGATGCGGGTGGAGGACATGCTCCCCATTGCCGAGGAGATGGATCAGATCGGCTTCTGGGCCATGGAGGTCTGGGGTGGGGCCACCTTTGACTCCACGACCCGCTTTCTCAACGAAGACCCCTGGGACAGGGTCAGGATCCTGAAGAAGTACATCAAGAAGACGCCCTTTTCCATGCTCCTGCGCGGCCAGAACCTGGTCGGCTACCGCAACTACGCCGACGACTTGGTCAAGGCCTTCGTGGACAAGAGCTGCGAGGTGGGCATCGACGTCTTCCGGGTCTTTGACGCCCTCAACGACCTGCGCAACTTCGAAGTTTGCGTCGAGCGCATCCTGGCCAACGGCAAGCACTTCCAGGGCTCGATCTGCTACAGCCTGACCGAGCGCCGGATGGGCGGGCCGGTCTTCAACCTGGAGTATTACAAGGACAAGGCCAAGGTCCTGGAAGGCATGGGCGCCCACTCGCTCTGCATCAAGGACATGGCCGGCATCATCTCCCCCTACGACGCCTTTGAGCTGATCAAGGCCCTCAAGAAGACGGTCAGCATCCCGGTCCACCTCCACACCCACTACACCTCGGGCATGGCCTCCATGACCTGCCTCAAGGCCATCGAGGCCGGGGTGGACATCATCGACTGCTGCCTGGCCCCCTTTGCCTTGAGAACCTCGCACCCGGCCGTGGAGCCGATGGTCGCCACCCTGGAGAACACGCCCCGGGCCACCGGCCTGGACCTCCAGAAGCTCATCGGCCTGGGCCATCATCTGGAGAAGATCTGGCGGAAGTACCGCGATTTCCTGGCCACCAACAAGATGTCAGCCATTGACACCAACGTCCTGGTCCACCAGGTGCCGGGAGGCATGATCTCCAACCTGGTCAGCCAGCTTAAGGAGAACAAGGCCCTCCACCGCCTGGACGAGGTCTACGCCGAGGTGCCCATCACTCGCAAGGAGCTGGGCACCCCGCCCCTGGTCACCCCGACCTCCCAGATCGTCGGGGTCCAGGCCGTGATCAACGTGCTCGTCGGCAAGTACAAGGTCGTGACCAACCAGGTCAAGGACCTGGTCTACGGCCTGTACGGTCGCACGCCGACTGAGATCCCCGAAGAGATCAGGAAGATGGTCCTGAAGGGCTACAAGCTCGGTCAGACGCCCTACAACGGCCGGCCGGGCGACATCATCCCTCCGGAGCTCGAGGCGGCCAGGAAGCTGGCCGAAGAAAACGGCGTGGCCAGGAGTGAGGAGGACATCCTGACCTGCGCCATCTATCCCCTCACCGGCCTCCAGTTTCTCAAGCGCAAGTACGGGCTGGAAAAGGTGCCCGCCGCGGTCAAGCCTCTGCCCCTGGAGCAGGTCGAGAAAGAGGACCAGGCCTGCGACAAGGTCAGGACCGAGCTGCGCCGGGAGTACCTGGCCAAGCTCGACGCTGGGGAGGCCTAGCCGCCGTCAAATCCTCAGTCGTTTCTTAAAGATCAAACCTTTGGGGCCCTAGCGGGCTTTTTATAAGGGGCGCGAGTCATGACCGAAGTCAACTGGTCACTGGCCTGGTCCATAGTGGGCCGAGGTTTCGGAGTGGTCTTCTCCATCATGATCCTCCTGGCCCTGATGACCGAGCTGCTGCACCGAGTCGTCAATCGGTTCGAGGCCAAGAAAAAAGCGGCCGAGGAGGTGGCCCCATGACCTCCGCCGCGCACGCCGACAAGGCGCACTCGTTCCTGGGCGTCGAGCTGGGCTTCCTGGGTCTGGATCTGGCTCACGTGGTCATGGTCCTGGCCGGCCTGGGCTTTCTCTACCTGGCCATCAAGAAGAAGTGGGAGCCTTACGTGCTCCTGCCCATCGGGGCGGGCATGGTCCTGGCCAACCTGCCCTTCACCGGGCTGACGGTCATGCCCGAGGCCGGGCAGGGTCCGGCCGAGGCCGGCATCCTGGGCGTGATGCTCAAGTATGGCCTTTACCACTGGAACATCCTGCCCGAGTTCATCTTCTTAGGGATCGGCGCCCTGACCGACTTCAGCCCGCTCCTGGCCAACCCCAAGGCCTTCGTCCTGGGCGCGGCGGCCCAGCTGGGCATCTACACCTCTTTCCTAGGCGCGCTATTGCTGGGCTTCTCCTTGCCCCAGGCCTGCTCCATCGGCATCATCGGCGGGGCCGACGGGCCGACGACCATCTACACCACGGCCGTGCTGGCCCCGGAGATCATGGGCATCACGGCCACGGCGGCCTACTCCTACATGGCCATGGTCGCCCTGATCCAGCCGCCGATCATCCGCCTGCTGACGAGCCGAGCCGAGCGCAATATCATCATGAAGCCGGTGATGCGCCGGGTCTCCAAGACCGAGCGGATCCTCTTTCCCATCTTCGCCATGCTCCTGATCATCCTTCTCGTGCCTAAGAGCGCGCCCATAGTCGGCATGGTCTTCCTGGGCAACCTCTTCCGGGAGGCCGGGGTGGTCGAGCGGCTCAGCCAGACGGCCCAGAACGAGTTCATCAACATCATCACCATCCTGCTGATGCTCTGCATCGGCGCCTCGCTGCCGGCGGCGAAGGTCTTTCAGCCCCAGACGGCCCTGGTCCTCTTCCTGGGCCTGGCCGCCTTCGCCTTCAGCACGGCCGGCGGGGTCATGCTGGGCAAGCTCATGTCCAAGCTGTCCAAGGATCCCATAAATCCCATGATCGGCGGGGCCGGCGTCTCGGCCGTGCCCATGAGCGCCCGCATCGTCCAGCACATGGGCCAGAAGGCCAACAAAAAGAACTACCTCCTCATGCACGCCATGGGGCCGAACGTGGCCGGGGTCATCGGTTCGGCGGTGGCGGCGGGGTTCTTCCTGAGCCTGTACTGAGGAGGCTGAAGCGGGACTCGTCCCCGGCCACGCGGGCCGAGGCCGGTTAAGGCCCGGCCCGGGAAGGGGGTGGGTCCCGGGCGACTTGGTTGCCCGGGCGGGGGAGGGGAAGCC
>Ga0068712_1003317_pt1 | contig 15440 bp, 14 predicted proteins | sample MTBAKSrepl1MetaG_FD_62987 | JGI IMG/M metagenome (GOLD analysis project Ga0068712, IMG submission 62987) | Enrichment culture microbial communities from Arthur Kill intertidal strait, New Jersey, USA, that are MTBE-degrading - MTBE-AKS1... | ecosystem: Environmental > Aquatic > Marine >... | reverse complement strand
TCCGCTTCGGGAGAACCAGGACACTTGAGACGGACTCGCCCTTCGGGCGGCCGCTCAGCGCCGCATTGTGCTGAAATAGGAGAGCCAATGAATGCATCGCCCAATGTTCAAGATTACATGCTTCCGGTTCTAAGTCTATTCGGAGATGGCGACGAGCACGAGTACAGGGAAATCCCCGCTTTTCTTGAGAAGCAGAAGTATTTGTCCCTGAAGATGCGATTGCCTCTGCCTACGATGTGCACAAGAAGAGCCTTGCAGAGGAGTTACTTGACCGTGTCAAACAGGGGACATGGCAATTCTTCGAGATGCTGGTTAGAGACCTTCTCGTCGCAATGGGATACGGGGACCCTCACGACGAAGGAAATTTGATAAAGAGGGGCGCAGACGAGGGTATCGACGGTACCATAAAGGAAGACAAACTCGGCCTCGATGTAATCTGCATCCAAGCGAAAAGATGGGGGAACCCGGTTGGCCGTCCAGAACTACAAAAATTTGCCGGAAGCTTGGAAAGCAGGCATGCCAAAAAGGGGGTCTTTATCACGACATCAGTTTTCACAGTAGAAGCACAGGAGTACGTGCAAAAAATAGAGAAGAAAATCGTCCTCATCGATGGCAAGCGGCTATGTGAGCTGATGATCGACTACGATGTTGGCGTCGGTACCTTGAAGACGTATAAGCTGAAGCAAGTTGACAACGATTATTTTGCAACAGTCTAAAAAAGGCACAACATGCCGGTGGAGAGGACCGGGCTACTTAAGTGCCGTTTCGAAGCAAGTCCCTTTAAAGGTCGTGAGTGCTGGCAGCGAGCCCGCTCTTACTAAGCCGCCCGGCCGCTCAGCGCCGCATTCCCCATAAAAATTACCAAAAGCATTCTTGACTGGATTAATCAATGGTGATACAATTAACAATACAATAGGAGGTACAACCAATGCCAAGCGCACCGAAAATTATACCCATTTCCGATCTTAGGCAGAATGCCAGCGATGTAGTGAAAAATGTTCTATCTTCAAGAGAACCCATTTTCATTACTCAACGTGGCAGAGCAGCTGCTGTTATGGTTAGCATGGAAGTCTATGAAAGCACACAGCACGAACTTGATATTTTACATTTGATGGCCAGAGGCGAGAAGGAGATAGCTGCGGGAACAGGATATGAACTTGAGGACGTATTAAAGGAAGCTGACCGTTACCTTAAGGCTGCAAAACCTTGAAAATCTTGTTTACACCTACAGGCCGCAGCCAGTTCCTTGAAGCTGTTGCCTACATTTACCGCGACAAGCCTTCTGCAGCAATAAATTTCTTTCAGAAATCGGAGAAATCTCTTTCCAGACTCAAGAAGTTTCCCGAGTCGGGGAGACCAATACCGGAATTTCCTGAACTTCCTTTTCGTGAAGTTATTGTAAGTCCTTATCGTTTTTTTTATAAAGTTAAGGATGATATTGTATGGATTGTGGCAGTATGGCATGGCGCTCAATTGCCTGACAAGCCTGAAAAATAATGGGTAACAACCGCATCAACTCGGGCCGGCAATTACGCTGCGCTCCATTGCCGGCGGGTTATGCGGAGCGTTCCCCCTCGCTTCGCTCGGGGGAATGTGGCGCTGAGCAGCATCGTGTCCTTGGTTCCCCTCGCTCCGCTTCGGGAGAACCAGGACACTTGAGACGGACTCGCCCTTCGGGCGGCCGCTCAGCGCCACATAAACCTGAAGAAAAATATCTTTCACGAAAATTTGGAGAAGAATATTTAGAGTATTCTGCAAAAGTAAGACGATGGATTTAGTGAGGCGCTCAGAATTAATGCCGAACATACCCCAACACACATTTCTAAAGCCTGCGGTACCTGCTTGATGTTTTTGTCCGATTCCGTTTCATTGACAAAAAGTAACGTGAAGACCTAAAATTGTTTTTAAAGCACTTCGAAATTATTGGGGAAAATGCCAGGGAGGTTGCGATGTTAAAAAAATTCATTGCCACAGTTGTATTTATACTTCTCATTTCAGGGACCGCGTCAGCTCTTGAGTTATCGTCTGATTTTGTGACAACTCATGGAGGATTTAAGTCTTCAGGCAAGATGTATTTAACTCCTGATAAAATCAGGATGGATATGGATTCTCCTCAAAAAATGAGTTCGATAACAAGAATGGACAAGAAGGTTATCTGGAATGTCATGCACGATCAGAAGTCATATATGGAATTGCCATTTGTAGAGGACAGGAAGCCGAGGGTAGAAAGAGAGTACAAAGGCGAGATAGAGAGGAAGCTTGTCGGGAAAGAGACCATTGACGGACATCCAACGGAAAAATACCTTATTACCTTTAAGGAAAGGAATAACACGAACAAGGTATACCAATGGTGGGCTACTGACATAAACTTCCCTGTAAAAACAGAAGATGTTGATGGTCAATGGAAGCAGGAATACAAGAATATAAAAATGGGAAAACAGGATGGCAGTCTCTTTGAAATTCCAGCCGGGTATAAGAAATTCGAGATGCCGGCTGGGATGATGATCCCGGGCGGAATGAAGACAGAATAGGTTTAACATCATCTCTAATCAGATTATCTTAGCTGCGTACTCGTTCAATGCCGCTTGTAAAGCATAGAACATGAGCATAGTAATAGTCGGTGGAGGAATTTCCGGCCTCTCAATAGCATATTTTCTCCTTGAGCGAAAGCCGGATCTCGATATTACTGTCCTTGAATCAGACGGAAAAGCAGGCGGTAAGATATGGACTGACAGAGTTGACGGGTTCCTTTGCGAAGGCGGGGTGAACGGTTTTCTCGATAACAGACCGAAGACACTTGAACTCGTAGGGAAACTCGCTCTTACTTTGTTAAGGAGCAGCGACAAGGCAAGGAAGAGGTATATATTTTCAGAGAAGAAACTGCATCTCCTGCCTGAATCTCCCCGTTCATTTTTCACATCCGATCTTCTGAGCATTTACGGAAGGCTGAGGATCGTCTGTGAGCTTTTTGTGCCACGGAAGAAAGGCAACGACGAAACGCTTGCTGACTTTGCACGCCGGCGGCTCGGCAGAGAGGCATACGAGAAATTGATAGACCCGATGGCGTCAGGTATCTTTGCCGGGGACCCGGAAAACATGAGTCTCAAGAGTTGCTTCCCAAAAGTACACGCACTCGAAATACAATATGGAAGCCTTATCAGGGGTATGATAAGACTACAGAAAGAGGCCAAAAAAACCGGGAAAAAAGTTGGCCCCGGACCGGGTGGTGTTCTCACTTCATTCTATGATGGAATGGAAACCCTCGTCAATGGACTCAATCATAACGTGGGACAGAGACTGAAAACAAACAAGAAGGTCGTATCGATTGATAGAAAAAAGGGTATTTACACCATCTTCCTGTCTGATAATACGATTATCGAGGCTGAATCAGTTATTGTCGCATCACCTGCGCATGTTACAGCAGATATTGTAAAAGATATGGATAAACTACTATCCGGGACACTTAATGAAATATATTACCCGTCGATTTCTGTTGTCTGTTTGGGATTTAAAAGGGCTCATATTCAGCGCTCCCTTGATGGGTTCGGTTTCCTTATTCCTAACAGGGAAAAGAGAAAAATACTCGGAACATTATGGGACTCGAGTATATTCCCGAACAGGGCACCAGAGGGGTATGTATTGCTGAGAAGCATGGTCGGGGGCGTAAGAATGTCTGACCTTGCAACAGAGCCTGATGAGGTTCTGGTACAGGTTGTATTGAAAGAACTTCATGATATTATGGGGATACATGCAGCGCCGGATTTCATGAGAGTGTATAAACACGAGAAAGGGATCCCCCAATATTCCCCCGGACACGAAAAGAGACTCGAGTCTATCCTTGAAAAAACCAGTAAATACAAGGGGTTTTATCTTACGGGGAATGCGTATCGGGGGATTGGTGTTAATGATTGTATTGAAAATTCTTATAATCTTGCAGAAAGGATAATTAAGGAGTATAATTTTTAGCATAAATTTGAGCACAATGACTTCCAATAAAGCAATTCTTTTAAAGTTTTTAGACTCGCCGGAACTGCTCTGTCAATTTATACGAAGGAGGGAACATTGAAAGAATATGAAATTGTTGAATTCTTGAAAAAAGAGAATGAGGAATTCAGAAGGCTCAGCGAGGAACATAGAAATCTTGACAGGCTTCTTATCGACATTGACAACAGGCGCTATCTTACGCCCGAAGAAGAAGTTGAGAGAAAGAAATTGCAAAAGCAGAAACTTCTCAGGAAGGACAAGATGGCGGCAATTGTAAGGCGGTATAAGAAAAACCAGTCTTTAAATTAGAAAAGAGCACCATTGAACTTTCAGTAAGCAGGGATTTCAGCCCTCTGCTTCCGGCATTGCCGTATCTTTTTGCCTTTCGTTTTACAGTGAGAAATATATCGTAGGATTATGTACTAAAGGGGGTATTTATTTTTTATGAGGAGTAAGAGAATAAAAGAAGGTCTCGAACGCGTCCCGCACAGGGCGCTTCTGTATGCAACTGGGATTACCAAGAGGGAGATGATGAAACCCTTCATTGGCGTTGCTACGAGTTTTACCGACATTATCCCCGGTCACATAGGAATGCGTGACCTCGAGAGATTTATCGAGAAGGGGATACATGCAGGGGGCGGCTATCCTTTCTTTTTCGGAATTCCCGGTATTTGCGACGGTATAGCAATGGGGCACAGGGGAATGCATTACTCGCTCCCTTCAAGAGAGCTGATTGCTGATATGGTAGAAAGTATTACAGAGGCCCACCAGTTAGACGGGCTTGTACTTCTGACGAACTGTGACAAGATTACTCCCGGCATGCTCATGGCAGCTGCACGGCTCAATGTCCCTGCAATAGTTGTCACTGCCGGTCCGATGCTTTCAGGTCATTTAAGGGGAAGAAGACTGTCACTCGTCAACGACACCTTTGAGGCGATCGGGAAATATAAAAAGGGTTTGATAAAAAAGGGCGAGCTTGAGGAGCTTGAGATGTGCGCATGCCCAGGGGTTGGCTCCTGTCAGGGTATGTATACAGCCAATACCATGGCGTGTGTTACAGAGGCGCTTGGCATGAGCCTGCCGGGATGCGCTACATCACTTGCGGTCTCTGCTGACAAACGAAGGATTGCCTTTGAGAGTGGTGAGCGCATTGTCGCATTAATTAAGCAAAAAATTACCCCGGGAAAAATCATGACTCGGAAGGCTTTTGAGAATGCTATTATTCTTGACCTTGCACTTGGTGGCTCTACGAATACGGTTCTCCATATTACTGCTATAGCCAACGATGCAGGTGTAGCGCTCCCGCTGGAGACATTTGACATATTGAGCAAAAGAACACCGCACCTTGTGAACATGCTCCCTGGTGGTGAACACTATCTTGAAGACCTTGACCGGGCAGGCGGAATCCCGGCGCTCATGAAGAGGCTGCGGAATAAATTGCATAACAATATGACGGTGAGCGGGAGGAGCATTTATAAGATTGCTGATTCCGCAGAAATTGCAGACGATGAGGTCATAAGGCCTCTCCGGAAATCTCATCACAGAGAAGGTGGTATCGCAATATTACGGGGCAACCTTGCACCGGACGGTGCTGTTGTGAAACAGACTGCAGTGGATAAGCGTATGATGAAATTTGAGGGTACAGCGCGTGTATTTAATTCAGAGGAAGAGAGTATGAAGGCCGTGATAGGTGGAAGGATAAAAAAGGGTGACGTTGTCGTTATCAGATATGAAGGGCCAAAAGGAGGCCCCGGCATGCGGGAGATGCTCTCCTCGACTGCAACAATTGCAGGCATGGGCCTAAGCAGTTCGGTAGCATTAATAACAGACGGTCGTTTTTCAGGCGGCACGAGGGGGCCTTGCATAGGACATATATCACCTGAGGCAATGGAAGGCGGAGCGATAGCGATTCTCAAAGACGGGGACAGGATAAGAATTGACATCCCAAAGAGGACGATAGATGTCCTCTTGACCGCTGGAGAGATAGAGAAAAGATTCAGTACCTGGAAACCGCTTAGGCCAAAGATAAGGAAGGGCTATCTTGCTCGATACGCAAGAATGGTGAGTTCAGCCGGGAGCGGGGCAGTCATGGAGTAATCCACTATTTCCCCGTTGCCATTTCCTCAAGTGTTCTTAATTTAGAGCTCTCACCAACAGCTATGAGGGTATCTCCCACCTGAATCTCTGTACGGAATGTAGGATTAAATCTCATCTCTCCGGCTACCTGCTTTATAGCGACAATAATGACACCCAGTTCTCTCCCGATGCCACACTCATTGAGCGTACGCCCTGCGAGTTTTGAACCCTCCCTGATCGGGAGCTCCTCCATCTGGAGTTCGATATTCCCGCTCTTTGTGGCAAACTCAATGAAATCCATAACAGCAGGTTTTAATACCGTCTGTGCAATCCTGATTCCCCCAATATAATACGGTGATAAAGCCTTGTCTGCGCCGGCCCTGAGAAGTTTTTGTTCTGAACCTTCTTCTCCTGCCCGTGCAACTATAAGGAGGTTTGGATTGAGCACCCTGGCACTGAGAACGACAAAGAGATTTTCAGCATCGGAGGGAAGCACCGAGATCAAACACCGTGCTCTCTCAATCCCGGCTTTTCTCAATACATCATCTTTTGTTGCATCACCTTCGATAATAAGGCAATCTTCTTTTCCATTCAGAGCTTCCTGGAATTTTTCGATAACAACGATGTTGAGATACTTTATCAGGAGTTCCTTTGCAATGATTTTTCCCATCCTTCCATACCCGCATATAATATAGTGGTCTTTTAGTCCTTCAAGCTTCTTTTCCAATCTCTTCCTCCTGAATATTTGATGTATTTCACCCTCTAATATAAATTGTGCGCCGATACCGAGTGTATACAGTACAGTGCCGACACCGCTTATTGCGAGGATGATTGTAAATATCCTTCCGCTTGTAGAAAGTCTGTGGGTTTCCTCATAGCCCACCGTCGTTAAGGTGATGACCGTCATATAGAGGGAGTCCAGAAATCCCCATTCTTCGATACCCATATAACCAGCGGTGCCAAATGATATAACGAGGAATATCAGTATGACGGCAAGTATCAGTTTTCTCTTCAGTACTCTCATATTCCTCATCTCCCATCGGGTTTGTTTGCACGGAGATCACATAACCGGATCTTTAAGTGAATAATAATCTTTACGAAAACCTTTAACTTATATTATAGGTGGGGACATAGGTTTTTTATAGCATTTTTCAATGGATGTATAATTTGTATGAGGAAAATTAAAAAGTTATAGCTCCTTGTTAACCCGAAAACTGCAATTATTAAAAACGGCATAATAATGTCCGCTTTCGTCATTCCCGGACTTGATCGGGGAATCCAGAAAAAAACAGATTACTGGTCAAGCCCGGAACGACACACATAGGACATTAATTTACAGCCATCAATAATTGTTGAATCGGAAGCAAAGCAGCCTTCAAAGTCTTTTAATTTCAATCCCGACTTTTGTCGGGACAAAAGACTTTTCAGTCAAGCTTGCCTCCGGTAATTGCAGTTTTCGGGTGAATAAAAAGATAGTATAAAAAGGGCGGTGTACTGTTCACTATATCCTATATAGACATCCCGGTTCAATTTTAGTTACAATTACATGAATGTATAGCGAATGTATTCTTCGTGGTCTTGTCACGGGATGGGCAAGCGAATAAAAATAATAATTCCTTACATCAAGTCCTTACGGTCGTGCCGGGATGTCTTCAATTTTTAAGGAGTAATGAGAGGGTATGAAAATTTCTGGAGCCGAGATATTAATTGAATCTCTCAAGAGGGAAGGGGTAACACACATATTCGGTTATCCGGGGGGTGTTATCCTTAATATATTTGACCAACTATATGAAGATAAGGACATAAAGCTGATACTCACAAGACATGAGCAGGGAGCAATCCATGCAGCAGACGGTTATGCGCGGTCTTCGGGAAAACCAGGTGTTGCGCTCGTAACATCAGGCCCCGGGGCAACAAATACGATAACAGGCATTGCGACAGCCTCAATGGACTCAATCCCCCTCGTCGTTTTTTCCGGGCAGGTACCAACGATGCTCATCGGGAATGATGCTTTTCAGGAGGCTGACATCGTGGGTATTTCAAGGCCATGCACAAAGTACAATTACCTTGCAAAGGATGTGAGCGACCTCTCGAGGATTGTGCGGGAGGCGTTCTACGTGGCAACATCAGGCCGGCCCGGCCCGGTCTTGATAGACCTCCCGAAGGATGTCACAGCATCGAAGGCTGAGTTCACGTGGCCGGAAGTAAAGATCAGGAGCTATAACCCGAAATACGAGGGCAATAAATGGATGATCAGCCAGGCTGCACAGTTAATTGCAAAATCGAAGAAGGCGGTCATTGTAGCAGGTGGCGGAGTCATACTCTCCAATGCTTCCAGGGAACTCAGGGAACTCGCTTCCCTGACGGATATCCCTGTGACCATGACACTTATGGGACTCGGTTCTTTCCCGGGAACACATGAGCTTTCACTCGGCATGCCCGGAATGCATGGTACCTATTATGCGAATAAGTCAATCCAGGAGTCTGACCTGTTGATCGCCGTAGGGATGAGATTTGACGACAGGGTTACAGGCAAGATAGATGCCTTCGCCCCTCATGCAAAGATAATCCACATAGACATTGATCCGACGTCAATACGGAAAAATGTCCGTGTCGATGTTCCCATTGTTGGGGATGTAAAGAATGTCCTTACCGTTCTCAATAAGGTTATCAAAGAAGAGGTAAAGGAACAGTGGGGTGAGGTCCGAAAGGCATGGTTAAGACAGGTTAAAGAGTGGAAAAAGGAAAGGCCACTGAGTTATACATATGATGAAAAAATAATAAAACCACAGTTTGTTGTTGAAAAGATATATGAACTCACAAAAGGAGACGCAATTATCACAAGCGAGGTTGGCCAGAACCAGATGTGGGCTGCGCAGTTTTACAAGTTTGACAAACCGAGAACATGGCTTACGTCAGGCGGCCTCGGGACCATGGGGTACGGTTTCCCGGCTGCTATCGGCGCTCAGCTTGCACACCCAAACAAGCTTGTCATCGATATCGCCGGTGACGGAAGCATCCAGATGAATATCCAGGAGCTTGCTACTGCTGTCCTTAATAAGCTGCCGGTTAAGGTTGCCATACTGAATAACCACTATCTCGGAATGGTCAGACAGTGGCAGGAACTCTTTTTTAAGGAACGGTATTCTTATACGCATCTCGAGGTGATACCTGATTTCGTTAAGGTGGCAGAGGCTTACGGAGCGGTAGGGTTACGGGCAACGAAGCCAAGTGAGGTTGAGCCTGTACTGAAAGAGGGATTCAGGTTAAAAAAGACGGTCTTTATGGATTTCTTTGTCCACTGGAAAGAGAAGGTCTATCCCATGGTGCCTGCCGGTGCAGCAATAGACCAGATGCTGTTCGAGGAGACGGAAGAGAAACCGGAGAAAAAGTTAAAGGCAGTAAAATAAATGAGACATACGATCTCTTTACTTGTTGAAAATAAATTCGGAGTTCTTTCGAGGATATCCGGCCTTTTCAGCGGGAGGGGATATAACATCGAGAGCCTTTCTGTTGGAGAGACGATTGATCCGCAGATATCCGTCATGACTATTGTTACGAGCGGTGACGACCAGATCATAGAACAGATCACGAAGCAGCTCAACAAACTCATTGATGTCATAAAAGTGATGGATATGACTGAATTTGATCATGTTGAGCGGGAGATGGTTCTCATAAAGCTGGAGCCGAAACCACAGGACAGGGCTGAAGTTTTAAGGCTTACGGAAATTTTCAGGGGGAGGGTTGTGGATTCCAGCAAGACAACGTATACCGTAGAAATTACGGGTGATGAGAAGAAGATTGCGGCCTTTGTCGAACTGATGAAACCGGTAGGCATAAAGGAATTCGTCCGGACCGGGAAGATCGCAATCGCCCGAGAGGGAATAAAAAAGGCGTAAGAAGTCAAACGGTAGGAGTCAAAACTCAGGAAGTGATCTGCTGGACTCCAAAATTCCTTACCCCGAAACATGCAATTGATTTTTGAATCAGGGGCAAAGTCGCCTTCAATGTCTTTTCATGTGTAAATACTTTTCTCAAATACTGTAGTCTTGCATCGGCAGGCTGTCTTGCAGGCAGTGATACGACATTACAAGCGGAAACCCGCTGCAGTTGCACTATGCAAGAATCTGTTGACTCTCAGGTGTGGTTCGCGTTTCCAAATGTCCTCAGGAATGTACTACCCGCATACAAATACCTTAATTTTGAGCTTCTTCATAGTTAATTAGGTTGTATCTGAGAGTACGAGATATTCGCTTGACATGACATATCGTGAGATGATACTATCACATTATGATAGTGTCCTTCAGGGACGACGAATCAGAGCTGATATGGCTTGGGAACTTCTCAAAAAAGATTAAGTTGCCCACAAGTCTCCATAACTTGGCAAGACGAAAGCTGAGGATGATTGCTGCTGCCACTGCGCTGGAAACTCTGAGAGTACCTCCTAATAACAGGCTCAAGCGTTTAAGCGGAAACAGAGAAGGGCAATGGAGTATTCGTATCAATGAGCAATGGCGCATTTGCTTTAAATGGCGAGATGGAAGCGCCCATGAGGTGGAGATAACTGATTATCATTAAGGGGAGGTGATGAGATAATGAAACGTTTAAAGAACATTCATCCTGGCGAAGTCCTGCAGGAAGAGTTTCTCGGTCCAATGGGGATATCGGTATACCGTCTATCTAAGGAAACCGGCCTATCTCAGACGCGTCTTGGGCAAATTATCAGAGGCGAACGGAATATCTCTGCTGAGACTGCAATCAAGATTGGTCGCTTTCTGAATACCGGGCCCGAGTTTTGGATGAACCTTCAGTCGCTATATGATATAGAGGAAGCTGAAAAACATCATGGAAGAGAGCTTAAGGCAATACATCCGTATACTTCAGCGACTGCAGCACGTTGATTCTTGCAGTGCCCTCTCGACTTACTAGTATGCTGGTTATTTTCAATAATCAACGGTCCTGCTGAAATGGCCGGAATGTCGAGTATCAGGTGCACCTAAATTCAGGGATATAGTGAGAGCCGTTGCTCCTTCTCGATCCTATTTCTTAGAAAGGGGGAGGCAACTGGCAATATTTAAAGAAGCGCCTGGTAAGGATATTTATCAGCCGATTTTAATTGCCAGAAATTCCTCCGGGGTGAGGACAGGCAGGGCATCCACTTTGAAGTCAGACTTGTTTCTGGTAATGAGGCACTCTGACTTTGCCTGAACGGCCGAATAATACTGCACAGCATCTTCGAAATCCCTGAAACTCGATGTGAGGGAGAGATCGATCACCCGCCCGTCGACTGCCGCGACATGAAAGACGATTCTGACCTTTTCAAGGATCTTTACCGCCTTTTCCTTCTTCAATTCTTTCGAAAGTAGATAATAGAGTATCGGGAAACTGAGGGCGCAAAGATAGCCCTTCAACTTCTTTTCCTCGATCATTTTGAATATTTTAGCCGCTGGAACGTAAAAAGGTTTACGCTTCAGAAAAATATCGAGGAAAAAATTGATATCACAGAGAACGGATTTCAACGATATTTTTCCTGAAGATGCTTTCTGTATCCCGCCCGAAGCTTCCTCGTACCTATTCCGGTTGAAAGAACACCCGATATTTCCGACAACACCGGCGATTCAGGTGCTTCCTTTTCTTTCCGAACCGCGAGGGACCTGAAATAGTCCTCCACTATGCGTGAGAGGCTGACGCCTTTAGAGCGTGCCGTCTCTTTAGCCTGCTTGATCACTTTATCATTCAGCCGTAAAGTGAGCTTTGTAGACATAAGATACCTCCTTGACGTATTTATTCTATTATATTATACGTCTAATGTCAAGAGGAGGTGCGATGCCACCTATTATCAAATCGTGGTCATCGAGCTTACTATCGGAAACCAACAGTGACGCCAAGATGTCCGGCATCTCAAGTATCAGGTGAAGTTTCATATAAGCTCAAAGAGGGGCAGGATGCAATTCTCAAAAGTTCCCGCATATTTTGTTGCAATTCAAGAATTGCAATAGGCATAAACAGTTGTTGCCCAAAATACTTTGATGGCGACCGTGACTCCTATATATGCGTTTCCCCAGGGTAATTGAAGACTCCCTGCGGCAAGACCGTAGTCCCAAATCTTTTCGGGATTAATGTAAGGAATTCTTTATTCTCTCTATTCACTCGATAACCCCGTGGCAAGACCACGGGGAATACACTCGCTATCCATTTAAAAAGTATCGCCGAGGGGGAAGAGGGAAAAGAATGCGTTGCCGAGGTCGCGCCAGATATCGGTTCCCGGCTCGTAGTCATAGTGAATCTGCTTCCCGTCACGTTCTGTTATCCAGATAAAGCCGCTATTTCTGTTGTTTATTTGGGTATCATTTCCCTCGTCGAGGACGACCTGCCAGCTGTTTCCAGGTTTCATATCTTCTTCTATGACAGCAGTTGCCTGCTCGGCAAGTTCCGGGCTATAAACGATAAGCCCGGTTTCCATGCTCAGGTCACGTCCTGCCTTGTTAAAATTATAAGAACCGACGTAGACGATTTTTCGATCAAAGACAACCGCCTTTGCATGGAGGCTGAGTCTTGCCCGTGATACGGTATCGGCATTGTGAATAGTTCGCGTCATTGCATCGGGCCTCAGCTCACAGACATCAACACCGCTTTGCAAGAGCCTTTTACGATATTTGGCATAGATTGAATGGGCTGGCACTGAATCAGTTGAAGCGAGGGAATTTGTGAGCAGACGGTATGTTACCCCCTTTTTTGTCATCTCATCAATCTTTTCCAGTGCGCGTGGTGCAGGAGAAAGGTACGGTGATGACATGAGGATTTCACTCCGGATGTTTTCTCCAACCTTATTCAGAACATCGGCAAGGTTTAATGAGACGTCACCGTTTACTTTCTCCGGCCTGTCATAAACAACTTCTCCCTTTGCCCAGATAAATCTGTCATGAAACAAGCCGATCGTCTGCATGGCGGTATCCTTTGTGAAATGAATGTCGTAGGGGAAATCCTGCTGGTCTTCGACAAAATGATGTAAATTTTTATAAAGGCGATCGGCTTCTTCCCGTGCCGGTTTGATCCCGTCTAAAACAGAAATGGGAAATGCCCACTTACTGTTCCAGTACGCATCGAAACTCTTCGAGATGTCCTCAACAATCGGGCCGGCTACTAACAACTCAAGGTCATGAAAATTAAATTTTCTATTGAGCCCGAAATACTCATTGCCGATGTTCCTGCCGCCGACAATTGCAACCTTGTTGTCAACGATGAAGAGTTTGTTGTGCATGCGATGTGATAATCGTGAGAGGTCGAAGATAAATTCGACATTGCGCAAGATCCTCAGGGATCTGTTTCCAAAGGGATTGAAGAGGCGCACATCGATGTTTGGATGGGTATCCATGGCGCCAATCTTTAAATCTTTTCCTCCTGCGTGGATATCATCGATCAGGATGCGGACACGAACGCCACGCTCTGCCGCGCGTATGAGGCGCTCGGTGAAGATCTTGCTGCTTGCATCACCTTTCCATATGAAATACTGTGCATCAATGGAACACTCTGCAATATCTGCAAAGGCAAGACGGGATATGAAGGCCTCTTTCCCGGTGTTGAGAAGCAGGTATCCTGATTGGCCGGGATGCTTCGCCATTGACTTGGCAAAAAATTTACCGAGATATGTTATTTCAGGATGACTGAATGCAGAGGAACTCTGTTGGTCGTAGTCCTTTGGTAATGAGGCACAACCGGTCATCAGGAAAAAAATAAAAACTGTAAAAATAGAATTCTTCATTGCGTGAAATTCGCAAAGTTTTTTTATAAAGTTTAACAAAAAGCCTTTCTTTTTGTAATAATGAGGAAAGTGATAGATTGATTTATCAGAATGGCATGAAGAATCTATATCCTTTTACAAATTCCCAGAATATCTTAGCGGTCATTGTCACCTGCTCTTTTTCCAGGCTGACAAGATAAAATTTTCTCCTCAGTTTTCTCCCAGATATGTCCAATATCTTTATTGAACCATCTTTGATCGCCTTAAAGACCGACCATTTTGAGGCAAAGGCAATTCCTATCCCGGATTGTACGAGCTGGACTGTCAATTCAGGATTGCCAATAGTCATTGCTATTTTGATGTCCCTGGTGTCTGTCTTGGAGGTATAGAAAAAATCTTCGATGAATTCCCTGATGCCGGAACCCGTTTCGGGCATGATGAATGGCTGCGAGAGGAGATCGCTGGGGTTCAGGCGGTCCTTTTGTGTAAGCTGGTTATCATCGGATGCAATTATGACGATCTCATCATCTGCTATTTCCTCAAGAAAGACCGGGGTATTTTTAATATTCCCTTCAACGATCCCGATATCGATTGTTCCTTCACGAAGGTCATGGATAATCCCTTCTGTATTGGAGACAGAGAGGTCTATCCGTACTTCCGGGTATTTTCTGAAGAAGGTATAGATGACCTGAGGAAGAAGGTATGTCGCTACGGTCATGCTTACTCCAAGAGGGAGATGGCCCTTTACTTTGTGCATGAGGACAGAGATAGCATCATCCATTTTCTTGTATTGATTGAGGATTTGTTTTGCGGATGCATAGAACATCCTCCCGGCAGGTGTCGGTAAAACAGTCTTCCCCTGCCTGATGAGGAGTTTAACCCCAAGCTCGTCTTCAAGATTTTTGATAAGGTGGCTCATTGCTGACTGCGTTATCAGTTTCGCCTCTGCCGCCCTTGAGAAACTCTTCATCTCAACAACAAGACAGAACGCCTTTAACCGGTGGTCTTCCATCGGGATTATTGTACGAGTCTAACAGAAACGGTGTCAATGAATTATGAAAAGAAATCATATTTCGAATGAATAAAATGAATTTGACTTTCACTGGGATACAGCATATTTTTAAGTACTTCTTACACACGATTAAAATCATGTCTATATATCCATAAAAAAGGAGGTTATCATGAAAAAAAGGCTGGCAGGCTCTGTTTTGAGTATCCTTTGTATTTTGTTTTTATGTTTTACTACTGCGTGGGCTGAAGAACCTGGAGCATCTCAAGGTTCAGAGGATTACGACGTGTTTACCCTCGGTGAGATTTTTGTCACGGCAGAACGAATGCCTGCTGTTACGGAAGTTGCTGTTACAACGGTCATTACCGCTGAAGACATACAAGCGACAAATAGCAGGACAGTCGCTGAGGCGTTGACCTACGTCCCCGGTGTTCGGGTTTCTACCGGCAGGAAGAACGAACCGAACATTCAAATCCGTGGACTTGATCAAAGCAGGGCATTAATTTTGATTGACGGTGTCCCGTATTATGAAACAAATTACGGGAAGCTGGATTTGAACCAGATACCGGTTGATAATATTGCAAAAATTGAGGTCACAAAGGGAGGCGCATCCGTGCTTTACGGGCCGAA
>Ga0068712_1003309_pt1 | contig 15467 bp, 21 predicted proteins | sample MTBAKSrepl1MetaG_FD_62987 | JGI IMG/M metagenome (GOLD analysis project Ga0068712, IMG submission 62987) | Enrichment culture microbial communities from Arthur Kill intertidal strait, New Jersey, USA, that are MTBE-degrading - MTBE-AKS1... | ecosystem: Environmental > Aquatic > Marine >... | reverse complement strand
AGCTATCAGAAGGGCATGCCGGGGGGAAAGAGCCCGGCTTCCAATGGCAGGAGCAAGGGCATTGGCTGCATCGTTGAAGCCGTTGACTGCGCCGAACGCGATTGCCAGAATTACGATTAGTACGAGAAAGCCTGGCTGGGACTCAGGCATGCTTAAGGGCTACCCCCTCAAGGACATTAGCCACATCTTCACACCTGTCGGTCGCACCTTCCATCTGTTCGTAAATTTCGCGCCACTTGATTACATCGGCCAAATCGGCAGAATCATCAAAGAGCTCCGTCAGCGCCGAGCGGTAAATCTTATCGGCTACATTCTCCAAACGGTTTATCTCCACGCACAGAGCGAGCATTTGCTTCAATTCGCTACCACGGCGCCGCAGTTGAAGCACCGCCCGTTCCACCTCAGCCGCTATTTGGACAATGATATCGGCAAGCTCTTTCGCCCGCCGGCCGGCTGTCTTCACCTTGTACAGTAGCATGGCATCAGCAGTAGCCTGAATAAGATCAGTTACGTCATCGAGGGAATGCGCCAGCAAGGCGATGTCCTCCCTGTCGAACGGGGTCACAAAAGTACGGTTCAATTGATATATTATCTGGTGTGTGATAGTGTCGCCCTGGTGCTCTATGTCAGTTATCGCCACCACCTTTTCTTCGATGTCTTGCCATGAGTCAACCATCTCCTTCAAAGCCTGGGCCGCTTTGACCATGTTCTGGGCACTCTGCTCGAACAGGCCGAAAAACTTATCCTCCCGCGGCATGAAGCTGAATTTAAACATTACCGGTCTTCCTCTTTCACTGAAGATAGGTCAGATACTGATGGACACCGCCATTATACTCCTTTGGAGAAAGCGGTATAACAGTGTTATATCACTTGGCGGCCTGCGGGCTGCCGGCTGCCATCGGATAACCTGCATCCTTCCAGGCGTTGTACCCGCCCTTCAAGACTTTCACATCTGAGAAGCCCTTGACTATCAGCTCTAGTGCCGCACGGGCACTCGTATGCTCACTCGGTCAAGCGCAGTAGAAGATAATCTCCTTGTCCGGCGGCGGCAGCCACAAACCATCTGTGATTTCCTCAAGTGGAACCGATATGGCCCCTTCGATATGGTCTATCTGGTACTGGTCCGCTTTACGGTTGTCAACGACAAGGATAGCGGCCCCGCTCTCCATCTTTTGCTTAAGCGCCTCTATAGTGATGCGCGGCACCTGGTCCGAAGGCGCTGGCGGAGACTCAGGCGCAGGGGCAGGCACAGACTCTGGTGTCGGCGCTGAGGCTGCTGGCGCCGGCACAGACGGCTGCTCCGGGGAAGGAGGGACAGCCGGGGTGCAACTTACCATGAAACAGAGCATGCAGACCATTACTGCGGCCAGCACCTGCTTACGTGGAATTAGTGCTGACTGTTCAGTCATAACACCCTAATTATAAGGGAATTTAGGAACTTTAGACTATACAGAAGTCTGCTTAATTGCACCTGAAAAACCTGCTCTGCGGCTCAGGCAGCTGACCTTCGAAGACTATTGCTGACCTGCTGGTCTTTGATATGATTACAGAGTACGTAGTTCGGCCGGAAAAACCGAAGCAGAAGGAGCACAAGCTATGGATATTATAGAAGCGATCAACCAGAGGAAGAGCATCAGAGCTTTCAAGACTGACCCTGTATCCAGGGAGACTTTGACGAAAATAATAGACCTTGCCCTCCTGGCGCCCTCGTGGGGGAATACGCAGCCCTGGGAATTCGCCATAGTAACCGGGGAAAAGCTGGAGGAAATACGCAGGGCCTGCATCGAAAGGGCGGAGGAGGAGCCAACTCCTGACGTGGCTCGTCCCAGGGGATTTCCAGAGCCCTACGGTACCCGTCGCAGCGCCATGGCAGCCAAGTTTCTAGAAATAAAAGGCATAAGGCGAGAAGACAGGGAGGGGAGAGGATGGTGGCGACTGCGGGGGCTTAGGCACTTCGAGTCCCCGGCGGTAATCTACATCTGCGTTGACCGCGCTTTCTACTATCAAGACGACGCCATAAATGCCTGGCCACTATTTGATTTTGGCCTGATAGCTGAGAATATCATGTTGCTGGCCACGAGGTATAGCCTGGGCACTATTGCCCAGGCCCAGGCTGTACTGTTCCCCGATGTGGTAAGGAGAATTTTGGGAATGCCAGAGTCAAAGCTGATAGTTCTGGGCATAGCTATTGGCTATCCTGATTGGAATGACCCGATAAACGGGTTTCGCTCCGAAAGGGAACCGGTGAATAAGGTGACCAGGTGGTATGGCTTCGACTAGACACCGGTCAAACCCGACCTGGAACTGCGTTGCATTGCGTTGCGTTGACCCCCACACGTTCTTCCTGTTATGATGCAGCTGTCTCGTGAGCAAAGCCGTGGAGGACAGGTATGCCGGGGAAGAAGACAGCAGACTTGCGTGAGAACGGGCAAGGTACTCTAGAGAAGTTCATCAAGAACACTGTCAGGGAGAGCCAGGAGAACAGGCTGTCTCTGATAGATGGTAGCCCTATCTTCGAAGAACCACTGGTAGGGGTTGCTGACGGCGACGACCCCCTCTTCACAGAGTACAAGAAGATCATAGGCCCCTTTCACTTCACACCCAGGGAGATGCTGGAGAGGTCGCTTGCCTTGACAGGGGGTGTCAGGAGAGATATTAAGGATATCAGCGTCATCTGCTGGGCTTTGCCCATCGCCAAGAGGACGCAGGTAACAAACGCCCATAGAGATGAATGGCCCTCTCTTAGATGGGCCCATACCAGATACTATGGAGAGAAATTCAACGAGAGTCTCAGGCAGCAGTTAGTATCCCTTCTCACAGGGCAGGGACACCTGGCGGTTGCCCCCATGCTTTCTCCTTTATGGAAGCTTCTACCCAATTACCCGGGTGGTCCCACATCTAACTGGTCGGAAAGGCACGCTCTCTATGTTGCCGGCATGGGGAGTTTCGGATTGAGTGACGGGTTTATCACAACAAAGGGTGTGGCAATGCGGTGCGGCAGCGTGATTACGAACATGAAGCTACCTGCCACACCAAGACTGTGCGTCTCTCATACTGACAACTGTCTCTTCTACATCAACAGGTCTTGCGGGGTATGTATAGACCGCTGTCCTGCTGGCGCCATAACGGCAAAAGGACACAACAAGGTCCAGTGCTTCGACTACGCACACAAGCACCTGGAACACCTTTACAAGCGGTACGCAGTGGAAAACTTCGGCTGCGGGCTATGCCAGACCGGCGTACCATGCGAATCCGGCATCCCGGCCAAGGCAAAACGAAAAAACTATCCCGATCGGAAAGCAGACAACGTCAGGCTCTAACCCGAATGAAGAAACGCATCGTTTACACATTAGGCTCGTGTCCTGCTTGTGCCAGATTAAAGAGCGACTGGACCAGCCAGGGAGTAGATTTTGAAGAGCGACAGGTGGACCGCAGCCAGGCGTGGCTTGATGAGGCGCTAAAGTACGGCGACACAGTCCCGGTCATTATCTATGAAGACGGGCAGGTCGCGATCGGCTACGCCAACATGATCGGCTGACACATCGCCTAGGCGGCGTGCCCGCCTCAGGGTGCCCCGGCAGCAACCCAACCAGATATAGGAGCAGATATGACAGGAACAGCCAGCGTAGTGACATCCGAGAGATTTGCCTCTGGCTTCACGTATCAGGAATACATAGCAAGCATCAGGGTGAACAAGGAGCGTTTCGAAGAGTACTACATTGCGGCTCATCTCTCATCTGAAGATAAGGAATTCTTCTGCAAGGCAGTCCAACATCAGGATGGCCCGGCAAAGATGCTTGTGCTTGGCGAAGATTGGTGTCCCGACGTCTTCAGAGGCATGCCGGTGATGGCCCGTATAGCCGAAGCGTCGGGCATGGAGATGCGCATATTTCCCCGAGACCGGAACCTCGATATCATGAACGAGTTCCTGAAACACGGCCAGTTCATGTCCATACCGGTGGCTGTGTTCTACACCAGGGACTTAACGTACATATGCCATTGGACTGAGAGGCCGGAGCCAGCCGACCGGGAACGTGCCGCCATTGAAGACAAGGCCAGGGAAGAGATGCCTGGCGCTGGAGAGCAAGAGATCCGCGCTGTTGTTCGGGATCGCACCCGGCCGAGGTACCCTGTATGGCAACAAGAGTCTGTCCACGAGATGCGCCTGATGCTGGCAGGGCGGCTGGGAATCTTATAGATTTCAACTGCTTTAGCAGACAAACCCCGTCAGAATATCAGGATGAGGGGCACTACGATCGCTATCAGGCCAGTGAATATGACAGTCAGAAGAAATAAGTTGTATCTGGTGTTGTAATTGCTCAGCAGAGACTCGTCATAGTACCCGGCCACACCCTGGTCCTTGTACATCTTAAGCAGTCCATTTATCAACTTTAACCGTGTCTGCTTGCCTTTCAGCAGCCCGATTTCCACGACGAAATTGACCACTATAAGGAGCGAAATAAAGGTGAAGAACACCACCCATGCGGTGGCATCTTTTTCAGACCCACTTGCGACCCCAGAATTGATCCCGAGAGTCAACAGGTTGAGGAAAATCGCAGTGATGATGAAAATTGTATCGGTACGCGCATTCTGCTGGAGCTCCGTAATAATATGCTCATGAACTCTTTCAATCATATAACCTCCCTTTTGCACTTAATGCGGTCTGAAACACAGCTCACGGCCGAACACCGGGCAAGTCCGCTGCTGATTTCAGTCTAGCCTCTATCACAGTGCGTAGACCTCTTTTTCAAACGTACGCACCCAGTTTTTACCCAGCACCTCGATGGCTTCCCGGGTCCTGTCCACGCCAACGATAACGATCGGCTGGCCGCTTTCCCCTCTACCCAGATGAGTATAAAGGTAGAGGACATTGATGTTCGCCAGTTTGAGGGGTTTAAGCACAGCCTGCAGGCCGCCTGGATGGTCGGGAACTTCAACGGCAATAACCTCCGTCTCAATAGTGGTGTAGCCATGGCTTCTCAAAACATTGATGGTCTTCCCGGGGTCATCGGTCACAAATCGCACCGTGCTGATATCCGATGTGTCTGCCACTGAGATAGCACGGATGTTGATTCCTTCAGCTCCCAGGTATTCGCTTACTGCCAGGAATTTTCCGGGCACATTTTCCAGGATGACTGATATCTGTTTTACGGCCACTGGTCACCCTCCATGTCGGCACTGCCAGGTATCTCAAAAGAGCTCGTAGCCTGAAATCAGCGCTTTCTTGTTCAGGGCAAAAAGTTTGCCCTTGCTCTCCATGGTGCTTCTCAAGACTTCAACCAGCGTAGTAAGGGAGACGAGATTGCTTCTCCTGGTGAACGCCCCCAGCATTACCATATTTACTGACCTGGGAGCGCCCATCTCCTCGGCCGTCTTACTGGCAGGTATTTTAACAATTTCGATATCGCCCCGCGCTATTTCAGCCTCTGCCATTGAAGAGTTTACGAAAAGAACGCCGCCCGACTCGATCTGGTTCTGGAACCTGATACGTGAAGGTTCGTTCAAAGCCACCACGAATTCCGGTGAGGAGGCCACCGGCGATGCAATCTCCTCATCCGATATGGCAACAGTGCAATTGGCCGTGCCGCCACGAACCTCCGCGCCATAAGAAGGCAAATAGGTAACATGCTTACCCTCAATCATCGCCGCCTGAGCCAGATTTAGCCCCATGGAAAGCACGCCCTGGCCGCCAAAGCCGGCGAATATGGTCTTAATCAGCATCCCTGGCTCCGGTGACGTCTTTGATTACTCCCAGTGGGAATTCCTGGCTCATTACCGTGTCAATCCATTTCCAGGATTCTACCGGGGTCATCTTCCAGTTGGTCGGGCAAGGTGACAGCACCTCCACCATAGAAAAGCCGAGGTCATCTATTTGTGTTTGAAGGGCTCTTCGGATCGCTGCCTTGGTTCGACGGATATGTGCCGGTGAATTAACGGCGGTGCGCTCGATGTAGACAGCGCCGTTCAGCAGGGCAACCATCTCGCTGATTCTCAAAGGATAACCTTCAATTTTTGGCTCCCGGCCGTAGGGAGTAGTGGTGGTCGTCTGGTTCCTCAGGGTAGTCGGCGCCATCTGTCCGCCGGTCATCCCATAGACGGCGTTATTAATGAAGATGGCGGTGATGTTCTCCCCTCGATTGGCGGCGTGAACGGTTTCCGCGGTACCGATTGCTGCCAGGTCACCATCTCCTTGATAGGTAAAAACCAATGCCTCTGGATACGCTCTCTTGAGGCCCGTTGCCACCGCAGCGCCTCTGCCGTGCGCCGACTCCGCCATATCAATGTCAAAGTAATGGTACGCGAAGACCGAACACCCCGGCGGAGGAATGCCGACAAGTCGTTCCTGGAGGCCCATCTCGTCAATAAGCTCACACATCACCCGGTGTACGATGGAATGTCCACAGCCGGGGCAGTAGTGGAAGGGCCTTCTTTTCAACGACTTTGGTCGGACATAAACTTTCTTCATCTATTGGCATCCAGACCTTTTTGATAGTAAAGTCGGGCAATCACCCTTAATATCTCGGTTGGAGTTGAAATAACGCCTCCGGGCCTTCCGTGGAAAGCGATTTCCGCCTTGTCGCCAAGAGCCAACTGTACATCCTCCAGCATCTGGCCCATATTCATTTCGAAGACGAGAAAGTGCTTGGTCCTCTTAGCCAGTTGCTGGAGCTTCTCCGAAGGAAAAGGCCAGAGTGTGATGGGTCGCAACATGCCTACCTTCATGCCATCGGCGCGAGCGTTCTTGATAGCGCCTTTAGCAATACGGGCAGCGATGCCGAAAGCCACGACAATCAGACGGGCGTCTTCCGCCATCAAGGTCTCGAAGTCCGTTTCCTCTTCTTTGATCAACTGGTATCTCCGGAACAGGCTCCAGTTGATCTCTTCAAGCTCAGCAGGATTCGACGTGAACGTTTTGATGATGCGACTTGGCCTGCCTCTGGCGCCTCTCAGAGCGCGACTTCTCACCGGAAGTTCTTGAGGGACCTCGTGCTTGAATTCTACAGGCTCCATCATCTGCCCCAGCATACCGTCACCCAGGATAATGGCCGGTATCAGATATTTATCGGCCAGTTCAAAGGCACGGTGAGTGAAGTCAGCCAGCTCCTGAACAGATGACGGCGCCAGGACTATAGTGCGATAGTCTCCATGCCCGCCGCCCCGGGTCGCCTGAAAGTAGTCCGACTGCGCGGCAGAAATGCTTCCCAGCCCAGGCCCACCCCGGGACATGTTGACGATTACAGCAGGCAACTCGCAAGCTGCCAAATAAGAGATACCCTCCTGCTTCAAGCTGATTCCAGGACTGGAGGAAGATGTCATGGCCCTTACGCCGGCCACGCTTGCCCCATAGACCATGTTGATGGCAGAAGTCTCGCTTTCCGCCTGGATGAAACAACAACCATTCCTGCTGCCCAGGTGTCTCGCCATATATTCTGTCAGCTCATTCTGAGGCGTAATAGGATAGCCGAAGTAGCACTGACATCCCGCTCTGATAGCGGCTTCACCAATAGCGCTATTGCCATTCATCAGTACCTTACTCACGGTACACCTCTATGGCCACCTCCGGGCAGACGAGGGCGCAAACACCACAGCCGGTGCAATCACCGTTCTTATCGAAAGACATAGGCACATAACCCGCGGAGTTAACCTTGCCGCGAGTAGCGATAACAGTCTTAGGGCAGAACGTAAGGCAAAGCTCGCACCCTTTGCAGAGCTCCTGGTCAATTTCAATGTACCCCTTCATCGAAGCAGAATAATACACCATGAGATACCAAATGTCACCCGCACTCAGCTTCAATCGTAGTCTACCAACCGGGAAACTGTGCAGTCTAATGTGAGTGCGACATATTGTGCAGCAATTCCATAATGTCTATTATCTTTCGTATCTTCCCCCAGTCCTTGGTCCTGCAGGCGCTCCTGAGTTCGGATATCACCCAGGCGTCCGTATCAGACAAGAAGTTACCCATGTCCTCTTTCAATTTCGGCCACGATTCAAGAATAGTGTGCTTTGTTTCCGGCATCGTCAGTGTCACCTCCCGCAAATGCTGTAGATTACCATTTTTGAGCCATCTTTATTGGCAACAGGGCAGCCGGCTTTCCAGAAAGAGGCTTTAGTTTTAAGTCGGGGCAACAGGAGACTGAGGGCAATATCTTTGGCATCATGCAGGACGACCCCTCAGTCAGGTAAGACTGCTCTGGACAGGCTACAGCTGCAGGTGCTGGGGCATGCTCATGCCGATTTCATCGTGATTGAATCCGGTGAGCGCCGTTCCGCCATCAACATATATGGTGGCCCCATTTATATAGCCGGCGGCGTCAGAGGCCAGGAACACGGCCACGGCTGCGACCTCCTCTGGCTCGCCGAACCTGCCCGCGGGGATTATCTTCTCCCATCTTCTGTAAAGCTCCGGGTTCTTCCATAACGGTTCGGTCATCTGAGTCTTGATAAAGCCGGGAGCTATGGTGTTGCACCGCATGCCGTAGCGGCCGACCTCGGCGGCGACCACCCTGGTAAGCTGGGCCTCAGCAGCTTTAGCTGTGCAGTAGGCACCGTCGTACGGATTCACCAGAGTGGCGTTCATCGAAGCGATGTTGATGATGGAGCCTCTCCTCCTTTCCATCATCACTTTGCCGGCCGCCAGGGTGCACAGAAAATAGCCCTTCAGGTCCACATCGAAGACCTTGTCCCAGCCGTCCGCCCTCATCTTCATTATGGGTACGGGCAGGTTACGGCCGCCATTGTTGACCAGTATGTCTATGGCGCCGAACTCTTCGACTGCTGCCGCCACCATGCGGTCTACATCTTCCTTCCTGGTAGTATCAGTCTGTACCACCAGGGCGCGCCTGCCCCTGGACCTGACCCCGGCTGCGGTCTGCTCCAGGTCGGCTACCGTCCGGCTGGCGCACACCACATGGGCCCCGGCATCGGCAAAGGCCAGGGCGATGGCCTTCCCGATTCCCCTGCTGGCGCCGGTAACAATCGCTTGTATATTATTTCTGAAGCTAACAGATGGATTCTGGCTTGACTAGGACGTTAATATAGTCTGACGGGTTTCCGGTGAGGTGCACATTCCGCTGGGGAGCCTAAAGCTGCCCCGCCGTTTAGATTGCCTGCCGGCCCTTAAGTTAGGCCCGCTTTAGGAAATTGGGGTATTGAAAGATAGCTCCGCATTAAGTGACAAGCATGGGAGGAGGGACCCGGCTCACTATGGAGCCCGAATACTTAAAAAAGGAGAGGCTAGGTGATTAAAAGTGTCGGCATAGACTTGGCTATTGCTGGGGAGCACAAGGTACGCTGTCTTGATGAGAGGGCGCAACCTTGTGATGGGTTCAGCTTCGAGACTTCATCAGATGGACTTGCTAAGCTGGAAGAACGCATCTTCGTAGAGGGGGCTAATCCTGTCATCATCTTTGAGCCTACCGGATTGGCGTGGCTTTTGGTAGCCATCTATCTTAAAGCGCGGCAGCCTGACTGTCATCTGGTTAGGGTACAGGCGCGGAAGGTGGTTGCCCTTCGTAAGTATCTGCGTCGTTCTTCGAAAAGCGACAAGATTGATGCTTTAACCCTTGCCAAGATGTCTTTCATTGACTCCGAGCAGTTAGAAGAGGTTTATCTTCCACCAGCCAAAATCTATACGATGCAACGACTGGCTCGTCAGCGGAAGCGCCTGGAGGGGGAAATCGGTACTCGCAAGAAGCGGATCGGGTCAATTGTGGATGGTTATTTACCCGGTTTACGCCAAGCCTTTTCGGACCCTTGGTCTGCACACGCCAGGGCTTTTCTTTGTTCCCTTCTGAATCCTGGGGCTGTGGTGCAAGCTGGTGAGAAAGCTCTCCATGCTTTCCTTGGCAAGGCGAGACGTCACGGCAAAGCAGATGCCGCGGAAAGTCATATGGTTTATCTTTCCTGCAAGGACGCGGCAACCCGTTATCAGTTCTCAAATCCTGTCGGAACGATTGATGATAATTTCTTCGCTGATCTCCAAGAGGAGATATCCAGAGAGCTCAGGATTATGGAAATGATGGAAGCTGAGTCGGACGCTATAGCCGAACGTCTGGAGCAGTTATACTCAGATCTTCATCCCTCTGATAATCTGCGGACTATTCCGGGCGTCGGCGAGCATACCGCCCCAATTTTTCTAGCAACTGTCGGAGATCCTGCACGATTCCAGAGCCAGTCTGCGTTCGCTAACTACACCGGAGTTGTACCGGCAGCTAAGCAATCATCTGAAGCAGAGGCTAAAGGACTGCGGATGACAAAAGCAGGCCCAGCGACATTGAAATGGGCTCTTTATCAGGCAAGTCAAATTGGTCGTCGTTGTGATCCCCAACTCGCCAGCGTTTATTACCAACAAATGGTCCATCACGGAAAGAACCACAAGCAAGCAATGGGAGCTGTAATGAGCCACATGGGAGCAAGGGTACTGGCAGTACTTCGGAAAGATAGGCCATATGAGCTGCGAGATATTGAGGGCAAGCCCATCAGCCGCGAAGAGGCGAGAAGGCTGATCTTGTCGAACTATCAAGTGCCCGAAGAGATAAAACAGGAGAGGAGACGGCGCAAGACCACGGGCAGTACTACCAAATCACGTAGAAAAGGCAGGGAGATGGTAGCTCACAGGACGAACGAGGCAGCTATTGCTCCTCAGCCTGTAGTTGCTGTAGCCATCTCCCGAAACTAAGTTTAACTAAGGGTAGCTGTGAGGTCAATTCAATAACTCTTGACAAACATTAGGAAATCTAAAAGGTGCATACACGTCACCATGTTCCTGTTGCTGGCGAACCACGCGATTCTGGGGGGATCAGACCACAATATTGACTGGCCACGCATACCACTACACTCTCTTGCAAACAGCCTCAAGAGTCATATGAACCAGCCTGTGGTATTCTGGGACGGCCGGATTAGGAAGTGCCCAGTATCTCCGTGGCCCGCCTTTCGCTGCGTGGTTTGACCCACAGGATAGCGCCATAGCGCCTCCGTCCGGCTGCAACCGCATCCATGGCCGTAACATTAATTCCTGCCTCGGCCAACTTGTTGGCGAGGTCGGCGACAACGCCCACCTTATCCTGCCCTTGGACCAGGAAGGCAGACTTGGGTCCCACTAGCTTGATCCCTGCCTTGCGCGCCGCTGCCAGGAAAGCTCGTTGATTGGATGGAACGAAATCAAGCTGAGCCCGGCCCACACTGCAAGGGAAGCCAGTGAACGCCAGAAGACTGACACGCGCTGACTTGAGTGCGTTCAGCACCTTGGTGCCCGCCCCAGCCCGGTCAGGCACTATGGTGTAATAGTACTCCACACGCTTCACAACGTCCGCCATATGTACCTCCTCATAGACAACCTTCTACCTCTATATCCATCTTAGGCGAGACGTTCCGATACTGTCAATGTCCCGAACCATCTATCACGATGACAACGTGCTCGATGCCGGTCTTTAAACTTCAGCCAGTCGTACCATCATCGCTCTATTCGAAAATACTAGAACACGCTGTTTGAGGAGATCTTTCTTGAAGTCATTGGCTGCTGAAACTGGCGCCAAACAAACTGAGTTTTTGTGACGGCGTGGACATGTATTGCATAGTATGAGCTGGTCAGGCATGGGTAATACTCGACCTTAACCGGATTTCTGGTACTTTGCCATATATTCCGACTTGCTCTTCTTGTGTTCAATTTCCTCCAGGCTTGCCTTAGAAAGAAAGGTGCGTATCTCTTCGACCGGCATGCCATGAGACTTCTTTACTGGTTCTCTAATAAAGAAAAAACCGCCCGCCTTCAGCTTCTGAGATACTGTCTTTAAAACATCCTGTCTCTCGGCAGGGCCTATATCGTGGACAACGTGAATAGCAGAGATGACGTCAAAAGAAGAATCTGGAATATCTAGCTCTCTAATATCCCCGGCTTTGCATTCTACATTGGAGTATTTTTTCAGCCTATTTCTAGCCTTCTCTATCCAGTGGCTTGAAACATCGACACATGTCAGATGCCCACCCTCAGTGAGGAGGTCGGCAAGGCATCTTGAGCCAGCCCCACCACCGCAGCCAAAGTCAAGGACATTTTCGTTACCCTTTAGTCCAAAGGTTTTAAAATACTTGCCATACAAAACGACTCCGCCAAGAAGACCTTTAAGCTTGTCCTCCAGAATAAAAAGAACAGACGGGTGTTCGAAGTCATATTGCTTAAAATCAGAATCGTTCAAAGTCGAGCACCTCCTTTGGGGACATTACCCCCTATTTTTCGTGCTGGTCATTTCTTCTTAATAACAAAGTATCCTGAGCTGTTACGCTCAGGATACTTCTTGAACATACCTAACTCCTCCTGGGCCTGTTGAAGTTCTTCGCGAACCGTCGGGTCATCGGTATATCTTGCTTTAGATTCAGTGATCAACTTTTCAAGGGGAGCGAAGTATTCAGCCTGCCAGGTTGCTTGGCTTAATAAAAAATAGCCCAGCAGCTCATAGCCGCAATTGGATATCTGTTCCATTTTCTCCTTTACATTTCCTTGCTCGTCATGAATTACCATAAATCCACGTGGTCTAAGTAACCGCTTCCACTCCTGCAACCCCCTTTCGAAGCCGATCACGTATAACGAGCCTTCGGACCAGATAATATCAAAACTTTCATCCGGGAAATCCATATCAAGCATAGAGCGGTTTAATGCCTGAACCCGTTTGCCAAGTCCTGTCTCTGTTATCTTTCTAGCAAATTTATCCAGGGCAGGTTGGTCTATGTCAATCCCTATCACCTCTCCCCTGCCCAACTTAGCCAGTTCCAGGGTCGGGATGCCAGAGCCACAACCTATATCGAGGATCCGGGGTTTATCAATTTGGGGCAAGATACGATATGCCTTCCTCGTATACTTTAGAAGACGTTTTCTTATCTCATCCCTGATTAAAGCGGAACGCTGATCATTGTTCTTAGCGCTAGGTTGTTCCAGCACGAGTCACCTCTTATCCCACGTATCGGGCTCTACCCGTGTTGTCGGTGACTTAACAGTCTTATAATCCCCAATATAAGATTTACCTTTGGAACGTTTTGCATATAGGAACGATAGCTATCACCAAACTGTTCTACAAGTCTTTTTTCTTCTGCCATGGTACTCCAGTATAGAATAACAACTCCGGGGATACCCAGGACAAGAAACAGCCAGTGAGGATATAACAGCGGGGTGGCAACGAATATCGCCAGGATTCCTCCTAAATACTGGGGGTGCCTGACAATAGAATAGATACCGGTATCTACCGCCATGCAAGAGATTTCTTTTAGGTTTAATCCCCTCATTGCTTCTCCGTGCATCAGAACCTGAGGATGTGACCTTCTCGGATAAAAAATTATGGCTTATCAATGCCAATCATAATACTTCACAAAAACGAAAGCAAAGCTAAGAGGAAGGAGGTCAGCCTGCACAAAACCGAGTTTTGTTGTTCCACTGAGCTTGAAATGGATTATTGATCCCGGAACGCGCTGGCGCCTGTGACCAAGCCGGGCAAACCGCCCATCAAGAAAGCCACAGCCAACGTCTCAACAATCTCAGCGTCGCTTGCTCCCAGAGCTCGGGCGCGTTTGGCAATGTTGGCTACACCCTCAGGATGAGCCAGCAGGGCATCGCAAAGCATCATCATCAATGTCTTGGTCTTGGTAGAGAGGGCACCATCCGCCAGCGTCGTTTCACGAAGTTCAGTCACCCGCTTGAATAGCTCCGGCTCATGTCTTGCCAGGATGGTCCGCCAATCGGCTGCTTTGGGAGTTGTCATTCTCTGCCTCCATACGTAAATTGGGCCTTACCTTTCCTATAGTAGCCCATTATAATGCCATGGCTTGCGTACTTGCCAGAGGACCACAATGTTACTTGAAGTGCTAAGGCTGACGAAGAGCCGCACTACCTGGGTCTTTGAGTGTCTGGCCAACTCATTCTTGTTGGTAGCCAATTTGTTGGTATCGATCATCTTAAGCAGGTATAATCCGATGGGCTCAGCGTTATCAGTGGAGGTAAGGTTGAATGGATTTTTTGGAACAACTGAAATTAAGAGTGATGGTCAGCTCTGGTGCAATGGCCACCGAAATGGCGAAAAGGGATTTCCAGGTTGGCGGCAATTCAGCGGTATGGGCGCTTGAGCACCCCGATGTGTTCAAGGAAGTAATCAAAGACACTGTATTGGCAAATGCTGATATCATCGGTGCAGGTAATGCATCGGCAAATAGATTCCACCTTAGACGTGTCGGCCTTCATGAACGGGCGTACAGCATTAACCGGGATCTAGTACGCTTGGCGAGGGATGCTTGCCCACCACATTGTTACTTATACGGCTCAATGATGGACTTGGGGCACCTGCTACAACCACTTGGTGACCTCAGCTTTGAGGAAGCCTACGAGGCTTACAGGGAACAGGTTCTATCTGCAGCCGAGGGTGGAGTCGACATAGTGTGGATCATGACCATGTCTGACATCAGAATGATGGAAGCAGCTATTAAGGCTGTCAAGGAGAATACAAGCATACCTGTTATAGCAAGTATGGCTTTCAATCATACCCCTAAAGGTGCCAGAACAATAATGGGTGTGAGCCCTGAAGAAGCAGGGAAGAAGCTGAATCAAGCTGGGGCAGATGTCATCGGGGCTAACTGCGGCGGCATAAGCCCTGCTCAGGTAACTGATGTCCTGAAGGAGATGGCCGAGGTCACGAATAAGCCTCTAGTAGCCAAGCCGAACGCTGGAAAGCCGGAGGTAATCGACGGCGTGACCATCCATCCCATGTCTCCCGAAGACATGGCAGCACACGTACCGGCATGGATTGAAGCAGGCGCCAAGATAGTCAGCGGCTGCTGCGGCGCCGGTCCAGAACATATAGCCAGGATTGCTGAAGCGGTGCGTATTTCCTAAGAGGCCCTACACACAGGTTTTGTCGTTGCCTTTGTCAGTCGAACGCTGCCCGCTGGCTGCGCCTTACAGCATAGGAGACAGTCCGGCCGTTGAGTTGGATTCTATCCATTAATGGTTTGCCAGGAGCACGCTTTGTCAATGGTATGACCATAGTCTACTGTAGAGTGGATGCGAAGTCCACTGGCGGGAGACAGGATACAACGCCACGAGACTGGCTTTCGGCTGGCGCTTGGCCTTGACATAAGCGCGGTCAGTGCTACAATTGGGCGGTAAGGTATATGTGACTTGCCTGCACATCTTCTCCAAAATTTAACGTAAAAATAGGAGGACGAATGAACACACTGGAAGCTATAAAGGAGCAGCTTATTGATGGGCAGGTCGAGGAAGTGAAGGGGCTGGTTCAGGCTGCTATAAAGGAAGGAGTCCCGGTAGAGCGTATTCTGAAGGAAGGGCTTATCTCCGGTATGGAGGTGGTTGGCGAGAGATTCAAGCAAGATGAGATATTTGTTCCCGAGGTGCTTCTTGCCGCCCAGGCAATGCGAGCCGGGATGAGCCTTCTTGAGCCTCTGCTTCTGGGAGCTGGCGTCAAGCCATTGG
>Ga0068712_1003301_pt1 | contig 15494 bp, 11 predicted proteins | sample MTBAKSrepl1MetaG_FD_62987 | JGI IMG/M metagenome (GOLD analysis project Ga0068712, IMG submission 62987) | Enrichment culture microbial communities from Arthur Kill intertidal strait, New Jersey, USA, that are MTBE-degrading - MTBE-AKS1... | ecosystem: Environmental > Aquatic > Marine >... | reverse complement strand
GCTAGTTGGGTCATGCTGAGTCGTCGTTTCTCCTGAGAATCCCCAACGAAAAAAGTCCATGTTAAGCCGCTAACGTGATAGGGTTCACCTCCTTTCCAGTTGCAGGTCAGTGGTAGGTGTCGCCAGGGTCAGGGCGGCGTGTTCGAGGCGTTCAAGCGTCAAGTGGTCGGGCTTGCCCAGATGCACACGCCGCAGGACGCCAGCGCGGCGGCGATAGGCAATCCAATACGAACCGCCCCGCCGCCGCCGTTCGTAATGGGCGGTGAAGGTTCCATAGGGCGACTCAAAGTAGAAAGTGGAAGCCGTGGTGAGCCAGGTGAACCAGGCCGGGCTGCCCACGCGCAGACCGGTGGTGAGGGGGACCTCGGTGTAGAGATAGGCGCTTATCACTTTGGGCGTGCGGTGATGCTCCTGTCTGGGCATGACTAAACCTCCCCCGCAAGTTCCATAACCTGGGTGGGGAAGTCGGCGAGCGCCAGCGCCTCATGGACCAGGGCATGGCGGGACTGGGCGCGGAAGCTGGCCCCGGTGATGGGGATCACCTCGGCGTGATGCAAGAGACGGTCCAGGCCGGCCACGCCCAACAAGGGGTCGCCAAACAGGTCCAGCCACTCGGTCGGAGCGCGATTACTGGTGAGCAGAATGCTGCCCTGCTCATACCGCTCGGCGATCACGTCGTACAGGTCCTGCGGGGCAGGTGGGGCCAGCGGCTTAAGACCAAAATCGTCAATAACCAGCAGGTCCGGGCGCAAATAGGTTGCCAGGCGGCGGTCAAAGGTGTTATCGGCACGCCCTCCGTTGAGATGTTGGAGCATTTTGTGGGCATTGACGACCAGCACGTTATACCCCTGTTGGCACGCTGAGTGGGCAAGGGCCGAAGCCAGATGGCTTTTCCCAACCCCGCTCGGCCCACACAACAGAATATTGTGATGGCGGCGAATGTAGTCGCCCGCCGCCAACTGTAGAATCTGCTGGCGGTTAATGGCCGGATTGAAGGAAAAGTCGAAGTTGTCCAGGGTTTTCTGGGTGTTGAGTCCGGCACGCCGGACCCGCAAATCAAGTTGTTTCTGGGCACGCCGCTCAACCTCATCTTGCAGCAGCCGTTCCAGGAAGTCCAGGTAAGACCACTGCTCGTCCACCGCCTGGCGCTGGCGCGTTTCCAAAGTTTCCAGGATACCGGACAGGCGCAGGAGTTTGAGCTGCGAGGCGAGTTGATGGACTACTGCCATGCCGCCACCTCCTGCAGGGTCGCTCCCAACAGGTCGGCCACCGGGCGGACGAAGACCAGCGCCGGGGCCATGACGTAGAGGGGTGTCGGGTTGGGCTGCTCATCCAATCCCTCTTTGAGAATGCGTTTGACGGTCTGGTAAGCCGGGTCGTCGTGCGCCAGCGCTCGCGCACAGGCCGCTTCCAGGCGTTCAGCCCCGTAAGACTGGGCCAGGGCTAACAAGCGGCGCGCTTTGGGCAGCGGGTCCACCACCCGGTCGGCCAGCAGGTGTTCGACGGTTTGGTAGGTGGCCGGGCCGACCTCGGCAGCACACGCCAGGGCGGTCTCGGCATTCCACAGCAGTCCTTCAACTTTGTAAGGCGGCAGATGATCCACCAGGGTCACTCGCTCGCCCGGCTGCTGTGCCCGCGTATGAGTGGCAATCAATTCGTAGTCGGCGGTCAGAATCTTAACCGTCCGGCGGCTGCCGCGCACCAACACCGTTTGCCCCACATACCGGAAGGGGGCCGAGTAGTACGCATTCTCGAATACCACGTAACAATCGCGGTGCAGCTTCACCCGTTTCCAGGTGGCGACCTCATACGGCTGGTCGGGCAGCGGCAGCAAAGTCGCGCGCTCGGTCTGCTCAAAGCAAACGAGCGGCTGCTGTTTGGTCGTGCCGTGTGTTCGCTGTCCGGCAGTGGTCAGACACCACTGGCGCGCGGCGCGGTTGGCCTGGGCCAGCGGCAGTTCACCTCGCCCGGCCAGGAAGTTGTTTTTCACGTAATCCACCCCGCGCTCGACTTTGCCTTTATGCTGCGGCGTGAACGGGCGGCAGGGGGCGATGAGAAAACCGTAGTGCTCGGCGCACTCCCGGTACGCCCACTGGACCTGCGGGTCCGTGCCATCCCAACTGGCACGCACAATGGCGGCCTTCAGGTTGTCGGGTACGATCTTTTTCGGCACACCGCCGAAAAACTCAAAGGCATGGCGGTGCAGTTCCAGCCAGGTGTCCACCCGCTGGTCGTAGACAAACTCCACATACTGGTGGCGGCTCCAGGCCAGCGTCATCACAAACACCCACGCCTTGCGTCGTTGCCCGGTTTCATCCAGCATGTAACCGGCATAGCCAAAGTCTACCTGCGCCTCTTCGCCAGGCGCGCGTTCGACCCGCACTGTCACGTCCACCGGTCCCGGTTCCAGGCGATGCACAAACCGCTGCACGGCTGCGTAAGTGCCTGCAAAACCTTGCTCTTGCAGCCGCGCATAGATCGCACTCATCCGCACACCTTCCCCACGCAGTTTTTCGACTTGCGCCCGATAGGGTTCCACACTCGACACTTGTCGCGGCGGGGACGTGACTGGCAGCGTGGCCGCCAACCGACTTTGCAGTTCTTCCACCGGCGGCAGTTCCCCTTCCAACAACCCCTGAGCCGTAGCCCATTCCCGGTACTTCTTCACCGTTGTCCGATGCACACCCAGATTGCGCCGGATGGCGTGATCGCTTTCTCCGGCTCGAATCTGACGTAGGATTTCTCGTATTTCCATGCTATCTTTGCTCCTGTTTCTCATTTAGCCTTCTTCCGGTCATTTACCATGTCACCGGAGAAGGCTATTTGATCCTCAGGAGAAACACTACCCCTTTTGACTCACCCCTGGTCATTCACGCGCCCATCTCGTTCTGGTCCAGCGGTGGGTGATCCTGCCCTGGCACATTCCCATCCGATCATGTCTAGCACACATCCATCCGATCGCCCCTGGCACATTGTCACACGTTTAATGACACCCTATCTGGCATAGAGGATTTGATCCTAAAAACAAGGACCATTTCTCCGAAGCTTTATCTCTTTCCATTCAAAAGGCCATCACTGAAACAGATGCGATCTTGGTGCCGGTTGAGGATCCTCGGCAATATGAAAGCGCCATAGAAAGATTTCTTGAGCTTTTCGGCATTCAATCTTAAGAAGGATTATTGGTGTGGACGGCAATTTCGCAACGGATATGGTTTATCTGGACTAAGGCTATAGAAGCACGGGCCAAGACTCGCGCGTAGTTGGAGTGCATTTTGAGCTAGGGGATCACATGAGTATATTTGTGATAGTGGGAGAGCGATCAGGTGATCGACGGATCAGCTTACTCTAATCTCCGTCGATTAGAATGCAGAATCGGATACCATTTCGCGCCCTTCTGATCAATTGACGGCAATTAGCAAGTACAGTTGATTATATTCACAATTTCCGACACAGGTGTTCTTGGTATCAAATTTTGACCCGTCCCCAAAAACTAGTCCACGAGAGAAATTGGCTGTAGCCCGCAGTTCGGAGTCAGCGTAGAAAAAGGGTGCCTTAATAGTGTGTATTCAGCGTTTTTCTGAAGACACACACTTATGAGCAAAAATCTGAGGAATGTCTGTACAGCAAGGTTGAGATTTCTTCCGGCAACCGTATATTCAGAGCTTGTTGTGCCGCGATCAAGGTCTTGGCGACTGTTTGTCCACTACAATTCGGGGATATGTCCTTTAGTTTGGCGCGGAGCAATTGTGGACTATTAAGTATTACGCCATGCTTCTCAACAGCTCGAACCCAAAAGCTGTGCAGGTAGCGACCAAGACCGTATAAAGCCTGGCCCAGCCCTTTTTCTGCTGCTACCAAGAAATGATAAGAGACGGAAAGCTGATGCTCGTATTTTGTCTGCAAACTCGTCCCTGGTTCCATGGCTTTGACAAGAGACAGCAATGATCGTAGCGCTGGCTGAAGCATCTCATTATATGAGGGCAGAAGTGTTTCAAAGTCAAGAGATGTCCCTGTAAGAAGAATCTCGAAAGCACCTACTACCTCCACCCACAAATCAGATTCTTGGAGTTGAGCTGAATTGGCATCAATCACAGCTCGCCATTTGGATAAAATATTCGATTGTTCCGCCTGCCCCCAATTTTCGATGACCAGATATGTAAAGACAGGACAAAAGACCGTATAGAGGAGATTTTTCTCCGCATCTTTTACGGTGATTTGCCTGTGCTCAGAGATGACCTTATTGGATCGTATAGCTAATGAAATCGCTTCTTCTGGATCGCCAAACTGAGCCGCCAGCGGTGTCACTCGTATTACATCGAACGTGATAACTGCAGGGTAAAATTCAGGCGGTTCAGCTTCAATGGCACTCTTATAAAGTGACCAGGCAGCATCAAGATTCCCTAAGTACTGAGCTAACATACTCAATTGGGTTAGAAGTAAAGATTTGGAGAAACCTACAGCGGGGATATACTGGCCTAGCCGAGAATTTGACCGGCCAAACATCCCGGTCCGAACTGGAGCATATTCTTCACCGGAATCTGTGCTTGCAGGTGGCGCACCCACACTTGCCATCCCTATATACCACCCCAAAGCATGTCCTGTCTTACTGAATACTTCACGGAACCTGGGGTTTTCGGGATCGTAATGTTTTACGAGACCACTCACTAGCTCACAGAATTTGTCGAACACATCTTGGTATCTATTTTGGTTCCAGCTAATCCAAGCGGACTCGCCCAAAAGCTCCAATTTTTCGTATACAAAGATTGGTTGCGATGATATTTGAATAGCGCGCGCACATTCCGCTTCCGCTTCCTTCCATCGCGCTAACCCACTATATGAAATAGCAAGTGTTCTAGAGATACTCACCGCATAGGTTTCTACCACACTTCCTCCGAGCCTAAGTAAACGATTCGCTACTGTTACTGTTTCATCGAATCGCTCACTATCAAAGAGGATGAATAGCCTCGTCAGGAGAATAAGCGCTAACGAATCCTCACTGGCAACACGTTCTTGAGCATCCAATTCTACAAGCGCTTCTTCCCTGCGATTAAGGTAGTCCGCCAGGACAACTCCTCTAGCTCTTGAGAGGGCTGATCTTAATATCTCAATTTCAGATATGGTTGAGTTAGCAAGATGCTCATCGATAGCAGACAGGATCATATCCCAAATTTGGGTCCCCTCAGGTTTATCGGCCTCCTTTTTCCAGACACTGTCTATTAGGAAAGCTGTACTCATTGGAGCAAGGGTTGCTGCAAACACACGCGCTCGGGTTGGGGGAGGCATCTCTTCAATTGTTTGAATAAAATGCGTCACATGTTCTAGCCCGTCCAGTAAGGATGTCGCTAGCCAGATTACGTTTTCTATACGTCCAGCTAGATTTGGTGGTGCTTGTTCGTCGAATTCAACCACACCATCTTGGACTAAGCGAAACATCTTGACCGCTCTGTCAAATATTCGGATAGGGGAAAGATTACTCGGTGTTTCAACCAGAAACAGCCCTGCATGACCACATGCCAATAAGACGGCTCGCGCGTTCGCTTCGGTCGCTTGAGAGAGCAGCAACTCCAAATCATCATCAAACTGTTTTACGTCTTTTGCCAATAACGCCTGAAGCCGCACCTGAGTGGCGCGCAACACAATCTGACTGTCTAATGACATCCCATGCGGCCAGGGACTTCCTGGCGGAATCAAAGACGTTATCCAGATAATCTGCTCAGCATATTCACGTTTTTGGGCGGAAACTGCTAATTGGGCTAGAAAACCGGCGAATTGCTCAAAAGATTGCGCTTGATATAAATAAGTGGCAACACTGATACCATCTCTGAGCACATCTATAGTACCTTTCGCGAGATAATACTCTGCTGCTGTTTGGAAAACACATCTTTGCTCGTCAGAACCCAGATTCTCTTCTCCAATCGCGTCTAATAAGGGTGTCACGCGAAAAGATTCATCCTCCAATTTTTCCAACCAGGTGCCTTGTAGTTCAACTAGATGATCCCCTGCATAGTCGATGTAGGGATCACAGCCAGCAACATTTAAAGCAAGCTGACGATCGAATTCCGATAACAATAACGACAACCGGTTAATTAACCTACGAGGTAAGTCAGATACCAAAAGCAACATATCCCGACGATCATCGTGAACCTCAGAAACAGATGCGCTCGTCAAAATACCTGTCAAAATCTCTTCTCTTAACTCCCAATCTCTCTCTAACCAGTAACGCAACCTACTGTTGATCAGCGCTGGATGTCCTTTGCTAGCCGTAATAATTAGGCCCAGTACATCATCAGCACTTTTAACTGCTTCAGGTGCATCAATCCTATCCAACATGATCTTAACGTCGTCAACGGACATAGGAGGCACATTGTAAACTAATGGTGGTGGAGTGGTGCTGTGTACGACATTGTTGGGCAATTCTTTCTGTCCTGTTGTAAGTAATTTTATGTTGCTCCGGAAAAAAATATTCGATATTCTGCTCAATTCAGCAAACAAAGCTGCATTCTTTGCGGGATCGGGCAGATTATCAATAATGAACGAAACGCCATGATCAGCAAGTTGTGTGATACTTAGGGCTAAATCGATAAGGGTGTATCGATCACTTACGTACTGAAGCCACATATTTGGATCGTTTCGAATGTGCCCTAAAACACGTGCAAAATGGCGCTGTAAATGGTTTAACGCCTCAGTTCCTGATTTATAGAGTAGTGAAATCCACCAGAACTCAAAATCACAACTTTCTACAAGTGCACGAGCTAGATAGGTCTTTCCCCTGCCGGCAGGACCCACGATAGCAAGCCAGGTTATCTGCTGAAGATGCGCGCAAAGTGCCTGGACTAATTCCGTTCTTGGTGTATAGATCCCCGGAATTCCAGGTAACGGATCAGGTTGGAGAGTAACAGCAATGGTCTTGTTTAATTTGGGTGGCAGGGCTTGCTCAATATCCCGAAGAAGAGAAGTCTGTTCTCGCGATTGACCCTCAATCGCGGATAGTGACTGGCGAAATGATCCTGTAGTGTCCTCTATTCTCTGCCCTTGGCTTAATAACTGGCTAACACTTTCTTCAAGTGCAGTCACCGACTGACTGATTCCTTCTAAAAGCGTCATCTGCAAACCGAATTGTATTTGCAGAATGTCTTGAATATATCCTAAGGTCTCATAGTTTTTCTCGGAGGTTGTCAGTATAGCTCCGCGAAATTCGCGCTCATTTTGAATGATTACATCTCTGAAAAGCTGCTTTGCCCTCTCCACAAACAACACGGTTAATCTCGATGCATCTTCATTCAGGAATATCTCGCCATCAATATACATGATGGGAAATCGCGACAAATATTGAGCTAATCGCTGTAAAAGCTCAGCATCTTGCAGATCGTGGTAGTTGCTTTCGGGTAAATCAACATGTCGAGCCAGTTCGCTTCTAAGGTATTGCCGATCGATCCCTGGTTCGTTACTCGAATAGTTGGGGCCAATAATTAACTTCAACTCTTTCGCTGCAATGTCAAAGGCATCCAAATAAAGATCATTCAAATCTTTTTGAGCAAATTTCTGCGATACCGTTTTTATGACAGTTTTAGCCGAGTCGTAAGCAGCATTTCCTGCCACACCAAACACAATATTCCCTAGTAATCCACTTAAGAACATAGAGGGATCCTCGAAACCTTCCGGGCGATGAATTACCGATTTTGAACTTACTTTCGGCATCCTGTGTAATTCAAATTAAACAACCTTGACACACGGGATCAAGAATACGGAGAAAACGTTGCTGGTGTGAATCCCCGCCAATTAGTCTTGATTGCCTAATGTTTCGAGTTGGGCGATATATTCGGTTACCTCTATAAGCAAATCCGTATTTGTTTGAGTGTGTTTCCGGAACGCTGCTTGTGTTTCTGAGAACCCACTCCGAGAATTAACGTTCTCAGTCATTTCCAGCAATCTTCCAACAAAATCCTTTATCTGATACTGAAGTCTTTCGAGTAAGCTCCGCATTATCGAGACGGGAAAATTGTGCATTATCTGACGCGGGTTCAACTCTCCGGCCTCCAAAGCTTCGATAACGCTGGGATTAACACCAATTGCCCGACTCAATTCTTTTACTTCAAGCCCTGCTTCGCGTCGCAAAAGCATCAATTCGTTCCCCAACTCATTGGCCGAAATTGCAATCTCTCTTTTAGCTTGGGCTTCTCTCATGGCTGCAAATGCACGTTCTTTGAACGTTTTGCTCATACTCTCAGGTGATGTCTTTGAAAGAAGCGCCTCAATATCCACTTCCGTAAGGCTATCATACAAATCACCCATATTGCCCAAATTGCTCAATAGTCCCTCAAATAGCAAATCTTGATGTTTTGATCTTTGAGAAGTCATTTGTTTTCTCCAATTCTGGACTCCGACTTCCGAAGGAGATCTTGTATAACTGGATGCTCACCAAGAATTTCAGTCATAGTTTTCAGCCCACGCGCTTTCCATTGACGTACTGTTCCAGGTTTTGTACCGTAGTGATCTGCGATTTCCGTTAGCTGCCATCCGCTAAAGAACAGAACAAGGGTTATACGTTGGTTTTCAGGTAGCGTTTCCATGGCATCGGTAACTGCTTGAGATGCTTCCGATGATTCTTGTATTTGTTCACTCGAAACAACCACCAAGGTTTCCTCGTCAAGTGATTGCAATTCAAGTTCTAGACGTCGTTTATCACGGAAAATGTTTTTGGCTATTTGGAAAAGCCAATTTCGAAAACCATTTGGACTGTGTTCTCTAAATTCGAATGTATCTATGCGCTCAATCGCTTTGTACATAGTTTCAACAGCAATATCTTCTGCTTCTTGTTCATTTGCTCGAAGAACAAACATGACGAATCTTAGGAGGACAACGCCATACATCTCAAGGAAACGTTCATGGGCTTTTTCTTCTCCACGTTTTATACCTAATACCAACAATCTATCATCATCGAGGGCAGTCACAGCTTAACTCCTCTTATTCTGGCTGTACACTTTTGGCAGGTTCCAAATTAACCCAAAAACGTTGAACTATCGTTTTTTCCCATTGCCCATATTGTGATGGAGTTTTCCGAAATACGTTCCAGGCATGATCTATCAATGAAACAATATCTAATTCGTTTTGTGACTGCTGTTCAGTGAATGGGATAAGCCCAATGTGTTGGCATTGCTGATGTACGATATTTGCCAGTTGGGTTATTAGGGTTCGTGGATAGTAAACATCGAATCCTTGCGGACGTTTGCCATAGTATCTCGCTTCGAGCATCTGTTTCCACGCGGTTTCAAGTCGCTTTATGTCCTCGAACCGTTTTAAGGCAAGCAATATCCCCAAAATAGCCTCAAACCGGGCCTGGTCAGCGGGATGGGACATTGTATGGTTGACTGATGTCGGAAGTGGAAAATAGGGGTCGTTATCTCTGTTAGTCACAAGCCGAAGATGTTGCCAACCATAAGCTGGTCCTACCAAATAGGTGGCAATTAAATCACATGCGATTTCCTCGCGCCACGTTCCATCACGTCTGCCCCCCCATTTCAATTGAGCAATGTTGATCCATCTATTGCTTTGAGGATGCCCACCCAAGTCCAGGATCAAATCCCGCTCGCTTTGAAAATGCTGTTTAACGAGTGGGATGAATTCATCAACAAAATTAGGGCGTATTGCAAGCAATACATGACCAAGTTCATGCACCAAGTCAGGCCAACCCAGGATACCTTCGATGTCACCTATCGGCATACCAACAATCCCCAAATCAGGATATGTCCAGTAATAGTGGTCACTTTTGGCTGTAATCGAGGGAATCCCATAGGTTGGAAACAATGTTTCTGATGCAAATTTGTGTAACCAAAGAAATCCGCGATGATCATGGTTATCATATGTGATTAGCACTGGAACAAGTATCTCTTCAACAAGAACTACTTGCTGAAACAACTCCTGATATGCGCTAATTGCCTGAGCTTGCATTTTGGAGTGCTGAAGGAGTTGATCTCGTTCCAAATCCTGTAATCCAGCGTATGTATGCTTGAGGCGTTCAACTGCCTCTTCCCTCAATTCGTTGACATCCTCAAATGTGTTATTCGAGTTTAGGATTTGGATAAGTCGGATGCAGCGATTCTTTAACTCACTCACTAGCCCTAAAACGTTATGATTTACACCCACCGCATCATCCTCCGAAAAACCTCATTTACATCCGCACTGGCAGCCAACATGATCTCATCAAGCATTTCAATATCTGTGTCTGTCAACTGCATGAGGTCTTCTTTGAGATGCAAAGTGAGCCTTCTCAGCCGATCCAAAAAAAGAGGCTGATTATTGGCGTGCGCCTCTCGAATCTTTTTCACCACCTCAATTGGAAGAGGCGGATCTATTATCCATTCCTCTGCCCACTCTCCTTCGTCTTCAGCCGGAATTACCTGTTCCAAAAAGATAACTACATTTGTTAAACTGGCTACAGCCTCGGTCTTATCAATTTCATCGACACCATCGCCTAACTCATAGTAAACTTGTTTGCTCACCGTAATCCATTTTCGCAGGCGACGCAAAAGTACATTGAGCTGTTCGTACTGTTTTGATAATAAGCCTAAATCACTCATGACGTTTTATCCCTAGTTTTATCTATTCGCTATCCAGGTCATCAAGGAGTCCTTCGTTTTCATCTATATCAGCGGCAATAGGTTCAAGCCAATCATCAATGATCTTAATGGTCAAAGGAGGGCTTTGAACCCCGTCAGGTTTAGTCCATGCTAACATTGACAGATTGAAAATATCTTGCAATACCTTTTCTATTTCCAAGTTGCCATATGCAATTTGGGCGACTAACGGCGATGCGGTCCCTTGATTCAGACTAGGAAATCCCGTCGTGGCAATGACCCCCCACCGATCATCGAAGACGTGATAACGTCCGACTCTAGGATTGCCCGCCCTGTGGTTATGATGTTTCGAGTAGTACATTCGCAAACTTGCTGAATTACTCTTATGTATCTCAACTATGCCGTGATTCCCTTCTGGAATGAGAAGTCTGTTCGATTCCAGTTCGTTTATTACATGTTGAAAACCTTTAATCTCTGTATCGTAGGAGCGTCCATCTCGGTGAATCACCACGCTCCGGAGTGATTTTCCGGTGAGAGCCTTGATGCGTTCTATGAACCTCGGCAGATCATCGAGAAGCACTTTGACGATCTCCTCGGCACTGAGTTTCTCCTTGTCACCAGAGGTAAACGATCTGAATTGGAGCAATTCACCACCTGCACCTAAGAATGAGAATCCCGCCGTGGTATTGAGAACATCCACGCCTATATACAGATCATAGTGAAGTGGGTCCGCTAGAGTCCATGGTTTTGCGCCGCTGACGACGAGTAATTTCAAGGCTGTATTGAAAAGATAAGACCAATAGACGTTGTTCTTTATTTCGTATCCATTCGGGGTTTGTCTAAGGTAACTGCTTACTTCCGAGGCTTGGATGCATTTGGTTCGAATCGGATACAGCATCTTTTTGATATGTCGCCGCAGATTTCCGATATCTCCAAAAGCATAAGTGTCCGGGAGAACAACCAATGCGCATGCTACCCCACCAGACGATTCCATTTGTTGTTTGTATGGTTTTAATTCGCGCAAGATCTGCGGTATTGTCTTGGCTTTTCCATCATCCCATACCACTGTAGTCGGGTTGTACTCCTGCGATGAAATGCTGTTGACTGTCTGCGAAATATCTTCATATAGCCTGTCCATAAGGTCTTCATCTGCCGCAATGCTGACGGGGGCCAAAATAAACTGGCTCATACTGCTGGGCTGGCTGGCAAAGGGACCGATTTTGTTGGACTTAAGCCACTTTTTTCGCAGAGAAAGCATACTCGCTAGGTCGTCCCGCGTATTCTGACTTGCACGAAGAACCTTCGCATTTCCGAATTTAAACGCTGGTATCGGAAACGATTTGGCATTAATGGTTTTTGCCTCTTGTGATATCCGGACTTTTCGACCATCTATTTGGAACTGCTCGTCACAATATGTGGCTATCACATGTTTCTGCCGCTGCAAGCGTTCATTTGGTTCCAGAATCGTATCGGCATGTGCCTTCTCAGTTTCCGATGAGTTGTAACGTAAACGTGCCAACATTGTTGCCCCGTAGCGTTGATCATTTTGTCCAGGATTGTTGTAGACCAGCGCCGCACCGTCGGATACCAGATTCTGTACCGTCGAATGTCCCCCCCATATCTCACGTGTATAATCCAAGACTGATATATGAACACCTGGTTGCTCTGGGTGCTCAAACTTCGCCTCGGATACGGTAGCATGGCTAACTTCTTGGAGCTGAATAAAATACCATTGGGGACCAAACTCGTATAGAAAGTGTCGCCCTTGGTAGCGACGCCATTCCTGACCTTGGGCAATTCGTTCTGCCAACGTCTCTGCATCTATAGACACGTGTGTAACATCAACAGCAAAATAGACTTCTCCACCGATAACACGAACGCGATATCGAAAGCCTGGATAGATGTTAATGTGAGAGCTGTTTTTGGGGGAGGGTAAAGCCTGTTGACTATAATAAATATAAGGGGATGCACCGCGCCATAGTTCTCGACAATCTCGAAAGGCGCTCCTGAGTTCGAAGCTGAAGAAGTCCTCAACCAGACGTGCATTTTCATCTTCTACATTTGCCAAAGATATAGTATAGACTGGTTCCTGAAGCTGAACGTTGATGGTAATCCCTTGGATGCCACTTATTTCCAGTTTTTTGGGCAACCCCTGTTCTTTTTTTGTAGTTGTAGCTACAGCTATGAAGTGTTTACCATCACGCACAGTCAACACGGCGGGAGTGCCGTATTCCTGATTGATATATCGCCGAGTTTTCAGCAGATTGGCGTAGAAAGATTGCGTTTGGGGGAGACTACCAATCTCCATCAAACGGTAACTCAAGCTGAGTTGTTTTTGGTTTAAGACTGGGAAGAGGTTGAGAAGTTCCGTCATTTTCCATCTCCAAGCAGAGTTCTTGCCAACTGCATAGTGCGCATGTACCATCGCTTTCGGCCAATGCGAACGTAGATATTTCTAAATCCTGGTATCTCTTGTCACCGCGCAACGCACGAATTTGTTCTATCCGCTCAAAAAGCATATTTTCGGTTCGAAAAATCGCTTCGTCATCGATGTAATAGGCTTTTTCCAGGGCATCAGAAGGATCATCATCAAGTAGATTGATGATGTGTCCGCGGATTTGGGTTCGAGCTAGAGAGAAGTACGGCAGGGTATCATTGTTCAGGGCTGCCAAGGCATATACCGCGACCTGGTAATTGTAATTGCTTACTCGTGATGCGACCTTCCAATCAACAATATCAAGCCCCATAAGATCATGAAAAGGCATGGCCAAATCAAGCTTTGCGGTGATGCTTACTCCATCAACGTTTATCCACAGCATCTTCTCAGCGGCGTAGCTTTTTCTCTCCATCAAAAACGCCTTCATATTTCTGCTCTGCAACAGATTAGACAAGGCTTGAGCGATAATCTCAGTTACTTCATCTATATCTGTTTCACTTCTGTACCGATCAGCAAAATAGTGCTCCTGCAAAACACAATATTCATCACCAGCGTTTTCTTTGCTTATATGATGATATTGACCAGTAGCAGAAAAGCTGAATTGTCTCCGCGCTAGGTCAATTGCCTTGTAAATCACTTCATTCTCTGAAGGCCAAAAACCGTTTTGCAGAGCAGGCACAAGGTGGTGCTCAATCACGCCATGGACAAGGTTCCCGATCCAAGTATCAACCGAGTCAACTTTTCTCAAGAACTGCGCTTCTTTACGTTTCGGGTCATTGGCATTCGCATTTGCCATGATCTCTGAGAAGAAATATTGACGCCGACAACGTTGCCACATGCGTTCAGCAGAGATTGAGTGTTTCATAGGATATTTCACTCATACGCTAATTGAATCGGTCGAAATATGATTGCCAATAGAGTTTAGGACTTGTGCGTGTGAGTCAAACGCCCATCTTCAACCCACACGCACAAGTAACTCATTTACGATTCTTTTTCGGAACACGAACCCAGGTACGATCAGGTTTCTGGGTTGGAGGTAGTGGCTTATCGCCAGGTTCAATGGTTACTTGGCGCGGGTTAGGGACTTTCCCGCCTCGCGGTCCGCGTTCTTCGTATTCACCGGGTGTTTGGGGAATTTCCCCAGGTTTTTGTGTTTCTGGCATTTTTCGCTCCATTTCGATAAACGACCATCTACTACATAAACGACAGAGCGTTACAGACTGGATGTGTAAAGACCCGGTTTAAGTGTTTTGGATAATATACTGCCTAATCATACGATTCAAAAACTTGTGTTCGATAGTGTAATTACATAACATAGGACGATGGGCAATCAACGCATTTAAGGTCAAGAAATTACGGTGATTACTCAAGCATTATCGATGCGCTTTGATAACTATAACCATAATTAGCCTATCTGGATTCAATCGAATGTGAGAAGAAAACAATTCGTTTAGTTTGATGGTATGCTAGATGGCAATTGCTTCATCACTTATTAGTCGTTTGATTGGCCAGAATGTTCTATCTGTTTGGATAGCTGACTCATCCGCAGTTGTTTCAATGGCTGGCTGGAAGAGGCTTTTCAAGGAAAAAACAATGGACGTATTTGGGCTGCGGGAAGCGTTGGTCAGAGACTATGCGCGCTATGCGAGAAGCTTCATTCAAATACAAGAGCAGCGCCTGCATGAATATGTTGAGCAGTGTCTCAGTCAGGGAGTTTTCTGGCCCGAAGCGCTGATTCAACTCAATCCCAATTTCCAGCCAGGCGCGTGGATTGATGAGCTGGTTCAAGACAATATACTTCATCCCGAATGCCGCTTCATCTTCCGCAAAGGCAAAGCCGAAGGGGAAGAACGGCCCATGCGGTTGTATCAACATCAGTTGGATGCCATTCTCACGGCACGTGAGGGGCACAACTATGTGCTGACAACTGGCACAGGGTCGGGGAAAAGCCTTGCCTACATAGTCCCAATTGTGGACTACGTGCTGCGCCATGGCAGCGGCAACGGCGTCAAAGCCATTGTAGTCTATCCCATGAACGCTTTGGCAAACAGCCAGTACTACGAACTTGAGAAGTTCTTACGACATGGATATCCATCCGGCGGCGAGCCGGTGACATTTGCACGATATACCGGCCAGGAATCCGATGAAATTCGTAACCGGATCATTGCCCATCCGCCGGATATCATCCTGACCAACTACGTCATGCTGGAATTGTTGCTCACCCGTCCGCGTGAACGCCAACTGATCCAATCCGCTCAGGGTTTGCAGTTCCTGGTGCTTGATGAATTGCATACCTATCGCGGTCGGCAAGGAGCAGACGTAGCCTTGCTGGTTCGGCGTGTCCGGGATCGGATGGCTGCCGATCACATGCAGTGTGTGGGAACGTCCGCTACGCTGGCCAGTGAAGGCTCTTTTGATGAGCAACGGGCCGAAGTGGCGCGTGTTGCTACTCAGATATTTGGTGCAGAGGTAAGACCGGAGCA
>Ga0068712_1003272_pt1 | contig 15637 bp, 12 predicted proteins | sample MTBAKSrepl1MetaG_FD_62987 | JGI IMG/M metagenome (GOLD analysis project Ga0068712, IMG submission 62987) | Enrichment culture microbial communities from Arthur Kill intertidal strait, New Jersey, USA, that are MTBE-degrading - MTBE-AKS1... | ecosystem: Environmental > Aquatic > Marine >... | reverse complement strand
CGCCAGCGTCATCCGCCGGGCTGCGAGCATGATCAGCCGGGTTGCGTCCGGGGGGGACATCGTGTTCACCGGCGGTGTTGCCAAGAATCCGTGCATGCGCCGGCTGCTGGAGGAAAGGCTTGGCCGCCGGGTCCTTGTCCCGGAGGACCCGCAGTCCGTGGGTGCCTTCGGCGCAGCGTTGCTGGCTGGGGAATAGATTTATGATTCCAGAAGACTATCGCTATTTCGAGCGGCTTTCCGAACGATCCCTTAGAGATTTGGAGATGTGCCGGCACAGGGGGATACCGATTGCCGGCATTTATTGCATCTACGCGCCGACCGAGTTGATCCGGGCGGCAGGCATGAGCCCTGTCGGGCTCTGCGGCAAAAAGGAAGCCCCGATTGCACATGCCGAGAAGGTTCTGCCTTCGAGTCTCTGTCCGTTGATCAAGTCCAGCTATGGGTATGCCGCAAGCGATACGTGTCCCTTTTTCAGCTTCTCCGATTTTGTAATAGGCGAAACGACCTGTGACGGGAAAAAAAAGATGTATGAGTTTCTCGCGCAACTGAAGCCCCTGTACCTCATGCACCTGCCGTACTCCCAGGAGGAGAGCGGGGCCAGGGCCTTCTGGCGCAGCGAGGTCGTTCGTTTCGCTGCTTTTCTGGCCGAAAGATCAGGGACGGCTCCTGCAGGGGAACGGCTGGCATATCAGGTCGAACTCCACAATCAAATGCGCCGGGAAATGAACCAAGTTCTGGCACTAGCAGCCGACGAGCGAAGTCCTCTAAACAGCCTCCAGGTGATGACGATTCTGGAGAGCAAGTCTTTCGTGGTCGACCTGGATGCCTATGTGGCTCATTTAAGCGGGTTGAAGGCAGAACTCGCTGAAATCATACACGATAGCCCGATGCGGCCCGCCGGCTCCACCTGCCGTCTGCTGCTGACGGGTTGCCCTGTAGGGAAAGGATGCGAGAAGGTTCTGCGACTGGTCGAGGAGGCAGGTGCTTCCATCGTCTGTATGGAGAACTGCACGGGTATGAAATCGATCCTTACAGAGGTGGAACCGAGGGCAGAACTCCTCGATGCCGTCGCTGACCGGTATTTGAGACTCCCCTGCTCATGCATGACGCCGAACCCGATCAGGGTAGAGGCGATCTGTCGTCTGGCCCGTGAGTTCAGTGTACAGGGAGTGATCGACATGACGTGGCAGTTTTGCCACACGTACAATGTGGAATCGACGATCTTGGAACGCGAGATTCATCGTATATTCGATCTGCCGTTTCTGCATCTGGAAACGGACTACTCGCCTTCGGATACCGAACAGCTGCGGACCCGTATCGAGGCATTTCTGGAAATAGCTACCAAGCAGGAATTTCATTGAATTCAGAGAAAGACAAGGAGGAAAGGATGTCAAGATTCAAAGTAAAATGCGGCAGCGCGGCATGCGGGAAGATGCTCTTAGGTGTCTGTGCGGTCTTCGTCGCTGTGTCATTGATGACATGCAGCGCCTGCTGGGCTGTGGACGAGACGACACCGCGCATTGATCTGGGTTATGTCTTCACTACGCACCATACTCCTTTGATGGCGGCGATCGAAAAGGGGGAAGGCTTCAAACAGAGCGGGGCGTGGCTCAACCTCATGGTGGAGCGCCAGAAATATGAACTCTTGGACGGTTCGGGGAAATCCCTGGCTGTGATCAACCTGATCGTAACCAAGAGCGGTTCCGAAACGGCTACCTTATTTGCTCAAGGGCGGATGGATGTCGGCCTCTCATCCAGCACGGCTTTCATCAGCGGCATCGACAAAGGCACCCCTATGAAAATCCTCTGCCCTCTTCATGTCGATGGCATGGGCATGGTGTTCCCGGCTGGAAGCACGGTTACGGGCTGGGAGCAGGTGCATCGCTTCATCCAGGAATCGAAGCTCCCCGTCAAGATCGGTTATCACTCCCCGACCAGCGCTCCGCGCATCGTCTTTGAGGGTGCCCTCCACAAGGCGGGTCTGAAAATCACTCAGGATGCCAATGATCTGTCCGCGGATGTCCTGCTCGTCGATCTGAAGAGCACGTCCAATTTGATTCCCGCCCTTGTGAGTGGACAGGTGGATTGCTGGGTCGGTCCCGCACCGCATCCTGCCGTTGCTGAGTTCAAGGGGGTGGGTCATGTCGCGATGGATTCCAGAGACCTTCCGCCTCCAGGGGAATGGCAGGATTTCCCATGCTGTGTCCTGGGGGCCAGTGATGAACTGATCGACAAACACCCTGAAATCGCCCAAGCCTTGACCGACTTGTTGACGGCGGCATGCGCCTGGAGCAACCAGAACAAGCGCGAGGCTGCCGAGATAACCTCCAAGTGGATTGGCGTCCCCGTTGAGGCCATCGAGAAATCGACCATTATTTACACGACCAATCCAAGCCAGAACTGGATGCGGGGAGAAGCCATCTTTTTGGAGATACTCAACAATATGGATAAGTTGAAAGGTCGTTTCAAAGGTAAGACGCTCGAGGAGATCGATACGGAGATCTATGATTTCCGCTTCGTGAAGAAGTCTCTCGCTAAAAATTGATTCAATTTTATCTTTATCCGGCTTTCCGGGGCCACGGCTGCAGCCGGGGCCCTATTTAGATCATATGAAACAAGCTGGTCCTCCGTTTTGGATTTCTTGGCTGGGGTGTATTTTATACCCCGGACCAGCCCGTTTCATACGATCTAGTTCGCTGAAAGGTCCATGAAGGAAAAAATCGCTTCTCTGCTGGTTCCAACGATAGCGCCCGTTTTGCTGTTCGTCATCTGGATTGTTTTCGCCTGGCGGATCGGCAATCAGGTCATTCTGCCCCAGGTGGACAGCGTCATTGCCCTCCTGTCCAATCCAACAGACGATCTCGTAAGCATGGGCTCGCTCGCAAGCAATGTCGCCGTGAGCCTGGTGCGGGTCCTCATGGGCTATATGGTGGCGGCGGCCCTCGGCATCCCCATTGGTGTCATCATGGGCTATTACGCCCTCGCTTTCAGACTGATGGACACTTTTCTCAACCTTTTTCGCCCGATCCCCCCTTTGGCATGGGTCCCGCTGGTGATGGCCTGGTTTGGTGTCGCATCGATGGCCACGGCCTTAGGCCTAGAAACGGGAAGAATGTATGTTTATCTGAACAATCTGAAGTTTTCTATGGTTTTTATCATCTTTATCGGGGGGTTCTATCCGATTCTCACCAGTTCGATCCATGGGGTGAAGAGCGTCAATCGAACGCTGATCGATTCGGCAAGGATTCTTGGCGCGAGCGAGTATCAGGTGTTTTCCAGGGTGCTTCTACCGGCGGCTATGCCTTCCATCATCAATGGGTTGAGGATCGGCCTCGGCATTTCGTGGATGTGTCTCGTGTCGGCGGAGATGCTTCCGGGCAGTATTTCCGGGGTAGGGTATCTGATTACCCATGCCTATACCCTTGCGTCGACCGATATCGTGATCGCCGGGATGATCAGCATCGGGATTGTGGGAACGCTCATGGATCGGTTGTTTTCCTATGTCGAAAGCAGGAAGTACTCCTGGCGGCGGGTGGCGAAGTGAAACCCATCCGTGCTGCATTACAAAAATGGGCGGTTTGATGAAATGTGGCAGGTGTGACAGTGATCCTGAGAGCAGAGAACGTTTCCAAAACCTTTGAAACGAAGAGTGGAGAGCGTATCCGGGCTGTGGATTCTGTGGATCTTTCCGTCGGGAAAAACGATTTCATCTGTATTGTCGGACCCTCGGGATGCGGAAAATCTACCATGCTGAGAATCATATCCGGTCTCGAGCCTGCCACTACGGGCAGCGTTGTATTTCGTGAACGGGAGGTTAAGCGGCCCGGCCCCGAGATCGGTATGGTCTTTCAGGAGTATTCCCTCTTTCCGTGGCTGCAGGTCATCGACAACGTAGCCGCAGGACTGGAATTTTCTGGCATGAAGAAACGTGAGCGATGGAACATTGCGAAGCACTATCTCGATGTGGTGGCCATGTCCGAATTTGCCCACGCCTTCCCGCACGAATTGTCCGGGGGCATGCGCCAACGGGTTGCGATTGCCAGGGCCTTCGCAAACGACCCCGAAATCCTGCTGATGGACGAGCCGTTTGGTTCACTCGACGCCCATACCCGCATCCTGCTTCAAAAAGAGCTTCTCCGTATCTGGGAGAGCCACCGAAAGACCGTTCTATTTGTAACCCACAGCGTGGACGAGGCAGTGTATCTGGCGGACAGGGTCGTGATTATGTCGGCAAGACCGGGTCGGATCAGGGAGGTTCTGCCTGTCGATATGGAGAGGCCGCGAAGCCGGGCAAACCCTCTGTTCGGGAGGCTCACCGATCGCATCCTTCAGCGGCTCGAAGAAGAAGTGACGGGCCGATCCATCTGAGAATGTTGCCTCGGTATTCTCCAAGGGGTCCCCAGGAGCTCCCCGGCGGCGATGGCGCAGGGTTTATTCAACAGGGACGTGACGATGATTGGATCATCCCGGAAGTGAGGCAAGGGGCCTCGTCTACTGCATGGCGAGTCGCGCGGTTTCACCGGGTTCCAGGCGCTGGGTTTCCATGAAAACAATGAGGATGCCGGTGATGGCTGTGCCCGAATGGACCGTGGTTTTCCGCCCGTTTTCCAATTACGCCCGCCCGCCTTTTTCCGCCATTTATTTCTCGCGGTTCAAGTGAGATGTCGTCGGAGGAAGAGGACTTCATTCCTTCTCACGGCTGAAAACCGCGGGGGGCAGGCCTCAAGGCAGGTGCCGCATTTGATGCATCTTTCCTGATCGATCACGTGGCACTCTTTCTTGCCCCCCGAAATGGCCTCTACCGGGCATCGCCGGGCGCAGATCATGCAGCCCTGGCACTTATCCGCGTCAATAGAATACGTCGGCACTTCGCTCAGCAAGCGCTCTACCTCTTCGCTCGTGTAAAGACCGACATATCCCTCTTGATCGGCCTGAATCCTATCATGGAACGCCAGCTTGTCCTTCATGGTCAGTTTGAGATAGGGGATCAGCCGAGTCAGTTGTTCCAGTCTGGACCTCAGCTCAACGGGGTCGATCCCTTCGCTTTGACCAAGAGGTCCCAAGGATTCTATTTCCCGGCCGAATTCATTCATAATGTTGGCAAAGCGAATTCCCTCTCCGGCAGATACCCATTCGATCCTTAGCCTGTTAGGATTTATCCCTATGTACTCCAATAACTTTTTGCACAAATTCACCATGCTGAGGGCATCGTAATTGCCTTCGGGATTATAATGGCAGTCGTTAATGTGGCACCCTCCAACAAAGACCGCGTCCTGTCCGGTTGAAAAGGCCAGTAGAATATGCTTGAGATCCACTCTTCCGGAGCACATCACGCGAATCAATCTGATGTGGGGTGGATATTGAAAACGAGAAACGCCGCACAGATCCGCGCCTCCATAACAGCACCAATTGCATATCAACCCGATTATCTTTGGCCTGAACTTCAGTTCCGTCCCCATTTCTGTTATGCCTCCCTGTGCAGCATTTCCGGTCCCGTCCACCTGGAGCCGGCCGCGATGATCTGGCTGCAGAGTTCATCATCGGTATAGTGCTTGAGTTGTATCGCTCCTGTCGGGCACTTGGAGTTACAAAGGCCGCAGCCTTTGCACAAAACCGGAATGACCGTCGCCCTTTTGCCCTGTCTGGTGTCGAGGATCTCTATGGCGCCATAGGTGCATGCCGAAGCGCATGCCCCGCACCCTATGCACTGCCTTTCAGCTACCTCGCAAACAGAACCCGAGGCCACGACCGTGTCGTTTGAAAGGAGCGTTAAAACCCTCCCGGCTGCCCCGTATGCCTGTTTGATCGTTTCTTGAATGTGCTTGGGGTAATGGGCCATCCCGCACAGGTATACCCCCTCTGCGGCAAAATCTACGGGCCTTAATTTGACATGGGCTTCCTGGAAGAAGCCGTCGGTCCCCAGAGACACCTTGAATCTCTTGGATATGTTCTCACTTTCGGCAGAAGGAACGACAGCGGCCGCCAGGGAGAGGATATCCGCGTCGATGGCCAACTCCCCGGCAAGTACGGGATCTGTCACCGTTACTCTCAGACAGCGCCGACCGCCCTGCTCGACCGCCTCCACCCGAGGTCGTGTGCTCGCCTCGTAGCGGATAAACCTGATGTCGCTATTCGATGCTTGCCGGTAGTAGTCCTCAGAAAATCCATAGGTCATCATGTCTCTATAGAGGACGTAGATGTCTACTTGTGGATTGATCTCCTTCAGCTTCAATGCGTTCTTGATGGCATGGCTGCAACATACGCGGCTGCAGTAATTTCTGTCATCATTTCTGCAACCAACGCACTGGATCATCACCAAGGTTTGAGCATGAATGATCCTTTCCTCGTTTTTCGCGATCTTCTCTTCCAGACCAAGATGGGTCATGACCCGGTCATCTTTACCGTAAAGGTACTCAGCGGGCGTGGATTCATCGGCACCGATGGCGATGACGGTCGCACCGTGTCTTATCGTCGAAACCCCTCTTTTCGATTGGATCTCGGTTGTAAAATTCCCTACGTATCCTCTTGTTTCGGTGATAGTTGCTTTAGTATAGACATGAATCAACGGGTGTTTGTATACCCTTCCTATGAGATCGGTCAAATAGGCTTGAACATCCATCTCCTCGTCCAGGGTGTAATAAAGCCGTCTCGCCATTCCACCCAGTTCGGCATCCTTTTCCAGCAGGTAAATCTCGTGGTTCTGATTGGCGATGGAGAGTGCGCTCACCATGCCGGCGATGCCGCTTCCAACCACCAGCGCCCTCTTGTTGACCGGCAGATGAAATTCCTGCAATGGCTCCAGATGATGAACCCGCGCAACGGACATGCGGATGATATCTTTTGCCTTTTCAGTGGCCGCCTCCTTCTCTTTGGAGTGGACCCAGGAGCAATGCTCTCTGATGTTTGCCATATCGTAGTAATACTGATTGATTCCCGCTTCCCTGAGCGTATCCCGGAATAGCGGCTCGTGGGTCCTCGGGGTACAGGCGGCAACAATGACGCGATTCAGCCCTCTCTCCTGGATATCCTTTGCCAGCATGGCGGCGGCTTCAGTGGAGCATATGAAAAGGCTCTCCTGCGCGTGAACTACATTGGGCAGGCTTAGGGAGTATTGTACCGTTTCAGGGACATTGACCACTCTTCCGATATTGGCCCCACAATGGCACACATAAACGCCGATCCTTGGCTCTTCCTGGGATGCGTCTCTTTCCGGGGGATACACCCTTTCCCTGGCAAGTTTGCCCCGACGGTAGTCAAGGAGTTCGCCGCACTGGGAAGCCGCACCGCTGGCGCTCAGGACCGACTCGGGGATATCCATGGGACACTGAAAGGCCCCGCTTACAAATATCCCTGGCCGGGTGGTCTCCATCGGGTTCATAGGATTGGTCTTGCAGAAGCCGTGGGAATCGAGTTCGATGCCGAATGTTTCCGCCAAACCGTCCACTTCTGCAGGAGGGGCCAAACCGACGGATAATACGACCATGTCGAATTCTTCTTCCTTTACGCCATCGTCAGGTGTGGAATATCGTATGATCACATTCTTGGTTTCTGGATCTTCTCTGGTAATAGATGCGTAGCTTCTGATGAAGCGAATGTTCGGAAGATTTGCTGTCCTCTGTTGAAAACGTTCGAAATCCTTGCCGTAGGACCGAAGATCGTTATGAAAAATGGTGCACTCCGCCCATTCGTCATGATCTTTTGTCAAGATGACTTGCTTTTGAGCATAGGTACAGCATACTGCGGAGCAATAACTGTTGTCGCCGGGGGTAACCCGCCGCGAACCAATGCACTGAATCCAGGCAATCTTATGGGGATGCTTTCTGTTTGAAGTGCGCAATATCTCGCCTTCAAATGGGCCTGTAGCGCACAACAGCCGTTCATAGTCCAGGGCGGTGACTACATTTTCGTATTTTCCATAGCGATATTCCTCTCTGATCCTTGGATCAAAGGCCTCGATGCCGGGAGCCAAAATGATAGCGCCAACCTTTATATCTTCTTTTTCCCGTCTTTGGGTAAAATCGATGGCGTTTGACTGACAGACCCCCCTGCAAATTCCACATTTTCCCTCTTTTAGATAAAGACAGCTTTCATCGATATATGGGACAAGAGGAATAGCCTGAGCAAAGTATATGTGGATGGCTTTGTTTTTGGATATCCCCTGGTTGAATTCATCAGGGTAGAGGACCGGGCAGTATTCCATGCACGTTGTACAGCCCGTGCACTTGACTTCATCAATATATCTGGGCTTCTTGATGACGGTTACCGTAAATGCCCCTGCTCTCCCTTCCACGCGGTCGACTTCCGCATAGGTCAACATCTCTATATTGGGGTGCCTTTTGCATTCAACAAACTTGGGAGATTCAATGCACATGGAGCAGTCATTCGTGGGGAAGGTTTTGTCAAGGTGGGCCATCTTACCGCCAATGGTGGGCGATTTCTCGACAAAATAGACCTTAAAACCGGCAGTGCCAAGATCCAGCGCGGCCTGTATGCCGCTGATTCCTCCACCAACTACCATGACGTCTCCAATATACAGCGCTTCAAGCGGCTTCTGTTTCATCGATATCGATCCTCATCTGTATTCGAGCAAATGAAATGGAAAGGCCTGCTCAAGCTGTGAAGGGGATGCCTTCTTTAGAGCACAGTATCTCCATTATTGTAAAATTCGTTAAGAAGCTGGAGCTGCCTTGGAGCGAGCCTTGGGCGATCGCCCGGGAATCGGTAATCATCTCGAAACGGAGGTCCCGACTTCGCCCAGGAACCGCGTCACTGATTTTCTCCCGCTCCTTTAACGTGATCTCGGCGTATCGAGAGCCGAAAAAATAAAACAGTCTGGTGCATTTGTATCGAATGGCACATAAACGAGGCGATCTTCTTCCCCCGTCTGCCGGAGTGGATCGGACGGAAGGGGAAAATAGCCTTCTTGGCGAATAGCCATATGGTTCCCCATATTGAAGTTGTGTATTGCGCCACTATTGAATATTCCAGGGATACAGTCCGTAGTCCGCGGATGCTCTATGTGAAACACAGGGCATAGAATAGCGACTTCCTCGCACGCGGCAGAGGCGCAACGATCGCATCGAGTGGATATCCATGAAAAGTTGTATTCCACCGCCTCTTGAAAGGAGTGCAGGGTTGGGATCTGCTCGATGTGTGAGCCTTCTCATCACTGCATGTCCTAAGTCCGTGTGATCCGACGTCCATTGGTGCATGACCTGCAAAAAGACAGGTTTTCTGATCGAATTTCTCATGCTCTTCTCTTGAGTGATCCGGCAGGCTTCTTGGAGTTAGAAGCTCTTGCGGAGATTTTCTATTCGGAATTTTTCCCGCACAGACCACAGAAAATCTTTCTGAGCACATTCTCATCGATCTGCTTCATGAGTATATCGTCATAGTCCATGTCTTCATCGCGTCCCGGGTCGATGGGCGCATTGTCGTTCTCTTCGCATTTTGTTAGAGTGTTTTCTTCTATGACGCCACTTAAATCGGGTTCGAAGCGCCTATTGTTCTCGATCCAGCGATCGCAATCGTCATGTGTACCCACATAAGTAATGAAAAGATCGCCGCCATATTCTATGCAGATCAGGCGGTAACCGCTGCCCAAGTCGTATTTTCTGCATTTATCGATTCGCAGTTCCCCGTGTTTGGTTTGACTGTATGTTTCTGCCAAAAACGCGAGATCTTCTTCGAAGACCTTCTTAATTAATTCGTCTGCCTTTTCTGCAGCGATAGCGGACTTTTTATCACCACGCCTCAGCACTTCGAGACGCCTGTGAAATCTTGTTCTCCGATGTATAAAGACTGCCATATCATCAGCCTCAAGAGCAACCAGCAACGGAGCTATTGTGATTCGTAAAAATGCCAATCCGGGGATGAAGGAACTCTCCCCGGAATGAGACGCTGGGACATTCACCGGGTTTTATCGTTTAATCCGCCTTTTCAACCGGGAAGCCGGCCGAGATCCACCCGTTGATACCCCCCGGACATCGATAGGCGTTATGGTAGCCCAATTTCTTGGCCCACATCGCACCATTATGGGAGCGGGTACACTTGGTGAATCCGCAGTAGAATACGAGTACACGGTCCTTTTCGGGCCCCAGCACTTTAACGAAGGCGGCCTTTTCTTCTTCGCCCATGTCCTTCAGCTCAGGTATAGGGAATGCAAAATTTACCGCGCCTGGATAATGTCCCTTTTTGTAGCCTTCTTCGGGACTGGTGCAAATAACGAGGACATCTTTTTTCTGATCCATCCACTGTTTCAGCTCATCTGTCCGTACGATTCCGTACCCCCCTTTCTGAACGTCTCTGACCAAGTCGACTGCAATTTTTTCCGTTTCGACCTCGTTGATCTCCGCGCAGCGCCCATTGGCGCTCGACAGGAACACAAAGGAAAAGATTGCACAACACAATGCCGACAACAAGAATCCTTTTCTTTTCATAACCGACATACTGCCTCCTTTTATGAATTGTTTAGATTAGTCTATAGCCCGCCATTGAAGAAACTGGAGAGTGGGCTACGCCTCCCCAGCTAAAACCCAATGATTCAAATCAACTGACCGTTTGTAACTATAGAAAAATTCAATAGCTTTTTGAGTGCTGACATTGTGCAATTGTCTTCCCTCAAAGTTACAGAAAAAGATGGCGGTGAAAGAGCGGGAATGAATGGGCATGAGCAAAAGCTTATAACCTATCGATATGTTCATCATGTATCCATTACATGTGGAAAAATAATCAGGAAAATGTATAAGCGACGCCTGTGGTTATTCCTACTATTGCGTTACATGTCTAATGATATCCATTAAGAGATGGCGCTTTGTTGGATGGTTGCACATATCCCATGGCAATTGCTTAGGCTGTACTGCTGATTTTTGAGGTAACGATCCCGGAAAATGCCATTGCACAATGGGCGGCATCGCTTCTGTTTTTTGGACAGAGCTTTTGGGAATGTGCCTCGAGCGCGGGTTGGATGGCTGGAATCTAACAGTGGAATATGAATGAAACGAATAGAGCGGATAAATCAGTTTTCCGGCCATACCTTGCGCCTGCCAAGCACGGGCAGAAACGCGTTATACGCTCAGGTGAAGCCAGGAAACCAATCCATGCAGGAACTCCTTGTAGAAGGTATTATGAGCATCATATGAAGATGATGCCGAACTGTCAAACTGGAAATTCCGATATTTAAAGATGAAGCCTTCGGGATGATTATATCGGTGTAGTTATGAAGGGGAGGGAAAGAAAGCGGTCGGTGTGTCAGATAGGAGAGAGTGAACCGCTGGTCGTTCGACGGATATGGAGGGGTCGTGCGAAGGTGATATCCAGGCCATCATGCGGATATTCTATAGGATATCCTGGGTATGCAGCTCCGAAGGTGTTCCGCGCTCTGCTCGATCCTCCAGTTCGATCCGGGGGCGAGCGGATTGGCTGCTCCAGGATTTGGCTCGCGGCAGGAATTTCGGGTGTCCGGCCTGGCCGCCTTCGATGCTGGCGTGCAGGGTGAGCGTCGTTTTGATCCCGGACTGATCGAAAAGGCCTCTTCCAGGCCTCGACCGGACCCATCGCTCACGTCTATGACCGAAGACTATCCGGAAGGTAGCCACAGGATCGGCAGCAGTGAGACCGAAGGGGGAGAGGGACGCCGGCCGCCTTGGCGGCTATTTAAGAAAGTCACCCACGTAGACCAAATGCTCGAAGGGCAGTTCCATGTCTTTGATCATATCGAGAACAGTATCCAGGGTGGCCAGGATCACCTTTTCTTTAGCGTGGTAGCCGGCCTGGCACACGATGGCCACGGGGGTGTCTCCGGGATAGTTCAGTTTGAGCTCTTCCACGACTTTGGGCAGCTTAACGCGCATGGTAAAGATAACCATGGTCGATTGGGTTTCCCCAAGTTGTGACAGGGTGTCTCGGCAATCAAATGACCCAGTGGTTCCGATGCCGCCGGTCAGAATCACCGAGCGACTGACGATTCCGCCGGTAACCGCTCTGCCCAGGGCCGCATTGGCCGCGTTGAAGGAGGAGATGCCGGGTATGATCTTGGGATTGAGATCCGGGAATTCGGTCAAAAACGCGATGTGTGGGCCATAAATGGTGGGATCCCCGTTGTCCAGCACGGCTACGGTTCTGCCTGCGGCCACGGTCTCCCTCACCAGATTGCGGATCTTACGCTCCTCGGCCTCAAAAGCCCCTGGATTCTCAAGCCGGTGCGGACAGTTCTTCTTGAACAATGCATGTCCAATTTCATGGACCGCTTTGCCCTCGAGCAGATCCGCGAACGTTTCGAGAAGGTGTTTGCTGGACAGGACCACGTCAGCGGCAAGAACGACCTTCTGTGCCCGGATGGTCATGTTGTCACGGTCGCCGGTGCCCATGCTCACCAAAAAGAGACGACCCTTGCCTTCTGTTGGTTCTAAGGCGGCGGTGGGCGCATAGGCCAGCATCACGATGAAGATCGAGGCAATGAAGATCCACATTCCTGAGTCAAATTTCCGCGTCATGAGTCATTTCCTCTCTGCATGCGTGCTTGCGGGTGGTTCGAGGCCCCGCGAGAAAAAGATGTCTCTAAGGTTTTCCTTCCAACTGCCGGACGGAGTGATCTTTCTGGACCCGAGGTACGATGGTCCGGCGCTTCAGGGCGCGTGGCCATACCGGGCGGAAAGCAATCGCATCCTCCGGACAGATGTTGAGGCACCGAGCGCAGCTGTAACAATCGGCGGCAAAGATGCGGCCTGCCAGCTTGTGCTCAGCCGCCTCCAGCGGACACGCATGAGTGCATGCACCACAGTGAGTACAACGGTCGGCGTCGATCTGCACCCGTGTCAGGCTCAGTCTTTCCACAAACCAGGAAATCAATCCGAAAGGGCAGATAAACTGGCAAAACGGCCGATAGGCCACAAATGCCACAGCCAATGCCGCGAAGATCGTGACCGCGACGGAAACCTGATCAAACTCGAAATTGAAGAGGTTGAAGGGATTGATGTAGTGATAGACGACAAAGCCTTTGCGCTCGCCCACGATGCCGAACAGAAGAGACAACATCGCCACGAACAGGATCCCGCGGATCAGGTTCGAAAGGAAAAAAGGGACCTTCCGGCGTTTGATCCGTCTAAAAAACGGAAGGCTGTAGAGCAATTCCTGCAAGGCCCCAAAAGGGCATGCCCAGCCGCAGATCAGCTTGTTTCCCACGATAACCAGCATAAGGAAAAATGCCAGCGCAATACCTTTTTCCCATACCGAGGGATAGAGCCCGACCATGGACTTGAGGACCTTGACGGCGCCTTCCATCGGGTTCGGTGATTTGCCCAGCGCAAAGCCGCACATGGCCACTGCGAGCATCAGGGTGGCTACGTAAAAGGCTCGCGGATACCACACACGCCGCTCTGAAGGGGGCGAATTGTCGGGACGCCCCAGCCGTGTGAGAAAGACCAGAGCCCATAAGACCAACGCCGCGAAAATATAATACTTGAGCGGGCCGGATTGATGGCCGAGGAGGTGTGCCGCTGCGTGCTCCAGGTCGTGTTGGGAGATGCCCAGTTCCTTGACAGGCTTTCCCTTCGGAACGTCGAGTGGGAGGCCGAGCTCGCGCGCGAGCGCCTTGCCGGTGACGCCCAGTTTCGGCGCGATGTCACGGATGCTCATCGTCGTCGAAAGAGGCGGTACAGTTCGGCCGCGTGTCGGCTCAACGAACCAACCGAGTGCCACCACTGCAATGCAGAGCGAAACGCTTCCTGCCAGCCATGCCCACTGGGCCTTGGACAGGCGTTGAAGGTAGGCGCGCAAGGTTCTCTTCTGGTACACATCCGTCATGGTAAATCTGATTCCTCCGTCGTTCTGGGACATCCCATCCCGGCGATGCCGCTTCTAAAGATTCCGTGTGTCCCTAGGCCGCATCGACAGGGTGGCGGTGATGTTGTAGGCGAACAGCAGGCAGGAGGTAATCAACATGAGGCCGCCTGCCACGACCAAGGGTATAAGGAAGAATCCCCTGTCGAAGGTGTAAACATCTACATCGTTTTGATATTCTCCGTTATAACCTTGGAGTATCAGATCGTAATGTTCAGCAAATCTCCCATCATATCGTAGGGACACATCACTCGTATTGTCGCGTGCTACCCGTTTCTTTGTTGTATTCTCCAGAAATCTCAGTCTCTCTCGGTCGGTCAAAGCGATTGTAGTATCCGCCGAACGTGAGCGGGTGCTCGTTGATCAGGTCCACAGGTGCCTGGCCCGAAACATATTCCTGTTCCGGGTCATTTCCGTCGTCGGGAGGCGCACCATCATAGTCCCAGCCGTTCACTTTTTTGTACTGGCTACCGATGATAAAACGAAGAGGTTTGATGGATGCACCTCCATAGGCTGTGGGGAGAATGGTTTCACCCCCTGCATGGGTATTGCTCCCAGCGCGCAGGTCCACACCCGCGGGCATGGTTTCCGTGGGAGGCTTGCGAGTGATGATATTGATCACCCCGCCGCGGGCATCGCTGTCAAACAGGGCGGATGTGGGACCTCGGACGACCCCTATGCGGTCGATCATAAGTGTCGGGATCTGGCTGATATCGGACATGTGTCGAAATCCGGGCGCCAACCGCCTGCCATCCACAAGCAAAAGGGTATGGTCCATATCGGTACCCCGTATGGAGGGATGTACTACGCGTCCCGATTCGGTGGTCAGAATCAGGCACACGGCTTCTTCCAGGGCTTGGGACAGCGTTGTGGCTCCCATTGCCTGGATTTGCTGTTGGGTGATGACCTCGATGGAGGAAGGTGCCTGGGACAACCTCTGCTCTGCCAAAGTCGCCGAAATCACAATTGGACCTATTTCAAACACTTGCTCATCGGGTTGATCCGCGGGCATTGCTTCGGCGGATACCGCCGCCCAGGCGAACACGAACAATACTGCTGTTATTTTTAGGCGCATTGTTTCTTCTTTTGAAGTTGTTCTACCTCGAATGGCTGATGGGCCGGGTCGCGTGATTGAGGTCCATATGGGAGTATTCCATATTAGAATATATGTCAACCGGTTTCTTGCGGCGAAAAACACATTGGTAAGCCACGATGTTATGAGATCGAGAGTTTCCTTGACGATTTCACGAAGCAGCAATATGCAGGAAAATGTTGCTGCAATAGCGCTAAACGTAAAAATAGCAATATATTGTGTGGTGAATAACAGGGCCTGACAGATGTTCTCTGCAAAAGGCGGTGCATTGGTCGACTTTTGGAATCTTCCGGTTGTAGGAGAGCTAAGACGGGGTTCCGGCTGGTGTCGCTGCCATGATCCTGGGGTGATCGAAAAGGCCTCTGGCGGGCCTCGAACGGACCGCTTGGTTTGATATTGCGACCGAAGATTACCCGAAAGGCGGCCACAGGACCGGCAGCAGCGCGACGGAGACAAGCAGCGAGATGATCGTGATGGGGACGCCGACCTTCACGTAATCCATGAAACGGTAGCCGCCCGGTCCCATGACCAGCAGATGGGCGGGGTGCGAGAGTGGGCTCGCGAAACTCGACGAGGCCGAAATGGCTACGGTCATCATCAGGAGATGCGGCGAAATCCCGAGCGATGCGGCGGCGCTCAGCGCCACCGGTGCCATGAGGACCACCAGGGCCGCCGTGGGGATGATCTGGGTGCCGAGCACTGTGA
>Ga0068712_1003261_pt1 | contig 15676 bp, 17 predicted proteins | sample MTBAKSrepl1MetaG_FD_62987 | JGI IMG/M metagenome (GOLD analysis project Ga0068712, IMG submission 62987) | Enrichment culture microbial communities from Arthur Kill intertidal strait, New Jersey, USA, that are MTBE-degrading - MTBE-AKS1... | ecosystem: Environmental > Aquatic > Marine >... | reverse complement strand
TCTCCCCCAGGTGGGGCAGGGTGTTGGCCCGGTTGATGGCGTCCAAAAAGATGATGCCCGGTTCGCCGGTGGCCCAGGCGCTTTCGACGATGAGGTCGAAAAGGGCATGGGCCTTGACTTTTTTCATCTCCTCGCCGGTGCGGGGGTTGATCAGGGGGAAGTCGGCCTTGTCCTTCACCGCGGCCATGAAGGCGTCGGTGAGGCCCACGGAGATGTTGAAGTTGGTGAGGCGCTTGGTGTCGTTCTTACAGGTGATAAAGCGTTCGATATCCGGGTGGTCGATGCGCAAAATGCCCATGTTGGCCCCCCGGCGGGTGCCCCCCTGCTTGATGGTCTCGGTGGCCACGTCGAAGATGTTCATGAAGGAGATGGGGCCGGAGGCCACGCCCTTGGTGGAGAGCACGCCGTCGTTTTCCGGGCGGATGCGGGAGAAGGAGAACCCGGTGCCGCCGCCGGATTTGTGGATGATGGCGGTGTGCTTGATGGCGTCGAAGATGCTTTCGATGGAGTCATCCACCGGCAGGACGAAACAGGCGGAGAGCTGGCCCAGCTCTCGGCCGGCGTTCATCAGGGTGGGGGAATTAGGCATGAAGTAGAGACAGGCCATGAGCTCGTAGAATTTGCGGGTGGTGGCGGCCACCTCCGCTTTAGGATCATATTCGCGGTCCACCTCAGCGATGGTCTCCGCCACCCGGCGAAACATCTCCTGGGCCCCTTCGGTCACTTCGCCGTTATCGTCTTTTTTCAGGTAGCGGCGTTTGAGCACTACCACGGCGTTGGGGCTTAAAGGCAGTTCACCGGCTATGGTCCTGGATTCTGCGAGCTGACCCATGTTTCTCCTCCTTCTTTCAAGTGGTTGCTTATTTTTCTTTGCAATACAATATATTGTATATTAGATGTATCCATTATACAAAATGGTGGGAGAGAAAGTCAAAAGTTTTTGGAGAAATTTTAAACTTGGGTTGAAGATTACCGTAAGGGGATGTGGTGAGATGGGTGAATTATATTTTATCTGAGAGATTAATGAGTTGCCATAATTTCTGAGGCCATGTCAAGCCCGCGGCGCTTCCGGGCTGTCAAGCACCCATTCTGTTTGCCTTTTGCCTCATCCTGGGGTATAAACTCAGCCAAATTCTCTTGTGACATCAGGGGGCGAATTTGGCCGCTAAGAATATCAGTATCCTGGGGACCGGGGCCTATGTGCCGGAAGCGGTTCTGACCAATGAGCAACTAGAAAAGATAGTTAACACCTCGGCCCAATGGATCGTGGAGCGGAGCGGCATCCAGGAGCGGCGCATCGCCGGGCCGGAAGAAAACATTGCCACCATGGCGACTGCGGCTTCCCGCCAGGCCCTGGCCAACGCCGGAGTAGAGCCGTCCCAACTCAGCTATATCATTTTAGGGACCAACTCTCCGGATTATCTCTATCCCGCGGCCGCCATCCGGGTGCAGGAGGCCCTGGGGTTGTCCGGCCAACTGGGGGCCTTTGACCTCCAGGCCGGGTGCTCAGGATTCAGCTATGCTCTACATCTGGCCGAACGCCTGGTGGCCCCCGAGGGAAAATACGCCCTGGTCATCGGCAGCGACGCCAACTCCCGCTTCACGGATTGGACCGACCGTTCCACCTGCGTCCTCTTCGGCGACGGGGCCGGCGCGGTGGTGCTGGGCCCGGCCCAAAAGGGCCGGATTATGGCCTCCTTTATCGCTTCCAGCCTCAATATGAACCTTTATTGCACCACGGAGTTCAACGCCGAAGTCAGCCCCTTCCTGCCCCCCCAGACCCACGCCACCCGGAGTTTTCTGCGCATGGACGGCCCGGAAATCTTCAAGTTCGCGGTGAAGGCGGTGAAGGAATCCATCCGCCGCATCGTGGAGTTGGCCCAGATAAAACCGGAGGAACTGGATTTCCTGATCATTCACCAGGGGAATTACCGTATCCTGGAGACCGGGGCCAAGTTTGCCAAGGTACCCATGGAAAAGGTCTTCGTCAATATCCACCGCTACGGCAACACCTCTGCGGCCTCGGTGCCCATCGCCCTGCATGAAGCCGTGGAAGAAGGGCATATCAAAGAGGGAGACAAAGTTTTGCTCATCAGCTTCGGCGCCGGAGCCACCTGGGGGGCCACGTTGCTGGAATGGGGCAAGTGAGATAAGGCAGGGGAGGGGGACGGTGATATGAGCCCTTGCCCTCCTTGTTCCCCCCCTTGATCTGAATCCCTAAACCCCGCTCCAGACCACTCAAGATGATCCTGCTTTCATGACCTGGCTAGAAAAAATCAATGTAACCATCAAAAATATCCGACTCTTTTACAAGTCTTACCCCCTGTTTTTCCAGACCCTCAAGAATTACCGCAGCACCTGGTGGCTGCCCCTTCTGGGGGCCGGAACCTTTTTCCCCCGCCAAGGAGAGCAACCGATTCACATCCTTAAGGGCTATTGGACCATGCTGCCCACCGCCTGCCGGCTCTCCTTAATAGGCGCACATCCCGAATGGGTTGAGGGCAAAATGAAGATAACTTTCCAGGGGTTTTGTTTCTTTGCCCCGGGGCTGGAAAAATCACCGGCTATCTATCTCAAGGATATCTATATTGATGATGTTTACCGGCTTGATAATCTCGACCTGAGGGGCAAGACGGTCCTGGATGTGGGAGCCAATATCGGGGATTCCAGTATTGCTTTGGCCTCCCGGGGCGCCAAGGTGCACGCTTTTGAACCTTTATCTTCCCTGAGCGAGCTCTTGGGCGCTAATGTGCGGATTAACCGTCTGGAGGATCGGATTGTGGTCCATCCGGTGGGATTGGGCCGGAAGGATGAAGTTATTCCGGTGGAGAACGATAAGCTGGTCCTGGTGGAGGCCATCAGGTACTTGAAATCTCAGGGTCTGGCCCAGGTAGACTTAATCAAGCTGGATTGCGAAGGCTGCGAGTATCATTTACTGGAACACCGAGATTTTTTATCCTTTTTGCAGCCCCGCTGGATTATTTGTGAATATCACCACGGAGGCGCGGCCGTGCAGCGGCGGCTGTCAGAATTGGGCTATGCGGTGGACTGGCCGGAGCGGGAGGACCCGGTGGGCTACCTTTATGCCTCCAGGCGCACTTAAACCTGGGTAGGCAATGGGGGGCAGATGCCCGCTCCTAGACCTTTTGAGCCGGACTCGCTCTGTTAGTGGGAAAACCCCGGAAAAGTTCTCTGAGGCAGGAAGCCGGGGACCCCCCTTAATTTTAGCCCTCTTTCTCCAAATTCCTTCCTAATTCTTCCCATACCGGGTGGCAATCACAGAGGTATTAAAGCGTCAGGGCGAACCCAAGGTTCGCCCCTAGAAAAAGTATCTCTTTGGTGCCTAATTGATATCACATAATCCGAATCTTCTTGGGCTGCTCCGGTTCCGGCTCTTTGGGAGGAGCGGGCTTAACCGGTGCGGGTTTCTCCACCGGCGCAGGCTTTTCCACGGGAGGGGCCGGCTTCTTCACGGGGGGAGCCGGCTTTTCCGGCGCAGGTTTAGGGGCTGGTTCCACGGGCTTCACGGGTTTAAGTTCCGCCGGCTTTTTCTTAGGGGGAGCGGGCGCTTCCCCGGGTTTGGCGGGTTTGGGCTTCTCCACTGCCGGGGGTTTTACCGGAGCCGGCTTCTCCACCTTTGGAGGAGCGGGGGCTAAATGGGGAGCCGCCGGCGGGGCCACCTCCGGTGGAGTCACGGCTGGAGGCGGCGGCACTTCGACGGCTGGGGTCACCGGCTCCGTCGACAGATGCCGGGAGGAGACCCAACCCCGGCGCCCGTCACGCCTGACGATCACTTCATACCAGTCATCCAGTTCCCCGATCTTCTCCACGATTTCATTCTGTTCCAACACGGAAATCTTGGGGCAATCCATGCCGGCGCAGCCCCGGAGATTGAGGCGGGTGGCCGCCACGTAAAAAACGGGGTGGCTGACCTGGGGAGGCGGCGCCGGTCGGGAAGGCGGCGGCGGTGGGGTGTAAGGGGTTTCGATGATCCTGGGCGCACAAGCGGTTAGACAGAGGGCCAGGCAGCACCCCAGGAGCCCCAGCCAATAAACTTTTCTCGCAGACACGGTTTCCACCTTAAGAGGTTCCCCCTCCCTCTTCCCGGCTATCCCGGATCTTCCAGCCATCATGGGTTTTTTCCAGGATGATCTTGTAGCTGGGCCGGAGCAGGGTATAGTCATGGGTGCGGTGATCCCAAACCTGAATGTTCCACACCAAGTCGGCGCTGGCCCGGTTGTCGCTTTCTCGCTTCACATTGGTGATGCGATAGGATACCTCCCGGACATCATAGTTTTTCCAGAGTTCCAGGATCTGGCTTTCCAGCCGGCCCAGATGGGGATAGGAGGGATGGTAGCAGTTGAGCCACTTGTTGATGTCCTTATTGAGATGGGCGGAACGGATCTTTTCCGCCAGCCTTTCCACGTCCCGCCGCGTATCGTCCTGGGGAGTGGAGGGGGTGATCGCAGGCGGCGTGGGCACGATCTTGGGCAGGCGGGCATACATGTAGGCTCCCCCCAGTAACAGCAGGATGATACCCACGAGATACAGGGCTAGCTTGGGCCGCCGCTGGGGCCTGCGGGAACGGGACTCGGAGTTGCGGGGATAGAATAAGGGAGGCCGGGGGGCGGGTTCTTCTTCGTCTCTGGTCACCCGGGCCACCCGTAAAGGCAGACCGCAATCAGTGCAAAATTTTTGTCCGGGATAGGTGGCGTTGCCACAGCGGGCGCAGGGTCTGACTCCGGGCGGGGAACCTTTTAACAATTGCCCGCAACGTTGGCAGAACCGGTGTTCGTCCCCATGGATTATTTGGCACTGTTTACAATAAGGCATCTTTCTCCCTAAGTTGACAGAGGTTCAAAAAATTTTTTACCACATTCCTGGAGGTAAAGCAAAGCAAAGATTAATCAAATCGGCTGATCCCCTGGATTCCCATACCACCGGGGCTCTGGTAGAATGATAAATTATTTAGTAAAATAGCCTTTAAGTAAGGATAAACCCGTACCCCACCCTTGACAAGACCCCCAGGCCCCGGATATAAATATACGGTTATCAATCAGGAGTGTTTCTTTATGAAAAGCTATATGGCCCGGAAGGGGGAAGTGCCCCGCCAATGGTATGTGGTGGATGCCCAGGATAAGGTCCTGGGGCGTCTGGCCAGTCGCGTGGCTATGGTCCTCCGGGGCAAAAACAAGGCCAATTTTACTCCCCATGCGGATGCCGGGGATTTTGTGGTGGTGCTGAACGCCGCCCAGGTCCGGTTGACGGGACGGAAGCTGGATCAGAAATTCTACTACCGGCATTCCGGTTACACCGGGGGTTTGAAGTCCGCTACCGCCCGCCAGCTCCTTAGTCGGAAACCGGAAGAGGTCTTGCGCCACGCGGTGCGGGGTATGCTGCCGAAAAACAGCCTGGGCCGGCAACTGCTGAAGAAGCTGAAGATTTATGCCGGAGGCGAACATCCCCACCAGGCCCAGCAGCCGGTAGCCTTAACTTGGGAGGATTGATGAGCGCAACTACCAGCATCCAGGCCACCGGCAAACGTAAGTCCGCCATCGCCCGGGTTTACCTGCGGCCCGGCAATGGCAACATCGTCGTGAACCGCCGGGCTTTTGAAGAATATTTCCCCATGGAGACCACCCGCAACCTGGTGCGCCAGCCCTTAAACCTGGTCAACGCCGGTCCTGAACTGGATATACTCATCAATGTTCAGGGCGGGGGCTTGGAAGGCCAGGCCGGCGCGGTCCGCCATGGGCTCAGCCGGGCCCTGGTGGAACTCAACGCCGAGTTCCGGGGGGTTCTCAAAAAAGCCGGACTCCTCACCCGGGACCCCCGGATCAAGGAACGGAAGAAATACGGCCGCCGTGGCGCCCGCCGTGGCTGCCAGTATTCCAAACGTTAAGTATTCCGCAGTAACTCCGGGCCTTTGCCCTTAAAAAGGGTTAAAAGGGGAAGAGGTGAAAAGGGGAACAGGGGTAATCCCTGGCTCTCACCCTTTTCCCTTTTCCCCTTTTAACCTTTTGCCCTTAATTGAGATAAGGGCAAGGAGCAAGCCTCAATGAAGAAGATCAAAGTCGCGGTTATCGGCGCCTCCGGTTATGCCGGACTGGAATTGGTGCGGCTGTTGGTGCGCCATCCCGGATGCGAACTGGTGGCCCTGGGCTCCCTGGAATACCCGGGCCAGCCGGTGGCCCGGATTTTCCCGGCTCTGGCCGGTAAGGTCCAACTTTCCTTCAGCGACGCCCCACCGGAGGAAATCGCGGCCCAGGCCGAGTTGGTCTTCACCGCGGTGCCCCATCAGGCGGCCATGGGCATGATCCCCGGCCTCCTGGAGAAGGGCTGTAAGGTGGTAGACTTCAGCGCGGATTTCCGTTTCCGGGACGCGTCCGTTTACGAAAAGTGGTATCAGGCCCACACCGCGCCGGAACTGCTGCAAGAGGCGGTCTACGGCCTGCCGGAGATCCACGGTCCTAAAATCCCCGGCGCCCGCTTGGTGGGTAACCCCGGGTGCTACCCCACCTGCGTCATTTTGGGGCTGGCGCCCCTGGTGAAGGCGGGCCTGGTGCACCTGGACTCCCTCATCGCCAACTGCGCCTCCGGGGTGAGCGGCGCGGGGCGGCAGGGCAATCTGGCCACCGCCTTCAGCGAGGTCCATGACACCTTCCGGGCCTACAAGGTGGCGGACCACCGGCACAACCCGGAGATGGAACAGGAACTCAGCCTCCTGGCGGGAAGTAAGGTGCGGCTCACCTTCTCCCCCCATCTGGTGCCCATGAACCGGGGCATCCTGGGCACCCTCTATGCCGGCCTGGTGGGCGGCCCCATGACCGAGGCGGAACTCTTCGAGCGCTACCGGGCCTTTTACCAGGGGCAGCCCTTCGTGCGCCTCATGGCCCCCGGCACGCTACCCCATACCGGGCAGGTGCGAGGCTCCAACTACTGCGACCTGGGTTTCCGGGTGGACCGGGAGCGGGGCCGGATAATCGTCATCTCCGCCATCGACAACCTGACCAAAGGCGCGGCGGGCCAGGCGGTGCACAACTTTAACCTGATGATGGGCTTCCCGGAGACCACGGGGCTGGAAACACCGCCCTTCGTTCCATAAAAAATAGCGTTCAGCTTTCAGCTTTCAGCTAAAAGATATAGGATAAGCAGTCGGGGGGGCGACGGGAGCGTCGCCCCTTTTTTATAGTTTGTTATCAAAGGGATTTTGCCCGTATGCTGCAAGTTGAGACCTCTGCGAAATCTCAATTGTTTTCTTTTTAATCAAAATATGGAGCAGGCGCCCTCGCCTGCTCCTAAATGAAGGTGGAACAGCCGGGGGCGGCTGTTCCACATGAGACTTTCGCAAAGTATAATATCTTTCAAAGCGATTCCTTATTAGCTATAAGATTAATAACCTACTGAAAAAAAGCCGAAAGCTGACCGCTGAAAGCTGAACGCTAATATGCGCAATATCCGCCTCCTTTTGGAATATGACGGCACCGCCTACCACGGCTGGCAACGCCAAAAAAACGACCTGAGTATCCAGGAAGTGGTGGAGACCGCTCTGGGCCGTCTCACCGGCGCAGTAGTGCGCCTCCATGCTTCGGGCCGTACTGACGCCGGGGTCCACGCCCTGGGACAGGTGGCCAATTTCCACACCGCCAGCGCCGTTCCCTTGCCGGCTTTCGTTAGAGGCTTGAACTCCATGCTTCCCAAAGACATCGCCATTCTCGCAGCCCGGGAGGAGCCGCCGGAATTCCACGCCCGTTACTCGGCTAAGGCCAAGACCTATGAATACCGGCTCTGGTGCCGGCCGGTGCGCCCGCCCCTGGAATTGCGCTATTGCTGGCACCTGAGCCGGCCCCTGGACCTGGAGGCCATGGCCCGGGCCGCGGCCGCGCTGTTAGGGGAGCAGGATTTTTCGGCCTTCCGGGCTAGCGGCGGCAGCCCCGGCCACGCCGTCCGGGAGGTGCTGAGCGCAGCCTGGCAGCCGGGGGCGGAGGGCCGCCTGCGCTTTACCATCACGGCCAACGGCTTCCTCCGGGGCATGGTGCGCTCCCTGGTGGGCACCATGGTGGAGATCGGCCAGGGCAAACGTCCCCCGGAAGACTTGGCCGGACTCATAGTAAGCGGCGACCGCCGGCAAGCCGGCGCCACCGCCCCGGCCCAGGGCCTTTTTCTGGTGGAGGTAGTTTATTGAGATGAGACTGTGGGAAAGAAGGACCCTAAGCCCTTAAATTTTTTGTTGTAAAAAAGAAGACTACTTCAAGGGTAGGGAAAAACTATTAGGGGAAATAAGCAGGGGCCGGCGGCCCAGACTTGTCAGTCTGGGCCCATTCCGGCCCCTTACTTTATCTTGGTGGATTACTTTAAGTCTTACTTCGCTAACTTGAACTTCCCGTCTTTGACCTGGACGATGACCATGGAATCCACGCCCAAGCCGTTGTGGTCTTCCGGGGTCAGGTTATAAATCCCCGAAACTCCCACGTAGCCCCGGGTTCCTTCGATGGCCCCGCGCAGGGCCTTGGGGTCCGTGCCCGCTTTTTTCATGGCGTTGGCCACAATATAAATAGCGTCCCAGGCGTACCCGGAGTGGGTGTTAATGGGAAACTGCTTATCATACTTATTATCTTTGTACAGCTTGACGAATTCCTGGATCACCTTCTTTTGAGGGTCGTTGGACGGCAGTTCTACTGCAACCATCAACTTGGTGGAAGGCATCCGGTCTCCTTCCGCGGCCTTACCGGCCAACTCGATATACTTGGGATCCGGCTCACCATGGCACTGGAACAGCGGTATCTTGATGCCCAACTGAGCTTTGTTTTTGGAGACAATGGGACCCGCGGGGCCGATGGTCCAGCAGACAATGGCCTGGGGTTTGGCATTCTTAGCCTTGGTCAACTGGGTGGTCATATCCGTATCTTTGGGCCCGAAGGACTCCTGGGCGACGATGGTGATCCCGTATTCCGGGGCCAGTTGCGTCAGCCACCGGGCTCCGTCTTTGCCGAAGCTGTCTGAAGCGGTGAGCAGGGCCACCTTGGTCAGCTTCTTCTCCTTGAGGTAGCTGTAAAGCTTTTTCACCGCCACAGAGGAGCGCTGCGGCGACTTAAAGACGTTGGTAAAGGCTCCGAATTTACCCCCCATGATCACCGGGTCCCCGCCCACGCACATAAAAGTGGGGATACCCGCTTCCTCCACGATCTTCTTGACCTGCATCCCCGAACCCGTGGTGGTGGGACCGATGATGGCCGCCACTTTATCCGCATGGATGAATTTTTTAGCAAGGGTTGCGGCCTTGGCCGGGTTGCTCTCGGTGTCCCCCAGGATCAACTCGATGGGGCGGCCGTTAATGCCCCCTTCTTTATTAATCTTGTTTACCACCATTTCCGCCACCAGCTTGGTGGGGGTGCCGATGTGAGCCGCCGGCCCCGACAAGGCGAACATGGCCCCGATTTTAATGGGTTCTTTCTTGGCCGCGGCCTTCTTGGCTGCGGCCGGAGCCGACAGAGACAAGCCGCCCACCAGGGCGATGGCCACCAGGATCGTCAACAACTTGCTTTTCATGAATAAATCCTCCTCTGTTTTCCTTGGCGCATTTTTCACCTTTACCACAGAGATACCCGTGACACCAAGGAGAAAGAAAAAAAGATTGTGCCCGGGCACAATCTTTTTTCACTCAGCTTTTTTGTGAGGTTTAGTGACGAATACCCCGCCTTCCTCACCAGGAACCGCTCATGCCGGTGGGGCAGCCCGGAGAGCAGACGGCATCAGAACCCCAATTATAATTGGCGGACCGATCCTGATAGGGGGTCACCCCGGGGTCGCTGGCGCACCCGGTCAGTACCAGAAGCACCAGTAACATTCCCAGGCAAGCAAACTTCTTCATGATCAACTCCCTCGGAGGCGTCCGCCCCCTTTTTTCTTTAATTTATACCACGGAATCGGTAATCCTGGTATCAAAAACCCGTTTGCTCTTCCGGTCCGTCCGGGGCAGGGCGCCGTACTCCACCACTTCCACCTCCGGGGTGACCAGGAGCTTGTGTTTGACGGTGTAGATGATCTCCCGGCCCAATTCATCGGCCCGGCCCGGTTCCACCCCTTCGCCCCGCTCCACCTTCAGCAGCATGTGATCCCGGCCTCCGGCCTCCCGGGTCAGGTGGATCTGGTATTCGGAGCCCAGGCCCGGCACTTCCGAAAGAATCTTGTCGATGCTGGAGGGGTAGATGTTCACCGCCCTAAACTTGAACATGTCGTCGGTGCGGCCCCGGAGACGGGAGTGCCGGGGGAGGAGGGAGCCGCAGGTGCAGGGTCCGGGGATGATGCGGGTGATGTCCCGGGTGCGGTAGCGGAGCAGGGGCGCGGCCTCCTTGGTGAGGCTGGTCACCACCATCTCCCCCCATTCGCCCTCGGGCAGGGGCTGCAAGGTCTCCGGGTCCAGGATTTCCAGGATATAGTAGTCCGCCCAGTAGTGGATGCAGTCATGATCCGGGCACTCGATGCCGGTCCCCGGCCCGTAGAGTTCGGTCATGCCGGGGATGTCGAAAAGTTCCACGCCCCCGAAGAGTTCCGAGATCTTGCGGCGCATAGAGACGCTGGAGCGCTCCGAACCGTAAATGACCTTTTGCAGGTTGATCTTATCGGCAATGCCCCGCTTATGCACTTCTTCGGCCATGAGCAGACCCATGGACGCGGTACAGCAGAGCACCGTGCTTTGCAGGTCCACTAAAAACTCGCAGTGCATGTCCACATTCCCCGGCCCCACGGGTACGGCCATGGCCCCCAATTTTTCCACCCCGGCCTGGAAGCCCACCCCCGCGGTCCACACCCCATAGCCCACGGCAATCTGCACCCGGTCCAAAGGTGTTACCCCGGCCATCTCGTAGGCCCGGGCAAAGAAGTGTTTCCAGTCGTCCAGGTCCTTTTGGGTGTAGCCCAGGATTTTGCGTTTGCCGGTGGTGCCGGAAGAGGCGTGGATGCGCACGATCTGCTGGAAGGGTACGGCCCGGAAGGGGAAGGGGTAGCCGTCCCGGAGGTCGTCGGCGCTGGTTAAGGGGAGTTTCCCCAGGTCATTAAGAGAGCGGATGTCGTTGGGGGTGACGCCTGCGGCCTCCAGGTGGGCCCGGTAGAAACTGGAGCCCTCGAAGGCGTGGCGCACGCTCCACTTCAGGCGTTGAAGCTGATGATCCTCAAGTTCTTCCCTGGTTTTAAAGGGGGGCATAAAAGTCAGTTTGCTCATATCGGGTTTTTCCAGTCTGATATTAGTGAGTCCGGCCGCGCCCAGGCGGGAGGCCGCGGGGTTGTCGCCGGAGCCCGCGCCCAAAAAGGCCCGGCGCAGCTCAGGGTCCAGCAAGAGCTTGTCGCTGCGGCCCTGGCCCACGATCTTGCCGTTGGCCAGCAAATAGGCGGATTTGGACGCGGTCAGGGCCCGGGCCGCGTTCTGCTCCACCAAGAGGATGGTCACCCCGGCCCGGGTGAGCTGTTTGATAATCTCAAAGATTTCGTCAGTAATCAAGGGCGCCAGGCCCAAAGAAGGCTCATCCAGGAGCAGGAGCCGGGGTTTAGCCATCAAAGCCCGGCCCATGGCCACCATCTGCTGCTCGCCGCCGGACAGGGTGTTAGTGCGCTGTTTGCTGCGCTCCTTCAGCTTGGGAAAGCGGGCGAAGACCTCTTCCAGACGGTTTTGCATCTCCCCTCGGCCCACCTTCAGAGCCAGTGCGCCCAACTCCAGGTTTTCCTTGACGGTCAAGTCCCCGAACATCTCCCGGCCCTCGGGCACCAGGGCCACGCCCCGGGCGGCCATGGCCGCGGGCGTAGAACCGGTGACCTCCTCCCCGTCCAGGAGAATCTGCCCCCCCGAGGGCGGCGCCAACCCCATCACCGCCTTCAGCAGACTGGTCTTCCCCGCGCCATTGGCCCCCACCAGGGCCACGGTCTCCCCCCGGCCCACCGATAAGGAAACGCCGAACAACGCCTGAGCCGCGCCATAATGGACGGTGAGGTTGGAGATGTGGAGTAAAAGGTCTTTTTTATCAGCAATCATAAACAAAAAGGCCTATTTCACGTGGTATTAGATTTAATCTATGTAGCAATATCTATCTTCTTTGCGCCGGGATAATTAAATTTAATTAATACTAATTCGGCCTTTATAATCCCACTGATTAATTTTTGTTTTTCTGACAATATTTTTTATTAACAGTTCATCTCGGCCAATTAAAAATCTCTCAGTATAGAGAGCGACATTTAAATTAATATTTCTAACGGTTTGTTTGTCTGTCTTATGATGAGCTAATAAATCTCCATGATCCAACATGATTAGACAAGTAGTTTGAGATATTGGGAATAATTTGCGAACCCCCTTAAAAAGTATTCCTATTCCATAAGGTCCTTTTGGGAAATCTTCAGGAGGAACTAAAACGACAGGATTATCAGAAGTTATAAACGATGTCTCTTGAGGTGCATGAAGAAAAAGCCAATCCATCTGCGTAAAAAAATGAAATATTTTAAAACTTATATCTATCATTAATTGCAAGCTTTTAATTCGATCAATAATAACTTTTATGTTGTCACCTTTATGAAATTCCACCAATTCTTCCGCTGAAAGCCCTAATTTCTCTCCATGTTCTTTTTCAAATTCATCTAACGTTGTTTGAACTCTTTTTTCATCGCTATAAATCATTTTCAATGTAGATTTAATAGTGTGTTCGTAAACCTTATTAACTGATTTCTCGAAATCTGGCACACGGTTCATCATAAACGCTATAAATAATGAAAGGTGTTCTTTCTCTTCTGCTGTGATATCTTCGTTATTTATAGCTTTTTCGAAAACATTCTTTGCATTACCTTCAATTTGGGATAATAACTGTTCAATATCGGTTAATTTTTTTCCTTCGCTATCCTTGAATGAATAATAATTGGATTTCAAGGCTGTATTTACTGGTGTCTGATTTCTAAATTCCTTTGTTTTCCTATCGAAGACACATAAATTCCCATCTTTGCAGAAATACTCTAGATAGAATTTTGGCAAGTAATGATGTCTTTTGGGTTGAGTCACGTTAGTTCCCCTGATTTGGTCCTTTAGGGGTGGGCACTTCCCACCATAATATTGCAGAGGGCACTGCCCTCATGACTATACCTGCCAATGCTCAACCGCCTTGATCTTCCCCACTTCCTGATTCTCCCTATCCAGCGCCCAATTTACCGGGTTGGCCTCAATATACTCGCTAATTCGCTCCCATTCATCCTCATCTCTGATAATCCGTTCGAAATAGTTACGCTGCCATAACCTTCCCTTAAATGGTGGCCAGCCAGATTCTCGTATGCCCTGAATATATCGGTGGGTAGTAAGGGATTTAAAGGCCTGGACGATGCGCCCAATGGATTCTACTTTAGTTCCCTGGGGGCGCGTTCCGTAGGGGCGATCCTTGTGATCGCCCTGGTCCGGGTGAACGCCAAGGTTAATATACCTAATATCTTGCGGGGGCGTGGAAAAGGGGCGAACACCAGGTTCCGGGCGAACACCAGATCCGGGGCGATCAGGGCGAACACAAGGTTCGCCCCTACGGAGGACCACAATGGCATGGAAATGGTTGGGCATGAGGACCATGGCGTCCAGTTCCATGGCCGGAAATCGCGCCGGTAATTCCTCCCAGGTCTGGAGAACCATCTCTCCAGGGGCATTGAGATGCATTAAATCCCCGACAATCTCCCCGAAAAGGTATTCTTTATTTTGGGTGCAAACCGTAATGAAATACGCCCCGTCCTGGGAATAATCCCATCCCTGTATGCGAATGGATCGCCGCCGCTTTTCAGCTATTTTAGCCTTCATGAGAAATCAACCATCCGCATTGCCAACGTAGGGGCGAACCTTGTGTTCGCCCGGCTTTTCTCAGCGGTCAAATTCCTTGCGCAAGGCTTGGAAATCAGGAAGATCGTCTCTATCCTTCCATATCCCCCAAGCCTGTCTCAGCATCGCCAGGCGTTCTCTGCGTTTATGACGGTCAATGAAGTCGTCAATGGCCCGGCAGATCAATTCCCTCTGCTTCTGGCCGGTCTGCTGGGCTAGGCCCTGGAGTGCGGTCCGCTGCTTTTCTGTCAGATAAATCGAAATCCGCACCATGGAACTATCCTAAATGATGTAAATAAATAATGGGAAAAATTTTTCTGTTTGTCCAGAACCCTTCGGAATTTAGAGGGATTCCGTCCCGGCCCCCGGAAGTGCGGGCCCAATCCGCCCCGGCTTGGCAAAATTTCCCCGGTAAGGTTATATTATAAAAATATTGGTGGCAATCAAGGCGCAAGATTTACAGGAGAAGTTTGGCTATGCCGGAATACCATGTTGATCCCTTCCCCGATGTGGTGGACGAGCCCACCCGGTTGGTGACCGCAGTTTTTTCCCATCCTTTGCACGGCCGCCTGATAGAACGCCTCATTCTGTGGGTGCGGCCCCATATCGATATGAAGGGCAGGCGCTATAAACTCACCTGGTGGGGGGACGGCGTGGCCTACTACGAGCCGGTGAGCCGGTGAGGGGTATTTGACTGATTGCGGGAGAGTACGAGAGATTAACTCTTCACCCTAACCTCCGCCGCGGGCTCATCCTTACCCACAAATGGAGGGATGGAGTAAATCGGACATTAAAGAAATTTCATGATGCTGACAGATGAATATCTAATCATGATCCACATAAAGTCTTGACGGCTTTTCCCCCTCCCCCTTCGAGGGGGGAGGGCCGGGGTGGGGGTGGCGTCTTTTGCCCCCTTCGCCCCTTACCATCAGGACGGACATTTACTTTACGCCCCCCTCACCCTGCCCTCTCCCCCGAGGGGAGAGGGAGTTGATTCTGGAATATCCACAAGAAGCGCCTCAGGGGAGAGTGAATTTAAAGAAGATCAAACTCAAGTAATTTTTCAGTCTAGGCTATAAGTTAACGGCTTCGCAAACCTGCTGTCTTAAGAGAGCCGGACCCCAGCGGTCCGGCTTCCGGATTCACTGCTGGTAAATCTTTGTCAGTTCCTCCAGCTCCCCCGCCACCGGCGAGACCGCCACAAAATTGACGTCCGCAAAGAGGACCTCGAAATAGGTCCAGTCCTCGGGGATGGGTTCGTCGCAGACCAGGACCCGGCCGCCCCCTGCCTTCCAGGGGATGACCCGCCAGTGGGAAGCCCCGTCCCCGCCCGGCACGGCCCGGAGCATGACCGTGCCGTCGTCGAATTGTGCCATGGCGGGGTTATCCAGCACCAGACGCCGCTCCTCCCCCCGGCCCGCCAGGGAGGCCGGGCGGTAAATCCGGGTGCCCACGGTCAATTCAGCAGCCATCCATACCTCGTCTAAATAGCGGCAATCTCCCTTGGCGTCGCGCCTCCCATCTTCCAGGGCCGCGGCTCTTTGCTCAGATATCCTTCAGAAGCGCGGCCGCGGCTTCCAGGTGTTGCAGGGCCTGGTAAAAAGGTTCGCACTGGAGACAAGGAACGATGTTGTCCCGGCCCCGGGCGGTGAAGATGGTTTCCCGGGTCCCTTCGCATTGGCAATTTTGCGCGGCCTCCTGCAGTTTCGCCACGATCTGCGCCAGGGTTAAATTATCGATATCCAATTTTGTAGCTCCTTTAATGAAGATGATCTCTTATACCAAGTTCGGTTTCTGCTGCAACAAAATTAACTTATAAATTATTGATAATTTGATATCTTTCTACCG
>Ga0068712_1003259_pt1 | contig 15683 bp, 15 predicted proteins | sample MTBAKSrepl1MetaG_FD_62987 | JGI IMG/M metagenome (GOLD analysis project Ga0068712, IMG submission 62987) | Enrichment culture microbial communities from Arthur Kill intertidal strait, New Jersey, USA, that are MTBE-degrading - MTBE-AKS1... | ecosystem: Environmental > Aquatic > Marine >... | reverse complement strand
GGGTCGAGGGCCAGCAAAGATCCGTTGATTTATGACCGGGTGAAGATCGTAGTGGGAATCGCCTTGGAGCTGATAAGGGATCAGGCAACGTGAAAAGGCGTACACTGGGGAGTGCCTGTTCACTGATGCTGTGTCTACTGTTTCTAGGCCATCGCCATTCTCTTTTATATTCATAGCAATGTGATAAGATTTTACCCATGGGTTTAATACAAAAAGTTATAGATTCATGAATTTAAATGAATTGATTTTTGTGGTTTCAAATTTTATCATTTAACCACCTTTTAGCGAGTTACAAGTGGTACATTAATAAACCATAAACCCAGAGAAAAATTTTTCGTGAAGGAGGATGAAATGAAAAAGGAATTAAACGCCAGTATAAGAGACCTACGAAGTACTTTAGACTGGCTCAAATCACAAGGTCTTCTTCTGGAGACCGACGTAGAGGTTAATGGCGATCTTGAGATTACCGGTATACAGAAGCATTTCGATGGTAGCCTTCCGATTCTTTTCAATAATGTAAAAAATTACAGTCATCTGAGAGCTGTTACGAATCTTTTCGCCAACACATCTGTAATGAACAAAATGTTTGGATGGTCTGATGACACGGAAAGAACAAAGTCCCTGGCCTACGCCCTGACCCATCCATTGGCACCTGTGGAAATTTCCCAAGAAGAGGCTCCTGTACAGGAGCATGTAATTACTGAAGATTTGGATGTCAATAAGTGGATACTTGCCATTCGACATACTCCCCTGGAAACTGAATTAACAATTGGAAGCGGACAGAGCGTAGTGGTTGGTAAATATTTTAAAGAAGGTACCCATGTGGGATACAACCGAATGTCATTTAGATGGGGTAATGTTGGGACTTTCAATGCCGCCCCTGGCTCTCACATGTGGCAAGTTCAGGTAGAGCATTATGATAAAACTGAAGGAATTCCAATTACAATGTGTTTTGGTATCCCGCCTGCCGCAAATCTCATGGCGGGGTCAGGATTTGATTATGTGATTCTGCCTAAAGGTTGCGATGAACTGGGAATTGCTGGGGCCATTCAAGGTAGCCCCCTTCGGATAGTCAAGTGCCGAACAATCCCAGATTCTTACGCTCTTGCTGATGCCGAACTGGTACTGGAGGGTTATTTGAGGCCCAAGGATCGCAGATTCGAGACAGCTGAAGCGGAAAGAATGGGAAAACAAGGTAAAGCCTGGTTTCACCCTGAGTGGCCTGGATATATGGGTAAGGCGTACAAGGCGTCAACATTCCATGTCACCGGCATCACCATGCGGAAACCGGAATCCAAGCCGATCATTTTCCCTCTGGGTGTTCATATGCTTGACGATAGCAATATCGACACTACCGTCCGCGCGGCGGCGATATATGAACTCTGTGAACGACTCCAGCCGGGAATCATCCAAGATGTGAACATACCCTACTGTTTCACCGATTGGGGAGGGTGTGTAATTCAGATAAAGAAGAGAAATATTATTGAAGAAGGGTGGCAGCGGAATTTTCTTTCGGCTATCTTGAGCTGCAATCAAGGTATGCGAATGGCAATAGCAGTAGATACGGATGTAGACATCTACTGTATGGATGACATCATGTGGGCTCTGGTCACGCGGGTAAATCCTCAGACCGATATTACCCACCCTGTTCCGGGAGGCATTGGGCAAACCTTTATGCCGGCGGAGAGAATGACTGCAGGAGAAAAGGACTGGACAGCTTCCAATACACGTTTCGAAGGAGGCATGGCTATCGATGCCACTATTCCTTTTGGTTATGAGGAAGATTTTCACAGGCCGGTTTATCCGATAACAGAGGTCCTCCCCAAGAAATTCTTCAACGAAGAGCAGATCAAGTTGGGTAAAAGCTTCATGGACGGGTGGGTGAAGGTTCTCTCCAAGACAGGTAGATAGGAGCATGTTGAAAAATCCGATGTTTACAGGCTGAGGGAAAACGCCCAGATGCAAGGCGTGCGAAATCCCGAGGAATGAGGCGTACAAGCACGTACGCCGCAGTGACGAGAGATGAGCGAAACGCAGCAGATGGGCGTTTTTCAACGGCCTGATAGGGAGCAGGGGTAGGAGTTTTTCATGAAAGAAAATGCGGTTGAATACAAACATCTAAACGATGAATTAATCCGCAGTGCTGCTCAATTTGGAGACAAGGAATATATAGTCAGTTTGGATCAAGGAAAGACACTGAGTTTTAATCAGCTTGAGCTGGCTTCACGCAAAGTTGCTGATTTCATGGAAGGAAAGGGGCTGACCAAGAACGACAAGGTGACCTTAATAGCCAAAAACTCTATAGAGGCCATGATCATTTTCTTTGGGGTCTTGAGGCACGGGGCTATTATAAATCCCATTAACTCAGACGAGAGTCCAGAAAATATCTTCAAGATCATCAAGCGCGTACGGCCTGAAATCGTGTTGTACGATTCAGAAACCGAGCTAGATCAGTCTCTTTCGGTTCCAATTTTGCTGAGATTTTCGGATCATGAAAAGGGTGAAGACCCCAACGCACCATTTTTCCAAGTGGTGAATGGGTGTGAACAGCGTTTTGAGACCCCGCACGGGGAAAAAGAGGACATTGCAGAAATACTTTTCACTTCCGGCACCACAGAAGAGCCGAAGGGGGTTGCCATCTCCCGAGAGGGCCTGTTTTACATGATTGAGGAAGTAATTGATAAATTGAACCTCGGGCCCAACGAAAGAATGCTGGAATACCGTGCCTATAGCTGGGCTTCCACACAACTCCTTTCGATTCTCTCAACTATGAAATCAGGGACGACCTTGATCCTAGCACGAAAGTTTTCCAGATCAAGATTCGCAAGATGGCTCAAAGAAAACCAGGTTACCATATCTTCGGGAGTTCCTGCAGTCATCAGTATGCTTATCAACCAACCCATCAATATTTCTGCAAAGGATTTACCTCATCTCAAATATATAACGAGTAGTTCTGCTCCTCTGCCCGTTGAAAAGCATATGGAATTCGAAAAAATATATGGAATCCATATAAATCAAATGGCGGGTATGACTGAGGCAGGATGGATGATTGGAAATCCGCCTCAAAATCGTAAATTTGGATCTGTTGGAACCCCTTTTAAATACAAACATGTATCTGTTATTAATAATTTAAACACTGAATGTAAACCAAATGAAATCGGTGAAATACTGATAAGCGGTAAATCGATTGGGCTTGGATATTTAAACAATGACAATAAGGTCGATTTATTTCCAAACAGAGGTCTTTTGACTGGGGATTTAGGTTATAAAGATGAGGATGGCTACGTATACATAACAGGCAGAAAAAAAGATCTAATTATACGTGGGGGTGTTAATATTTCTCCTAAAGAAATATCGGATAGGCTTTTATCATTATCAACAATAAAAGATGCTGTTACGATTGGGGTCCCTGACGATATATACGGTGAACAAATAGCATGCTTTATTGTTCCTAAAAATGGCTGCAAAATCGATGCTGAATCTATTATTGAGCATTGCCGTATAACATTGCCAGAATTTAAAATTCCTAAAATAATCAAAATAGTAGATAAAATACCACTTAATAACAGAGGAAAAGTGTCGAAGCAAGAGCTTGTAGAGTTATTATAGGCTATTTTGGCTTTCGTTTTTATTTGAATTAGATTAAAGTGATGTTTAAAAATTATTAGAAATTTTTAATGGAACAATATATTGTTAACAACTAAAAAGCCTTGGATACTGAAGCGATAAAATTAATATTTTTCCCTCTTCGGAGGCTTTCAAACAGGAGGTGTGAAATGAAAAGGTCGATCAATATTTTTTTGTTTTGTCTTTTTGTCGTTGCTCTTGGCATTTCTGTAACTCTCAATGATTCATATGCTGATGAGCCTCTCAAAATCACACTGGGTGGAGCCTCAGTGGGAGGTTTTTGGTCTACAATCGGAGAGGCAATTGGCTCCACAATTCGAAAAGAGTATCCCAATGCCTCCTTCAGTTATGAACCTGGTAGCGGTTTAGGTAACATCAAAAAGGTAAGTGAAAAGACAATCGAGCTTGGAATCGCGTACAGCGCCGAATGCACTTTGGGTCTTAATGGACAACCTCCTTTTAATCAAAAATATGATAAAATTAAAGCAATTTTTACATGTATTCCAAATTCCGTTTTTCACATCGTTGCAACAAAAAGTTTTTTAGAAGAATATGGAGTAACTAAGTTAAGTGATATTGCCAAGAATAAAATACCTGTTCGTATGTCTGTTAATCAAAAAGGCAATATTAATGAAGCTGTTTATAGAACAGTACTTGAAGCAGTGGGAATGAAATATGATGATATTGAGTCCTGGGGTGGCAAAATATATTATCAGCCATTAACAAGGACTAAAGATCTAATTAAAGATAGGCGGTGTGATACAATGGGTGCCGGAACATTTGCTCCGGAAAGCAACACTCTCGATGTTTCTATTAGTCACAAAATGGGAATGCTTTATCTTGATGATGCTGTTGTGGATCGTATGATCAATGTATGGAAAGAAAAAGAAGCAATTATACCGGCCGGAACATATGATTTTCAAGACAAACCTTATCGAACTATGTATATGAAGACCTTAATTATATGTGATGAATCGTTGCCTGATGATATCGCGTACAAGGTCGCTAAATCTATACATAAACATTTTGATATTATAAAATCAATTCACAAAATGATGAATAATTCCGATTTAATCAGTATGGTCAATGATACATCACCACTTGAATTACACCCTGGAGCAATCAAATACTATAAGGAAGCGGGTCTTTTAAAATAGCTCAATGATGCTTCTATTCTACAAGATTTAATATAGTTTACATAAATTGTGTTTTTCAAATGATAGATCTGCGAAGAATTAAAGCGCAGCATTTTGTCGTGATTTGGAGACCTGGGGAGTGTTCTTTACAATGGAGCGCTCTCCAGGTACTCAAAAGGTAGTAAAAAATGAATAGTGCGATAAAGCAAGTTCGACTCTATTTATTCTCTACTGGACGCCGCCGTGTTCTTGATCCGTGGGTAAAGAGGATGCTTACGATCTTCGGAATCGGGGTTACAATCTTCGAAATTTGGATTGGAGCATTTGGCAGTCTTGACCCATTCTTCTTTGGATCAGTTTTTCTAACGTCCATGCTTGTAGTTACTTTCGCATTTTTCACAGCCACGCCGAGCAGCACGAGTCTTTCGCGACCCTCAAGCGTTGATTGGCTTTTAATTTTAATGTCATTATTTGTTGGCATTTATATAGTTTTAAATATGGACAGATATTTAACGAGAATAATAGGATTACATAGCATATCAAGTTTTGATTTAATTATAGGTATTGTTTTTATTTTATTAGTTATTGAAGGAACTCGCCGTACTTTAGGGCCAGGCCTCACTTATATTACAATTATATTTATGCTATACAATCTTATTGGACATCTAATACCTGGGTATTTTTCCCATAGACATCTTAGTATTCGGTTTTTTGTTGATCAAATGGTTTTTACAAATGATGGTCTTATGGGTGTGCCAATAAAAGTCGCCGCAACATATGTTTTTTTATTCGTATTTTTTGGGGCAGTGCTCGCTAAATCAGGGGGGGGCGAATTTTTTTATAGGCTTGCTTCCGCTATTACTGGAAAAACTAGCGGTGGTCCTGCCAAAATTGCTGTTGTCTCATCGGGTTTATTTGGAATGATTTCGGGCAGCCCTGTATCAGATGTTGTTACAACCGGTTCAATTACTATTCCAATGATGAAAAAAATGGGCTATCCAGCAAATGTTGCAGGTGCGGTTGAAACCGTCGCATCAAGCGGTGGCTCGATAATGCCTCCCATTATGGGTTCAGCTGCATTTCTGATGGTGGAATATGCCGGTATACCATATTTAACGATTATTTCAGCTGCTATTATACCTGCTATTCTCTACTATCTTGGATGCTTTGTGCAAGTGCACCTTTACTCAAAAAAAATAGGGCTCCGGGGTTTTAGTTCTGATGAAATACCAAAATTGTGGTCTGTATTGCGACTTGGCTACCTGTATTTCACTCCTCTAATTTTATTGGTACTTTTATTAATATTGGGTTATACACCGTCTTTTTGTGCTGTAGTTGTTATTTTTGCAACCATAATAATTAGCTGGACCCGACGCAGTATGATGATGGGACCAAGGGCTATTTATAAAATTGTTGAGACAGCTATCCCAAGAATTGCGCCACTTGCCTTGGCTTGCGCTTCAGCCGGTCTCGTTATTGGTGGAATAATGACAACTGGACTGGGCGGAAAATTTATGTCCCTCATATTCCTGCTTTCTGGAGGGTTTCTGATTCCAACATTAATTGTTACAATGGTCGTTTGCATTATTTTGGGGATGGGAATGCCTGTTCCATCCGCCTACGTTTTGACGGCGGTTCTTGCCGCGCCTGCCCTTATCCAGCTTGGAGTGACACCTCTTGCTGCTCACTTATTCATTGTTTATTTTGCCGTTGCTTCAGCGATCACCCCACCTGTGGCTGTTGCAGCGTACGCTGCATCCGCTATTTCTGAAGGCGACCCTATAAGAATTGCTTTGAGAGCACTCAGGTTGGGTATTGGGGCTTTCCTAGTCCCCTTTCTTTTTGTTCTTGAACCGGCGTATCTCCTCCAAGGAGAATGGGGAGGAATCGCGATTGCATTCCTGACAGGAGCTATTGGCATAGCTATGCTAGGGGTCGCTATAGAAGGATATCTAAATGACTTTCTTAATTGGTTTGAACGGCTTTTATTCTTTTTCGGTGGGCTTATTTCAATTTATCCTAGTGCATTGTCTGATTTAATTGGAATGTTATTTCTTATCAGCGCTCTAATTATGATCCAAACAAATAAGCGAAAGAAATCACAACTTGCGTGATAATGATATTCGTTAATAATAGCTATAATGTAAGTTGGCACTAACTTACCACACAAAGTGGCCTTAGAATATATTGATTATATTATTTTAATATCGCATTATTATAAATTTCCTGTTGTGATTTCTGATTAAATACATAACCAATCTATTGGAGCAATTTGATGTCAAAAGAAAATATGTTGGATGGCAAAAAAATCCTTGCAGTAGACGATGAGCCTGATATTTTGGAGTCTTTGGAAGAATTGCTTCCTATGTGCCAAATTACTAAGGCGAGCAACTTTGAGGATGCTATTAAGGCTCTTGAAAACTATGATTTTGACTTAGTGATACTCGATATCATGGGGGTTCATGGTTATAAAATTCTAGAAGTCGCAAATCAAAAAGAAATTGCAACAGTTATGTTGACTGCTCATGCTTTAAGTCCTGAACACATTGTCAAATCTTATAAAGAAGGAGCCGCTTCTTATATTCCTAAAGATGAAATGATTAATATTGTTTCTTTTTTGATTGATGTTTTGGAGGCGAAAGAGAAAAACAAAAACACATGGAGTCGTTGGCTTGATAGATTTTCTTCATACTGTCAAACTCATTTTGGAGTTGACTGGCAAGATAAAGATAAGGAATTTTGGGAAAAATTTATAAGTTATGATTCATAACTATTAATAACCTTTGTAGGGAATAAATTAATGAATAAAAGAAAGCAAATTTATGATTCTGCGGGATTTAATCACTCTATGGGCTTTGGCAATAAACCTGCTCTTTTGATTGTCGATGTGCAGAAAGCTCTCACCGATCCAAGATCGCCTTTAGGGGCTAATTTTGATAGCGTAGTTGAAAACATTTGTAGTGTTTTGGATTTGGGCAGGGAAAAGAATATTCCCGTATTTTTTATTACTATTGAATACGATATGAATTTGAAAGAAGCAGGATTATGGCCTAATAAAATATCGTCACTAGATGTTTTCTCTAATAAATCGGAAATGGCTATGATAGATGGCCGTTTATATCCAGCTGCCAATGAATACAGAATTGTAAAAAAGTATCCAAGTGCATTTTTTGGAACAAATTTAGAGTCTTTATTAAGAATTGATTATATCGATACAGTTATTGTTACTGGATTTACTACTAGCGGTTGCATTAGAGCAACAGTCGTGGATAGCCTTCAACATGGGTTTCGTCCCATTATTCCTGCCGAATGTGTCGGCGATAGATCCGATGAGGCTCATGAATTCAATCTCTTTGAGATGAATGCAAAATATGCAGATGTTGTTTCTTTGGCGGAAACAACCGCATTTTTAACAAATTACAAGGAGGAAGGAAAATGAATTTCACTTTGATTTCACCGGCGTTTGAAAACGGGGGGCTTATTCCTGATTCTTATGTGGAGGAAAACATATCATCGCCACCACTAAAATGGGAAAACGCACCTGAAGGCACCGAAAGTTTTTTCCTTGCCATGCTGGACCAAGATATTCCTCGTGAATTCCGGGCAAACCTGGGAAGAGGGTTTGTCCACTGGATGGCCCTTGTACCGGGCAACGTCTCTGAGCTTGCCGAGGGTGCAAGCCCGGGCCGTATGCCTCAGGGAAGCGTTGAATTCAAGACGGATTTTGTTACTTTTGGCATGCCGGGCTATGGAAACCATTATGGCGGTCCATGGCCTCCAAATGCCCAGCACAGATATTCTTTTTGTCTTTTTGCCCTCAAAAGCTTCCCACAACTATCTACCAATGCAGATTTGGGTGAAATTGCTAATGAAATATTTTATAACGTAATCGATGTGGCCCGTGTTATTGGAGTTTACGGTCCGGCCAAGAAAGCGTTACCAGGGTCTTAATAATACATAAAGCTGTTTATCAACTAAGTCGGATAGGATTTTTATGACAAATCGATTCGTTATAGGCATTGCTGGTGCCAGCGGCGTGATTTACGGTGTGAGATTACTTGAGCACCTTCAAAAACTGGAGATTGAAACCCACCTCATCCTGTCTGAGGCCGGGCGACGTAACATCCAGATCGAAACGAATTACGACACAGATTATGTAGAAAAGTTGGCGACGTATGTTTATGACAATAGGGATGTCGGTGCCGCTCTGGCCAGCGGAAGCTTTCTCACAGGCGGAATGGTGGTAGCGCCTTGCACCATTAAGACGCTCTCCGGGATCGCCAACTCCTTTACGACAAATCTCCTTATTCGAGCTGCTGATGTGACACTGAAGGAAAAACGGAAACTAGTTCTCATTGTTAGGGAAACCCCTCTTCACAAGGGCCATCTCAGGCTCATGACCATGGCTGCGGATATGGGTGCCCACATCCTGCCACCTGTTCCGTCCTTCTATCATGCTCCTAAAACCATAGATGATATTTTAGATCAGACTATCGGCAAAATTCTTGATTACCTTGAAATCGAACATACATTGTTCAAACGGTGGACAGGTTTAAAGAACGTTGTTTAATTGATAAACACCGATTTCCGCCCAATGGATTCGATCCAAGAATTCAGAACGCCATCGCAATGCAGGACAATTTTTTTAGTTGCTATTTAAAGTCACTCTTGGGCACTTTAAGACTGATGGATATCCACTTTGGGTAGCCTCGACCCCCTTGTTTGTTGGAACGACACCGCGACATCCGGGTGTCTGCGGAGGAAACACCGGGGCTTTGGCGCAAAAAGCATGTCCAAAGACGGAATTTTCATTTCCGAACACTTTCCATGGGCCAAAAGAGTGCTGACGGGTCGCTTCTGGCCTTCTTGGCCCATTGATCCACTATCTAAATTTTCTTCTCTTTTTAAGGCCCTTATATTAATCATTTCGTTTTTTTCTATCGATTTGTGGCTATAATGGGACTTTACCGTCTTAAAAGAGGGTCCCATCGAAATTTTTATTGGCTTGGATCAAAAGAATCTTAAACGCAATTTCCTGTAACTCATTATAAATTGCCGATATCGGGCTGTTGAAGTGATTTTCAGGTGATGCTGTAGGTCATGATGTCCGGCCTGTGCAACAGTCATGACCCCCGGCAGAGCCGGGGGCTTGAATGGTGAACCGCTCAAAGCGGTGTTAAAACCAGGAACCGCCTGAAGGCGGCTACTTCAGTAAGTTCAGCTGTTCGAGCCGTCGGTCTTCTGCTTCTTGATTTTTGATGTATTCACGGATCACTTTCTCGTCTCGCCCCCCGTTGAGACATAGTAGCCGCGGGCCCAGAAGTGCTCCCCAACAAAATTCCTAGCCCGACCCCCGAAAGTCCTGGCAATGTGGATTGCGCTCTTCCCTTTGATGAAACCTATCACTTGCGCGACTGCATATTTGGGCGGAATGGACATATACATGTGCACATGGTCTGAGCATAGGTGCCCTTCGAGTACGGGCGACTCTCTTTGTCGCGCCAACTCCCGAAATACATCTCCCAGTTGCTCTCGAAGTTGGCCATACAGAACTTTCCTGCGCCATTTTGGAATCCACACTATATGGTACTTGCAATCCCAGACGCTGTGCGCTAACCTTTGTACGTTGTTCAAAGAGGGCCTCCTTTCTGTGAGCTTTGAGCGGTTCACGTCTGGAGGCTCTCTTTTATTCCCGGAACTGTCAAACTCTTCGGGTCCCCCGGCAAAGCCGGGGGTTTACCCAGGGTAATTAAACAATCTGTTATCATACCTAGGGTTGGAATGTAGTGAAAGTTTATTCAATAATTAAACAGCGCGCATCACTTTTATACTATGGCTGGGTTATCGTAACTGTATCATTCTTCACGATTTTTATTTCTCTTGGTATTCGTTATTCTTTTAGCGTTCTATTCATAGCTATTATTAAAGAATATAAATGGAGTCGCGCTGAAGCGGCGGGTGCATTTTCCTTGGCAATGGTCATACATGGTCTATTTTCGCCAATTACAGGCTTTTTTATTGATCGATTGGGGCCACGATATTTTTTTCCAATTGGTTGCATATTTTTATTAATAGGACTGTTATTGGCAAGAAATATATCAAACTTATTTCATTTATATCTATATATTGGCGTTATAATTGCGATTGGAATTAACGCATTATCTTATTCTCCACATATGTCACTAATACCTAAATGGTTTATAAAAAAAAGGGGATTGGCATCTGGACTTGTTTTGTCTGGTATAGGCATGGGTGCCTTTCTTATTGTCCCTTTAGTTGAATTTATAATTCAACAAACTGGATGGAGAATGGTTTTTGTATTTTTTAGTTTATGTATTATAGCATTAATACCCATAACTTTTTTGTTACACAGAAATAATCCAAAAGAAATTGGACAGTTTCCTGACGGTATTGAACCGCTGGAACTAAAACGTACTGAGAATTTCACGTTTAATAAAAACCTGCAATTTCCACAACAAATGTGGACTTTTTCTAACGCTTTTAAAACCAAAGCCTTTTGGTGCATGATGCTAATGCTTTTTTGTAATGGTTTAGTCTCGAATATGTTGATAGTGCATCAAGCAATTTACATCGTTGATTTAGGTCACAGCGAAATGAAGGCCGCTTCCATGGTCGGGATAGTAGCTCTCCTAGGTTCATTAGGTGGTATATTTTGTGGTCATATTTCTGACCGAATGGGAAGAGAATTTACTTATACTGTTGCGAGTAGTATTGCATTTATAGGAATCCTTTTCCTTCTTTTTCTAAAACATTCATCTTCGGCCTGGCCTTTGATAGCCTTTGTGATCTTCTACGGAATTGGTTACGGCTCTCTATTCCCGTTAAATGCCTCAACTACTGGGGATTTATTTCCAGGAAATTCATTAGGCCGTATCTTAGCCACTCAATCTATAGCGTTTGGGTTAGGCGGTGGTCTCGGTCCTTTTATGGGCGGCTATTTTCATGACAAAATGGGAACCTATACGATTCCATTTTCTTTTTTATTGTTGATAATTATTTTGGGTGTTATAGGTATTTGGATAGCAGGGCCAAGACATATAAGGGTAGAATGAAGATTCTAGGTTTTCGGGCTGTAATGCCTCCTGAGCCATGAACCAAGACCATCCAACCCGGGGAACAAGACACGTTCTGTAATATTGCATTGATCGAGTTTGTCCCTGCACTCCCACTTCAACCCTGCAGGAATAATGATTCGCCGAAAGAGATCGGGTTTTGTATTAAGCCAAATATCCACGCTCCGTTGGGAGTTCGGCATGACAGAGAATAAGGCGAACTGATTGATAATCCGATCGTCAATGGATGGTGGCTCAAAAAAAAGAAGGAACTCCTCATCAGTGCCCAACGCGTCAAACTGAGTTAAAGTTTCTGCAAAATCATGAAAAGCCCTTTCTTCCATGGTGGCCCTCTCATAGGGCCTTATTTCCGTAAGGAGCTCTATGGTGAATGCTTGTGCCCCTTCCGTTCTCAAGAGGTCCTTCAATGGCTGGGGGAGTTGGTCGTGCACACCCACAAAATCGACTATCCAGATAACACCATCGGCATCAATTCTCTCAAGGCTGGTGGTGGCAAAATGAAGGGCAACATACGGAGAGTAAGTCCAGTCAAGCAATCGTGTGGGCAAGCCGTGGTGCTGCGCCACAGAGAGGAGATGCCAAAATGACACAAATTCACCCACTTCGGACTGCGCGTATTTACGAAAGTTTCTCAGCAGGTGTCTTTCAAGCGGCCAATAGGGGCCACCAAGGCGCATCAGAGAGGTTTCTAGTTTATAGGTCTTGTCTGAAAGGCCACGAAAGACAAATGGTGATCTGTATCTTTTTATTGTGTCATTCCATGATCCCGTAAACAACTCATCCTGCAATTGACTCCAGGAAGTAACTCTTATATCAGGCATATTTCTGTACCCCAATTAAACTGCATCACCTCTTATAGCCGACGAAGCCTTTCTCCAATCCCTGCCTCCATCATTTTATTTCTTTCCACCCAGACCTACTCCCGGTTCCCTCAAAAGCACTGGTGGCGAATCCGGACCAATAACGCTCTTGAGGAGAAGATCGACTTTCGGACCAAGCTCGATCAGGCCGTCTGCATGTTCAGAGATACCTACCATGCCTACAACCTCCCCCTGCTTGTCGTGGCTGACTCTTGGCTCGAGAACCACGGCCTCTGATAACCCCTTCATAGAATGTTGGAAGAAAACGTCCACCTCCTGTCCAGGCTTCGATCCAACATCGATCTGTTCGATCTTCCCGTGGCCCCGCGCCCCAAGAGGCGAGGCCGTCCGGCCGAGTACGGTAACAACATCTCGGTAACATCTCCGACCTGGCTTCACAATACCGCGATCTGGCCCACCCATACGATGTCAATCTCTGCGGCCGGGCCTGCCAAGTCATGGCCGTCGAGCGGGTGGTCATGCTCAAAACCACAAGCGCTCTGTACGCGTCGTTTGGATCTTCCGAAAAACCCGATGGGTCGCTTTGTTAACCACGGATCTGTCCCTCTCGGTCGAACAAATCGTGGAGTACTATGGAGCCCGATGGAAGATCGAGGTCGGATTCAAGGAGATCAAGCAAGAGATCAGAAGCGCTCAGACCCAGTGCAGAAATCCTCAAGCCGTGGTAAACCATCTCAACCTCTGTATGATGGCCACTTCGGTCTCTTGGATTTATGCCATGCAACACAAGACTCCGAAACGCAGACATGCTGTGAAACGTCTCGCAATCATTATGCATTCTCGAATGTCCGAAGAGACATCGCAGAGACGGGGATAAGCGATGATTTTTGTACTATTTGCTCCTATGAGCGCAAATCCATCGTAAATTCAGTTGTCGCGTCCCTACTGCGCATGGCGGCGTGACGCTTTTCTGTGAAACTTGACAAAGTCCATTCAGGCAGCCATTCAAAAAGTCCGCCGCATTCAGAGCGGCTTTCCAATCGCCGAGGGGAAGCACGATCTTACCGCTTTCCTAATTCATCCAGCAACTGGATTACTCTCAGGGACTCGGCCACACCAGTGGTCCCCCGCATGCTCACGACCACCGAGATGGTTTCCAGGATCTCTTCTTTGGTAGCACCCTTTTCCAGGGCATACATGGCCTGGCCCAGTACGCAATCGCGGCACCCGGCCCCGAGTGCGACGGCCAAGGCCATCAGTCGTTTGGTCTTCCCATCCAGGACGCCGTCCTTGTAGGTCATGACTGCCTGGTCCCTGACGTGCCCCAGCACGTCGGGAAGCAGTTCGGCAAAGGACCCCAATTGACTCATTCGCTGGGCATTCAATTCTTTCTGGCTTTCAGGCATGGCATTCTCCTTTTCGATTTAGTGGTCCAGCTTTTACTGCGGGCTCCGTGTGTCGGGGGCGCTGGAGTCACGGTTTCGGTGTTGAGATGCCGGTACTGATAACGTAAAATATTTTTCGCTTTTTTAGAAAGGGAAGGCAGTGCCCCCTTGTGGTATCAATTCAAGTTGGGACACCAAAATTGAGCCACGAAAGGAGCACTGCCATGGAATCCGATTCTACACGATCTCGGGAAAAAATCATCCATTTCAACGAAGCCGCTGTGAAGGACCACTTGGGGGAGATGGTCAGAAGCACAGTGGAAGAGACGCTGAATCAGATGCTCGAAGCCGAAGCCGATCGGCTGTGCAATGCCGAGAAATACGAGCGTACGGAGGCTCGGAAGGATACCCGGGCCGGTCATTACCAGCGCAGGCTCCACACGAGGGCCGGCGAGGTCTCTCTCAACATGCCCAAGCTCAGGAAGCAGACCTTCGAGACCGCCATCATCGAGCGATACCGTCGCCGAGAGAGTTCTGTGGAGGAGGCCCTCATCGAGATGTATCTGGCCGGGGTCAGTGTCCGGCGGGTCGAGGACATCACCGAAGCCCTCTGGGGCACCAAGGTCAGTCCCGGAACCATCAGCAACCTCAACAAGAAGGTCTACACGTCCATTGAAGCCTGGAGGAATCAACCGATCACGGAGGCATATCCCTATGTCTACCTCGACCGGATCGTGCTGAAACGTTCCTGGGCCGGTGAAGTGACCAACGTCTCCGTGCTCGTGGCTATCGGGGTCAATCAATACGGTTACCGCAAGGTCCTCGGCGTTGTCGAAGGCGCCAAGGAGGACAAGGCCGGCTGGTCCGGCTTCCTGCGGCACCTGAAGAAACGGGGCCTGAAAGGCATTCGACTCTTCATCAGTGATGCCTGCATGGGCCTTGTCGAATCGCTCGGAGAGTTTTATCCCGAGGCTCGATGGCAGCGCTGTACGGTCCACTTCTACCGAAACGTCTTCAGGGTAGTACCGTCGAAAAAGATGCCCCTGGTCTCCGCCATGCTCAAGGCCATCCACGCTGCTGAGGACCTTCAAGCCGCTCGGGACAAGGCCAAAGCGGTCATCCAAAAGCTCAAGAGCATGAAGCTCACCAAGGCGGCGGAAACGCTGGAGGCAGGCATGGAGGAAACCCTGACCTACTACCGGTTCCCTCAAAAGCACTGGTGGCGAATCCGGACCAATAACGCTCTGGAGAGGATCATGAGGGAAATCCGCCGAAGGACCAGGGTCGTGGGGGCCTTCCCCGACGGTCACTCCGCTCTGATGCTTTGTGCAGCTCGTTTGCGTCATATCGCCGGATCCAGTTGGGGACAGAAACGTTACCTGAACATGGATCTCCTCAAAGACCAGGAACTGGAAGAACAGATGGAAACTCTTACAGCCTGAACCATGAATGGGGCACTGCGGAAAAAAGCGAAAAAATCTTTACACTACCCCGGTACTCCCCATCCGCCGGTATGACCGGGCCTCCTCCAGGGAGAACCGGCACCAGGCCGTCAAGAGGCCGAGCGGATGTTTCCCCGGGCGTACGAGAAATAGATGCCCATCAGGCACAAGGCACAAA
>Ga0068712_1003255_pt1 | contig 15712 bp, 11 predicted proteins | sample MTBAKSrepl1MetaG_FD_62987 | JGI IMG/M metagenome (GOLD analysis project Ga0068712, IMG submission 62987) | Enrichment culture microbial communities from Arthur Kill intertidal strait, New Jersey, USA, that are MTBE-degrading - MTBE-AKS1... | ecosystem: Environmental > Aquatic > Marine >... | reverse complement strand
AGAAACCCGGTCATTGACCGGAAGAAAAAAGAAACAGCGTGTATGAAGAAACAAAGAAACGAAGAAACTTGATGTTCAAAATATCCAGAAACAGAATACGCTCAGTTAGGAGATATTTGCATTAATGATCCGAGAGAGTAAATTGGACGGAAGCTTTTCATGCAGCCAGGAATCTATTATACAAAAGGTATTTGTCGAAAAGGCTAACCTCTCAATGGTATAGTAGCATGCAGAATCTGAATCATCCAATACAATTCGAAATGTTTGAATTGCCTAAGCCTGCAGGGGTGACGGATGCGATTGAATCGTTGGCATCGAACAGCGGAAAAGAGGCCAGAGGAGCTATTTTTACACGTATTGAGGTTGTTGAGTTTATTCTTGACCTTGTTGGTTATGTTGTCAGCAATAAACTTCACTCCCAACGGATTTTGGAACCATCTTTCGGTAATGGTGATTTTCTTTTGCCCATAATTGACCGCTTACTTGTTTCCTGGCGTAAGCATGCCGGAAATGTATCGTCTGCTCTTGATGAATTGGGAGGGGCCATCCTTGCCGTGGAGCTGCATCGAGATACATTTAACTTAACGAAAAAGGCTGTAGTCGCCAGATTAATAACCGCGGGTATTGCATCCCAGGTAGCTCTAAAACTTGCCGAAAAATGGCTGTTTCAGGGTGATTTTCTTCTTGAGACGCAAAAGGGGCATTTCGACTATGTTGTTGGCAACCCGCCGTATGTCAGGCAAGAGCTGATTCCTGCTCCATTGTTATCTGAATACCGTCGTCGGTACAAGACGATGTATGACCGCGCTGATCTCTACGTTCCTTTTATAGAACGTTCGCTTTCTCTTCTCGCAGAAAGCGGGACGCTCGGTTTCATCTGCGCTGATCGCTGGATGAAAAACCGCTACGGCGGGCCGTTACGTGAATACATATCAAGAGGCTTCTATCTCAAAGCCTATGTCGATATGGTGGATACCAACGCCTTTCATTCCGAAGTAAGCGCATATCCGGCGATCACAATCATTTCCAAGCCAAAAGTTGGCGCGACCCGTATTGCCCATCGGCCCAAGATCGACAGGAAGGTGCTTGCTTCAGTTGCGACAGAAATCAGATCGGACTCTTTGAACAGAAAATCATTTGTTCGGGAAATGATCGGCGTGGTAAGTGGTTCTGAACCATGGCTTTTGGAATCCTCGGATCAAATGTCGTTGATTCGTCGTATCGAAAGCCAATTTCCCCCATTAGAGCAAGTTGGCTGTAAGGTTGGGATTGGAGTCGCGACAGGAGCAGACAAAGCTTTTATCGGAGATTTTGAAGCTCTTGATGTGGAGTCGGACCGGAAACTTCCCATGGTCGCAACCCGGGACATTCAATCCGGTGAAGTTGTCTGGCGCGGCCAAGGTGTCATAAATCCGTTCGCCGGTGACGGTAGTCTAGTTGATCTGCGGGATTATCCAAGATTGGCCAGCTACCTTGAAGCACGTAAGGCAGTAATTGCAAAACGACATTGCGCTCAGAAGGCACCGTCAAACTGGTATCGAACGATTGACCGGATATGGCCAGATCTGACCCACAAACCGAAATTGCTGATACCTGATATCAAAGGCAAGGCTCATATAGTTTACGAACCCGGCAAGCTATATCCGCATCACAATCTTTACTATATTGTATCAGAAACTTGGGATTTGCGGGCCTTGCAGGCGGTATTGCTTTCCAGTATCACCAGGCTTTTTGTGGCGACCTACTCAACAAAAATGCGTGGAGGTTATTTGCGTTTTCAGGCGCAGTACCTGAGACGTATTCGTATTCCCAGCTGGCAGGACGTATCCGATAATCTCCGGCAGGAATTGATCGATGCTGCGCACATCTACGATCTTGACGCCTGTAATAGAGCTGTTTTCAAGCTTTACAAACTGAACCTGGATGAACGATCCACTCTTGGCGGCAACGGAGAATAACAATGTCAATTGATCTTGTGAATTACGAGCATAAGGCTCGTGAGGCGGTGCAGGCTTTTTGGGGAAACCGGGATGCCGCCAGGCAGAAGCAAATAGAGTCGGGAAAAGCCGATCAAGGAGAACGCGCGGGTGTTACCGCAGGTAAAAACATGGATGGGTTTGTCGCCCTGATTATGGACATTATCCGCGCCAATGGTCTTTCCCATGCGGATATCCACCGGAAACGGGCTGTTCTGACTCTGCCGGGTTTTTTTCGGCCAACAAAACTCTGGGATCTGTTGGTCATACACAAAGGAGAGTTGATCGCGGCCATCGAATTGAAGAGTCAGGTTGGGCCTTCCTTTGGCAATAATTTTAATAATCGGACTGAAGAGGCAATTGGTACAGCGCATGATTTGTGGACAGCTTATCGTGAAGGAGCATTTGGAAAGCAGCCACGTCCATTCGTCGGTTGGTTGATACTGGTTGAAGACACTCTTAAATCCCGTTCGCCTGTCAAGGATAATTCGCCTCATTTTTCTGTTTTCGAAGAATTCAAAGGGGCATCTTACCTTCAGCGGTATGACTTGCTGTGCCAAAAGTTGGCACAGGAGCAGCTCTACACGACAGCATCTGTTATTGCCTCATCGAGAAATGCCAAAGATAGTGGGGATTTCTCCTCTTTGTCCCCCATGACTGGACTCAAGACATTTGTTACATCCCTTGCTGGACATGTTGCGGCAGAGGCTGCGCGGCTTGAATAGCGAGAACAACTTTTTCAAAGGATGATCAACCAATAAACAATAACAAAAATTACTGCTTGTTGTTATGGACAAAATCAGTCAACAAGATCGTTCTCGTATGATGTCCAGGGTAAAGGCTAAAGGAACTAAAACAGAATTGGAAGTTCGACGATTAGTTCACAGTCTTGGTTATCGGTATCGATTACATGTTGAGGATTTACCTGGAAAGCCGGATCTTGTTTTTCGCTCACGAAAAAAGATTATTTTTGTTCATGGTTGCTTTTGGCACCGCCATGATTGTTCTTTAGGAAGACAAGTCCCGAAATCAAGGAAAAAATTTTGGATTCCAAAATTAGAGAGAAACGCGGAGAGAGACGAGGAAGTACGAGTACGACTTGAATGTTTGGGGTGGAAAGTTATGGTTGTTTGGGGATGTGACCTTAAGGATAGGGAAGGTCTAACAAGTGCCTTGAAAGCTTTTTTGGATTGATTCATTAATTAATGCTTCTTTAAAGTGAGTTGAAGGGATACTTTTGGCACAAACTATGGATAATGAGATTTCCCGTTCACCGCATGGATGCACGAAACCTACAGGCATTTTCTCGGATTTTCTTAGGTTTCACTTTTCTCCCCAAGCACATCCTTCCATTTCTTTTTCTTGTGCCGACAAGCTCGTTTGGTGTTTCGCAGACGACATTTTTCGTGAAGGAGAGTTGGCCATTGCTTATCCTTGCCTGGGTTGTCGCGGTGGTCTAACTCTATTTCTGGCATACCTAACTCAGTGCGTACTTACCGATACACCTGGAAGACCGTTTGACCCAGTGTTGGTTTATCCCGGGACCACTGATATCCGGGAATCCTACATGGATTTGAAAATAAAGGTTAAAGATCTCCTTGATGTATTGAGAAACGCTCGAATACGAGCATTATCTAGGGGGGGAAGTCCATGCGTTTATCCTTGGGAAGAAAAACTATTTAATCGTCTCAGGAGAAAACGGATTGATTATTCAGATGAATTCCCTCTTCATGATTTTTTCCCTGCCGCAGTGCTTGATGGTGATTCGGCTCCTCACCTTTTGGGAGGGCGTCATGGTTTCGGACGAGGAGACGACTCTCCATCTCCATTGCATTTTGCAGTGAAAATCCATCATGTTTCCTCTGACGAGAGATACAAGGCCGCCTTCCTTATGCACGATTCCCTCACCACCCATGCGGAGCGAAGAAGACTCACTGAAAATCTCCATCGGGTGAGAGCTAAGGTCCTCGTCCACCTCTTTGAGAGCCCCTTTTCGCCTAACTTTAGAAAATTAGTTAAACGAAATGTTAAAAGTTGGAGGATCCGTCCTTCCGATTTCCCAGAGGATGGAGAACTCTTCCTCGAAGATAAGGAAGTCCTTGACATGATGGACTCCGAACCGAGAATACATATTTTACCACCACCATTGGCAGAGGAGAGTCTGCAAGTTCTATACGATAACTTCAGACATCTACGCAAATCCGCCGGTAGAGACAAAACAGTGGGGGAAATTTACCAACGCATCTATAACTTATATCGTTTTTTCCTGACTCTGCCGGTTCCTATAGAAGATTACGATTCCATAGCCAAGGATTTCGGGCATGCAACGGTCCTGGAAAGGCTAAAGGATATCCTGGACGAAATGCCTGTGCTGAACCCCTCTGATTATGCATACTTCGACGACTCTCTTCAGAAAATACATAGTATGGTTGAGAGACTAAAAGAAGATCCGTTTAGGAGCAGGGCAATTTTAACTGAGGTTCGTAGGGCCCTCGACAAACGACAACGGATTGGGATTGCCGTTTCCTATGTACTTTTCGGTTCCGCTATTGAGAAATTTCTTGCTCGATCTTTAGAGACAGATCCAATGCTGCTCCCGCATCTTGGAGTTTATGTAGTCCACATAGGATCACTCCGGGCATTGGAACCAGACAGGATTTTTGATGTTCTCGTTTTTCCTTCTTATCGAGGAGGAAACACGCTTCGCTGGGTAATGTCCGGTAAAGGTAAGGATGCGATTGTTATCTCAACTGAAGGAGAACGTCGCGCCATGGCCAGGGACTTTCGGGATGGTACCAAAATGTCTAACACTTGGTCTCCTCAACCAAAAGGTCCCCCGATGCCCCTAGATGAAAATCCTGAGGATAAACTAGCTGAAGCCCTCCAGGACGTGCGTCCTGATCTTCCAACTTTTCCCTTGGATGATGAGGAATTCGTGCAAGGGTTGTTAAATCACACTCCGATCAAGCACCCAGACCCAAGTCGTCTTTCCGGTCATATAAGGTGTCTTCGGATTAATTTTGCCGGTCTTTGTGCGTATCTGCCTGAAGAAGGTGCCGTAACGGTGATAGGTAAGAGAGGAACCGTCGAGAGAGGGGTTAAGGATTTAAAGCCCGGGGATAAGGTTCTGTTCATCAATCATGCACAAAGTAGAACGATTTATGAGGTTATGCTGGATGAGATCAAGCGATCAAGCGGATTTGAAGAGCATGTAGCCATTATTCAGCAATGGCAAAGGAGGCTTCAAGCATGGTTTGTGAATTCGAACCTCTCGTTCTCAAGTCTCCACAATTTGTTGTCGAGGAAGGGCTCTTCGGTTGTAGGAGCCACAGTAGCTTCTTGGGTTCGAGGTAATACAATGGCTCCAATGGATCCAAAAAACCTCAAACTCCTCATTGAAATGGTGGGAATACAAGACTCCGAAGGGACGGTGTGCAAAACGGTTAACGAAGCGGCATGTCGTCTACGAACTGTTTACCGAGTGTATGCAAGGGTAGTGAATTCCTTCCTTATAAAAGCTGTGGGTGAAGACAGACCCGAAGTTGATGATCTTCTCCAGAAATACAATCTTGATATTGGGGCTATCCGGGATTCCGTGACAAAAGAAGAGGTTGTTGCGGTATCTCGTGAAACGATTTGTGTTTCCCCAAGAATTGCAGGAAGGCTTTATGAAAACTGATTTCAATATTCCTGGTGCCAAATTTTGCCGCTTTCTTGTGGATCGAATTTCAGCCTGTGGTTCTGGAGCGGCTGAGGATGGGGAATATATTTCCCCCGACCGGCCAAGGGACCGATTTTTTATCGGTCGGCTTTCTCCCGGTGGTGAGACCAGTGTCATTGAGGAGATTCTTGAGAGCACGGAAGATTTCCTTGCTCGGCTGAATCCCTGTATGATGCGTATGCGATTTTTACTGCGTGGTGAACCTGACACGAAAATACTACTTAATCCCTCATTTCACTTATATGTCAGGGTATTTCCGGATTATGACAGGCAAAAAAAAGACGCCGAACTAGTTTTTGCACGTGGAGATGAAGCTCAAATAATGCCAGCCTTTCGCCGTGTTCGCCCTTCCATTCAACAAATCGATTTGCGACTGGATGAAATAGCGAAAAGGCAACGAGAAATCCCTGTCTCGTGGGATACCGGAGCCCTTGCCCAAGTACCCAATGTGTTTCGGGGCACTGCTCCTTACAGAATCCCCAAGGTAAATCTTGAATCAGAGCAGTCTTATCAGTCATACATAAATACACTTACAGGTGCCCCGGTTCTCCCAAACATTAACGTCTCGGTTATCGCATCCGTGGAAAGTGTACCTAATGAAGAGGATATATGGGAAATTAGCTTGTCTCTGGTCAATCGAAGTAATGATTCCGACCCTTCCGGCAAGGATCGTATGTGTGATGAGGTAATCTTTGACGTCGGATTTCATGCTAAGATTTGCAAAGGATTCGTCATTCCCTACGAGTTTCCGGCTCTCCCGAAGAGTTATCGATTTGATCGTAGAATGTTCGGAACAGGTGTCAATTGCTCAGTTGTCGCTGAGGGAGAAGATCCCTGGAGGCCTACCGTCCTTAGTACGAAAGTTATGCCGACTTTTGAACAACCACGATTTGATCACCGTGAATTTGCTGATATTGCGGTAACATTTAGGAATCTTGCTGGCGTAGATGCAGAAACGATTTTACGCAGAATAGCTGCAAAAATGAAAATCTTTGATGCCGAAGATTGGGAAGAAAAGGGACGCCGTGTCAAAGAGGGACTCCCAGGATCTGAGCAGGAAGTAGAAGAATTCGAACGGGACAGAAAAGCTTTTGGGAATGAAATCCTGCGATTTGAGAAAGGAATAGAGTGTCTAAGCAATTCTTTAGTCTCCAGAGCCTTTGCTTTGATGAACGAAACTTTTCGACTAATGGGAGAAGAGAAAGGCCGTGACCGTTGGCGTCTCTTTCAAGTTGTTTTTATCGTTTCTCTTCTTCCTTCAATAGTCGGCCGGGAGTTCCCGGAATTTGCGGAAGTAAATGAATGGGAATTTACGGATGTAATTTGGTTCCCAACTGGCGGAGGTAAAACGGAGGCTTACCTTGGGCTCACTGTCTTTGGGCTTTTCTTCGACAGATTAAGAGGAAAGGATCGAGGAGTCACGGCACTCTATCGCTTCCCCCTGCGTCTGTTGTCTCTCCAACAGTTTCAGCGCATCGTGAAAACGGTGGCGGCAGCCAACCGAATAAAAAATGGCCAAAAAATCAGAGGAAGGTCCTTTACGGTAGGACATTGGATCGGTTCGGGTGGCTCCCCTAACAAAATCAAGGAGGATGAAGGTAAGGAATTCGCTTTAAACCCGCAATTGATCCAGAAATACCGTAAACTTGCTGAATGTCCTAACCCGGGGTGCGGTTCCCGGGGAATACAAATGAAATTCGACTTGCAATTGATGTCCCTTCAGCATGTATGTCCTAAATGCGGTGTCCTCCCCGTGCTTATAGTAGATGACGAACTTTACCGTTATCTCCCAAGCGTGGTTGTCGGCACTGTGGACAAGATGGCTATCTTCGGTATGCAGCGTCGTTTTGCAAATCTCATAGGGTGGACCCGCGGCTTTTGTAATGATCATGGTTATGCACCGGAAGATGAATGCGAGGTTTGTAAAAAAAAGAACCTTCCCTTACTACCTATAAAAGATCCTGTTCCTGCCATACATGTGCAGGACGAGTTGCATTTACTGAAAGAGGATCTCGGGGCTTTCGATTCACACTACGAAACCTCCGTCATGGAATTGCAGACGGCAATCCCAGACTCGAAACTACCCTGGAAAATAATTGCTGCAACTGCAACCATCGAAGAATACGAACGACATGTGGAACACCTTTATTTACAAAGAGGCAGACGCTTTCCAACATCAGGCCCTAGCTATGACAATACATTTTTCGCAAAAACGGATTCTTCAAAAATTTCGCGTTTTTTCGCAGGGGTACTACCGAGCGGCCTTACCCACATAAATGCCATGGTTTCCATCCTTTGGTATTTTCACCGGGAGATCTCTCGCCTCCGGTCCTTATCGGCGGATGAATTCTTGAGTATTACCGGCACCGAGGACCTCCTTGCCCCCCAAAATGTACCTAATTTTCTTGACCAGTATGAAATATGTTTGGATTACGTATTGACTAAAAAGTCTGGTGATCAAATGGCTGAATCGCTGGATGCCCAAGTAGGAAGCTATCTAATGGAAAACGGACTACCTGAGCTTGTTGGGGAAGTCCTCTCGGGAGGAACATCTTCCGAAAAAATTACCGATGTTATGGAACGTATTGAAAAATTGGACCTTAATGAACCTGACACATCCAGACGAATACGCTCAGTGATAGCAACTAGCATGATTTCCCATGGAGTGGATGTAGAACGTTTCAACTTTATCACCTTCTTCGGCATGCCACGTATGACGTCAGAGTATATTCAAGCTTCGAGCCGGGTAGGACGTACTTTTCCAGGTATTGTGCTTGTCTGCTTCGCCCCGGCCAGGGAACGCGATCGAAGTCATTATCATTTGTTCGCAAAATATCATGAATATTTGGAACGTCTGGTCGAACCGGCTGCAATCAATCGCTGGTCACGATTCAGTATCAGGAAGACAATACCTGGGGTTGTCTTGGGTTATATATTTAATGAGTTGGCACGGGAAACTGAAATGAGGCTGACAACGGAAAAAAAACTTAAAGAAATCATTCCGGAAAATTTCAGCAGAGACAAATTATTTGAAAGAATTGTTGCATATTATGGCGCGGAGAATCAAACATCCGGCGAGTTCCAGGACATAATTGAAGACCAAGTGGCTATGTTCTTTAATGGATTATCCAATTCAACACGTTTTCTAGGGAAAAGACCGGGATGGAAACCGATGCGTAGCTTGCGTGACACTGACCGGGAGGTTGTTTTCCGTCCCGCCAGAGCGGCAGCAGACTTGTTTGAGCTTATTTTAAAAGACAAAATTAGTGGTGGTGAATTGGAAACTCAGCCAGAAGATCAGGGGGATAGTAATGAGTAATGTGAAAATACCCCCTATGACCAGGGGGCTTGGGCAAGTCCTTTTTAACTACCTGCCGGAAGCAACTTTGGATTACGAAAGAGGGAGTTGTATATGTAAAATAGCTGAGGTTCGAATCAATCAGGAATCCGCCGATAAAATTGATCAAAAAAAAATTCTCGAGGATATCAGGAATTATATTTCCAGGTGGGGGGAGATGTCCGATCTCAAAATTGAGGACACATTCAAACCCAATCGATTCGCCTTCGGCGAACCGGAGAATATTCTTTTCAATATCTATCCTCTTGCATTTGAATGCAGAAAATGCAGAGCTGCATTTTCGTATCGGGATGAAAAAGAATTTTTGAGCAGCCCGAAAAATTATAAGTGCAAGTGGTGCGGAGGGCGACTTGGCCAGATATACCATGTGTTGGTTCACCAGTGCGGGGAGATGAAGTCATTATGGGTTCCGCAATGTGACAATCCATTGCATAATGGAAAATCTACGCCGGTGCAACTCGATTTTAGAGGAAGTCAGAAAGCCATGGATTTCCGCTGGAGGTGCATGAGTTGTGGAGGGGCTATCAATCGACCTATATACCGCAGATGCGATAAATGTTCTTCTGGAGCGGATGGAGAAGCGGAGCCGGTGGATCGCTCAAGAATGCGTCCAATTCCACACCGCGCCAATGCAGCCTACTACACGCACCATATTACAAAGGTGAATATCAGTAGGGAAGACGTTCGACAACTGCTCAACCATCCCGATAAAGAACGTATCCTCGTAAAGGCATTTCTCGAAGAACGTTACGAAACTGAAGACTTACTTCGTGGAGTAATAGAAACGAAAGAAATCCCTCTTTCCGAGCAGACACGCATTAAAGCTCAATCCATGCCTGATGGTCCTCAAAAGGAAAAGTTGCTACAGATGGCGGATGCTATGGCCATTATGGAGAGGGAGCCACAAGGATCGAGTCCGAAAGACGATGTAAGTTTTGGATTATCTCAGGAAGCGGAGGAAGAATTATTCGACTACGTCAAATTGCGAGGAATGTGTCGAATTCGGAATCTTGACAAACTCAAACAAGATATTGAGCCGAAACGCCCCGGCATGGGAAGAGTATTGGACCGCATCAAGCGTGAACATCGTGATGCCGGGATTGCTGAAGTTTCCCTCGTTGAGGATTTCCCAGTTGTTACGGTCGTGTTTGGGTACACAAGAGTAAGCTCTGAGCCTGAATTTGCCCTAGGTGACCGAACTATCAAAACAACCTTCCGGCGTTTTCCCACCTTCCGCATGAGTACGGAGAAGCTTCAGGACAGAATCCCAATTTTTACACGTATTAGTGAAACCGAAGGTCTATTGGTGCAACTTAATCCTGTCCGGTTGTTATCATGGCTTGAAAATAGAGTGCCGGGAAGTGTTGGATCAGTACCCTCTGATGAGAAAGATGCTAAGATTTGGTTACTACGCAATGTCGGATCCGTAGATCGCTTCGTAACCAGTGAGGGAATGAATGGCGTGACCAGAAATGTTTTTGGCCTTGTGCATACACTTTCTCACATGTTTGTCCGATCGGCCTCAAGTCTTTCCGGTGTTGATCGAACTGGATTCAGCGAGTATCTTTTTCCTCGTCTAGGCGCTTTCGTAGTATATAACGCAAACACCGAATTCAACCTTGGGGGAATAACGACCCTGTTTGAGGAAGAACTGGATGTTCTATTGCGAAAGGTGCGATATGACCCCCTCGCGAAGGAATGTATCTATGATCCAATTTGTTGGGATAAACTCGGTGGGTCGTGCCACGCATGTACGCACCTAGGAGAGATGGCCTGCGGTTTTTTCAACCGAGGAATGCGTCGAGACTTCGTTTTCGGGGCCGAAGGATTCTGGAAAGTCTGATGGCTCGACCGGAATGGGATTTAGCGATCATCTGTGAGAGATTGGGTATAAAGCCTATAAATCTCTACGATTTATTGAAAGGGCGAGATGGAGAATGCCTCCGTGATATTGGGGAGGTAGAGCGTCGCTTTGGGATGGAGTATTGGCCAAGTGTTCTTGCGGCAGTGGAGGCAACCGGTGCAGTCTCAGAGATTGTCGATCCAAATATCCCTCCTGAAAAACGCTGTTGGCGAGTGTCGGATTCCGATCTTGATTCCCTAGTTCGTTCCGTATCTCTCATATTCGATGTCCTTCCTGATGCCAAAAAACGATTCGGCTCGGATAATACATTTCGGATTGCAGCGACCATTCCAGAGAAACTAAAGGAATTAAAAATATTTTTCTCCGAATTCGAGAGCACTTCGCTTGGTTTGCGAAGACTAATTTCAGAAGCAACCGAAGAACTTATAATTCTTGTTCCTTTCATGGACGAAGAAGGATTTTCTGAAATTTTTCCATCATTGGCACGTGCACTGGGCCGTGGGGTTTCCGTGACATTTCTCACACGAGAGATTGGGGAAGGAGGACGCAATATGAGAATCCTTTCTTCGTTGATAGATGAAGCAAAAAAAGTGAAAGGCAACCTCTTGAAACTTTGCGAAGCTGTGTTGACCAATAATTTCCCTATTTCCCATGCTAAAGTATTTTCAAGGGATAAAGGAGCCGAGGTTTACATTGGTAGCGCGAACCTCACTGCAGCCAGTATGGAGAGAACTATCGAAATCGGCGTATTCCTTAAGGGGTCGGAGGCCTACCCGGTTGGTGGTTTTCTGACTTTGGTCCAAGAACTTTCATTTCAGCGATGGCCATGACTAACGACTGTCTCGCGGTGGATTTTTTTTGCGGCTGTGGTGGAATGACGGCTGGCCTGAAGAAGGCAGGGATAGAAGTCCGGCTTGGTTTAGACATCGATCCGAGCTGCCGAGAAACGTATGAAGGTAACAATCAAACCCCATTTCATTGTATGGACTTAAGAGATCTTTCCCCAAGAAGTTTAAGTAGACTGATCGGAAAGCGAGGGAAAAGGCCACTTTTATTTGCGGGCTGTGCACCTTGTCAGCCCTTCTCGAAAGTAAGGAAATCCGGAATCAGGAAACACCCTGACGCTGATTTGTTAGACTACTTTCTCAAGTTTGTACTGGTCTGTCGTCCTGACTACGTGTTGTGCGAGAATGTCCCTCAGTTGTGTACTCCAAGTAATGGGAGAGACATTCCGCGTTCTTTCCTCTCCAGCCTCGAAAAATTCGGTTATGCTACCGACATGAGGGTGATAAATGCTATTGATTTCGGAGTCCCGCAAAATCGCAGGCGACTGGTAATGATCGCTTCTCGGCGAAGTAAAAAGATTAAGATTCCAGAGGGACCTACTAAAAATTTTCCCATAACGGTTAGGCAGGCTATTGAGGATCTTCCCGTTCTTGTCGCAGGGCAAAGGGATCCCATCGTAGCGAATCATTGGGCTTCCAGTTTGTCCGAGTTGAATCTTGCTCGGATTAAGGCTGTTCCTAAGGATGGAGGAGACCTTAGAAACGTTCCGGAAAACCTCAGACCCTCATCCCGGAAGTATTCATCTATATATGGGCACGGTGGTTTTTATGATGTTTACGGCAGGATGAAATGGGATGAACCGGCGCCAACGTTAACAACCCGTTGCAACAGTTATTCCAATGGGCGCTACGGGCATCCGGAACAGGATCGAGCTATTTCATTGCGAGAGGCTGCCAGACTCCAGTCTTTCGATGATTCTTACGTATTCCATTCCAATGTTGTGAATGTTGTTGCCAAAATGATTGGTAACGCGGTTCCTGTGAATATGGCTTATCATCTCGCACGCTGTTTTATGGAAAGGTGATGGAATTGTCGAGAATTTACAAAAGAAAAAAACGCAAACGAAAACCAGGACGGATTTCCATTCCAGCGGACTGGCATATCCTGAATCAGAAAGACAAGGGACTTACAAATTCTTACAACAGCTGCCGCGATGCGGGATAGAATTCCGTCAGAAAAACAGTCTCTGGTGAGTTTACTAAAACGGCTCGAACTCGAAGGGCTGAAGCTCCAAGGACTGTTGAACTGGTAAAGGTATGCATGGAGTAGATTTTTTTAACGAAAGCAGTGAGCAATCCAAAGTTAAGGCCGCCATTGTCTCCAAGTATTTCGATGCCTGGGCGGGCGTCATGATAGGGGCTCAGAACAAGTATAAGAAGGAGAACAAGATAGCCTATATTGACCTTTTCGCCGGCCCAGGGCGTTATAAGGATGGCACACAGTCTACTCCCCTCTTGATTCTCGAAAAGGCTGTTCAAAAACCTGAAATCCGTGATCGGCTTGTAACTCTCTTTAATGACAAGAACGAAAACAATACAGGCTCCCTCCAGCAGGCCATCTCTGAACTTCCAGGATTACACAAACTTAAATATGCTCCTGTTGTCGAGTCGAATGAGGTCGGAGAAGAAATCGTTAAAATGTTCGAAGAGATGAATCTTGTTCCTACTCTATTCTTCGTTGACCCGTGGGGTTACAAAGGACTTTCCCTCCGACTTGTGAACTCGGTTATTAAGGACTGGGGGTGTGATTGCATATTTTTTTTCAATTATAATCGAATCAATATGGGCTTAGGTAATCCCATGGTTAAAGAGCACATGGACTGCCTGTTCGGTGAAGAAAGGGCAGACGAACTCCGAGGGCGTCTCAAGCCACTTCGTGCTCGGGAACGGGAACTGGTCATTGTGGAAGAGTTATGTCAGGCTTTAAAGGAACTCGGACCTGAATATGTTCTTCCTTTTCGATTTCGCAATCAAAAGGGTACACGCATCAGTCACCATCTCATTTTTGTCAGTAAGGGGTTTAAAGGTTACGAGATTATGAAGGAGATAATGGCCAGGGAGTCTTCCTCGGAAGAGCAGGATGTCGCATCTTTTGAATATAATCCGGCTGATATCCGCCAACTTGGCCGGCAAGCACTCCTTTTCCAGTTGACACGCCCTCTGGATGATTTGGCAGATATGCTCCTGAAAGAATTTGCCGGACATACACTGCCGATGCGTCAAATATACGAGCAACATAATGTGGATCGCCCATATGTCAGTCGGAATTACAAGCAGGTACTGATGAAAATGGAAGAAGACGGGAAAATTACTGCCAGCAAGCACAGAAAAAACACATTTGGAGATAGTGTGCAGGTGACGTTCCCACGTCTTAAAAGAAGGGTGTCTTAATGTGTGCTAAATCTTCCATCGAATGGACCGAATCCACCTGGAATCCGGTAACCGGCTGCACAAAAATAAGTCCCGGCTGCGCCCACTGCTATGCCGAGCGCATGGCTTTACGCCTTCAGGCCATGGGGCAAGCAAATTACAGGAACGGCTTCCAGCTGACAATTCATGAGCACGCGCTTTCTATACCTTTGCGCTGGCGGAAGCCGCAGGCCATTTTCGTCAATTCCATGTCCGATCTCTTCCATGAAGATGTTCCGTTTGATTTTATTCAAAAAGTTTTCTCTGTTATGCAGAAAGCATCCTGGCACCGTTTCCAGGTCTTGACAAAACGCTCCACCCGGCTTGTTGAATTCGCCTCGTTGTTGCCGTGGCCGGAAAACGTCTGGCTGGGTGTGACCGTGGAGAATTCCGATTACACATGTCGCATCAATGATCTGCGGAAGGTTAATGCAGCCGTGCGGTTTCTATCAATTGAGCCGCTTTTGGGACCAATACCAAACCTGAAATTATCCGGGATAGACTGGGTAATAGTAGGTGGGGAATCTGGCCCTGGAGCCCGTTTAATGAAACCCGAATGGGTAAGTGACATTCAAAGACAGTGCCAGGGATCAGCGGTACCATTCTTTTTCAAGCAATGGGGTGGAATAAACAAAAAGAAGACAGGTCGGATTCTACATGGAAGAACTTATGACGAAATGCCGGTATTATCTCAAAAAAGGACCGAAATTATCGCCCCTGTAATATCCGTGACAAACTGAATGACTGGGCCGGCGTTATTTTTCATTAAGCTGATGACTGGTAACCACGTCAGCCGGTTGACAAAAACAGATGAATATCAGAGATTGAAGACATGATTTCCATCGGTAACCTTCAGAAACATATAGCCGCCGGAGAGGACAGCTCTCGCCAGTTCAAGGCCGATGTTCGCAATGCGGAATCTCTGGCCTCAGAGATGGCGGCCTTTGCCAATTCCGAAGGTGGTACGCTGTTCATCGGCGTGGCGGATGATGGTTCAATTCCAGGACTGACTGGAAAGGATGTGAGCCGGATCAACCAGCTTATCAGCAATGCGGCAAGTCACTTGGTCCGCAGTCCCCTGATGTCGGGGAAAGTGTCGGGGAAAACGTCGGGAAAAAGTACGGAGAAAAGTACGGAGAAAAGTACGGAGAAAGTTCTCAAGATATTAAAGAACACTCCTGCGCTTTCCGGCACGTGAGGTGGCGGACAGATTAGAGCTAAGCCCGCGAGCGGTGGAAAAACAAATTGCGAAATTGCGCGAAAAAGGACTTCTTCGGCGCGTCGGCCCTGCCAAGGGCGGACATTGGGAAGTCCTCCAGTAGATTACCCATAACCCATACCCGCTGCTGAAAAATTGAAACTTGACTTGTTGGAACCAACGTTCGATATTAAGTAGAGGAATATATTTAAGTAATAAGGAAGGACAAGATGGCCATCACACAAGAGATTAAAACTCTTTTTTGCCCCCATTGCGGGGCGAGGATGGATATCGACGAAGAACAATGCAGGTTCTGCGGAAAGCTGATGATTGCATACGCT
>Ga0068712_1003237_pt1 | contig 15836 bp, 9 predicted proteins | sample MTBAKSrepl1MetaG_FD_62987 | JGI IMG/M metagenome (GOLD analysis project Ga0068712, IMG submission 62987) | Enrichment culture microbial communities from Arthur Kill intertidal strait, New Jersey, USA, that are MTBE-degrading - MTBE-AKS1... | ecosystem: Environmental > Aquatic > Marine >... | reverse complement strand
CCCCCATAGCCCAGGAACATCAGCGCCGCGCTGTTCAGAATGGCCCAACTCAGCGTCACTCCGGCGAAGGACAACAGCGGGGTTGCAATCGCCGGCACCACGTGCCGGGCCAGGATCCCCGCCGGGCGGGCACCGATCGCGCGCGCGGCATCCACGTACGGGACGGCCCGCGCCTCGAGCACGGCGGCGCGCACGACGCGCGCATACGCGGGAATCCCGGCTATCCCGACCGCGAAGGCAATCTGCACCACCCCGCTGCCGAACACGGTCACCAGCGCCAGCGCCAGCAGCAGGCTGGGGAACGCCAGCAGCGCATCCATGACCGACATCAGCGCCCAGTCGAGCCAGCGCCCGGCATAGCCCGCCGCCAGCCCGATCGCGATTCCGGGCGCGAGCGTGATCCCGGCAGTCAGCAGCGCGACGCCCAGCGTTCGCCGCCCCCCGTACACCACGCGGCTGAACACGTCCCGCCCCAACAGGTCGGTCCCAAACAGGTATTCGCCCGAGGGTTCGAGGAGCTGGTTTTCAGGCGCCGCCGCGCGCGGATCGTGGCTCGCGATCCAGGGGGCACCGATCGACACCAGCGCGATCAGGCCGAGCACGCCCAGCGCCACGACCAGCCGGGGGTTGCGTGCCGCCGCGCTCACGCCCTACTCCTCCATGCGCACGCGCGGATCGATCACGCGGTACGCGACATCGGCCAGCATATTGATCGCGCTGTACGTCAGCGCCGACAGCACAACCAGCCCCTCGACGATCGGATAGTCCCGGTTGTCGATCGCCGTCAGCAGCACACGTCCCAGCCCGCGCCGCACGAAGATGATCTCGGTGATCACCGTGCCGCTGAGCAGAAAGCCAAGCTGCAGCGCGACCACCGCCACCACCGGCAGCATGCCAACGCGCAGCACGTGGTCGAGCACGTCCAGCTCCGGCAGCCCTTTGGCCCGCGCCGTCCGCACGAACCCCTGGCCCATCGCGTCCCGGATGCTCCCGGCAGTCACCTGCGCGATGCTGCCCGCCGTGTGGAATCCCAGCACTGCCGCCGGCAGGATCAAATAGCGGATGCCCTCGCCCCCCACGCCGGGCAAGAGGCCCAACACGATCGAGAAGACGTAGATCGCCAGCGTGGAGGTCCAGTACACCGGCGTGCTGAGCGCCAGCGAGGCGAGCCCCTCCGCCACGTAGCGTACCGGGCGCCACCGTCCCAGGCTCGCCGCGATCCCCAGCGCCACACCCAGCGTCACGGCGATCAACAGCGCCGCGCCCGACAGGGCGGACGTCGCGCCGATGTTCTGCCGGATGATCTCCGCGACCGGCTGCTCCGTCACCAGCGACTCGCCCCAGTCGCCCCGCACGAGGCCCAGCACGTAATCGCCATACTGCCGCCACAGCGGATCGTTCAGCCCCAGCATGTCGCGGCGGGCGGCCACCTCACCCGGCGACGCGCCGCCGCGCGCTAACGTCGCGTCCACGGCGTCACCGGGCACCCAGCGCAGCGCCACGAAGGCGAGCGTCAGCGCCAGCCACGCCACGAACAGGGCCGAGCCGAACCGCTTGATGCTGTAGCCTATCATGGGCGGCTTCGGATCAGGACGTCAGTTGGAAGTTGCGCAGCAGCGGCCACCACCCGTGGGCGCCGAAGATCACGCCATCCAGCCGCGCCGACGCGCCGTTCAGGTTGACGTAATCGCGGATGGGCAGCACCAGCGCCTGCTCCATGATCCGGTCCTGTATGGCGGCGTAAAGCTGCGCCCGGTCGGCCTGATTCGGCGTGCGAATTGCGTCCTCCAGCCATTCGTCCAGTTCCGGATCGCTGACGCCGGACCAGTTGCGCGCGCCGTCGCTCTGGTAGAACTGGTTGAGGATGCTCGCCTCTACCGCAAAATCGTACAGGCTGATCAGGTCGTAGTCGCCTTCTTCGGCATACGCCGCCAGGGTGGGATAGTCCGGGACCTGAATCAACTCGACGTCGATGCCGATGTCGCGCCACTGGCTCTGGATCAACTGGGCGACGTCGCTCATCTGGTTCCACGGGGCGAAGACCATCGTCAGTTCCAACGGCGCGCCGTCCCGGTCGAGCACGCCATCGCTGTCGGTGTCCTGGTAGCCGATGCCCTGCAGCAGCCCGCGCGCAAAGTCCGGGTCGAACGGGTATTTTTCAGCCACGCCCGGATCGTAAAACGGCGTGACTGCCGTGAGCGGGCCATACGCCAGCGGGGACTGGCCCTGGAACACCGCGTCCACAATCGCCGTCCGGTTCGTCGCGTACAGCAGCGCCTGGCGAAACGGCTGCTCGTCGCCGGGCGAGCGCCGCGTGTTGATGAAGAACTGCTGCGGCGTGCCCGCAATCGGCACGCGGAAGATTTGCAGCGCGGGATTCCCCACCAGTAGCTCGGTATCCGTCGGGAGCAGCTCGCCGATCATCTGGATCGTGCCGCTTTCCAGCGCGAGGCTGCGGGTTGGCGGATCGGTGAAAAAGCGGAATTCGATCGTGTCCAGCGACTGGCCGGTCACCGGCGCGTAGAACACCGGCCCCCAGACGTAATCATCGTTCCGCACCAGTACGATCCGGTCGCCCGGCACAATCTCCTCGACGCGGTACGGGCCGGTCCCAACCTGGTGCCACTGGTAGGTGTTGTTCGAGTAGCTCGCCAGCGCCGTCGGGCTGGCAATTCCCAGGTAAACCTGGCTCAGCCCGTCCAGCAGCGGGGCGTATGGCTCGGACAGGTTGAGCCGGATCGTGAACGGGTCGACGATCTCATAACCGGCAAACGGACCAAGCAGGCCCCGCGCCTTCGCCGAGCCAATACCAGGGTTCATCACCCGCTCCAGATTGGCGCCCACCGCCTGCGCGTCGAACGGCGTGCCGTCGTGAAAGGTAACGCCCTGCTTCAGGTAGAACGTCCACGACAGGCCATCCGGCGCCATCTCCCAGCGTTCGGCCAGGCCGGGCACGAATTCCATCGTTTGGGGGTGGCGGTAAACCAGCGTGTCGTAGACCGAAAACAACGGTATTCCAAGCTCGCTCGAAATGTGCCGGTGCGGATCGAAACCGGACGGTTCGAGCGTCAGCCCGTACACGATCCGGTTGCCGTTATCATTGCCGTCATCGGTATCCGTGCGCAGCAGCAGCACCGCAACCACACCCACCATCAAACAGAACAACATCAGCAGCGTGCCCAGCACGCCGATCCGAACAGGCGCCCTTTGCCTGCGTCCAGCATCAAATGCCATAGTGCACTATGCCCTCACCGTATCAGGTGCACATCGCGCGCCGGTTCGCGCGCCCAGGAGGCTCGACAGAACACCGAGGTGCGGTAAAATCACGACGTCCAACGAGAAAGTCTACCACTGCGCGGGGCCGACTTCAACAAGCCGGCCATGAGGAGCACCAAACGTGTCGTTTGAACCGATTCTGCTGGCGCCAGAAGAAGAACTCGAGGAAATTTATCCGTACCGCCGGGTATGGCGCACATCCTGGATCGAGGTCAGCCTGCTGCTGATCGCCGTGCTCGCCATCTACAGCCTGACGACGATCTTCGCTATCATCCCCGCCGCCTCGCGCGAGCCGCTGGTGAAGGCCGGGGTCGCGAGCCTGCCGCTCGTGCTCTGGCTGGCGATCTCGTATCGCGGCGAGCGGCGCGCGCTCCAACCGCGACCGGGCCTGCTCGGCGTGATGGTGCTCGGCATATTGGTCGCGAACGGCGTCGCCATCCCGCTGGAAGAACGCGTCTTTGTTCCGGAGCGCTGGCTGCCCACCGCCGGTTTCTTCGGGCGCGTGCTTGGCTATACGTTCACCATCGGCTTTGCCGCCGAGTTCCTGAAATACGCCGTGCTGCGCTATGCCGTATGGCCTCACCGCTTTCACCGCCGCCTGGATGCCATGGCCTACGCTCTCGCCGTGTCGATCGGGTTCGCGACGGCGCTCAATTTCCGCGTGGCCCTGGTCACCGATGCGACGGTTCTCGCCACCGCGCTGCGCGTCGCCAGCACAACGTTCTCGCACCTCGCCGTCGGGCTGATCGTCGCCTACTTCCTGGTCGAGCTGAATATCGGGCGCCCGCCCATCTTCTGGATTTCGGCGGGGCTGCTGCTCGCCGCGCTGCTGAGCGGGCTGTATTACGGCTTCCGGGGCATCGCCATCGTCAGCGGCCTCAGCGTCGAAGGGACGGGCAGCGCGCCGATCCGCGGGCTGGCCCTGGCGTTCGGCTTCGTCGCCGTGATGTTTGCGAGCATCGCCTTCATCGTGCAGAGCGCCGACGCCCGCACCGAAGCCCTGACCGGAGGCCGCCAGACGCTATGACCGAGTTCGTCGAAATCCGCGAAAGCGCGCCGCTCACCTTCACGCAGCGCTGGAATACCTACCTGGCTATCGTCCTAGCCGCCGGGGTGATGGTCCTGGGCATCACCCTGCGCGACTCGAACCTGAACGCGACCGTCACGCTTGAAAACCTGGAGTCCGGCGTGCGCGCCCAGGTCCCGGCCAACTGGCTGCAGGACACCCGGGGCGAAGACTACCTGTTTCGCGTGCGCGATCCGAACGCCGTGCCGTTCAAGACCACGCTTCAGGTTTCCGTACTGACGGTCGGCCCGGACGCCACGCCCGATCTCGTGCTGAATCTGCTCACCATGCAGCGGTCCAGCCGGTTCGCCACCTATCACGAGATCTCGCGCAGTGACGCCATGCTGCGCGATGATCCCGCCAAGCGCATGGTCTACGCCTATACCGAGTTCGAGCGCAACCCGGCTTTGCAGAGCCTGCCCATGGTGATCGAGGGAGTGGACCTGGTCGTTCTACAAGGCACCCAGGCGGTGGTGGTGACCTACCGCGAGGAACAGAGCGCCTTCGACGACCACCTGTACCGTTTCGAAAGTTTGTTGCGAACCCTGGAAATCTTCTGATGATGGCCAATCACCTGTTCCGACGTCTCATACTCTGCGCTGGACTTCTCGTCGTGCTGGCCGGGATCGGCCTACCCGCCTTCGCGCCACCGCGAGCCGCTGCCCAGGCCGACCCGCCGCTGGTCGAACTGAACGAGGATGTGATCAAGCAAGCCACCGTCTTCGTCATGCAATCGTTCCTGGTGAGCGGCCAGCCGATGATCTCGTGCATCGGCTCCGGCACCCTGATCAGCCGGGATGGCCTGATCCTGACCAACGCCCACAGCGCCACGCCCAGCGAGGCGTGCCCGTCGGATGTGCTCGTCATCGCGATCACGGTTCGTCTTGACGAGCCGCCCATCCCAACCTACACCGCCGAGGTCGTCGACGCCAGCCACGGCCTGGACCTGGCCGTCCTGCGCATCAACGGCTACCTCGACGGGCGCGAGATTCTGCCCGGCAGCCTCGAACTGCCGTTCGTCGAGCTGGGCGACTCGCTGAACGTCGGGCTGGACGACACAATCACGATCGTCGGCTATCCCACCTTCGGCAACGACCCCGTGGAGGTCACGCGCGGCACGGTGAACGGCTTCACCGCCGAGGCGCGCGCGGGGGACCGCGCCTGGATCCGCACCAGCGCCGTCATTCCCGGCACGATGAGCGGCGGTGGCGCCTACAACCGCGACGGCCAGCTCATCGGCATCCCGACGATCGCGCCCGCGCGGGCCGGTGGCGAAGCCGTGGACTGCCGCTACCTGCAAGACACAAACCTGGACGGGCGCGCCGATTCCGGGGATCACTGCGTGCCGGTCGGCGGGTTCATCAGCGCGCTGCGCCCTTCGCGGCTGGCGCGCGGACTGGTGCGCGCGGCGGCGCTGGGCATCCGCCAGGGCGAGATTTCGGCCACCAACCCGGCCCCGTCACAGGACGGCGAGCCGGTATTCAGCCGGCTGTTCTTCAGCACGCGCGTCAACGAGGTCGGCCAGGCGAGCAACGTGGTCGGCAGCGTCCCGGCGGGCACGACCAGCCTGTACCTGTTCTTCGACTACAACCGGATGGAAGACGGGGCGGTATACGAGCTTCGTGTCAGCGTGGACAACGTCCAGGACCCCACCTACAGCCTCCCGCCCGTCACCTGGAGCGGCGGCAGGCGCGGCACGTGGTACATCGGCACCGCCGGACTTCCCCTCCGCAACGGCCTGTACGACTTCCGGCTGTTCATCGAGGGCCGCGAAGTCGCCAGCCGCCGGATCCTGGTGGGCGGTGGCCCGGCGGATGAGCCGGCGTTTACCGACATCATCTTCGGCCTGCTCGACGCCAACGGCAACCTCGTCGGGACCAGCTACGTCCTGCCCGAAGGCAGCGCCATCCAGGCGCGGTTCAACTACCGCAACATGCAGCCGGGCACTCCCTGGAGCTTCGTCTGGTATTTCGAGGGCCAGGAACTGACGCGCGACACCGCCGCCTGGGACGGCGACCAGCAAGGCACGCGCCTGATCACCGCCGCGGCGGATTTTCTGGCCGGGCAGTATCGCCTGGAGCTGTACATCGACGGCGCCTTGAGCGCGACCGCCGATTTCGTAATCGCCGGTGCTGCCGAATCGGCGCGCGCCGCCGTGTTCGGCAATTTCCGGTTCGCCACTGCCCAGGCGGGCGGCGCTCCTGGCGGCACCATCCGGGCCGATTTCCCGGCGGGCATCGACCGGCTGTACGTGTTCTTCGACTGGCGGCTGCTCGCGCCCGGCACCATGTGGACCCGCCGCTGGCTGGTCGATGGCGATGTGCTGTTCGAGATCACCGAGCCGTGGAACGCTCCGCCGGACGGCGAGAATTTCTTCGCCTCGCTGGCGGGCCTCGCAGCGCTGCCCGACGCCACGTACGGCTTCGAGATCAGCATCGCCAACGTCACGCGGCAGTCCGTCAGCGCGCGGGTGGGCCTCGGCCAGCTCCCGGTCGGAACATTTGCCAGCGCGGCAGGCATCCAGATGACGGGCCGCATCATCGACGCTGAAACGCAGGAAGGTATTCCCGGCGCCATGTTTATCGTCCTCAATCCGGAATACAGCGTCGAAGACTTTCTGTGGGATCAATCCCAGGTGCTGGGCGTGTCGATGGCCGACAGCGAGGGGCGCTTCCAGATCCCGGTGCTGCTCCCACGCGGCACGGAGGACGATCCGCTGCTGTACAGCGTGCTCGTCCAGGCCGAAGGCTACCTGCCCCTCAGCGCGGACGGAATCGCCGTTTCTGAAGAGACGCAGAGTCCGGTCGAGATCAACGCCGCGCTGAGCCGGAACTAAGCGCAATATGCGCTCGTAGAAACGAGTTGTGATCCGTGAACATCCTGGCCGGTCTGCTGCGCCCCCTCCTGCTGCTGAGTCTGATCGGCGGACTGCTGCTGCCCCTCATTGTCGCGCCGGCCACCGCCAACGACGACGAACGCTCGCCCGACTGGATCGAGCAGGAAATCGAGCGACTCCTTGAGTCGCTGACCGCCGAGGAACGCGTCGGCCAGTTGATGATCGTCACGTTCGAGAGCACCTACCTCGACTCGCAAACGTCCATCAACCGCCTGATCGACCGGTACAACATCGGCGGCGTGGTGCTGCTGGCCGCCAACGACAACATCAACGGCCAGGTGAACACCCCGCGCCTGGTCCAGGCGCTCAACGCCGATCTCCAGCGGCTCGCCGCTCAGGCCGCCCGGCGCACCGAGGACCGGGACACGCCGCGCGAGTACATCCCCCTGTTCATCGCCACGACTCACGCCGGTGAGGGCCGCCCTGGCACCCAGATCGCCCTGGGAACGACGCCCCTGCCCAGCAGCATGGCCCTGGGCGCGACCTGGAATCCCGACTCCGTGCAGAAAGTGGGCCAGATCGCCGGGTCCGAGCTGAGCGCGATGGGCGTCAACATGCTGTTGGGTCCCGCCCTGGACGTATACCAGCGCCTGCCCAACGAGCGCACGTTCGACCTGGGCGTGAATTCGTTCGGCGGCGAGCCGTACTGGGTTGGCGAGATGGGACAGGCGTACGTGACCGGGGTTCACCAGGGCAGCGACGGGCGCATCGCCGTCATCGCTCAGAACTTCCCCGGCCTGGGTCTGGCAGACACCCAGCCCGACCAGGAGATACCGGTCCTGCCGCGCGCGGTGGACGAGCTGCGCAAGTTCGACCTGGTTCCCTTCCACGCCGTCACCGGCGGCGCGAACGATCCGCTCGCGCGGGCCGACGGCATCCAGTGCGCCAACATTCGCTACCAGGGCGAGAATATCCGCTCGATCACGCGCCCGATCTGTATCGACGAACAGGCCGCCGACCAGCTTTTCCAGCTCGATTTCTTTCGCTCGTGGCGCGCAACGGGCCTCGTCGTGAGCAGCCCGCTCGGCACGCGGGCGATCCGGCGCTACTACAATGCCACGCCATTCCCGCACCGGCAGGTCGCGCGCGAGGCGTTCCTGGCCGGCAACGACCTGCTGTACCTGACCGACTTCGGCCCCACGCCGGGCCAGGACCAGCACGAGAACATCGTCGACGTGATCGAGTTCTTCGCCGAGCAGTACGAAGACGATCCCGTTTTCCGCGCCCAGGTCGACCGCTCGCTGGAGCGCATTCTGCGCCTGAAGTTGTCGCTGTACGGCGGCGACCTGTCCCTGCAAAACGTCCAGACGCCGCCCACCAATATCAACACCGTGGGCCAGTCCACCGCGCAGTTGTACTCGATCGCCCAGCAGGGCATCACGCTGGTCGCGCCGCGCCGCCAGAGCCTGCCCGCCCCGCCCACACGCGACGACACGATCGTGATCTTCACCGACGTTCGCCTCGAACAGCAGTGTTCCTACTGCGCTGCCTACCCGATCATCTCTGTCAACGCGCTGGAAGTCGCCATCGAGCGCATGTACGGCCCCTTCGCGGGGGCGCAGATCCGCCCGGAACAGGTCGTGAGTTTCTCGTTCGACCAGCTCCGAAACTATCTGCACGGCACCTTCGAGGGCTATTCGTCCGAGGATTACCAGTTCAAGACCAACCAGCGCATCGCCGAAGTTCTGCGCGACGTCGATTGGATCGTCTTCGTCATGCTCGATGTCTCGTCCGGCGTGGAATCGTCGACTATCCTGCGCGAGCTGCTCGAAACCGAGGCGGCCTTCGTCGAGCGCGCCCAACTGGTCGTCATGGCGCTGGCCGCGCCGGTCTACCTGTCCGCCACCGAGATCAGCAAATTCACCGCCTACTACGCGCTCTACAGCCACACGCCCCCCTACATCGACGCGGCAGCCCGCGCCCTCTTTCAGGAAACCAGCCTGCCGGGCGCGCTGCCGATCAGCCTGCCCGCGGTCGGCTACGACATCCTAGAGATGACCGCCCCCGATCCGCTGCAGACGATCCAGCTCGAGCTCGACTCGCTGAACGGCGAGCCGCCGCTTCAGTCGATCACCACGCCCGACATCCTCACCGTCGACGTCGGCGACCGCCTGGTCCTCAGGACGTCACCCATCCTCGATCGCAACGGCAACCGCGTCCCGAACGGCACGCCGGTCGAGTTCGCCGTGATGTTCCTGTCCGAGAATCTTCAGACGCGCCAGACCGGGGCCGCCACCGGGGGCGTGGCGTACACCAGCCTCCAGCCCAACCGCCCGGGCCGCATTCAAATCACGGCGTCCAGCGTCAACGCGGCCCGTTCGGCCACCTTTCAGATCGTCGTGGTCGATGCCGCCCAGATCGCGCAGGTGACCACCCCGGCGCCAACTGCGCGCACACCCTCCGGCGGGGCGCAGCCCTTCGAGACCGCGACAGCCACACCCGGCAGCACGTCGCCCGCGGAGGTCGCGCAGGTCCCGCCCGCCAGCGCTGGCGGGCGTCCCGGCGATTCCGCGTCCACTCCGGGCAGCGCGAGCGCGGGGGGGACTGTGGCGGAAGAGGTGGACGGCGACCGGCTGAGCACGATGGATTTCGTCGTGTCGCTGTTTGGGCTCAGCCTGATGGCGGCGCTCGCGTTCTCGGTGGGCCTGTCCGTGACGATGTCGGTCAACGGGGGGATTCGCGTGGTGCTGGGCAGCGTCGTAGCGGGTCTCATCGGGTACATCTACTACGGTCTCGGCGGGCCGGGCGCGTCCCAGATCGCGGACCGGCTCGGTTCGTACGCGCCGCTGATCACGTCAGCCGGCTCGGGGCTGGTGGGGCTGATCTATACGTGGATCACGCTGCGCTTCGACCGCTGGCGTTAGGGCACCGCGGGCGACACAACCGTCACGATCAGCGCCACGACCATCAGGGCGGCAGCCAGAATCGCCAGCGCCACGTTCCCCTGCACCAGCGCGGAATCGCGCGCCTCGTGCGTGGGGTGCAGTTCCGCCCGGCGCCCGCTGGCGACCAGCCGCCTGGGGGGCAGCGTGCCCTTGCCGAACAGCGCATCTGTGAACGCGACCACGTTCGGCGGGCGGTCGTCCGGGTGCATCGACATGGCCCACAGCACAGCCCGCGCCGTCCGGTCGCTGATCGCGGGATTGATGTCGCGCGGATCGCGCAGCGAGCGCGGTGACAGGAAGCGCTGCCGGGCTTCGGCGGGTGGCGTGCTGGTCAACAGGTGGTACAGCGTCGCCCCCAGCGCGTAGAGATCGGTGCGCACGTCGGTATGCCCCAGGTCGCCGCCGTACTGCTCCAGCGGCGTGTACAGCGCCGTCCCGCGCCCCTGCACCACCGTGATTGTGCGGTTGTCGTCGGTCGAGAGCAGCTTGACGAGACCGAAATCGACCAGCTTGATCAGCCCGTCCGGCGTCAGCTTGATGTTGGCGGGCTTGATGTCCCGGTGCAGCACGGGCGGGTTCTGAGCGTGGAGGTAGCGCAGCGCGGCGGTGAGCTGCCTGGCCCATTCCAGCGCCTGCGATTCGCTGATGAATTCGCCGCGCCGCAGCGCCTGGTCGATGGCTTGCCTCAAATCGAAACCTGGCACAAAATCCATCACCAGGAAATCGCGATCGTTCTCGCTGAAAAAATCGGAGACTTTCGGCAAGTTCGGGTGATCGAGCCGGGCCAGGATGCTGGCTTCGCGCTGGAACTGGCGGCGGTCCTGTTCCCGCCCTTCCTCGTTTCCGCCGGGATCGGGCTGGATCTCCTTGACCGCGGTGAAGCGGCCCTCGAGCCGCAGGTCGGCTGCTTTGTAGATGCAGCCCATCCCACCCTGTCCGATCACCTCGACGATCTCGTAGCGGCGTCGGAGCACGTCGCCGGGCTTGAGGTGATCCATAACTAACGCTATACTCCTATTCAAACTATGTTGTCGCCAGCGCAGCATGTTCAACATAGCCCGGCGCTCACCAAATGTCAAGGAAAAGAGCCATGTCAGATGCAGTAGATAAGCCAGTACTCATCATTCATGAGGGTGAAAAGGCAGGCCAACGCTGGACCATCCGCGAAAACGAGCTGGTCATCGGTCGTGGCGGCGAGTGCGATCTGGTCCTGCCCGAGCGCCAGGTCTCGCGCGAACACATCCGCATCTTTCGCGCAGACGACGGCTACTACCTGGAAGACCTGGACAGCAAAAACGGCACGTGGGTCAACGGCAAGCAGGTCAAGGCGACGACCGTCCCCCTGCGCGATGGGGACGAGATTCAGATCGCCCTGGCGGTGAAGATCACCTTTGTCGGCTCCGAGGCCACCGCGCCCCTGCTCGTCGACGAACTGCCGGGCACGCTCGGCCTGCTCCAGCTCAACCGGGACTCGCGGCGCGTGTTCATCGGCGGCGTGGAGGTCGATCCCCCGCTCAGCCTGCCCCAGTACCGCCTGCTGGAACTGCTCTACGACGGCGCGGGCGCGGTTCGCACGCGGGACGAGGTGATCGAGTCCGTGTGGCCGGATGCCATCGGCGAGGGCGTGAGCGAGCAGGCCATCGATGCCCTGGTGCGCCGCCTGCGCGACCGCCTGGCCGAAGTCGATCCGCGCCACCAGTACATCGTCACGGTGCGCGGGCACGGCTTCCGCCTCGACAACCCGACGGAGTAGGCTCCCCACGCGACACGACTCAAACGGGCGGAGTGCACCTGACCTCCGCCCGTGATTTGTTTCCCGCGTCGTCGCGCTCCTACTCCGACTCCTGGCACAGCTCCACGTATTCCGTGCGAACGCGCGTGTCCGGCTTCAGCCCCAGCACGTCGTTCAGAATCTCGGTCGTCAGCGCGGCCTTGTATTCGGCATCGTGCAGGGACCATGTGCGCGATTTGATCTCGATGTAGCGCTCCTTCACGTCGGGCACCATGATCTGGTCCACGTTCACGTAGAACAACACGCCCTTGTACAGAATGTGCCACCGCAGCCGGTCCTTGTGGATCTCGCACTCCTGGCTGGCCTGGAAGTATTCGCGGTAGAACCGCAGCGGGCGATCCGCCGGGGCGATGAACCGCGAGTGCGACAGCAGCACGGCGTCGTCGAACTCGCCCGCCTTGTCCGGGATCGTGTACGTGAGCCGCGTGCGCACGCTCACCATCTGCCCGCTCGCGTCGATGAAGTCGTCCTCCCGGTAGCGCACCCGCCCCTGGTCCGGGTCCTCGAACAGGAAATAGGTGTCGTACTGGCGATAATGGTTGTGCTTGACCATCTCCACGACAGGGCTTTGCAGAAGCTGCTCGATCAGCGTTTCGTCGTCCAGGCGCGCCTTGACCTGAATCTCGAAGCTCTCTTCCTGGTGCAGACCGCCAATCGCCACCAGCTTGTTGAGCACGTTCCCCTCGCGCGCGATCAGGAAGCGGTCGATCTGCCGGGCATAGTCCGCGGCCTTCTCGCGGATGGCGGCCTCGTCCAGCGTGAGCAAGGTCCGGTCGCGCATCAGCCACTGCCCGTTGACCATCACGTGCTGCACATCCGCGGCCTGGGTCGCGTAGACGACCTGCGAATACACGCTGTTCGGATCGCGCTCGAAATGCGGTGCGTTGTGCAGCGGGCTGCGGTCCACGACGATCAAATCGGCCCGCTTGCCAACCTCGAGGCTGCCGGTCAGGCCCCCCAGGTGCAGCGCCTCGGCGCCCCACCGCGTCGCCATTGCCAGCGCCTCGCGCGCCGGGAGCGCCGTCGGATCGAACGTCGCGCCTTTCACTAGCAGCGCCGCCAGCCGCATCTCCTCGAACATGTCCAGATCGTTGTTACTCGCCGCGCCGTCGGTGCCCACGCTCAGGCGCACGCCGCGCTCCAACATATCCTTGACGGGCGCGATGCCGCTCGCCAGCTTGAGATTGCTCGTCGGGTTGTGTGCCACGGCGACGCCATGCTTGTGCAGCAGCCGGATGTCCTCGGAATCCACGTGGACGCAGTGCGCCGCGATCGTCTTCGCGCGGAACACGCCCAGGTCCGCCACCCGGTTGACGACCTTCTTCTCGAACTCGTTCCAACTATCGTCCGCTTCCTGCCGCGTCTCCAGGATGTGAGTCTGGAGCGGGACGTCGAACTCAAGCGCAAGGTCGGCGCACGCCCGCAGGATGTCGTCGGTGCACGTATACGGGGCGTGCGGCGCCACCGACGGCACGATCAGCGGGTGCCCCAGCCAGTCCTGGATGAACTGGCGCGTGTAAGCGAGGCTCTGCTCGTAGCTGTCGGCGTCGGGCGCGGGGAACTTCATGATCGACTCGCCGCACACCGCGCGCAGCCCGGCCTGGGCGGTGGCCTCGGCAATATCCGCTTCGAAATAGTACATGTCTGCGAATAAAGTCGTGCCGCCGCGGATCATCTCCGCGCACGACAACTGTGTACCCAGCCGGCAGAAGTCCGGGTTGACGAACTCGCGCTCGGTCGGCATCATGTACCCCATCAGCCACACGTCCAGCCGCAGATCGTCGGCCATCGCCCGCAGCAGCGTCATGGGCATGTGCGTGTGCGCGTTGACCAGACCCGGCATGATGATCTGCCCGGAGCAGTCGACGACCTCCCCGGCGGTATATTCTGCGAGCAGCGCGTCGGTTGGACCAACCGCCACCAGGCTGTCACCGCGAATCGCCACCGCGCCATCGGGGAACTGGTCGAATGCGTCGTTCATGGTGAGGAGCGTGCCCCGCACCAGCAAAGTATCCACCTGTTGCATAAGTCTTTTTCCTCCCAGATAAAATTCCGCGTATTATAGCGCATTCTTCCCCGCGCGATAGCCGCACCCCGATCAAGACTCGGCGGGCTCCGCACTGCGCTCCGCGCCATCGAAAGTACGCGAGGGCTGGCGAGAACCTCAACTGTGCGTAAAATCATACACGGACATATCCGTGCGCTTTACCCCAGCCACCAGCGAGGCGAGCTTGCCATGTCGCAACTCAGACGGGACTTTTTCCGCGCGATTGAGGCCGGTACCATCGGGTTGTTTTTCATCCAGGCCATACGGTACGGCTTCATGATGGTGTACGCCCGCGCCAGCAGCGCCGATCTCGTGCAGCGCGTGCCCGACGCGGACGCACTGGCCGGCGTGCCGGGCGTCGTCGAACAGGCGACGTTTCAACGCGAGCTTGCCGTCCTGGTGGCGCTGCTGTTCCTGCCGGTGCTCGCCCTGGTGATCCGGCGCTGGCGCATCAGCCTGCCGTTCGCGGTGATGCTCGTCGCTCTGGGCCGCTCGATGGCGCTCCAGGTGCCGGACTTCGAAGTGCCCGGCGCCGCGTTGAGCGTCGGCGGCGGCCTGCTCTACCTGGCGCTAACCGCCATCTGGCGGCCCGCGCTGTTTGGGCCAACGCTGCTGCTGGGCCTCACCGGCGACCAGATCATCCGCGCGCTGAATCACACCTATGACCGCACGTGGCAGGGCGATTATGCGGTGAGTATCGCCGGGCGCGTCGATCTGGAAATGGGCCTGATCATCCCCGCCATATCGATCGCGCTCATCCTGCTGTCGCTGCTCGTCTGGAGCCTGGAGCGCCGCCAGGCAGCCGTAGAACAACAGCAAGAGGGCTATTCGCCGCCGCTGCAAGGCACGTTGAACGTGTGGGGCGCGCTCGCGCTGGGCGCGATACTCTACCTGGAGCTGGCGCTGCTCGGCCTGCCCAACGCCGTCGCCCACTGGGCCGATACGGACTACGCCGGGATCGTCCCCTGGCTGCTGGGCGCGACCGCCCTGCCGCTCGTTCCCGAAGTGCGCGACGTGGCGCGGCGCTTCGCCGGAATGTTCGACGGGGCATGGCGCGGCTGGCTGTGGGCGCTGCTGCTCGGCTTTTTGCTGGTCGTGGGCCGCCGCTACGATGGCATCGTGGCCGGGCTGGCCCTGGTCTTCGCCCAGTTCATGGTCGGCCTCACGCTGTGGTGGCTGGTCCAGACCGGCCTGCCCCGGCGCAATTTCACCGGGCTCACCATCCTCTTCAGCGCGGCCAGCTTCGGCATCCTGGCCCTGGGCGACTATTTCACCTATGACTACGCCTACGTGCGGGACATCGCGGCGCCTTACGAAAACGTCGGGGACTTCCTGCGCTCGTTCCGCGACATGGGGCTGGGGCTGGCCCTCATCGCCGCGTTCGTGCTCTCGATCCCGATGATCCTGGCCCGGCGCCGCATTCCCTGGCGCGGTGACCGCCCGATCACGACGCTGGCCGCGCTGGCGCTGGTCGTCGCGGTGGGCCTCGCCGGCACGTCGATCGCCAGCCCGGAGGCCGTGCGGCGCCCCCTCAACGCCGACTGCCTGCGCGCGGCGACGTTCAACCTGCACGGCGGGTTCTCGCAGTTCTTCGACACGAACCTCGAACGCGCCGCCCAGTTGATGGAACTCAACGGCGTGGATATCGTGCTGCTGCAGGAAGTCGAAACCGGGCGTCTGTCGAGCTTCGGCGTGGACCAGGCCATGTGGCTGGCCCGCCGCCTGGACATGGAATGGACGTTCTTCCCGCAGAACGAAGAATTACAGGGGCTTGCCGTCCTCAGCCGCGTGCCCATCCAAGACGCGGAAGGGCTGCTGCTGCCCAGCGAAGGCAACCAGGCCGGTGTGATGCACGTCACCCTCGCCCCCGAACG